>Ga0247719_1000473_pt1 | contig 23907 bp, 20 predicted proteins | sample 41E_DmetaG_FD_189046 | JGI IMG/M metagenome (GOLD analysis project Ga0247719, IMG submission 189046) | Soil microbial communities from hillslope of Landscape Evolution Observatory, University of Arizona, Oracle, AZ, United States - 4-1-E_D | ecosystem: Engineered > Artificial ecosystem >...
CCGCCAACCACTCCCGCAGCCCGATGCGGTCCGAGACCACGGATCCGCCTTTCCGCTGCGCGGCGTCGTGCCTCGTCGAGGGCCGGGACAACCCGAACGCATGCGTCGGCCCGCCGACCACGAGCAGGCCGATGTCGGCAGCGACTTCGGCAGGCGCCGAGCCGACCTCGATGACCTCGACCGGTAGGTGCACGCGGATCCCCTCAGCGATGGACTCCGCGATCCACTTGGTGTTGCCGTACATGGACTCGTAGACGACGACAGCGCGCATGGCGGCCTCCTGTGTCGGGCTGTGGTCACCATGGCGCTTTTTCGTCTGGGCGCCCACGGTCGAAGGTCCCTACCTCGCGACCCGAGGGTCCTGAAACACCACCCAGACCTGCAAGGTACCCCGTAGGGGTATAGGGTACAGACCTGAGAGGAGGCGATGGGATGCGTGGTTACACGATCGGCAAGGACGACTACCTGAAACGGCTCCGCCGCATCGAGGGGCAGGTGCGGGGGCTGCAACGGATGATCGACGACGACACCTACTGCATCGATGTGCTCACGCAGGTGTCGGCGGTCACCAAGGCGCTGCACAGCGTTGCCATCGGGCTGCTCGACGAGCACATCCGCCACTGCGTGACGCAGGCGGCCTCCGATGGCGAGGAGCGCGCCGATGACGCGATCCGTGAGGCAACACGCGCGATCGAGCGGCTCGTCCGCTCCTGAGAGGTGAAGACCATGCAGCAGACGCCACACGCCGGCGGACCTGATCACCACGCCGAGCATGCCCACCACGCCGCCCACGACGACGCCGGGCACGCTGGACACGCTGGACATGCGGGACACGGTGACCACGCCGCGATGTTCCGCAACCGCTTCTGGATCATCCTGCTGCTGAGCGCGCCCGTCGTGGCGTACAGCCACATGATCCAGATGTGGCTCGGGTTCACGCCACCGCAGTTCCCAGGGTCCCGGTGGGTGGCGCCGGTGCTCGGCACGGTCATCTTCTTCTACGGCGGTGCCCCGTTTCTCGCCGGAGGCATCGAGGAGCTGCGCCGGCGTCGCCCCGGGATGATGCTGCTGATCTCACTGGCGATCACCGTCGCGTTCGGCGCGTCGGTCGCGACGACCTTCGGGTGGCTGCGCGACCTCGACTTCTGGTGGGAGCTGGCGGCGCTGATCGCCATCATGCTCCTCGGTCACTGGGTGGAGATGAAAGCCGTGGGGCAGGCGTCCGACGCGCTGGGACGGCTGGGTGAGCTCTTGCCGGACGAGGCCGAGCGAGTGACCGACGCCGGCCTCCAGACCGTGCCGGTGAGCCGGCTGGCGCCCGGTGACGTGGTCCTTGTGCGGCCGGGCGGGCGGGTGCCGGCCGATGGTGCGATCGTCGAGGGCACGGCAGAACTCGACGAGTCCATGGTCACCGGCGAATCCCGGCCCGTGGCCAAGAGCGCGGGGGACCGGGTGATCGCCGGCACAGTGGCCACTGACTCGTCCGTCCGCGTGCGCATCGACGCCGTGGGCGACGACACGGCCCTCGCAGGCATCCAGCGGTTGATCGACGCAGCGCAGACCTCGCGGTCGCGGGCGCAGGTCCTCGCGGACCGGGCCGCCGCGCTGTTGTTCTACGTCGCCACCGCGGCGGGCGTCGTGACCTATGCCGTGTGGTCAGTGTTGGGGCAACCAGGTGATGCCATCACGCGAACCGTGACGGTGCTGGTCATCGCCTGCCCGCATGCGCTGGGTCTCGCCATCCCGCTGGTCACCTCGATCTCAACGTCGCTGTCGGCCCGCAACGGGATCCTGGTCAAAGACCGGTTAGGCCTCGAGCGCATGCGGCGGGTCGACGCGGTGCTGTTCGACAAGACCGGCACGCTGACCCGCGGCCGCCACACGGTGGTCGACGCCGCCGCCGTCGACGGGGACACCGACCGGCTGATGGCCGTCGCTGCCGCGGTCGAGGCCGACTCCGAGCACCCGTTGGCCCGGGCGATCGTCGCAGCCGCGCCGGCGCGAGTCCCGGTGCCCACGGCGTCGTCGTTCCGTGCCATGACGGGACGGGGGGTCACCGCCACCGTCGCGGGTGCCGATGTCAGTGTGGGCGGCCCGGCCCTGCTGCGCGAGACCGGCGTTCGAGTGCCCGAGTCGCTCACCCACGCCGTCGCCCGCTGGCGTGACCGAGGCGCGGCGGTCCTGTATGTGGTCCGCAAGGGGGAGGTGCTGGGGGCGCTTGCGCTGGAGGACGAAGTGCGCCCGGAGTCGCGGAAAGCGGTCGTCGGACTGCACGACCGCGGGGTGCAGGTCGTGATGATCACCGGCGACGCCGAGCAGGTCGCGAGCACCGTCGCCCGGGATCTGGGCATCGACGAGGTCTTCGCCGAGGTGCTGCCTGAGCACAAGGACACCGCGGTCGCTGATCTCCAGCGCCGCGGGCTGGTCGTTGCCATGGTGGGCGACGGCGTCAACGACGCGCCGGCCCTGGCGCGCGCCGACGTGGGCCTGGCGATCGGCGCCGGCACGGACGTCGCCATCGAGTCGGCGCACGTGGTGCTCGCCTCGGACGATCCGCGGGCCGTTCTTGGGGTCATGGACCTGTCGCAGGCGACATACCGCAAGATGGTGCAGAACCTGTGGTGGGCGGCGGGTTACAACGTTGCGGCGATTCCTCTGGCGGCGGGAGTCCTGGCCTGGGCTGGCATCGTGTTGTCCCCGGCGGTCGGCGCGGTCCTGATGAGCCTGTCGACCATCGTCGTGGCGCTCAACGCCCAGCTGCTGCGCCGGGCCGACATCAGGAGCATGTCCTCATGAGAACGAACCGCACACTGGTTCTGCTCGCCGCCGCCACGCTGATCCTGGCCGGGTGCGGCGGGGCAGCCGGAGATGTCTCGGCCGACGGGGGTCACGGCGGTGATCATGCCGGGGCGGAGTCCGTGCACACCCCTGTCGCCGGCGCCGACTCCGCGACGATCAGGGCGGTCGACATCGACTTCGAGCCGGACAGCCTGGAGCTGCAGGCCGGAGAACCGGTCAACGTGACGGTGGTCAACGAGGGGCGCATCGTGCACGACTTCACCCTCGAGGAAGCCGATGTGCACCTCGACGTGGAGCCGGGGGAGAGCGCCCAGACGAGCCTGACGATCGACGAGCCCGGGACGTACCGGGCCATCTGCACGGTCACCGGTCACGAGAACGCCGGCATGGTTGTGGAAGTCGAAGTCCGCTGATGTCTTGGAACCCGGCGGGAGGCTAGCCGCCACGACCTGTCGCACCCCCGTGAGACCATGACGGTGATGGAAGGGGGCACGATGAAAGAGGGTTGGTTCCGCTCGTACGTGGAGCAGATCCTGGAAGAGGCCTGGGAGCAGTGCCGGGTCGCAGCCGACGACGATGGCGACTATCCCTACCGGGTCGGCACGGCCGCATGCTTCGTGCGGGTCGACCAGGGGCCACCGTTGCACGTGCGCGTGTGGGGTTACGCCGCTACCGACGTGCGCCGGACAGCGAAGCTGCTGATCGAGCTCAACGACTTCAACGCCGCCGCTCGGTCCGTGCGGGCGTACTGGGCCAACGGCGCCGTGATCGTCGAGGACGCGGTCCTGGCAGGGGGGGGTCAACGTCGAGACACTGACCCGCGTGTGCCGAGAGGTCGGCCGTGCCGCCGACGACATCGGCGCGCTCGCGGCGGCGATGTTCGACGGGCAGACGCCGTTTCCGGCAGGCGACGTCGTGGAAGGTGAAGCGACCTAATCGTCAGGCGATGCTCGCGCCTTGCTCGCGCGCGAGCGGGCCTTCCTGATCGTCGCGCGTGGACAGCTTGCGCACCTGCGGCAGCAGCTGTTCCTCGAACTCCTCCATCAGCGACCGCAGGCCGGCGACGGGATCGTCGGCATGGTCCACCCGCACGTCCCACAGTGCGTAGTCCTCGGTGTCGACCACGGTGATCGCCCCCGACAGCGCACCCTTTTTGTCCGCGCCTGTCTCCTCGCCGGCCTGCAGCGCTTCGAGGATCCGCCACGCAAGATCCAGGTCATCACGCTGGTGGAACGTGGACAGCACGGCCTCGAGCGTCTCGCGTCCCACCAGCCGGTTGCCCTGCACCGTCACGTCGCTGTCCGTGATGTGACCGGACCAGTCCGGTGTCTGGTCGCCGGTCCATGCGGCGACTCCACCTGCGGCGTCCACGATTCCGCACTGGCGGAAGTCTCGGCCAGGGTCGGCGTCGAGCACCCGCTGCAACGCGGTCAGCGCGTCGTCGCCACGATCCAGGTGCTGCAGCCCGTGGTAGGCCAGATAGGGGTTGATGGTCGCCTGGGTCGCCACCGCGCCGACGCGGGCGCGCGCGTGCGGCACCAGCTTGCCGACACCGACCATTGCCGTGACGGCTCCGACGGCCAGCTGGCCGGTGCCCGGGTCGCGGGCAACGATCGAGAACGTCACGAGCAGCTCCAGATGTGAGACGGCAGGGCGTACCTGCCGCCTACCCCGCTGGCTGCCGCTTACACCGCGGACAACCGGTAGCGGATCCCGTTGGGCTCGATGACGGCATAGTCGGTCGTGCGCTCGGCGGCCGGCCGCCCCGCAGCGGCGGCAATCGCGCGCAGCGACTCTGGCTCCTGGCGCACGCCGTGGTCTGCCCCGGCCATGCGCGAGATGGTCTCCTCCATCAAGGTGCCGCCGAGGTCGTTGCATCCGGCATCCAGCAACGCCACGGCAGCCTCGACACCCAGCTTCACCCAGGACAGCTGGATGTTGTCGATGGCGCCCTGCAGGACCAGACGGGCGACCGCATGGACCTTCACGGAGTCGTCCCAGGTCGGTCCGGGACGGGCGACGCCTGCAAGGTAGATCGGGGACTGCTGGTGCACGAACGGCAGCGGGACGAACTCCGTGAACCCCCCGGTCTGCTCCTGGACGCGGCGCAACAACCACAGGTGCGCGGCCCAGTGCCTTGGCTCGTCAACGTGTCCGAACATCATCGTCGACGTCGACCGGATCCCCAGGGCGTGCGCGGTGGTGACCACATCGAGCCAGGCGTCAGTCGGCAGCTTGCCCTTGGTCAGCACCCAACGCACGTCGTCGTCGAGGATCTCCGCGGCGGTGCCCGGGATCGTGTCCAGGCCGCAGGCCTTGGCCTCGGTCAAGAACTCGCGCACCGAAACGCCAAGCTTGGCCGCACCGTTGACGACCTCCATCGGGGAGTACGCGTGGATGTGAATCCCAGGCACTCGTGCCTTGATCGCCCGCAGCAACGTGAAGTAGTGGTCGCCGCCGAGGTCGGGGTGGATGCCGCCTTGCATGCAGACCTCGGTGGCGCCGTAGTCCCAGGCCTGCTCCGCGCGGTCGGCCACCTGCTCGACCGACAAGGTGTAGGCGTCGGGATCGTCCCGGCGCTGCGCGAAGGCGCAGAAGCGGCAGCCCGTGTAGCAGACGTTGGTGAAGTTGATGTTGCGGTTGACCACGTACGTGACGGTCTCACCGGCCCGTTCGGCCCGGACGGCGTCGGCGACGGCCAGCAGCGCGTCGAGGTCGGCGCCGCCGGCGGCGAACAGGTCGACGGCCTCCGCCTGGGTCGGGGGGATGCCTCGTTCCGCGCGCCGCAGCACGGCCGCGATGTCACCCGTGACACGGGCCGGTGCATTGCGCAGCGGCCGGCGTGACAGCGACTCGGCGGCGATGAGCGCCGTGTCCCCGTACACCGCCTCGGCGTCTTCGCGGAGCACGGACTCCCGGCGCAGCGCTGTGGTGCCGTCGCCGGCCACGGCAGCGCGCCACCGCGCGTCGTCGCCCGTCGGCGCGCCGACGATCCCATCGGGGTCCTGCCAGGGCTGCGGCTCGGGGATGTGTCCCAGACGCGCCAACCCGTCGGGTTCGGCCAGCGCTGCCACCGGCGCCTGCATCCGCCCGGCCAGCCATGGGTCGGGGCGCCGGACGTACTCGGGGTAGACGCACAACCGCTCGGTCAGCGAGTGACCGGCCTCGGCCGTCACGGCGGCCAGCGCGTCCAGCGCCGGCCAGGCGTATTCCGGGTTGACGTGGTCGGGGGTCACCGGTGACACGCCGCCCCAGTCGTCGATCCCCGCCGCGAGCAGGTCGCGCTGCCACTGCGGTGACAGGTTCGGCGGCGCCTGCAGGTGCACGTGGGTGGGCAGCACCAGGCGTGCCACCGCGACCGTCGCCAGTAGCTCGTCCCGGTCCGGTTCGGGATGCGCGCGCATCGCGGTGTCCGGCTTCGCCCGGAAGTTCTGGACGATGACCTCCTGCAGGTGGCGGTATCGCCGCGCGACGTCGCGCAGCGCGAACAGCGTCTCCACCCGTTCGCGCTCCGTCTCGCCGATGCCGATCAGCAACCCGGAGGTGAACGGGATGGACAGCCGGCCCGCGTCGTCGAGCGTCCGCAGGCGCACCGCTGGCTGTTTGTCCGGAGCCCGCCAGTGCGCCCCCCCGCGGTCGAGCAATCGTTCCGCGGTGGTCTCCAGCATGATGCCCATCGATGCGGCGACGTGCTTCAACGTGGCCATCTCGGCCCACGTCATCACGCCGGGGTTGAGGTGGGGCAGCAGACCGGTCTCCTCGATGACCCGCACGGCGACGGCCCGCAGGTACTCCAACGTCGTGTGGTAGCCACGCGCCTCCAACCACCGCCGCGCGGACGGATACCGCAGCTCGGGCTTGTCGCCGAGCGTGAACAGCGCCTCCTTGCAGCCGGCGGCCTGGCCGGCGCGCGCGATCGTGACCACCTGCTCCGGCGACAGGTACGCAGGGACGTCGCCCTTGGGCGGGTGGGCGAAGGTGCAGTACCCGCACCGGTCCCGACACAGGTGCGTCAACGGGATGAAGACTTTGCGGCTGTACGTGACGCGCCGGCCGAAGGCGCTGTCACGCACCCGCGCCGCGATGGCAGTCAGGCGAGCGAGGGCGTCGCCGCGGGCGCCGACGAGCCAGGTGGCCTCATCGACCGACAGCGTCTTGCCGGCGTCGGCCCTCGCGAGGGCGCGCCGAAGACCGGTAGGCATCTCAGACATATGGCCACCGAGCATGGCACATCGCCCGCCTCCAACCACCTCGGATGCTGGTGCGGGCATGCTGCCGCCCAACGACGCCGGAGACCGTGGCCAGGTGGCCCAACGACGCCGCTGCGATTAGGCCAAGTCCCTCAGGACAAGCCTGCGGGGCTTGCCTACCTTGCTCCCCGCCATCGGTTCCACCCAGATACCAGTGGGGGCTGCATGGACCACATGCCGAACGGGCTCGGCAACGGGAAGGCACACGAGGCGTTCGTTGCCGAGTGGCGGGACAAGGCCTACGGCTGCTTCAGCTCCGGCCACAAGTTCTGCCGCAACGTCTGCCCGGTGATGCAGGTCACGCGCAACGAGAACCACTCGCCGACTGCGTTCCACGCCAACGTCGTGGCGATGGAGCAGGGCCACATCACGGTCGAGGATGTGGCGGAGGACTACGTCCACTGCACGCAGTGCGGGGCCTGTGAGCTGCGGTGCCCCAACACGCTCATGGCCGGAGAGTTCTACCGAGCGCGCACCCGGACCGTCGACGTCGTCAAGGCGATGCGCGCGTTTGCGGTCGAGCAGGGCGTTGAGCAGCCGAACTGGAAGCGGTGGGTCGAGGCGACCGTCGACGCCAAGAACGAGCCGGTGCTCGACGTGCCCGTGTCCCAGGACAACGTCCGGAACTGGGCAAAGGACCTCGACATCCCCGTCGGGGGCGAGACGATCATGTTCGTCGACTGCGAGGCGGCGTTCTACCGGACGTCGCTGCCCCGGGCGATCGCGCAAGTGCTCCAGCTGGCTGGGGTCCAGTTCGGTCTCATGCGAGAGCAGTGGTGCTGCGGGGGACCGGCGCGCGAGATGGGGTACAACGAGCAGTCTCGGTTCCTCGCCCAGCACAACGTCGACGACTGGCGAGCGATCGGGGCCAAGCGGATCATCACGATCGAGCCGCACGACTACGTGCACTTCACCGAGGACTACCCCTGGCACTTCGGTGACGACTTCGACTTCGAGATCGTGCACATCCTCGACCTCGTCGCCGAGCTGATCGACGAGGGTCGGCTGCAGCTGACGCAGCCGATCAACCGGGTGGCCACGTATCACGATCCCTGTCGGCTGAACAAGCGCAAAGGCATCCACGAAGCGCCCCGCAAGATCCTGCGGGCCATCCCCGGCCTGGACTTCCGCGACGTCGACCACGTGACGCAGTGGTCGTACTGCTCCGGGGCGGGGGGCGGGCTGATGATCGAGAAGCCGGAGATCACCGCCGCGATCAGCGAGCAGCGGCTGGAGCGCGCAGCCGAGCTGGAGGTGGATCTGCTGGTCAGCGCTTGCGTGTGGTCCGAGCGCCCGCTGACCACGGCCGGCCTCGCGCAGTCTCCGCAGATCGAGGTGCGCGACATCATGGAGATGGTCGCCGAGTCCGCCGGCATCGCCGTCGAGGGGGTCCGCGAACTAGCGGAGGGAGGGATGGCGTGACCTCCGTCTTGCCGAGCCCCACGCCGGTCGCCGAGCGCGTCTACGACGAGCTGGTCGACATCCTCGGCGAGGCCAACGTCCTGGTCGACCGGCCCGCCCGTTACAACCGCACTCGCGTGCCGTCCCCGTTCCCAGTGCACCGCTGGAACGACCACGTCCCCGACGTCGTCGTCCTGCCGGAGTCCACCGAGCAGGTCGTCGAGATCGTCAAGCTCGCCAACCGGACGAAGACGCCCATCGTCCCGCGCGCAGCCGGGACGGGGCTGGCCGACGGCGCCGTGCCGCTGCGCCACGGGATCCTGCTCGACGTCAAGCGCATGAACCGCATCTGGGACCTGGACACGCAGAACTACACGGTCAACGTCGGGCCCGGCGTGAACATGCTCAAGCTCAACGAGTTCCTGCAGCCGCACGGCCTGTTCTATCCGGACAACCCGGCGTCGTACCCCTGCTCGATGGTGGGCGGGCGGATCGGGACCAGCGGCTGGTCGCTCATCGGCGCGCGCTACGGGCACACCAAGGACCTCGTGCTGTCCATGGAAGTCGTCCTTCCCACCGGTGAGGTCATCGAGGTCGGCAGCGGCGGTGGGCGCAAGCTCCGCAAGGCTTCCACGGCCCTGACCCTGAAGGAGCTGTTCTTTGGGCACCAGGGGACGCTGGGGATCACGACCAACGCGACGTTGAGCCTGCACCCACGCCCGGAGGCGGAGTTCGCGGCCTTCTTCGCCTATCCGGACTACGACACGGCCTACCGGTCGTGCGGGGCGCTGTCGAAGTCCGGCCTGGCGTCCATGGCGGGGGTGGTGCTGTTCGACGAGCGCAAGCTGGACTACCTGCGCCGCGACGACGAGGCCTACATCGAGCAACCCTCTGACGTCGTCGCCGTCAACGCCGTGGCGCTGTACGGCACCGAGGACGAGGTCGTCCCCGCCGCCCGGCGGATCCTGCAGATCGGTTACGACACCGGCGGCCGGTACCTCGGCGACGAGGTCTCGCAGGGTGACTGGGCGGCCCGCCACGACCGGTACGCCATCCCGTTGCACGGCCGGCTGCGCGAGGGCGCCGGCGGTCCGGCGGTCGGGCGGGCCGGACAGGTCGTGCCGATGTCCTGGCACTGCGAGGACGCGGCCATCAACTACACCGAGCTGCCGGCGGTCCGCGAGAAGTGGCACGCGATCGCCGACCGATACATCGAGCGGTACGGCATCTTCGACGACTGGGGCATGTTCGCCTACACCAACGGGTCGCACTCGCCGTACGGCGACTACCTGGTCGAGATCGACATCGGGATCTGGGAGCAAGAGCTCAACGACGAGAACTGGGCGGCGTGGACTGCCTGCAAGAAGGAGATCGCCCAGGTGGCGATCGACCACGGCGGATCGATCACCGCATGCCACGGCGCGACCCGTGCCGGCGAGGTCGACCTCGTCCCGCAGGAGCTGGGCGGGGCCTTCGAGGTCATGAAGTCCATCAAGCGAATGCTGGACCCCAACAACATCATGAACCCCGGCAAGTACCTGTTCGACCAGGCGTACGAGGGCGCACCGTGATCGGCTTTCGGCTGTCTGCCCAGCGCCGGCTGCCGGATGCACGCCGGATCAAGCACGACGTGATCATGCGGTTCGACCACGTCTACGAGGTCGACCCCGACCTCATGCAGGTGTACCCGCAGCAGGAGATCCCGCCGTGGGACACCCACCGGATCGTGGACTCCAAGTGGGACCACCTGGACTGGATGCACCAGCACTTCGCCGACCGGGTCGTGTCGGCCAAGGAGCTGGGACTTGACCCGAAGTACCTCGGCGACGACGCCCGGGAGAGCAACGGGCACTGACCTCCCGAGCTGCCGTCGCCCCGACGTCGAAGGGAGCGACGCCATGGGGCATTCGCCCGAGTCCGTCGCGCTGCCGGGCATCCCGGATGACCTGGCGCGTGACATCGATCACAGGATCCGCGAGTTCGAGGAGCGCCACGAGGCAGCGGTGCTTGCCGACGGTCCCGGCTGGGTTCCGCGTATCCGCGGCATCGACTACGCGGCGGCCATCGCCGTCAACGTGGTCATCGTGGTGTGGCTCGTCGTGGCGCTGACGGGGGGCGGCAATGGCTGACAAGAAGGCGCTTGTGCGTGAGGAGATGTACTTCAACCTGCTCCCGCTGCGAGGCGGGGAGCGGATCTACGGCGGGTGGGACTTCCTCGCCGTGCAGATCTGCTTCGGGATCGCCGCCTGGTTCTTCCTGGTCGGCAGCCTGACCGGTCTGACCGTGCCGGCACGCGAGGCCCTGCCGATCATCCTGTTCGGCAACGCGTTCCCGCTGCTGCTCATCGCCGCGATGGCGGTGATCTTCGCCCGCTACGGCATCGAGCACTGGCAGGGGTCGGCTGCGGTGTTCGGTCACCGGTTCAAAGACGTGTGGCTGCTGGTGTACATCACCTCCAGCTTCGGCTGGATCGCCTACGCGTCGTTCTTGTTCGGGCAGAGCGCCATCCGCTTCCTCCGCGTGTTCGGCGCACCCGAGTGGATGACCCAGGAGGTCCCCGGCGCGATCGTGTTCGCCGTCATCGCTACCGCCGTCGGTGCGTTCGTTGCCTTCCTCGGGCCGCAGGTCTTGAAGTACTTCACCCGCACCTCGGCGGTGTTCCTCCTGGTCGTCCTGGGCTACTTCACCTGGTCGGTGCTCACCAAGTTCGGCCTGCCCGAGATCTTCGCCGCGCAGCCGGCCGAACCGATGGAGACCGCGGCCTGGAGCCGCGCGTCGGCGATCGAGTTCAACGTCGGGCTGGGTCTGTCGTGGACGTTCTGGTACGGGCAGTGGACACGGCTGTCCAAGAGCGAGTCAGGCGCGTTCCACGGCTGCCTGTGGGGCTGGGGCGTCCTGGCCGCCACGGCCGGGATCTTCTCCGCCTTCATCGCACTGGCGCTGCAGGTCTACGACCCGACCGAGTGGATCGTCACCCTCGGCGAGGGCCTGGCCGCCCTCGGGCTGTTGCTGTTCGCCGTCGCGAACGTGTCGTCGGTCACGGCGCTGGTGTATCCGATGTCGATCACCTTGCGGACGCGGTTCCCGAACCTGAAGTGGGGTCTGGCGGTCGTGATCTGCTCCGCGCCGGCGGTGCTGCTGGAGAACCCGACGGTGTTCGAGTCATACGGGACGTACCTGGCCTACATCGCGCTGCTCACCGGCACCTACGGCGGGATCATGATGGCCGACTACTTCCTTGTCAGCCGCGGTGTGCACGCCTGGCGCCTGCGCGACATCTACGTCGCCGACTCGTCCAGCCGCTACTGGTACTGGTCGGGGTTCAACCCCGCCGCGGTGATCGCCACGGTCGCCGGAGCCGTCTTCTATCTGTGGACGCTGGAGCCGCTGTCGTGGACCAGTGCCAACGGCCTGTTCCCGTACATCACGGCAGGCCTGCCGTCGTACGCGGTGGCGTTCGTGACCTACGCCGTGCTGATGCGGCTGTGGATCCTGCCCAAGCGCGGCGACGAGCTGGATCTCGGACGGCCGGCACCGGCCGTGGAGCGCGACCGGCTGACGCCGGCGTAGACCAAGGAGCAGCGATATGACCAGGTTCAGCTTCGCGATGCTGCCGGACTATCCGGTGGGCGAGTGCATCGAGATGATCAAGACCGCCGACCGGCTGGGCTTCTACGCGGCGTACAGCGCCGACGAGACCTGGCACAAGGACATGTGGCTGATCTTCGCGGCCGCGGCGGACAAGACGACCAACATCCGCTTCGGCCCGAACGTCACCCACGTCATCCTCAAGGAGCCCACGATCCTGGCCCAGCAGCTCGCGACGCTCGACGAGCTGACCAATGGTCGTGCCGAGGCGGTCGTGAGCTTCGGCAACCTGGGCATGCTGCAGCAGTACGGGATCGACTGGTCGACCCAGAAGCCGTTGGCGCGCCTGCGCGAGGGCATGCATGTGATGCGCACCTTCCTCGACGAGGGCGCCATCACCTTCGACGGCGAGTTCTTCAACTACAGCGGGCTGTTCACCTTCGCGCGGCCCGTGCAGGAGCACCTGCCACTGAAGCTGGGCGGCATGGGTGGACCCAAGTCGTTCGAGATGGCCGGCGAGATCGCCGATGGTCTGCACCACGCGCTCGGGTACTCCAAGGACAACTACGAGTACATCGCCAAACACATGCGCATCGGCGCGGAGAAGGCCGGCCGCAGCTACGAGGACCTCGACTTCGGCGCCTGGATCTGCTGGGCTTGCGCAGAGGACGGGGAGGCCGCCAAGCGTGCCGCCAAGATCATGGTCGCCTTCTACCTGTCGTCGATGCCTGAGAGCCTGATGAATCGCCACGGCTACTCGCGCGCGGACTTCGACCCGATCATGGAAGCTCTGGGCAAGGGCGAGATCGACAAGGCCATCGAGATGACCAGCGACGACATCGCCGAGACGCTGTCGGTCGCGGGGACGCCCGAAGAGTGTGCCGAGAAGCTCAACCGCGACATGATCGGCGTCGGCGTGAACCACATCATCGCGGCGATCACCGACTCGGGTCTGGTCAAGACGTTCTCCGGCAAGGACATCGAAGGGGTCCCAGACGTGCAGGGACAGCTCGAGCTCATCGCCGACCGGGTGATGCCCAACCTGAAGTAGCAGGGACGCGGCCGCCGGCGCGTGCCGGCGGCCGCCCTGCGGTTCTTGGCGCGCTAGTCCTTTCTGGCCAATTTGTCCGGTAACCCTTGACGGGGTGTCGCCCCGTGGCGATACAGGCAGGGGGCCACGTCGCGGACACGCGGGACTGGCCGGTGCAGTCGAACGACGAGGACTGGGATCCTGGTGTCCTTACGCAGGTCTGCGGCAGCGTGGCTCGTCTGCGCCGTCGCGCTCGGGAGCACGGCCGCCGCGGATGCCACCGCTCCATCCTCGCCGGCGCGAGGCGCCGCGGACGTGGTGCACGGCGAGGTCCTGGTGGGGTTCCGCCCCGGGGTGAGTGCGCAGGACCGTGCCGCGACCGCGTCGACCGTGGGCGGCACCGTCCGCGCACGCGCCGAGGCCTTCGACACGCTCGCCGTGCCGCCCGGCGACGAGGTGCACGCCGCCGCGCGGCTGGCCGTCCAGCGCGAGGTCGCCTGGGCCGAGCCCAACGTCATCCGGCAGGCGCTGAGCGACGACGCCGACGAGATCCCCTGGGGGCTTGACGCCATCCGCGCGCCCCAGGTGTGGGGTGGAGCGACTGGCGCCGGCGTCCGCGTCGCCGTCATCGACAGCGGCGTCGCAGCGCACCCCGAGCTCGCGGGCCGTGTCGAGCCGGGACGGGCGGTCGTGGGGACGGCCGGACAGGACCCCTGCGGGCATGGCACCGCCGTCGCCGGCGTCATTGCGGCTGCGGTCGAGGACGGCGGTACCGCCGGTGTGGCGCCCGACGCGACCATCGTGCCGGTGACCGTGCTGACGTACGACCGATCGACGGGGTCGTGCATCGGTGACGACGCCTCGATCGCCACGGGCATCCGGTGGGCTGCCGATCCTGAGGGAGGTGGCGTCGACGTCATCAACCTGTCGCTGGGCAGCACCGCCCGGACCCGGGTGCTCGCCGAGGCCGTGGCGTACGCCCAGAGCCTGGGGGTGCTGGTCGTCGCGGCGGCAGGGGACTTCGGCAACCTCCTGCCGGTCTACCCCGCCGCGCTGCCTGGGGTGATCTCCGTCGGCGGTGTCCAACGCAACCGCTCGTGGGATCCGGCCGGGTCGTTCGGTGCGGTCGACGTCGCTGCACCGTCCCGCGCGATCAAGGTCCTGCGCGCGCCAGGGGTGCCGGCGGGGCGGATCGGCTCCCTGTGCCCCGACAGCACCGTCTCGTTGTGCGCCAGCGGGACGTCATACGCGGCTGCGCACGTCTCCGGCGTCGCCGCCTTGCTGCTGTCGTCGCCGACTCACGCCGCCATCCTGGCCGACGTGCCGCGGACGTCGTGGCCTATGCCGTTGCGCCAGTGGATCGTCGGCACGACCAACCTGGGGGCACCGCCTTCGCCCGTCGAGCTCGAGCGGGGCCACGGGTTGGTGGACGCCCTGAACGCCGTATCGACAGCCTCGGGGCGGCAGTCCCTGGTGACGTGGTCCGCGCCCGTGCGGGTCATGGCGCCGGCGGCAGCGATGAAGGCGGCACCGGCCGTGGTCAGCGCCCAGCTGCAGGTCACCGACGGGCGCGGGGCGCCGCTGGCCGGCGTCCCGGTCTCTTTCGCCGGTGGCAACGTGACCCCGTCCTCGTCGGCTGAGGTCACCGACGGCGCCGGCCGGGTCGCGGTCGAGGTCCGCCCCGCAGCGGCAGGGGCCGTCGCGACGATCACCGCAACGGCCGGAGGGGTGCAGCTGCCGCTGCAGCTGCTGGTCCTATCACGCGACGACAACGCCCCGGGCGTCAAGCCTCCGGGGCGGCGGTTCTCCGATGCAGTCGACCTCCAGCGCGACCTCAACGACGTCTTCAAGGTGTGGCTGCGTCGTGGCGAGCGACTTGACGCCACCGCCGCGGGCGTCACACGCGACGAGTACGTCGACCTCGCGCTGTGGAGCCCCGGAACTCGCGACGTCACGAACGCGGCCAAGAGTCCCCTGTCGGAGGTGACCACGGCGTTCGAGGTCGACCCCCTGCGGTTGCGGGCACGCGCGTCCACCGACGGCCAGCATCTGCTGGACGTCTCCGGCCATGGCACCTACCGCCTGACCTGGTCGATCTGGTCGCCTGGAAAGATCCAGCGGCTCACGGCCGCGCCCAGCCGCTTCTCGCCCGACGGTGACGGCTATCGCGATGCGACGGTCGTCCGCTGGCGGCAACCGGCCGCGGGCCGCGTCCGCCTCGAGGTCCGGAGCCACGACGGGCGGCTGCGCCGCACCATCGACAAGGGCAACCTGCGCGCAGGTGACCACGCCCAGCGTTGGAACGGCCGGACGAAGGCCGGCGGCGTCCTTCCCAATGGCAGGTACCGCGTCACCGTGGTCTGGTCCAACGCCACCGGCCGGACGTTCTCCACTTCGGTGGCGGTGACCATCCAGGGCGTGCCGTGATCCGGCGCGGCCTTGCCGTTCTCACGCTGGTCGGTGTCCTCGGCACGGCCATGGTGGCCCCGGCGGCGGTGGCGGCCAATCCGCCGGCGCCACTGTTCAGCTTCGTCAGCGCGCCGGACATGTGGAACACCGACGTGGGCGACCTCAGCGGCTCGTCCGGCTTCGCTCCCGCCCCCGGGTTCGTCGAGGGGTCCCCGAACAGCACCAATGAGCACTACGAGGCTGCGACGGACGCCATCCTCGACGAGATCGCGCGGCCTGACCCGGCCTTTGTGCTGGTCGCCGGAGACGCCGTGGAAGGCCGTTGGGACGAGGACGCCGACGGCGCCGCCATGTTCGGTTCCGTCACCGACCTCGCGGGTAAGCGCCGCGCCGTCAACGCCGCAGCCGACCTGTACTACCCGCAGTGGCTGGCCAACTTCGAGCAGCGAGGGTTGGAGGTGCACGCGGCGGTCGGCGACCACGAGCTCGGCGACAACCCGTGGCCGCCGGGTTCGCACCCCGCCGCCCTGGCCCCCGTGTTCAAGCAGGCGTGGGCACGCCACTTCACGCGACCGGGAGGTATCCCGGCGTACTCGCAGCGTCCACACGGAACGCCGTGGGAGGACACGGCGTACGCCATCCGCCGTGGCCCGCTGCTGGTCATCACCGTCGACGTGTTCCACACCGACGGGCTGCGTGTCCGCCCCCTGGTGGCGGGTGGTCAGCTGCGCTGGCTGCGGTCCACGCTGCGGCGCGCGCGCATGGACCCGTCCATCCGGTTCATCGCGGTGCAGGGACATGTGCCGGTCATCGGTCCCGTGCGGTGGCACCGCTCCTCCCGTCTGCACCTGCGTCGCGGTCCCCGCTCGCCGTTCTGGCAGACGCTGCAGAACCACGGGGTCGACCTGTACCTGTGCGGGGAGGTGCACGACACGACGGCGATCCGCCGCGGCGGCGTCTGGCAGATCTCCCACGGCGGAGCGGTGGGTTGGGGCGACCACATGAACGTCCTGGTCGTCGACGTCCACGAGGACCGCCTGGACATGCAACTGCGCACCGCACCCGTGGCGAACGCCGCGCCGGGCCAGTTGCTGTGGCAGACCGGCGACCATCGTCCGAAGTCCAGTCCGATGGTGGGTGAGTTCGCGCAGGTCGGCACGATGACGCTGCACGCCGACCGCACCGTCAGCAACCGCACCGGACGCTTCCTGCCGTACCGGCCCTTCTGAGAACGCTCAGGCGACGTCTTCGAGTTCGACCAATGACGTCTCGAGATGCTCGAGCAGCCGCTGCAGGCTCGGCACCGAACGGCGGCACCCGGTCAGCCCGAACCCGATGCGGTCCGCCCAGCTGGTGCACGTGATGTTCAGCGCCTGCCCGTCGATCGGGATGCTTGCCGGATAGACCCCGTCGAGCTCCGCGCCGTTCCAGTACAGCGGCTGTCGCGGACCCGGGACGTTGGAGATGACGATGTTGAACGGCGGCCGGCGCAAAGCCTCGAACCGGAACAGCGGGCCCAGGCTGAGCGGCGCGAAGCTCATCGCGCTCAGCAGCAGGACACCGGCCTGGTTCAACCCCTCGAGCTGCAGCTTGCCCTGCTGTGCCGACTCGTGGATGAGCCCGAACCGCTCCAGCGGGTCGGCCAGATGGGTGCCCAGGTTGCACAGGATGAGTCCGACGCGGTTGCCGCCGTCGTCATCGTCGTCCTCGCCCCGCAGAGAGACCGGAACCATGGCGACCAGTGGGTCCTCCGGCAGGGCGTTCAGGTCATCCATGTAGCGCCGCAGCGCCCCCGCTGACATCGCGAGGACCACGTCGTTGAGCGTGCCCCCCAGCCCCTTGCCGACGTGGCGCAGGCGCTCCAGCGGCCACGATTCCGCAGCGAACCGCCGGGCACCCGTGATCGGCACGTTGAACATCGACGGCGGCGCCCGGAACGGAAACGTCGCCGCCTCGTCCACGAACGAGCGCCCCAGTGACCGCAGGGCTTCCTCGCCGGCGCCGACCGCGCCCTTCGCGCCCTCGACCGCCTGGCTGACGATGCCGCCAGCGACATCGAGCAGGCCGCGGGAGCTTCGGGTACGCCCCGACGACGGTCGTGGGCGCTCGGCCAGCGGGGGCGGCATGTCGCGCTCGTCGGGGTCGGTGCTCAGGCTCTGCTCGAGCAGACGCATGGCCGCGACGCCGTCCATCATCGCGTGGTGGATCTTCGTGTACGTGGCGAAGCGGCCGTCGGCGAGCCCCTCGATCAGGTGTGCCTCCCACAGCGGCCGCGTCCGGTCCAGCAGGGTGCCGTGCAAACGCGACACCAAGGCCAGCAGCTCGCGGATGCGGCCGGGGTGCGGCAGGGCCGAGTGGCGGACGTGGTACTCGAGGTCCAAGTCGGCATCGTCCTGCCAACGCCACACGCCCACGCCACCCAGCGGCCGTACCGGACGCCGGCGAAGGCGTCGTCTGATGTCACCGTGTTCAAGGGCGGTGCGGTACAGATCGGCCACATGGGTGGGGCCTGCGTCCTCCGGTGGACGGTACAGGTGGAGCCCACCGACGTGCATGGGGTGTTCGCGCGCCTCGGCGATCAGGAACACCGCGTCGGTCAAGGGCATGACACTCATGGAACGCTCTCCGGGCGCAGGGGCTGGGCGCCGAGGTTTCTACCCCGACCGGCGGTCCTGATTCAGCCGGTCGTGACCGGCATGCGGTCACTTCCCGCGTCCGGAGCCTGGGGGAGCGGCACCGGCGCGGGTTCTCCGCCGCCCGGATCGAGGCGGAACGGCGGGTAGACGTCGGTCATCAAAGCGGCGTAGGCGATCACCCGGTACACCCACCGGTTCAGTCCCATGACGAGCTCGAACAGGGCACGGGGGTAGCGAGCGGTGAACAGCAGCACCACGCCGGCGATCAGCACCAGCAGCCCGATGAGTCCGCCGCCGGTGGTCATCACCGGCCACGCCTGCTCGTTGCCCTGCCCGGCGCTCCACGCGGTGCCACCGCCGGCGAGGATCGCGACGACGAGGTAGTGCGGCAGGGCCAGCAGCCACCACTTGACCAGCACCAACCCGCGCGACAGCCGCGAGGGGTACGTGACGTCCAGCTGTGCGGGATAGTCAGGCGCGTCGAAGGCAAACGGCGGGTAGCGATCGGTGGCCAGGGCGCCGTGGACGTAGAAGGCCACACGCCACGTCCACCGCAGGACTCCGACGTTGAAGTCGAAGATGCCGCGCGGGTAGCGACCAGTGAAGAGGATCGCGACCCCTGCGGCGGCAGTCAGCACGACGAAGGCCAACCACAAGAAGGCAAGGACGACGAAGTGGGGGATCGCAAGGATCCACTTGACCAGCCACATCCAGCGGCTCAGGGGCTCGTCGAGCGCACCGGTGAGCACCAGCGGATAGACGCGGTCAGCCGGTGCCGGCACCCCCTGCCGCCGGGAAGGCGCCACCGCCTCGGTGGCGTCCGTGCGCGCCAGGGCCACCACCAGCAGCGCGGCCGCTGCGGCCCCGAGCACCAGCGCCCCCACCAGCAGCCCGAGACCGACGGGGAGCATCAGCGATGACTGGATCCCCGCGGTGGCGGTGACGTCGACGTCTGCCCCGGCGTCGGCGTTCATCACGACCAGGGCCCACCGTCCGGGGGTCAGGCTCCAGCGCACCGTCTGGGTCCGGGGTCCCGAGGCCGCCGCGTCCCAGAAGTCCTGGCGCGCGGGCGGCGCGGGGGTCGCCGAGCCCTGGTGCGTGCGGTACCGGGCGCCGCGGTCGTCGAGTCGAGTGACCTCGTCGCGGGGGACCCCCTCCAGGTACGCACGGACGTCGTCGACCTCAGCGATCCCGACGAAGATGTCGTCCCCGGACCTGGTCGACTCGACGGTGACACGCACGTCGAAGGTCCCCACCCACGGCACCCAGTCGCCGGGCCGTGCCTGCAGGTCGACCTCTTCGGTGGTCACGGCGTGCCCGCTGCTCGACAGCGTGAACTCGGGGCTGGTGAGGAACCCGTCGGCGTCACGGTCGACGGCGTAGACGCCCACCATGCCGACGCCGGTAGCGGCCACCCCCAGGGCCGCCAGTCCGATCAGGAGTCCGCTGACCAACGCAACGATCTTCCCAGCCGTCATCTCGACCGCCTCCGATGTCCTGGCTTCCGCACGAATCGCACCGCAATCGTGCGCGCCGGCCGGGCTGCGGCACAGCGCCGGATGGCCTGAAAGGCCCTGTCCGATCGGCCCATTGCCCCTCGCGGCCGCGAATGCCTCGGAAGACCATAGTGGGGTGGTCGGGGCATTCGTACCTCCGCCGCGCCCCGCTTGCACGAAGGGACTGTTCATGCACACCGCCGTCGGCCTGCGCTTCCTGCGCACGCTCGCGCAGTTGGGCGACGCCACACCCGATTACCTCGAACCGACCGAGGTCAGCTGCCAGCCGGGCAACGCGGAGGAAAGGCCCACGTAGGCTAGGCCGCGTGCCGTCCGACGCAGCCGCTGAGACCTCCGCCGCCGGGAACACCACCGGCTCGCCGTCGCTGCGCGGTTCCGCCACCGCAGCACGGCTTCGCGACGCGGCGCGCGCGGCGTTCGCCGACCTGGGTTGGCAGGCCACCCGCGTCCAGGACGTCGTCCAGCGCGCCGGCGTGAGCCACGGGACGTTCTACACGTACTACGAGAACAAGGCAGCGGTCCTCGACGACCTGGTCCGCAACAGCCAGGCGGACCTGGCGGCCTTGGCCGCGAGACCGTGGGAGGCCGACGACGTCCGCAGCGCCCTGCAGGGGATCATCGGCGGGTTGATCGACCTGTACGCCCGCGACGCGCCCATCCTGCGCAGCTGGCTCGAGGCCGCGCGGGACGAGCGGCGCTTCTCCGACCTGTACCTGGAGCTGCGGGCGCTGTACATCGACCGGGTGGCCGAGAACCTCGTCACGGTTGTGGCGATGTCCGGTCACCCGTCGGCGACGCCCATCCGGACCATCGCGTCCGCCCTGGTCGCGATGGTCGAGCAGTTCTGCTACTGCTGGCTGGTCCTGGGTGAGCAGCACGACCGCGACGACGTCGTCGACGCGCTGGTGCTGGTGTGGGGCAGCACGCTCAACGCCCTGGCGGGATTCCCGCTCGTGCGGTCGTAGGCGATCACGCCCCGACGGCGTGCGCCCCGCCGTCGACGTGCACCACCTCGCCGGTGACCGCCGGCAACCAGTCCGACAGCAGCGCGCACACGGCCCGCCCCACCGGTTGGGCGTCGGTCACGTCCCATCCCAGCGGCGCGCGCTCGGGCCACAGGGCGGTGAAGCGGTCGAACCCGTCGATCGACCGGGCGGCCATGGTCCGCAGCGGACCGGCGGCGACGAGGTTGACACGGGTGCCCTGGGGTCCGAGGTCCCGCGCGACGTACCGGCAGCACGACTCCAACCCGGCCTTGGCGACGCCCATCCAGTCGTAGCCAGGCCATGCCACCGACGCGTCGAAGTCCAACCCGACGATGGAACCGCCGCCGGCCTGCTTCAGCAACGGTGCCATCGTTGCCGCCAGTGACGCGAACGAGTACGTCGAGACCTGTACCGCGGTCGCCACGTCCTCCCAGGGCGTACGCAGGAACGCGCCGCCGAGGGCCGACTGGGGCGCGAACCCAATGGCGTGCACCAGCCCGTCCAGTCCTCCCCAGCGGCCGTCGATGTCGGCCGCGGCGGCAGCCAGGTGCTCGTCAGACGTCACGTCGAGCTCCACGACGTCAGGCGTGCGCGGCAGCCGGGTCGCCACCTTCTGCGTGATCGACAGCCCCCTGCCGAAGCCCGACAGCAGCACCTCGGCGCCGGCCTGCTGGGCCGTCTGGGCAACGGCGAATGCGATCGACGCCTCGGTCAACACACCGGTCACCAGCACCCGCTTGCCCTCAAGGATCATGGATCGTCACCTCGCGCGTCGTCACTGGGGCAGGTTGTCGTGGCGAAAGCCCGGCCGGACCGCGCCGCGCAGCCCCGCAAGGGTGTTGACCAGCACCGACCGGGTCGCGTCCGGCGTGATCACCTCATCGATCGACAGGCGCTCCGCCGGGATGTGCGGCGCCATGGCCTCCTGGCGGTACCGGCCGACGAGCTCGTCACGGCGCGACGGGTCGGCGGCCAGCTCACGGCGATAGATCACGTCGACCGCGCCCTCGGCGCCCATCACCGCCAGCTCGGCGCCGGGCCAGCTGAACACGGCGTCGGCGCCCAGCGACCGGGAGCTCATCACGATGTACGCCCCTCCGAAGGCCTTGCGCAGCACCACCGTGACCAGCGGCACGGTCGCCTCGGCGTACGCGTACAACAGCTTCGCCCCTTTGCGGATGATGCCGCCTGCCTCCTGGCCGGTGCCCGGGAGGAATCCGGGGACGTCCACCAGCGTCACGATCGGCAACCCGAAGGCGTCGCACATCCGGACGAACCGCGCCGCCTTCTCGCTGGCGGCGATGTCCAGGCAACCGGCGAGGTGGTCAGGCTGGTTCGCGACCACCCCCACCGCATGGCCGTCGACGCGCGCGAACCCGACGACGATGTTCCGGGCGAAGCGCTCCTGCAGCTCCAGAAAGCTGCCGCCGTCGACCAGTCCCCGCACGATGCCGCGCACGTCGTAGGGCAGCCGGTGGTCGGCGGGGATCGACGGCAGCGGATCGGGTGCCTGTGGCGCGAAGACCGGCGGCGCGTCCCAGCACGACCCGGGAAGGTAGTCCAGCACGCGGCGGGCCAGGTCCAGCGCGTCTGCGGTGTCCTCCGCCACGAGGTGCGCGACCCCTGACGCCTCGGCGTGCATGTCAACGCCGCCCAGCTGCTCGAGGGTCACGTCTTCGAACGTGACGGCCTTCACCACGCGCGGGCCGGTCAGGAACATGTACGCGTCGGAGCGGCGCATGATGACGATGTCGGTCAGTGCGGGCGAGTACACGGCGCCGCCGGCGCACGGCCCGAGCACCACGCTGATCTGGGGCACCTTGCCCGACAGCGCCACGTTGCGGTGGAAGATCGCCCCGTAGCCGTCAAGCGCGGCGACCCCCTCCTGGATCCTGGCGCCACCCGAGTCGAGCAGCCCCACGACGGGGGACCGGGCCCGCTGCGCCTGGTCGAGAAGGCGGGCGATCTTCGTGGCGTGCATCTCGCCCAGCGAGCCGCCCAGCGCCGTCGGGTCCTGCGAGAACACGTTGACCACACGGCCGTTGACCCGACCCGTCCCGGTCACCACGCCGTCGCCGGCGGGGCGCTTGCGCTGCATGTCGAACGCGTGCACGCGGTGCCGTGCCTGGCTGCCGAACTCCGTGAACGTGCCCTCATCGGTCAGGGCGTGCACGCGGGCCAGCCGGTCGGCCGCGACGTCGACGGGGGTCACGCCGCGGTCACCACCAACACGGCGTTCTGCCCACCGAAGCCGAACGAGTTGGACATCGCAGCCGGGACGGCCTGTTCACGAGGCGCTTTCGCCACGACGTCGACATCCACCTCGGGATCGCAGCTGTCGAGGTTGGCCGTCGGTGGGACCAGCCCGTGCTCCACGGTCAGCACGGTGAAGGCCGCCTCGATCGCGCCGGCAGCGCCCAAGGCGTGGCCGGTCACGCCCTTCGTCGAGGTGATGCTCACCTCGTCCCCAACGACTGCACGGACGGTCCGGGCCTCGGCCACGTCGTTCAGCGGCGTCGACGTGCCATGAGCGTTGACGTGCACGATGTCGTCGGGTGCCAGGCCGGCATCGGCGATGGCGGTGCGCATCGCGCGCGCTGCGCCGGCGCCGTCAGGGTCGGGGGCGGTGATGTGATGCGCGTCGGCAGAAGCCCCGTACCCCGACACGCGGGCGCGCACCCTGGCACCGCGGGCGGTCGCGTCGGCGTCGCGTTCGAGCACGAGCACGCCGGCGGCCTCCGCGGCGACGAAGCCGTCGCGGTCGGCGTCAAACGGTCGTGAGGCTGACGGCGGGTCGCTCGTGCGGCGCGACAGCGCACCCATCTGGGCGAACCCGGCGATCGACAGCGGCGTCAGCCCTGCCTCCGTGCCGCCGGTGAGGACGACGTCGGCCGCGCCGGCGCGGAGCAGGTCGCGGGCGACGCCGATCGCGGTGGCGCCGGAGGCGCAGGCCGTGGCGGTGACCAGGTTCGGCCCCAGGGCCCCCAGCTCGATCGCCAGGTGCCCGGCCACCATGTTGGGCACGAGCATGGGGATGAGCAGCGGACTGACCTTCGTCGGTCCGCTGTCGAGCATGCGTGCGTGCTGCTGCTCCCAGGTGGCGGCACCCCCCATGCCGCAGCCCATCACGACGCCCACACGGGCGCCGTCCCAGGTGGCGGGGTGCAGGCCGGCGTCCGTGACGGCCTCGGCCGCGGCGACAAGGGCCAGCTGGACGAACCGGTCCAGCCGTCGTGACGCCTTGCGGCCCAGCAGCTGCTCGGCGTCGAAGCCAGGGACCCGGCACGACAT
>Ga0247719_1000474_pt1 | contig 23846 bp, 24 predicted proteins | sample 41E_DmetaG_FD_189046 | JGI IMG/M metagenome (GOLD analysis project Ga0247719, IMG submission 189046) | Soil microbial communities from hillslope of Landscape Evolution Observatory, University of Arizona, Oracle, AZ, United States - 4-1-E_D | ecosystem: Engineered > Artificial ecosystem >...
GTCTGGTCGGAAATCGCGGTCATGGTCGCGCCGCTGTCGATCAGCATCCGCCGCTCGACGCCGTTGACCGTGGCTGTGGCCCAGAAATGGCCGTCGCGGGCCATCCGAACGCGCAATTCCTTGCCGCTCACGCGCTGGTCGTCGAGGCCGAGCGAGGCGGCAAAGCGGGCCAGTTCGGGCTGGTAGGGGGCCTGCTGCAGAATCACGAAAATGAGCAGCGCGAGCAGGCCGAGCGAGAAAGTGAAACGGAAGATCCGGCCGACATAGGGCAGCCGCTGCAACAGCATGATGAGCAGCGCCGCGGCCAGCGCATAGAGCGCCAGCTGCGGCCATTGCGGGAGAGTGGTCGGCATGGTTGCTGATGAAACTTTCGCCGCCCCATTTCGGTCCTGCTCGTCGTCCGCGCAAGGTCGGGCGACCGCTACAAGGCCGAAACGCTAGGCACTTCGGGGATTTCGCCGCGTTCTCTAATGCGAATCAGTTTAGGAGCGTATCATGCAGGAGCGCATTATCGCGGTCGGCCTGCTGACGCAGCACGATTTGAACCTGCTCGGCCCCACCTTCGAACGGGCCTGGCCAGTCGAAGAGGCGCCCTCGTTCAACGAATTGTTGCGGGCGATCGACGCGGCCGACCGGGAGCTGCGCGAAGCCAACGGTTCCGCCGGCCCGACGGTCAGCTGACGGGCTTGAAGGTCGCGCCGTAGCCCCAGTCGTCGTCGCGGGCCGGGGTCATGGTCGCAAGTCCGCCCGGGCCGACCGTCAGGACGTCGGAATGGCCGAAGCCCTTGGAATAATCGAGGATGGTGATGGTGTGCGGGCTGGCCCGCATCACTGCGGAATTTTCGGGATTGGGCCGCTCAAGCCGCTTGAGGCCCGGACGCTGGTGCAGCAGCATGTCGATGGCCCGGTCGCGCTGCCGGGGATCGCGCACTTCGGATGCGCGGGCGGCAATGGTCAGGGCGCGGATGCTCGAGGGGTTGTGAAAGTCGCGGCCGATGACGATCGAAACCCGCTCGTCGTGCGCGATGTTCGCGAACTTCTGCCCCTGCCGCGACACCACGAAATAGATTTGCAGATCGTCATTGGCGTAGCCGACGAACGTATTGTGCGGCCAGCCGTCGGCGCCGAGCGTGGCGATGGCCATCAATCGGTTTTCGGCAAGGATGTCGACGGCTTTCTGTTTCATCATTCTCTCTTTGAAATGGGCGGCTCCGGGAAGGGAATCGGCTGGGGAGGATTGCTTCCCGGAGACCGCACCCGCCTTTTGGCGCGGCTCGGTGGGGGCAGCCATAGGTATTGCTACCTAGGCCGGTCGGCCGGACCCGCGCCTAGGGAGAATCCCGCATTTCGCCGCTTTGCAAATGGGGGGATGACGAACGCCCGGAAGGAGAAAAACGATGGAACGGCCCGATCAATCCGAACTGACGATGGAGCGCGTGCACGCCGATGTTCCCGCTCGGCAGTCGAGCGGCATCAAGACGATCCTGTTCCACGTGCATGACGACGAAGGCCTGGTCGGCAGGCTCGAAGTCGCGCTTAGTCTCGCCCGCGCATGCGGCGCGCATCTGCGCTGCCTGCACATCACGCCGATCGAGGCCTATACGATGGTCGACGGCTTCGGCGGCACTTTCGTCAATGCCGAGATCGTCCGGGCGATGGAGGAACAGGCCCAAGGGCTGCGCCAGCGCATCACCGCCGAGCTTTCCAACGAGAACATGTCCTGGGACTATGACGAAATCACCGGGCAGGTGGTCGGCCGCCTGATCGATGTAGCGTCGCTGTCCGACCTGGTGATTACGGGACGGGAACCGCACCGGGCCGACTTCGGCGGGCCGGCCGTGACGCTGATGGGCGACCTTCTCGAAGAACTGCGCGCGCCGATGCTGGTCCTCCCTGAGCGCCAGCAGAGCTTCGACCCGCTTGGAGTAGCGGTCATCGGCTGGAACGGGAGCTATGAGGCGGCCAATGCGGTGCGCTCGTCGGTCGGCCTGCTGCGTCTCGCTGGCGAGGTGCGGATCGTGCAGTTCGAAGAGCCGGAGAAGGACCGATTCCCTTCCACCACTCTGCTCGAATATCTGTCGCGCCACGGCATCAAGGCCGAGCTCGATGTGCGCACTCCGTCCAGCCGCAAGGTCGATATTGCCCTGATCGATTATGCGAGAGAATGCAGCGCCGACTATCTGGTCGTGGGCGCCTACAGCCACAGCCGCGCCGGCCAATGGCTCTTCGGCGGCGTCACGCGCTCGCTGCTCAAGGCCTGCCCACTGCCCCTGCTCCTCGCGCGATAGGGCAGCTCCCGTTCGCCTTACGGAGAGTGAACCTCCGAAACGCTAGAAACGGTCGAGCAGGCGGTCGACGGTGTCGTCGGCCGTCTTCTGCTTGCCTTTCTGCTCCTTGGCGTGGCGTTCGAGCGCGGCGCGGATCAGCTCGATCTGCTTGTCGGTCAGATGCTCGATGCCGATGAACTGCTCGCGCGCCTTGTCCACCGCGCGCAGCAGCTCGTCGAGCTTAGCCTGCATCGCCGCCGCGTCGCGGTTCTGGCTGTTCTGGATCAGGAACACCATCAGGAAGGTTACGATCGTCGTGCCGGTGTTGACGATCAGCTGCCAGGTGTCGGAAAAATCGAACAGCGGGCCGGTGAAGGCCCAGATAAGAATGACGAAGGCGGCGAGAATGAAGGTCAGCGGTTGACCTGCCGCAGTCGCGATCAGCGTCGCGATCTTGCTGAAGAGCCGGCGCACGGTGTCGGAACGCACATGGAACGAGTTGGTGCCCCGGCGGCGGTGCCGATTGTCGTCGAAGAGGAAGATCGGTCATGCGTTGGGCCAAGTCGAAGTGACGGCCTCGCGCGGTCATCCCTTCGGATGTTCGGCCTCAAGCCGGTGACGGAGGCGCTGCGCGGCGAGCTCGCGCGCGGCGTCGCGGCGCAGGCCAAGCGCTTCGGCGATGGCCGGGCCGAGAAGCGAATCGCCAAGCGCGCTCAGCACCAGCGACAAGGTGCTTTCGGCGACATGATGGTCTTCATGGTCGATGGTCAGCTTGGCCACGAGGTCGCGCAGCGAATCGAGGATCGGGTTGAGCGCATCGCGGTTGCCGGTGATGATCATCCATGCGGCAAGCGCTCCGGCGCCCTCGCGACCGAACGCGTCGAAACATTGGTCGACGATCACCCGGGCGTCGGTCTCGCCCGCCCGTGCCCGCTCCACCGCCTCGGCAATGTTCGCAGTGACGCTGTCGGCGATCGATTTGGCAAGTTCGCCTTGGAGCCCGGCGGCCGAACCGAAATGATGGAGCAGGTTGGCGTGGGTGCGGTCGATCTCCGCGGCCACGGCCTTCAGCGTGACGGCCTGCGGCCCCTGCTCGAGCAGCAGCTTGCGCGCCGCGGCTAGCGCGGCGGAGCGGCTTTCTTGCGGGCTAAGGCGAGTCCGTCTTATTGACACTGGTGTAAGTTATTCTATCTTCCCGTCATGACCGCAACGACGCTGCCAACACCCAAGGACCTCAGCATCACACCGCGCGACCGCCGCTTCGGCCGCGGTTCGGCCTGCCCGCGACTGTGGCACGGCGGCCGCGTCGAAGCGACAGCTATTTACAACGCGTTATCGACGACCTTTCCGGCAGGGGAAGCCTTTTTCGTGGAAAGCGTGCGCGCATTCCGCGACGGCACGCCGCCCAAGCTTGCAGCCGAGATCAAGGCCTTCACGACGCAGGAGGCGATCCACAGCCGCGAGCACGATGCGTTCAACAAGCGCGCCGCGGAGAGCGGATACGATCTCGGCAAGCTCGAGCAAAGGGTCGAAGAGCGGCTCGCGCTGGCAAGGTCGCGGCCGCCGATCGCGAGCCTCGCCGCAACCATGGCGCTCGAGCATTTCACCGCGATCCTCGCGCACCAGCTGCTCGCCGATCCCACCCACCTCGACGGCGCGGAGCAGGAGACCGCCGACCTGTGGCGGTGGCACGCGTGCGAGGAAATCGAGCACAAGGGGGTCGCCTACGACACCTGGCTGCACGCGACGCGCGACTGGAGCCGGTGGAAAAGGTGGAAGGTCAAGGCCAAGGTCATGCTGATCATGACCGAGCATTTCCTGGTCGACCGCACCAAGGGCGCACTCGAGCTGATGCGCCAGGACGGCGTGACGGGCCCCAAGGCCTGGGCAAAACTGTTCTGGTATTTGTGGGTGCGGCCGGGGATGTTCCGCAAGATCGGCGCGGCCTGGTTCAAATTCTTCCTTCCGGGATTCCATCCGTGGAACGAGGACGACCGCTACTTGCTCGCGGCTTATGATGCAGCGGCTCCGGCTGCGGCCCGCGGGAAGAAAGTGCGCCGCGCGGTCTAGCGCTGTTCCCCGGCGTAGGCCGGGGCCCAGGAGCGCGAAGCGCTTTAGAGCCGAGACGGTCTCAACCGCTGCTCCGCAGCGGCCTGGACCCCGGCTTTCGCCGGGGAACTATGCCGCCAGCGGCTCCTCATCCTCGACGGCCGCTCCGGCTTGCAGGCGCAGCCGCATCAGCCGCGCCGCGACTTCCTCGCCGCGGGCGCAGCAGAGGCGGGGAGCGATGATGCCGAGCGGCTCGAAGCCCAGCTTTTCAAGCACTCGCCCCGAAGCCGCATTGTCGACGAAGTGCGAGGCTTCGAGGTTCGGCAGGCGCAGCGCGCCGGCGATGTCGATGAGCGCCGTGCAGGCTTCGGTCGCGAAACCACGGCCCCAACTGCCGCGCGCGATCCAATAGCCCATCTCGACGCCGCCCGAAGGGCGGCGGCCGAGGCCGCAGGCGCCGACCAGCTGGGGCGCCGCCGCGGCGCGCTCAAAGATCAGCAGCGAGGGCAGGATCGGGTCGCGCGGGCTGGCGAGCCAGGCCTCGGCGTCGCGCAAATGGAAGGGCCACGGGACGGTCGCGAGATTGCGCGCAATCGCCTGGTCGGCGAGCGCGGCGGCAAGCGCCGGCGCGTCCTCGGGGAAGCCGGGCCTCAGCAACAGTCTTGGCGTTCTCGCGAACATGACCTTCTCCCTTTTCCGGCCCCCGCTAGCGGCGGCCGGTGACCGTTTCGGGAGAAGATTTGCGCCCTTCCAAAACGAAAGAAGGGAGGAGAGGGGGCTTCCCTCTTCTCCCTTTTGGTCTCGATCTTTCTAGATCTCGTCCGGGCCGCCCCCTCGTGGGAACGGCCCTTTTGCGACCGTTCCTATTTCGCGCTTTCCGTAATCGGCATCACGTGGACGTACTTGCGGCCAAGCTTGCCGTCGCGGAACGCGACGCAGCCGTCGGTAAGTGCAAAAAGCGTGTGGTCTTTGCCCAGGCCGACGTTGTCGCCCGGGTGCCACTTGGTGCCGCGCTGGCGCACGATGATGTTGCCGGCGAGGACCGATTGTCCGCCGAACTTCTTCACGCCGAGGCGCTTGCTCTCACTGTCGCGGCCGTTGCGGGACGAGCCGCCTGCTTTCTTATGTGCCATGGCGAAAATGAATCCTGATTACTTGGCCTTCGGGGCCTTCTTGGCCGCGCCCTTAGCAGGTGCAGCATTTTTTGTCGACGGGGATTTGGCGGCCGCCTTGGGCTTGGCCTTGGCCGCGCCCGCTTCCTTCGCGTCGGACGGAGCCGGATTCTCGGTCGGCGTCGCCTCGACCTGAGCAGCTTCCGTATCCGCCTTGCGCGGCTTGGCCGGCTTGGCTTTCGCTTCGGTCGGAGCGGCCTCGGTCTTCGGGGCGGCCTCGGCCTTTGGAGCCGCCTTCTTTTCGGCCTTCTGGTCGCCGATCGCGACGATCTGCAGGATCGTGTGCAGCTGGCGATGGCCCTTCTTGCGGCGGTAATTGTGGCGGCGGCGCTTCTTGAACACCGTCACCTTCTCGCCCTTCGCCTGGGCGACGATCTCGGCCGCGACGGTGAGACCGTTCGTCGACTTCAGATTGCCGCCGTCGCCAGCGAGCAGGACATCGTCCAAGGTGATGCGGTCGCCCGCCTGGCCGTCGAGCTTCTCGACGACGATCTTGTCTCCCGGGGCGACGCGATATTGCTTGCCGCCCGTGCGCACGACTGCGAACATTGGCTCTTCTCTTCGTCTAGAAATATGGCTCCACGCGCGCAGGCGCTCGCGCGCCGAAAACAGGCCCGCGCGGAAAGCGTGCCGCCTATGGGACGAGTGCCACTCTGTCAACCTGCGCGGCAGCCCGGGAAGCCTGTTGCAGCATCGCAACAGGCGTTGCCGAGAATGCGGCTGTTATCGATCCGCAACTTGCAAGCGCTGCGGTTTGACCGTTCCCTGTCGTCCTGGAGGCCGCGCGTCCGTCGGCCCATGGGGGAGTAGTTTGATGACCCACGCCAACCGCGCCATTCTTCTCGCCGGCCTTAGCGCCTTCGCGCTCGCTGTTCCGGCCAATGCCCAGACCAATCCCGAGGCCCAGGAGAATGCCGAGGCGCAGATCCAGGCGCAGGCCCAGGCCCAGAACGAGGGCCAGCAGGTCACCAACGAGCAGACGATCGTCGTCACCGGCACCCGCTCGTCCAATCGCACGGTCGCCAACAGCCCGGTCCCGGTCGACGTGATCGGCGCGGAAAGCATCAACAATACCGGACAGACCGAAACCAACCGCGTGCTCAACCAGCTCGTGCCGTCGTTCAACTTCCCGACGCCGGCGATCGCCGACGGATCCGACACGCTGCGCCCGGCGACGCTTCGCGGCCTCGCGCCCGACCAGACGCTGGTGTTGGTCAACGGCAAGCGGCGCCACGTTTCGGCGCTGCTCAACATCAACGGCACCGTCGGCCGCGGCAGCGCGGCGGTCGACCTCAACCTGATCCCGTCGCTGGCGATTGCCCGGGTCGAGGTGCTGCGCGACGGCGCCGCCGCCCAATATGGATCGGACGCCATCGCTGGCGTGATCAACATCCAATTGAAGAACGCCAATAACGGCGGGCGCGGCAGCGTCACCGCGGGCGAGTACATCACGACGATCGACAACGTCCCCAACGTCATCGGCCTTCAGCTCGATGCCGGCGGCCAGCCGATCCTCGATCCCAACGACAACCGCTATTTCCTCGCCAATACGCGGGGCGAGCGCAAAGTCCGCGACGGGCGGCGAGTGACCTCGGCGATCAACCTTGGCCTCCCGGTCGGACCCAAGGGCTTCGTCAACGTCACCGGCGAATATTATTATCGCGAGTTCACCAACCGTCAGGGCTATGACCTGAGGCCGAACTTCATCCGGCCGACGCCGACCACCTTCGATCCGCGCGAGGTTAGCTTCAACCGGCTCGAGTTCCGGTTCGGCGATCCCAAATCGCGCGACTGGAAGCTGTTCGTGAACAGCGGTTACGAGGTCGCGCCGGACTGGGATCTCTACGCATTCGGCTCTTATTCCTATCGCCGCGCATTCAGCGCCGCCAACTGGCGCCAGCACAGCAATGCGGCGAACCGCGACTGGAGCGCCCTGACCCCGGACCAGGCGCCCACCAACGCCAATTTCGTCGCGCTGACCACTGAAGGCTTCCTGCCGATCATCGGCTCCAAGCTGCACGATCATGCAGGAACGATCGGCGTTCGCGGCAAGCTCGGCACCTGGAACCTCGACCTGTCGGCGGGCCGCGGGCGCAACAAGTTCGACTATGACCTGCACAACACGCTGAACGCGTCCTTCGGCCCGGCCAGCCCGCGCGATTTCGATGCCGGCGGCCTGCGCTACACCCAGCACCTCGTGAACCTCGACGTGTCCAACGATTATTCGGTCGGCTTCGCAAAGCCGCTGACCGTCGCTGCCGGCGCCGAATATCGCAGTGAACGGTTCGCGATCCGACCCGGCGACAATTTCTCCTGGGCGATCGGCCCGCTGTTCCGGGCGCCGATCAACAATACGACGCTCGCCAATTGCACGACCCAGCAGGGCGTGTTCAACGCGACCACCAACCAGTGCACGTTCCCCGGCCGGCAGGCGCCGGTCGGCGCGCAGGGCTTCCCCGGAATCCCGGCCAACGCGGCGACCAACGAGGGCCGGCACAGCTATTCGCTCTATGCCGAGGTCGATACCGACCCGGTCGAAGGCCTCACCACCGCGCTCGCGGGGCGCTACGAACATTATTCGGACTTCGGCTCGGCGTGGAACGGCAAGTTCGCGGCGCGCTACGAGCCGGTGCGCGGCTACGCGGTGCGCGGCTCGCTGTCCAACGGCTTCCGTGCGCCCTCGCTCCACCAGCAATATTTCACGACGACCTCGACCAACTTCATCCTCGGCGTCCCGGTCGACATCTCGACGCTCGCGGTGAACAGCCCGGTCGCGCAGGCGCTCGGGTCAAAGCCGCTCAAGCCCGAACGGTCGGTCAACTATACATTCGGCTTGACCGCCAACCCGCTGCGCGGGCTGACCTTCACCGCCGATTATTACCATATCCGGATCAAGGACCGGATCGTGCTGACCGAGAACCTCGGCGCGGCCGGCAGCGGCACGGCTGCGCAGAACGCGGCGGTCAACGCGATCCTCGTCGCGAACGGCTTCCCGAGCATCGGCGCCGCGCGATTCTTCATCAACGGCCTCGATACGACGACCTCGGGCATCGATCTCGTCGGCGCCTATCGCGGCAACTTCGGCGCGCTCGGCAGCTGGAACCTCAGCGCCGCCTACAATCGCAACAAGCAGAAGATCGACAAGCGGCTCAACACGCTCGGGCCGCTCGCGCAAATCCCCGGTCTCGTGCTGTTCGGCCGCATCGAGGGGCTCCGCTTCACCCACGGCCAGCCGCGCGACAAGGTCGTTCTGAGCGCGGACGGCGAAATCCGCGACTTCGGCCTCAGCGCGCGCACGACCCGCTACGGGCGGGTGGTCGCTCCGCAGGGGACGCCGCTGGCGCCCAACCAGACGAGCCTCACGGCCTTCGCCCCGGACGACATCTTCCTCGACCCCAAGTGGATCACCGACATGGAATTCCGCTGGAAGCCGATGAAGAAGCTGGAGCTGGCGATCGGTGCCGACAATATTTTCGACGTCTATCCGACGCGCTCGCCGTTCGGGCCGCGGCCGGCGGCGATCGGCGGCACCTATCCGGTGAACCAGCAGTTCATCCCGTTCTCGATCTTCTCGCCGTTCGGCTTCAACGGCCGCTTCGTCTACGGCCGTTTCGCGGTGAACTTCTAAGCGTGATCGCGGGAGAGCTCAGCGCTCTCCCGCAGACGCACGCAGGGACGAACTAGTTGGTGAGGAGCGGGCGAAGCCGGTAGCGGCCGTCCTCGTGGCGATCGAACATGGCCGCGATCGCGGGATGATCGATCGGCTCATCGCTGTCGTCGGCGACCAGATTTTGCTGGCTGACATAAGCGACATAGGCCGTTTCCGAATTCTCGGCGAGCAGGTGGTAGAAGGGCTGGTCCTTGTCCGGCCGGATCGGCTCGGGGATCGCCTCATACCATTCGTCGCTGTTCGAAAAGACCGGGTCGACATCGAAGATGACCCCGCGGAAATCGAAGATGCGATGGCGCACGACGTCACCGATCCCGAAGCGGGCGAGGGGCATGTCGATACGCTCGGCCATAGGTGCTGAACGTTCAAAAGGCTGCATGGCTTCCTATCTAGGCAATGCCAAGCGGCGCTGCTAGAGTGCCGCGTCCGACCAAAGCCGGCCTCGCCGGCAAGCGCGACCCCTTGAGCGGAGAGGTGGCTGAGTGGTCGAAAGCACCGCACTCGAAATGCGGCGTACGGGCAACCGTACCGTGGGTTCGAATCCCACCCTCTCCGCCATTTTCAAGCCATTGATTTTATTCGCTATTTTGATGTTGTCTGATGGCCGCGGAAACCCGCCATTCTGAGCGCGCTGCTTGACTGCAGAGGTGCACCGTAAGCCAATCAAAGGCCGGAATAGACCGGGAATTCTCTGGCGCCGATTCTGACAGTACGGTTCGACTGCGGCTGGTCGAAGATAGTAGCCGCTAAGTGCGGCCTCGTTTGGTCAGGTTCAGGCGGCGCTGCCAAGCACCAAACGTTCCTTCTGCTGCTCCCAGTCAGGGGCGATTGCACCCGGAGCACAGAGGGCGCCACTGTCCATCCGAACTGGCTGCCGACCGTCAATGATGGCTTGCACAATCTGCGGCGACAGAAAGGCCAATCTCAGGACGCGTGTGACGTAGGAGTGATTGACGCCTTCCTGCTCGGCGATGGTGCTGACCATAAGGCCACGCTCCTGCTGCAGGCGCTGCCACCAGTCCCGGCCCTTTACGATCAGCCTCACAAGAGTGAGATCGACCGTGGGTCGGATTAGACTGCTGTCGCTTTGGATCATTCGAATCACGCGGCCGGAGCGACTTAGGCGCGCAGTCGTCTCGATCGACAGGATATCTTCATCGGATGGCTCAAGCGCTATCTTGAGCAAGCTGCACAACGCTCGCCAATCGACTTCTATGGAGAGGGCGGTCTCGCTGACTACGACTTTCTTGATCAGAGATCGAACGAGCGGACGGTGATGGTCGATTCTTCGTGAGCGGAGGGTGGCGGCCAGTTCCTGGCTCCGCTGCACGGCGCCGTTCGCGACAATAGCGCCGATTGCATGGTTGCCTTCCGAAGCCGAGATCGGATTGTCGAGCATTTCGATGAGGCGGGACATGACGACTTGCTCGAGTTCGAGTGCGGGGATGCGCATACCACCTCGGTCACGCTCGCCGAGGTGCAAGTGCTTCGAGACATAATAGCGATACCGGCGATTGCCGCTGGGCGTCTTCTTGCAGGTATGGGTTGCCATGAGCGGATCGCCACCATCCGAAAAGACACGGCCGGGGAGCAGGCTGCGCTCAGCTGCATTCTCAGGACTGCGATCACCTTTCACGTGGCGGCTAATCAGCTGCTGCGCGCGTTCGAAGGTTTCCGAGCGAATGATCGCCGGATGAAGCCCAGGCCAATGCTTGTTCTTGTGGACAATATCGCCGACGTACACCCGGTTGCTGATCAGGTTGTAGAGTTCTGATCGATTGAACGGTGCGCCACCATGCGCTCGGCCCGTCGTCGACAGGCGAACAGGCTTCAGGACACCGTCCGAAAGCAGTTCGTTGTAGAGGAGCCGGATGTTGCCGAGCTCCAAGTAGCGGGCGAAGATGCGGCGGACGAGCTCTGCATCTTCATCGACGATCGCGAGGCTGCGACCCTCCGGGCGATAACCGATGGGACAGGTACCGCCCATCCACATGCCCTTGGCCTTCGATGCTGCAATCTTGTCGCGAATACGCTCGGCCGTGACCTCGCGCTCGAACTGTGCGAACGACAGCAGCATATTGAGCGTCAAACGGCCCATACTCGTCGTCGTGTTGAACGACTGGGTAGTGGATACGAAGCTGATGCCTGCCCTGTCGAACGCCTCCACCAACTTTGCAAAGTCCAGCAGCGATCGCGTCAGCCGATCGACCTTGTAGACGACCACGATGTCGATCCGACCGGCAGCAATGTCATGCAGAAGCCGTTGGAGGGCAGGCCGCTCCAGCGTTCCGCCGGATATGCCCCCATCGTCGTAGCGCTCTCTGCAGAGCACCCATCCTTCGCTCGCCTGACTCTTGATGTAGGCGGCGCAGCCTTCGAACTGGGCATCGAGACTGTTGAAGTCCTGCTCGAGACCCTCCTCGCTCGACTTGCGGGTGTAAATGGCACAGCGGACCCGGCTCACGAGGCCCGCCTTTTGCGCGTGCCGAAGAATGCAGGACCCGACCAGTGGGTGCCAGTGATTGCGCAAGCGACTTGGCTCAGTGTGTCATATTCGGTGCCCTGCCAGTTGAACTTCTCATCCGCGGTGACGGTGACGACGTGGATCTTGCCCTGCCAGGCACGCGTGAACCGAGTGCCTGGAGAAGGACCTGTCTTCCCTGCGGCAAGCTCGCGGAGCTTGCGGTCCATCGATTTCGTGATGCCGCCAAGCGCTTTGGATTGGATGGCCTGCGCGAGCGCCAGGCGCAGCATTCCCACGCTGAGGTTCGGCGGAGTGGTCTTCATCCGCCGAACCCAGGCGACGCGGAGCTCATCGCGCTTCATCGATTCGAGCGCTGCAAGCTCCTCGCTACAGTCTCTCTGACTCATTCATCCCGCGATACGTGCGGACGCCATCCACCTTGTCGCTGCTGATCGCGTACCCCTTCTTCTTGAGGCCGGTCAGTGCAGCCCGCGTCGTGTGCGGGAGCCACCCAGTCAATGCGATCATCTGGTCTAGTGTGGCGCCCTGGTCGCGCACGATCAGAGCAGCCAGCTGCTGCTGCTTGCTTGGTGCCTTCGACGCGCCTGCAGGTGCAGCGACTTGAGTGTCTGAACTGGCCGTCGGTTTGGCCTTGCTTCGCCGCGTTTTGCTTATCTTGCTGACGCTGGAGGGGGCGCTTCGCGCATTCTTGGAAGTCGTAGTCATCGTGGGTCTCCTTGTGGGGACAGCTAATGCTGCCCCCACCACCCACAGCCCCGCCGGCGCGGCCGGTCGGGGAAGCGGCGCCTCAGCACCGCGACTCCATGATGACCAATGCTCTGGCTCGCTTGGAAGTCCAGTCCCAAGAACCGCCGCCGTAGATTACGGAGCTAGTCAGCAGCGTGGTCGCATCGACTGCGCCATCCGTAATCGGACACAAAATCACTCGACAAGCAGCTGCTCTGCGTGCGAATCCAGCTCGGACTTCCACGATCGCCAGTCAGGGCAATGGCGCTCCAGGAGCGCATAGAAGCGCTTGCTATGATTGTGTTCTATTAGGTGGCACAGCTCGTGCAGCAGCACATACTCTACGCAATGCGTTGGTGCCTTGATCAACGAGGGATTTAGACTCAACCGTCCGGATGGAGAGCAGCTACCCCATTGGTTCTTCATTGCAAGAACTTGAAAGGCAGGTGCGCGTTCCACGCCCTCAAAGCGGGTAAAGAGTTCTGGTAGCTTGCGCGCGAAATACGAGTTCGCTTTTTCCCGGTACCACTCACGCAACCGGCGACGCACTGCAACTGGATCGGCAACCGGCAGCGAGACCTCGATCCTCCCACGCCAAAGCCTCACTTCAGAGGAGCTATCGTTAGATTCCACGACGATTAGCTTATGGCGCCTTCCGAGGTAGAAATGGCATTCGCCGCTGACATAGCGGCGGGGTAAGACATGCGCCTTGCACCCTCTGGCCGCTTTTACATGCCGCGCTATCCAACGCGAGCGTTTTTGGACGGCTCGCTGTACTTCCGCCGGCGCTACGCCGGGTGGCCTTTCGACTTCGACGTGTCCGTCCGGCCTCACGTGGATACGGACTCGCGAGAACAGTCGAGCGTTCTCGATCACTGAGTACTCGACTTCCTCGTGTCCGTACTTGAGCACAAAGAGCATCAGAAACTGCCGCGCGATAAGCCGACGCGGACGACCTCTACCACTCGCTCGGTAATGGCCTTAGCGTGGTCGAGACCAACTTGCGGAAAAAGCAATGGAAGAAGCGCCTTGCGAATGGCGGCCTCAATGTTGTGCGGATTGAGCGAGTTCTCCGCGATTGCGTCATTGACGATCCGATCGATGGCCAAAGCGAGCTCTTCGAAACGTTCGATTGACGCTGCGAGCACCTTGTCATCGCCAAGCACGAGCCGAAAGACGCCGAAGTAGGCTGCGGCATGGCGATTGCCGGCAATACGATCGGGCACTCCCTCGACCTTCCGGTTAGCAACCTGCTCCTCCAGGTCCTTGAAGAGGGCATACTGCTTGCCCGGATGATTAAACATTGCCTGAGCTTCTTCGATTGCCCTCTTGAGCAGTTCCGAGAAGTAACGCTCTGCGTATGGATCGTCCTGCAGCTCCTGCTCAATCGTCTTCTTTAGGCGGCTCTTGATGATGTCCGTTTCGTTCCGGGTTTTCTCATCGGACCAGGTCTCGGGATCAGCCTCTTGGCCGAGGTCATTCACGATAACGACACCGTCGGCAGCGACGATATCTTCGCCGACTACGTAGCGATCCACCAGTTTACGAATCTGCTCCTCATATGCACTGAAATCGACCGTTTCCTGGGCGTCCTGCTTCGCTATCTGCCGCAGGCTAGTGAAGAACTTCAGATCACGCTTGTATGTCGCGATCTGGTCCTCTCGGACCGACCCATCTTCATAAAATGATCTGGATGCCAGCGCGACCTTCAGGCACATACCGAACGCGGTCAGCGCCTCGTAAAAGTCCTCGCGCACCTTCTGGTGAGCATCGAACGGTGCCCCATCCTCCCGCGCCTCCAACTGAGGCACCAGAATCTGCCGATATTGTTCGATGTCCGCGCGGTTCTTCACCTCCGCGAAGATCGCCCACAATGCTTCATGTAGGCTAGGCAGGCGCTTATATTCAGTGCTGACGTTGGTGTAGAGCTGCTCGATGTCGTCGATATCGAAACCGCCTTGGGTTCGTTCGGCAAGATTCTGATATTCGGCCAACGCGGTGTCGAGCTCCCGGAGGATGCCTCTATAGTCGATTAGAAGCCCGTACTTTTTCTGTTCATGCAGGCGGTTCACACGCGCGATGGCCTGGATGAGATTGTGCTCCTTGAGCGGCTTATCGATGTACAAAACAGCGTTGCGAGGTTCGTCGAAGCCGGTCAGCAACTTGTCCACTACGATCAGAAGATCGGGGCGGCCCTCTGTTGAGAAATCCTCGATGGTGGCACGCTCGTAGCCCTCCGGATCGCCTTTGACGTTGTCCTTCCACCATTGCTGCACTTCAGGCAGCTCCGCCTCATCGACGTCCTCATGTCCCTCACGCGTATCGGGGGAGGAAATGATCACTGCACTGGAGACAAGGCCCGTCGCATCCAGTGCCTTTTTGTAGCGAATGGCCGATAGCTTGATGTCTGTTGCAAGCTGCCCTTTGAGGCCGAGGTCCAGGTCTTTGAAATTCTCCTTGAAGTGGACTGCGATGTCCCACGCGATCAGATCGATGCGGTTCGCGGAGCCATATACTGGCCCCTTCTTCCCATACTTTTCCTTGAGGTCGCTCTTCTGTTTCTCGGACAGCCCCGCCGTGATTTTCTCGAACCAGTTATCGATCGCTGCCTCATTGATATCGAGCACAGGTTTGCGCTCTTCGTAGAGCAGCGGAGTCACAGTGCCGTCTGTCACGGCATCTTTCATCGTGTAAGCGTGGACGATCCGACCGAACTTGTTCGCAGTCTTGTCGTCCTTGAGCAGCGGCGTCCCTGTGAATGCGACATAGGAGGCATTTGGCAGCGCCTTGCGCATTCGTTCGTGGTTCTCTCCGCCCTGACTGCGGTGACCTTCATCGACTAGGACGATGAGGTTGGCCGAAGGGTTATGACACTCCGGCAACTTTGTGGCGCTGGCGAACTTATTGATGATCGTGAAGATGATCCGTTCGGTCCCCCGGCCGATACGCCGGGCCAAGTCACGTCCTGATCGAACCTTTGCTCGTTCGCCTTCCTTATCGGCTATTTCGGAGCCGAAGGCGCCACCCGACAGAAAGTTGCCGGCGAGCTGCTTTTCAAGATCGCGTCGGTCAGTGACGACCACTAGTCGACAATCGCGTAACGCGTCGTCGAGCAGAAGTGCCTTGCACAGCATCACCATCGTGAAGCTCTTGCCCGAGCCGGTAGTGTGCCAGATGACCCCGCCCTCACGCCCACCGTCAGGACGTACGGTTGCGATCTGATGGAGCAGCGATCGAATCCCAAAGAACTGCTGATGGCGCGCAACAATTTTCCCGACCTTGCGGTCGAATAGAATGTAGGAACGAATGAGCTCGAGGAGACGGGCAGGCGATGCCAAGCTGACAAGGAGCCGGTCTTGGCCTGTCACCGCCTGTTCGGCGCTCCATAAGTGTTCGAAATGATCCCTCACTTCTGCGAGGCGACCCTTCATAAGCTCCGCTCGCGGATCAGTGGTCAGCGCCTTGTTCTTGATCGCAAGGAACTTGTCCTCGCTAAATTCCTCCTCCCGCCACTGCGACCAAAACTTGCGTGGCGTCTTGGTGGTGCCGTACCGGCCATCCGCCATGCTGATTGACATGAGGAGCTGCGCGTAAGCGAAGAGTAGCGGTATCTCGTCGGGCTTCTGGTTCCGGATGGTTTGACTGATCCCCTCGTCGATCATCGATTTGTTGGGGTTGCCGCTATCGGGCCGTTTGGCTTCGATGATGAGAAGTGGGATGCCGTTAACGAACCCAACGATATCCGGCCTTCGCGTATGAGTGCCATCGGCCGACAGCAGTTCGTACTCCTCGGTTACGATAAAGCTGTTGGCGAGCGGCTGACTCCAGTTGATGATCGGCACGGTTACGCTGATCTTCTTGCCGTCAATGAATTCGGTGACCGCAATGCCGAGTGCCAATATATTGTAGAGCCGCTCGTTGGCCGTCATCAGACCTTCGTTCAGGGCTGGCGCGGAAAGCTCTCTTACGATTTGATCGATTGCATTAGGAGAAAGCGGATAGTCCTTGCCGCGATAGGTAAACGTTCGCCGCCGCAGTTCGCCGATTAAAACCTGACTGAGCAGGACCGCTTGATTTCCACCTCGCATCGCCAGGCATTCCGCGGGTGGCAGATACTGCCAATCTAGCGCCACCAACGTAGCTAGTGCGGGGATTTGCGCGCTGAACAGCTCGGCGGTGTTCGGAGTTATCGCCGCGAGCATCTTAGATCGGACGCTTTGAGTTTGTGATGTAGCGCTGGCCACTCAGCGCTGCTTCATAAAGGCTATCATCGAGGAAGCGCAGGAGACGTCGGATTTCCTGCTTGTCGGTCGGAAAGACGATCTGACCATTCGCGATGTGCACGGCCAATCCGGTCGCGTTCGCTTTCGTCTGGATCTCCTGAGGCGTGTGCGCATCGAGCACGCCATTGGTCGCAAGCTTATGAATCAGTTTGCGCTCGATCTGGGTCACGAGGCCCTTGAGGCCGGGCACATCCACAATAGAGATTGAGGCGTGACCAGCGAAATCATCGATATCGTCATCCGTCGCTTCAGCGAAGAATTCGATAACATCGAAAACCGCGCGCAGGTTGTGGTAGCTCTCGAATTTGATCTGTCCGCCTTCGACGATGCAAGTCAGGGACGTTGCCAGGCTGAAAGCGGGATCGGTGATCCGATTGAACTGGTTATTATGAGCGAGGAATGCGACCTTACGACTGAGGATTTGCGCCGAAGTAAAACGTTGAACAAGCAGGCGAAGGTTACCGCCTGCATTCACGCCCACGAAGATTGCTCTGATGTTCTCGTTATCGAAATTCCCGGAGTTGATCGCTGGCAACGCGAGCACGTTTCCCGCAGCAGCGGCCATCATCGCCTGGGCTTCCGCCGTGGCGTCTAAAACGAGAATTTCGTCCGGATCGGGATTCCAGTCTCCGTCGAATGGTACTTCGTTAGGACGGTCGGCGCGGAACTTTGTCTCTTGATCTGTGAAGATCTGCATCACGGGATTTTGCAGGGCGGCGTCTAGCGGAATGCGTTTGATGGCGATGCCATTTGCATCACGGCACAATGCAAGGAGATTCATGCTGAGACGCCTCCTTCGCCAATGTCGATAACAATGTATTCGGTGAGTTGCCCGACCGTCAGGCACTGCTTCGCGGAGCGAAGTTCCTTCTTCGTGATGAGGACGTAGGCGACGCCCTCCTCAGTCCCCACTTTGTAAAAATGCCATCCCAACAGGCCGAGCAACGGGTTGAAATGGTAACCGTAACCGGTGCTGATCACGAGAATGAAGATGATCATCGTTGGGATAAGAATATGCCAGTTCAGATCGCCAAATTGGGCCGTGAACAGCGGCGAGAGATAAAGAAGGATGAAGGTAATGTATTCCCGGTCAGCAGCTTCGATCGTCGTCACCTTGAACCTGGAGCGCTCTAAATGTTTCCGACAGTAGCGGAGCAGGCCAACCATGGTGAGAATTAGCGCTACCGCTGCGCCGACAAGCCCCAACGCCACCTTGGTCCGACCATCTGCATACAACACCCAGGCATAGACCAGTGCGACTGGTGCAAGAGAGGTCGCGGTTAGCATGAGTTTCGCGAGTGAACTAAGCAACGGCCGCCTCCCTTTTCGGGAATGCGACCCGCCGTTTGCCCGTGAGGAGCTGCTGCATGAGGGCGGACTTCTCTTTGCGGAGGGCTAGGAGCTGATCCGCTAGCTTTCGTTCCTTGAGCTCCGCATCATTAATTATACGAGCAATAGCGACTTGCTCTTCATGGCTGGGCACGTGGACTGAGGTATCGAAGAAATCGACGACACTGACGTTGAGTAGGCCGTGATTCCGAGCCCCCTCCTGAGCGATCCCGGCCACTTCGCGATTGAAGAGACCTGCTTCGAAATAGTGCCGAAAAAAGGCATGATCATGCCCACCACCACCTAGACGAAAGCAGATGTAGAGACTGGAAACGATGCCGCTCTCATAAAGCTCGAGCGGCTTAAACGCGCCGAACGGATAGCCGTCGGAGTAGCTTTTATTGTAAGCAAAGTCGCCCCGTCTCAGCAGCGTGTAACCACGCACATCATCGCTTGCGACGGATTTGTTGAAATATTCGGCCTGGCTGATCAGCCCGTGCTGAGCGGAGATCGTCAGGACGTTGGTGTTGCCAACGTCGTTCTTCTCACGAACACGCTCAAACACATCGGAGAACTTGATCCAATGCCAATCGTCGAGAAAGCCCGGGAGCCGCTTCCTGCCGGTCAGCAACGACTGCATCAGCGCCTTCTTTTGCAGACGAGCGGTGGCAATTAGCGCCTCGACCTTCTGAATGGCGCTGTCCCAGGTGGAAAGGATGTCTGCGATCCGTTGCTCTTCCTCGCGCGGCGGGAACATGAACTCGAACAGTTCAACATCGCCGATATTAAGACCTGGTTGCGCCCCGCCTTTGATGGCCCGGTAAACTGCCTGCTTGCCGTACGCGCTCTCCAGGAGAGCCTTAACGAAGCGATAGTCGTGCCGAGCGTGATCAACAGAAATCCGAGCAGTAGTCTGCGTGATATTCGCGCCGTCCAGCCATTCGGGGACAACGGCGACGTTTCCCGTGCCTGCTCCAACGATTGTGAGAAGCAGATCATTCGGTTTGACCTTTGACCGCTTGTAGGGGCGGTCGATTTCCTCGGACACACGGTAGAAAACGTCGATCGGGGCCCACCCAAACGAATAATCCCGTCCTCGAATTAGGGGGATACCTCCGGCGGTATCTTCGCCGGGCTGGACAATGCCGTAACAGATTTTCCGCCCGCTCTGGACGATTTGGCCGAGGGTGAATTTACTCCATCCTTTAGGAACTGGGGATGTTCCGTTCGACCGACGAATGACATTCTGGAGTTCGCCTCCAGCATCATCTGCTCGGCATTCGATGATATCTTCGGCCATCAGAATCCGAGCTCCTTGAGATACCCGTCCATCTTGGTTTCCAAGACGGCCAACTCTTCCTTCAACTTCAGGCGCTCGGCGCGGACAGCGATGAGGTCAATCTGCTCCTCTTCCTCGAAGGTATCGACGTAGCGTGGAATATTGAGATTCCAGTCGTTGCCCGCGATCTCCTCCGGCGTTGCAAGATGGGCGTAGCTCGGTACGCTTTCCCCGGCACGGTAAGTCGAGAGGATCTTCTCAATGTGCTCGCGGGTGAGCTGGTTCTGGTTCTTGCCTGGCTTGAACTCCCCGCTCGCGTCAATGAACAGGACGTTGCGGTCTTCCTTGTTCTTGCGGAAAATCAGGATCGCTGCCGGGATTCCCGTGCCGTAAAATAGCTTCTCCGGCAGACCGATCACTGCATCGAGCAAATTCTCTTCGATCAGCTTCTTGCGAATCACGCCTTCCGCGCTGCCGCGAAACAGCACGCCGTGCGGAACGACGACTGCCATGCGGCCCGTCCTGGGCTTCATCGTTTCCACCATGTGCAGAATGAAGGCGTAGTCACCCTTCGTGCGCGGCGGCAGGCCGCGACGGAAGCGGCCGAACCGATCCTGCGCCGCTGTGTCGTGCCCCCACTTGTCGAGGCTGAACGGAGGGTTCGCGACAACTACGTCGAAATGTTTGAGGCGATCTTCGCCATCGAGCAGCTTCGGATTGCGCAGCGTATCGCCCCACTCAATCCGATGGTTATCCTCGCCGTGCAGAAACATGTTCATTTTGGCGAGCGCCCAGGTGCTACCGATCGATTCCTGGCCATAGAGCGCGTATTTTTTAGAGCCGGTCTTTGCGACAACGCGACGACCGCATTTCATGAGCAGCGAACCAGAGCCACAGGCGGGATCGCATGCTTCTTCGCCCTCATTCATGTCCATGATCTCGGCCATTAGCTCCGAGACCTCAGGCGGCGTGTAGAACTCTCCGGCCTTGCGCCCAGCATCCGACGCGAAATTCTTGATCAAGAACTCGTAGGCGTTGCCGATCACGTCGAGATTGCCGATCCGCGAGGGTCGCATGTTCAGCTCAGGCTTTGCGAAATCCTCGAGCAGGTGGCGCAGCAGATCGTTCTTCTGAGCTTCTTCGCCGAGCCGGTTCGAATTGAAACTGATGTCCTGGAACACGTCGCGCAGCTTGCCCGTGTTCGCATCTTCGATAGCGTGAAGCGCCTGGTCGATGCGTTCCCCGTTGCCAGGCTCGTGGCGGCGTTTGTGCAACGCGTAGAAGCTAGCGCCTTCCGGCAATACGAACCGTTCGTTCTTCATCATCTCGATGATCAGTTCGGGCGTGTCGCCGTAATCGCGGGCATAGGCGTCGTAATGGTCCTGCCAAACATCACTGATGTACTTCAGGAACAGCATCGTCAGGACGTAGTCCTTGTAGATGTCGGCGGAGACCGTTCCCCGGAAGGTATCGCAAGCTGACCAAACCGCTTTATTGACGTCGTCCTGCTTGATTTGATCACTCATACTGGGAACCTCTCGGGGTCAAAATTAAGGTGGAAATTGCGTCGAGCTGACTCTGACGGTTGTCGATCAGAGCCTGCATGAGCTCCCGTTCGCGCCGCGCTTGCTCTGCCAGTGCCACCAATGAGCGCTGCATTTCCAATGGGGGGATTGCTACAGGGAGGTTTTCGATCGCTCCCCTGGTTATGTTCAAAATGTGCGAGCCGGTGGCGGCCTGTTGCAGGTATTCTTGGGCCGGCTTCTGATTGATCAGCCAAGCCAAAAATTCGGGGAGGAGTGATTCGGGATTGATGACCCGAAGGACGAAAAAGTGGGGGGAGCAGACCACCAGCCCGGGAATCCTCCGGAGCGCTAAAGCGGAGTTCCGGCGCCCGCGGGTAGTGAAGATCACGTCTCCAGCCTGAAGGAAGTCCGGCCGCCTCGTCGTTGGCAAAGACACCCGGGTTAGCGCCTCGTAATCGATTGCCTCAACATCTACGTTCCGCATTTGAATGACGCCGACGGGTCCCGGTGGAAGAGCATCAACTGCGCCCCTGAAGGGATAGCCCGCGCTCACCCGGCAACTTTCTCCGATTGTCGATTTCGTTGCAGTAAGCGACATACTGCATAGAGTATCGAGACATGGCTGCGTCGTCAATAGACTTTTGATGCATCATAGGAATTGATGCACTCTTTCTCAGACGAGAGAGACATTGCAGTGAGTTACGGACGCGCCACTCGAGAAGGATGGAGAGTTCGAAACCGTGGGACACCAAGCGATATGTCGGAACGATCGATCGCGATGGCACTCAAAAAGCACTGATCGAGACTCTGAACCCGGCATTGAAGAGTTGACCGGCAGTGATGAATGTCGGGTCCTAAAATTCCCCTTGCTCGGCATCCAACTCGGCAAAGCTACCGCTTGCCGGATTCCAGTACACCTGTCGCCAGTCTTGTCCGGTCGGCTCGATTGTGTCCGGCAAGATGAAATGTTTCCCGTCCGTACCTTCGCACGAATAGACCAGAGTGCGTTCGCCTAATACGTCCTGATAGGATGGTTCCAGAATGACCCGCTCTATCAGCATCCCATTCCGGCGCACCGATACCCGGCTTCCCGGCGCGTAGACCAGCAGCTCGCCATCTCGCGAGTGCACCGTCCCTTTGGAGACGGAAATTCCCTCCTCGAGACCCTTATACCATTCGCAAATCGCGTCCGCTGTCTGCACGTCGATGAAAGCCTCGTCGCCCGCGGTCTGGGCCGCGCGCCGCAGCCGATCCACGAACGATCCAAATTCCAAGAACAAGGGCTCGGTGAGGCGCAACCCGCCATAAACGGCGTCGTAGATGACGATAGTGTCGGTCACTTTTTGCGGCGCCCCATTGCTAATGAGAGCGATACGAGTCGAGGCTCGGTCCAGGTCATGGGGCGCAATGCTCTTCTCGCGCACCAGCGTCTCGTAAAGCGCATCAGCGAATGCTTGCCGCAACCTCGCTTGCTCTCAACGCAGCGGTTCCGCTGGCAAGCGTGAAGCCCTGCTTGCCGTCAGCAAGACCGCGGGCCATGAAAAGCCCGTCACCGGAATTCGCCCAAACATCGTCCGAATTCCGTCCGATGGCTACGCCGCTGACTCCGGGCTTAATCGCGAGGCGTAGAGCTTCAGCGTCGCTTTTCGGGTTGTATTTTCCGTTGGACGAGAGCCCCGCCGCTATGCCTATTCCGGGATCGGCGATGGCGATTTCGGCAGATCCTGTAGCTACCCAACATTGCGCCGAGATAAGAAATTCATCTGCCTCGCTGTGCTCAACGACGTTGCGGATGATCTCGCGGATCGCGTAGCTCAGCGTGTCGAAAAGAACGCCCTCGCGAGTTTGAGCAAGGATCGCGGCGAGCCCTTCCGCATCTTCCTGTATTATGTCGCCGGCTGCACGGAAGCGGGGCTGGTCCGCAAAAAGATCTCCGATTTTGCGGCGCGTCAGAGGTAGAAATGTGCACGAGGTATCGGCTTCTCCGATGCCACGGCCCCAGGGCAACCCGAGGGCGTCGAAGAATCCGGCGTGACCGGCGTACATCATCGCATTCGATGTCGTTTCAACGACCTTGCAGCGGGTTCCTGGCCGATCTTCCCGAAAACTTCGGAGCGACCGAGCTACGAGCAGCATCCATCCGAGTGTCACGAAGCCGACATATCGGAAACTAAAGTCGACTTTCGGATGTGATCTATTGCCGCAATTTCGGCCGAGAAACGGACAACCGCGGCGTTGTCGCGGCCATTTGGCACATAGATCCTTGGTGCTTCAGCGTTACTCATTACAAGCGCCCGGCTCATTCCCCAGAGCAGCGTAGGCAACGAATATTCCTATGTCACCAAGCCTATCCGTACATGCGCGACCGCTAGTCAAAAATGGGAGTGGTGGGAGCACACTCTCACAAGAACTCAAAGCTGCCTTAGGAGGACTGACTTGAACCACGCGTACGCCCGGACCGAGGTTCTCGTCCTTCCCCAGGACCTGCAGGATTTTGCCTGGTCCGCCCCGATGCGCGATCTCGCTGCGAAGGTCGGTTTGTCCGACGTCGGCCTGAAGAAGCTGCTCAAGGCGAACGGCGTGGTGACGCCGCCGCAGGGCTACTGGAACCGGGTCCATGCTGGAAAGCCGGTGCCCATGCCCGCAGCTACCCGCGCGGCGTCCGGGCGAGACCGGCCGCATCCACGTCGACCACCGTTTCGCGGATGTGCTGATCGCCGTCGAGCCCATGCCGTCCTCGGGACCGTTCGCTTCGCCCGCGGTTCCTGAAAACCTGGATGATCTCCACGAGCAGAGCTGAAGGCGAGCGGCCGCGTCACCGTCGCGCGGAAGCTCGAGCGCTTTCATCATGGGCTCGCCCAGATCTTCAAGCAGGAGGAGCGCCGGCGCGTGAAGGCGGCGACCTCATCATGGAACTGGGATACTCCGAAGTTCGAATCCCCGCTCGACCAGCGACGGTTCAGGATTCTCAACGCCATCTTCATGGCGCTGAGCAAACGGGGCCACGGCGGCAGCGCGAGCGAGCGCGACGGCCGGATCGACGCGGCCGCCATCGTCGGC
>Ga0247719_1000475_pt1 | contig 23824 bp, 28 predicted proteins | sample 41E_DmetaG_FD_189046 | JGI IMG/M metagenome (GOLD analysis project Ga0247719, IMG submission 189046) | Soil microbial communities from hillslope of Landscape Evolution Observatory, University of Arizona, Oracle, AZ, United States - 4-1-E_D | ecosystem: Engineered > Artificial ecosystem >...
GGGGCGGGGGGTGGGAAAGGGTTGCGCCTTCGAACCGCGCGGCCTACCGGCGTCGGGACTGGACGACGCGCGCGAGGACGAAGACGCCCGCCGCGAGGCCGAAGACGACGAACGGGAGCGCGGCCGAGACGAGGTCCACGGCCGGCTCGCCGGTCGGCGGCGCGGTACCGTTCGCGAGGTCGGCCGTTCCGTTCGGGCTCACTTGTTCACCGCGTTTCCGAGCTCGCCCGCGCGGCGCGTGGCGGCCTCGACGGCGTCGATGAGGAGCGCCCTCAGGCCCCCCCGCTCGAGGCTGTGGAGGGCCGCGATGGCGGTGCCGCCGGGGCTCGTGACCTGGTCCTTGAGGAGGCCCGGGTGCTGTCCCGTGACCTGCACCATGCGCGCCGCGCCGAGGACCGTCTGGACCGTGAGGGCGTTCGCGACCTGCCTGGAGAGGCCCATCTTCACGCCCGCGTCGGAGAGACCCTCGATGATCTGGAAGAGGTACATCGGGCCGGTGCCGGAAAGCCCCGTCACGGCGTCCATGAGCGACTCGTCCACCTCGACGACGATGCCGACGGACTCGAAGATGGCGCGCGCGACCGCGGCGTGCTCATCGGTCGCCTGCGAGCCGCGGCAGATGGCCGTCGCGCCGAGGTCGACGGTCACGGGCAGGTTCGGCATGGACCGCACGACGGGCGCGCCCTCCGCGAAGGCGGACTCGATCGTGCTCGTCGAAAGGCCGGCCGCGATGGACACGATGAGCTTGTCACGCGTGACGGCCGGCGCGATCTCGTGCGCGACCCGGCGAAGGATCTGCGGCTTGACCGCGAGGATCACCACGTCCGCCCAGGCGGCGCCGGCCGCGTTCGACGCGTCGGTCCTGACGCCCAGCTCGTCCGCGAGCGCCTTCAGCTTGGCCGGCGTGCGGTTCGTCGCAAGGAGGTTCGCGGGCTTTGCCCAGCGCGCCTTCAGCATGCCGCGGATGAGGGCCGTGCCCATGTTGCCCGCGCCGATGACCGCGATCTTCTTCGTCTCCATGCGATCGCTCTCCACCCGTCCTCCGGGTTCATAAGGCTTCCAATCCCTCCCGCGGCCGCGTGAAGCTCACCATCCTGGGGTGCGACGGCGCGGGCGTCCCGACGGGCTCCGGTCATCTCGTCGAGCACGCGGGCACGCGTCTCGTGGCGGACCTCGGGAACGGCGTCCTCGGCGAGCTCGCCCGTCACGCGGACCTCGACGCGGTCGACGGCCTCTTCCTCACGCACCTCCACGCGGATCACGTGTCCGACTTCCCGGCCTTCGCGCTCCTTCGCCGCTTCCGCGGCGCGCGACCGTTCCCCGTGTTCGGGCCGCCCGGGACGCGCGCGCTCCTCGAGCGCCTCGTCGCGCTCTTCCACGCGGACCCCGCGCCCTACCTCGCGCCGTTCGAGGTCCACGAGCTCGCCGCGGGATTCCGCGCGCGCGTCGGATCCCTCGAAGTCGAGGCCGCGCCGGTCGCGCACAACGTTCCCGCGTTCGCGCTCCGCGCGCGCCCGGCCGCGGGCGGCCCGCTCCTTGTCTACACGGGCGACACGCGCGCGGGGCCCGAGGCCCTCGAGGCCGCGCGCGGCGCCGACCTTCTCCTCGCCGAGGCGACGTTCCAGGATCCGCGTCCGGGCGCGGCGGCCGAGCCGTCGCGCGCGCACCACATGACGGCGCGCGAGGCGGGCGCGCTCGCGCGCGGGGCCGCCGCGAAGCGGCTCGTGCTCACGCATCTCACGATGCTCCTCGACCGCTCGGTCTCGACGCGCGAAGCCCGGGAGGCCTTCGACGGTCCCGTCGACGTCGCCTCGGCGGGCCGCGTCTTCCCGCTCTGATCTCCACCCGATCCACCGGAACATGGCTTCGGCGATCCGGGGGAAACCGACTTGACCCGCGATGGCGATGGCGACGCGGTGCTCGACCAGGCCGCCGTCCTCGCGGAGCGCATCCGCAAGTCCTCCTTCGTCAAGGTGGTGACGCACATCGACGCGGACGGCATCACCGCGGGCGCGGTCGCCTCGCGCGCGCTCGACCGCCTCGGCATCGACCACGAGGTCGCGTTCCTGAAGTCGCTGAGGCCGGAGGATGCCGATCGCCTCCTCGACGAGAACCCCGAGACGCTCTGGTTCACGGACCTCGGCGCGGGCGCGGCCGACCGGATGCTTTCCGCCGAGCCGGTGATCTCGGACCACCACGTGCCCGTCGCGCGCGGAACCTACCACCTGAACTGCCATTTCATGGGCGAGGACGGCTCGCGCTACCTCTCGGGCGCCACGACCACGTACCTCGTCGCCCGGGCGCTTTCGGCCGCGAACCGCGACATGGCGGGCGTCGCGCTCGTCGGCGCCGTGGGGGACCTTCAGGACGTGGACGACGGCCGCCTTGCGGGCATGAACCGCGTCGTGCTCGAGGACGCGCGCTCGCACGGGCACCTGACGCCGCTCGTCGACACGCGTTACTTCGGCCGCGAGACGCGGCCCCTCGAAAAGCTCCTCCTCTTCGCCGACGACCCGTGCATTCCCGGCGTCTCGGGTCGGGTCGCGGCGGTGAACGACTTCCTCGCCTCCGTCGGCGTCGCCGCGCGCGCAGCCGACGACGACGCGCGGCGCTGGGTGCACCTCGCGCACGAGGAGCGCCGCCGCGTCCTCTCGGCCGTCGCGAAAAGCCTCCTTGCGAAGGGCTTCGGGGCGCGCGCCGTGCGCCGCCTCGTCGGCGAAGTCTACGTCCTCCCCGGCGAAGCCGAGGGGTCGCCCACGCGCGACGCGAAGGAGTTCGCGACGCTCCTCAACGGCACCGCGCGGTACGGCGAGGCGGACGTCGGCCTCGCCGTCGCGAAGGGCGACCGGGGCGAGGCGTACGAGAAGGCCCTCGTCCTCCTTCGCGGCCACCGGCAGAACCTCGTCGCGGGCATCCAGCACGTGCGCGACCAGGGTCTCACCGAAATGGAGCACCTGCAATGGTTCCACGCGGGAAGCGCCATCCGCGACACCATCGTCGGCATCGTCGCGGGAATGCTCTACAACGGCGAAGGGGTCCGACGCGACCTTCCCATCATCGCCTTCGCCGACGCCGACGACGGCAAGGTCAAGGTGAGCGGTCGCGCGAACCGTCCTCTCGTCGCGGCCGGCGTCGACCTCAGCCGCGTGATGCGCGAGGCCGCCGCGGCCGTGGGCGGGGCCGGCGGAGGCCACGCGCCGGCCGCGGGCGCCACCATCCCGAAGGGGCGCGAGGGCGATTTCCTCGCGGCGGCCGACCGGATCCTCGGCGCGCAGGTGCGCGGCGCCTGACGCGTGCGGGACGCGCGGAGCGAATCGGAAGGCTCTTGAGAATCCTCGCCCGCTCGCGTCGCGGGATGCACATGGCCACCACGCAGGCTCTCACCCGGAAGGTCGCGCCGAAGCGGCGCGCCCCGACCGCCCCCCGGACGTCCACGCTCAAGAGCCTCGCGGCGACGCTCTTCCTCCTCGCTTGGCTCGGGGCCGTCGCGGCCGCCCTCCTCAAGCTCGCGAACCTGTTCACGCTCGCGGTCCTCGCCGCGCTCCTCGCCCTCGGCCTCGGCGTCTTCGCCCCCCGGGCCTCCCCCGCGGCCCCGGTTCCCGAAGCGCGATCGGGCATGGTGCCCATGGGCGCGACCCTGGACGACGCGCCCTTCACGACCTCGCGCGCGCCGCCCCGGCCGATCCCGGTCGAGTCGCGCGCCGCCCCTCTCCGCGCCGCGCCCCCGCGCGCCGTCGCGGTGGACACGAAGCTCCGGCCCATCGACCGGCCCGCCGAGATTCCCGCGCCGCGCGTCCTCCCCCGCTCGACCGCGGGCCTTACGCACGGCAAGTGCGGCGGCTGCGGGGCGACGCTCACGCTTCCCGCGACCCGGCCCATCCAGGCGACGTGCCCCGGGTGCGGCCGATCGAAGCTCCTCGTCTGATCAGGGCCGAGCGGCCCGGTTGAACGCGACCTCGCCGCGGGCGACCGTCTCGCCGCGCATGTTGAGCCACGTCGCGGAGGCGACGACCGCGTCCGCGTCGCTCGACTCCACCTCGAGGCTCGCGGTCACGGTGTCGCCCGCGAGCACGGGGCGACCCGCGCGCCGGACCGTCGCCGAGGCGAGAAGCCACGACGGGTGCTCGCGCGCGAACGCGGCGGCCGCGAGACCGAGGAGGGTCGCGAGGGGGACCTCGCCCGCGGGCGCGACGGGCCGCGACGCCGCCTGGTCGAGGAGCCCGCGGCCCGCCGCCGTGAGCGTCAAACCGAACGTCGCGCGCGCGCCGACCCTCGGGCCGGGCGTCGAGCCGAGCTTCACGCCTCGCCCCCCGCGAGCGTGAGCGTCCCTTCCCCGAGGTCGCGCCCGTCGGCGCGCCACGCCACGCGGGCGCGCGTGGCGCTTTCGAGCACGAGCGAGGTCTCGAGCGTCTCCCCGAGGCGCGCGCGGTCGCGCCACGTCGCCTCGAGGCCCACGACGGCCGCGCCGGGTCCCACGACCTCGAGGGCGAGCGCCTCCGCGAAGGCGGCGAGGAGCGCGGGGGGCGCGACGCGGCCGCCGAGGGGCTCGGCCTGCGCGCGGTGGGCGTGGGCCGGGTGGAAGTCGCCCGTGGCCCCCGCATACCAGGTCGCGTGGGATTCGTCGAGAAGGGTGGTCGCGAGGTGGCGGCGGACGGGCGCGTTCCCGAAGAGGTCCACGCGGCGCCAAGGACGCCTCGCGCCAAGGCCTTTTCCCGCCCTCGTTTCCGTCAGGGGTGACAGCGGGCCACGCGAAAGGCTATCCGCCCGGGATGGGTCCCCGGGTCCATGTCGCGGCTCCTCGTCCTCGCCCTCCTCGTGCTTCCGATCGCCCTTGCGGGTTGCGCCTCGCCTCCCCCCGTCGCGGAGAACGACGACGTCGACCCGAGCGAGAAGAAGGGTCTCTCGGGCGGCAACAACACCCTCAACCTCACGCTTCCGGAGCCCGTCGAGCTCTCGGTTTCGACGGCCGGCCAGTACCCCGTCAACCCCGCGTTCGCGCCGAAGACGCTCTCGGCGCCCGCGAACGCGACGGTCGTGCTCGTCCTGAAGTGGGCCGACACGCTTCCCCTCTTCGGCCACGACTGGGTCCTCGAGGGCGTGGACGGCGCGAAGACGAAGGTCATCAACTCCGGCCAGACGAACGTCACCTTCGTCGCGCCCGCGCCGGGCGCGTACAAGTTCTTCTGCAGCGTCAGCGACCACCGCGCCCGCGGCATGGAAGGCGCGTTCACGGTCGCTTGATTCAGAACACGCGGTCGTGGACGTAGTCCAGGAGACGCTGCAGGTCGCGCGAGAACGCGCGCGGGTTGTCCGACACCTCGCGGTTCTCGCGCCACACGCTCTCCACCCACGCGTGCACGTCGAGCGATGGGTGCGCGACGAGGTCGCGCCGGAAGAACGTCGCCATCTCGGGCGAGGGGCGCGCGCCCATCTCGCCGAGGTGCTCGCGGCGCAGGCGGTCGTGGTCCCGCTTCGCGAGCTTCGGGTGCTCGGCCACAAGGTCGGCCGCGCACGTCGGATGCACGGGCAGCTCGGAGGCGAACACGGCGTACTCGAGCGAGGCGCCGCCCTCGAACACGTCCTTGAAGAGGGCCCGGGTGGGCTCGCCGCACGCGGCGCAGGTGTCGCCTTCCGCGTGGAAGCCCGCGACGAAGGCGCCCTCGAGCGCCTTCTCGGCGTTCTCGATGAAGGCCTTCTTCTCCTCCTCGTTCAGCTCCTTCGCGCGGCGTCCGAGCATAAGCGTCACCGCGAGGTGCGGCTGGAGGGGCTTGAGCGTCTCGACGTCCGCGTCCTCGGCCTCGACGCGCTCGAAAACCAGGTCCGCGTGCTCGTGGTCCTCGTGGTCGTGGTCGTGCGCGTGGTGCTCGTGGTGGCCGTGCGCCATCGGGTTCGCCATCCCCGGGCCGCTATTTGGCGTCAGCGGTCCGGACCCGTGTATTCCAGCACGTAGAGACCCGTCCCGCGCTCCGTCGCGACGATGACGGTCCGTCCCGTCGCGGGGTCGTCGTACCACCTCGCGTCGTAGGCGTTCGGCAGGTACGCGATCGGGAAGTTGGGCGTCTTCCGCCACACCTTGCCCGCGAACGGCTCGTCTTCGTGGCCGTGGGGAAGGTAGAACCCGACGGCGCGCGCCGCGGTGGGGTCGCTCACGTTCAGGACCCAGACGCCCGCATGGTAGTGGGCGACCGCCATGAGGTCGCCGCGGAAGTCGAAGTTGTGCGGCGAGAAGATGAACGGCATGTCGTTCTCGACCGCGCCGGGCAGGCGCCATGCGCCGATCTGGCGGAGCCTCGCGGGATCAGTCACGTCGTACGCGCGGAACCAGCCGGGCTCGCCCGGCGACTGGTCGATCTCGGGGCCCGACCAGGCGACGATGCGGCCGGCGCGCGGCGTGGGGTCGGGTCGGAAGAAGTGGATGCGGTTGAGGGCGCTCGGCTTCGGGTCGTCCCAGACGGAAAGCTCGCGCGGCCGCGCGGGGTCGCTCACGTCCACGGTGATGGCGCCGCAGTCCCAATGCGAGACGTAGAGGATCTCCTGCTTCGTGACCGGATGCGGCTCGACCCAGACGTCGTGCGGGAAGCAGCCCTGGCTCGTGCGCGCGGCGACCGAGGGCGCGTAGCGGTACTCGGCGACGCGCACGAGGCGCATCGTGCCGCCCACGTCCTCGAAGCGCGCGATCCCCACCGCGTTTCCGGTCGGCGTCGTGTACACCGTGCCGTCGGGCGTGCCGCGACGCAGCGGCTGCTCCGTGAAGAAGAGCCAGCCGACGCCGCCGATCTCGCGATAGAAGATCGTGTGGCTGCCGAGCACCTCGACGGGCATGAAGCTCTCGAAGCGAGGCTTCGCGGGGTCCGACACGTCCACGACCTGGATGCCGTAGCCGGTTCCGCGCGCGGGGTCGGCGACGAGGTCGACCGCGCCGGGCTCGCGCTGGAGGTTGAGGAAGAGCCACTTCCCGTCGGGCGTGACGCGCGTCTCCTGGCTCGCGCCGCCCGCGGTCTTGTACTGCGACACGAGCCGGGGGTTCGCGGCGTCCGAGAGGTCGACGACGACGAAGCCCGCGTACGCGCCGTCCGTCGCGACGAACGCATGATGTCCATGGATCCAGAAGCCCGCGAAACCTTCGTTCGGGAACGCTTCGGGAATGAGCGGGTTCCACGCAACAAGCCGCATGTTCGCGCGCTCGGTATGCAACGACGCGTCCTCGTGGTCGTGCGTCTGGACGATGGGTTCGCCGATGATGTCGAGCGTGGGCGCGGGCGCGGGAACGTCGACGACCGCGAGGCAGCCGGCGAGGGCGAGCGCGCACGCGACGGGGAGGGTGGCCGGACGCATGGACGATCGGCCGTCACCGGGCGTCGGTCGCCAAAAGGCTTGTGGTGAACGTTAAGGCGCGCGAGCGCCTTGCGCCGCGCGATGGCGGATCTCCGCGTGCGGCACCGCGCGCGCATGCGCGAAAAGGACCTGAAGCAGATCAACGACGCGCTCGCGGCGCATTTCGGCCTCGCGGCCCCCCCGTTCCCCGCCTCGACCGAGCGCGCGGACGCGGGCGATGCCTTCGACGTGCTTCTCGCGGGGGGTCGGGCGATCGGCATCATTCTCAAGAACCAGAACGATCGCCCCGCGCTTTCGGTGCGCGGCCTGCTTGCGAACCGTCCGACCCGCAAGCACGTGACCGTCGACCTCGGAGCCGTGAAATTCGTCGCGAACGGCGCGGACATCATGGCGCCCGGCATCGTGGAAGCGGATCCCTCGATCGTCGCGGGCGATCTCGTCTGGGTGCGCGACGAGAAGAACGGCCAGCCCCTCGCCCTCGGGGAGGCGCTCGTCGCGGGGCCCGCGATGCCGCGCGGTCCCAAGGGAAAGGCCGTGAAATCCATCGCGTACGTCGGCGACCCGCTCTGGAACCTCGAAGTCTGAAGGATGGAATCCTTTTAGCCGCCCTCACCGATGAGGGGCTGTGGTCGAGACCTGCATCGCGTGCGGCGAACGCGCCGTCGTCTTCGTGGTCGCCAACAAGTGGCGCTGCAAGAAGTGCGGGAAATACTTCGACTGGACGCAGATCCGCGGCCACAGATCCTGAAGGCGGGTTTTCCCTCACGTCTCACGGACGAGGATAGCGGAGGGGTCCGCCCGGCCGCGGCTCTCCGTTTCGAGTCCCGTTCCATCCGGTAAAACAAGCCTTCGCCGCGTCCCTCGCCGAAGATTCCATGCGGCCGATTCATTCGGGTCCGCGCGCTTTTTCCTCCCGGCCGAATTCCCGGGATTTCCGGCGGTGGGCGAAGCGGCCGGGCGACCGCTTCGGTTCGGTCTCCATGAACGTTCCACAATGCACAATGAAACCGCGGTGACACCCTCGGGTTGGTGACTCGATGGTCCGAAGAACCGGAACTGCAATGATCGTCGTCGGGTTGGTTGTGCTCTCCGTGAGCGTGGCCGGCCTGGCGGTGGCCCAGAATGGCACGGGGAATGGCACGGGGAATGGCACGGGGATCACACCTCCCACGTTCCCGACGCAACCGACGTCCGGAGACGGGGGCCGATCCGACGACGGTCGGTCCGATGGCGGCGTCTCCATCGACGACATGAACCGCGACCGCGACGGCGCCCATGCGGAGCTGTGCGACGGCGACGGGGAGGGCGATGGCGTGCTGCCCCAGATCCAGGACCGCTCGTCCGACCGCGAGGTGAGCGAGGACTCGAGCCAGGACGTCAGCCTGGACCAGGATGACGTGCTTCTCGGCCTTGCGCTCGCGAACAACGGCGCGAGCGACGTCTCGATCGAGGAGCTCCTCGACGTCAGCCGCGACCGCACCCGCACGGACTCGGTCGACCAGACCACGAACCTCGACGAGGACAGCGTCTTCTCGGCGCTCGCGCTCGGCGTGACGGGGTCGGCGGACAACCTGAACACGCTCGCCTGCGTGAGCGACATCAGCTACACGCGGACGACGACGGAGAGCATGGACCGCTCGATCGACCTTGACCGCGACACGGTGCTTCTCGGCATCGCGCTTGCGAACTCGGCCGGCAGCGAGCTCTCGGTCCGCCAGCTCGCGAGCATCGACCAGTCGCTCGAGGTCTCCGAGGAAGTCGACCAGGACGTCGACATCGACGAGGACGACACCTTCCTCGCCCTCGCCCTCGGCCTCGGCGGCAGCCGCTGAGCAAGCGAGCGATCGACCCGGGAGCCCTCCGGGGCTCCCCCCCTTTTTCCATTTTCTCTCTCCTCCGCAGGCAACGTCGCTCGTTACTTCGCGCCGCGGCCGTCCGCCCACCCGGGTGCGGGGCCGGCTTTTCGAGAAGCGTGACGGAATCGCCTAACGCTGCAGGCTTCCGACGTCGGAGGCCATGGCGCGCATCACCGTCGCCATCGCGATCACGGCTTCGATCGTCCTCGCCGCCGCGGGCTCCGTTTCCGCGGCGACGTCGGCGAACATGAACGTCCGCTTCACGTCGCCCACGACGGCCGAGGTGGTGATCGAGCAGCGTTGGGACGGGCAGGACGCGGCGGACTTCCGCCAGTCGCTCGACGTGCTCTTCGGCAATCGGGACGGGCGTCTTTCGAGCGAGGAGATGGCCGCGATCCTCGAGAACGCGAAGGGCGACGTGGCGGGCCGCCGGGCTGTGAATCTCTACATCGACGGCCAGGCGGGCCTCATCGGCTCCGACGCCACGGTGGACGCGGAGAACGCCGTGGGCTCGGCGGCCACGACGACGCCCGTGACGCTGCGTCACCGCCTGCCGGTCACGTTCGACGGCGCCTCGTCGCCCATGACGTTCAACGCGACGCTCTTCAGGGGCGGCTCGTTCGAGCTCACGGCGCCCGACGGGTGGCACGTGGCCTCGGCGGAAGGCGTGAGCGGTCTCGAGATCAAGGAGGACGGTCGCCGCGTCGCGGGCGGCAACGCGAGCGAGAACGCGGTGGTGCGGATCACCCTCGCGGAGGGCCCGGGGCAGCCGACCAACGACGGTCCCGCGGAAGTCCTCGGGGGCGACGGCGGGTCGATGATCCCGGTCGTCGGCATCGTGGTCGTGGCCGTCGCGGCGCTCGCGCTCGCGGGCGTCGTCGCGGCGCTTCGCCTGCGCCGTCGACCCTGATCGGGGTGACTCGTGGAAGCCGCGACGCTGCGGACGTGGGTGGCCCTCGGCCTCGCGGGCGTCGCGGTGGCGGGGGGCGCCGTCGCGTCCTACCATTTCGGCCTCGTCCCCGGCGAGGCCGCGTCGCCTCCCGCCGCGGCGAGCGGTCCGGCGCCCGCCTCCGGCGCGGGCGGCCCTTGCCTCGGCGGCAACGAGACGCTCGCGGCGAGGGCAGGGTTCCTGCCGGGGGAGCTGAACGCGACCATGGTGGTGCGCGAGGCGTCCTGGCAGAACGTCAGCATCGATCCGACGACGGCGCTCGCGGTCGCGGCGCTCGCCCGGGGCGGGGTCGCGATCGATCCGCAGGACTTCTACGATCGCGAGACGCGCCGCGCCGAGGTGTGCGAGATGGACCGCGAGGCGCGCCTCGATCCCGATTCCGTGAGCGCCGCGCTCGCGCTCGGTCGACGGGACGGGGCGATCGTGGACCTCGTCGGCGAGACGCGACGGTTCGTGCTCGTGGAGCACACGTCGTTCCAGCGCGTGCGCATCGGCGTGGACACCGCGCTTGCGGCGCTCGCCCTCGACCGCGCGACGAACGGCTCGGGCGTGGATCCGCTCGCGATCGCGACGTTCGACCGCGACGCCTCCGCGCGCCGCGTCGAGGAGCGCTCGGGCCGCGTGAGCGAGGCCGACGCCCTCCTCGCCGTCGCGTTCAGGGGCTCGTGATCCCCGCACCCGGGCCCGGACCCGGACCCGGTCCCGACGCCCGGACCCGGACCCGGACCCGGACCCGGTCCCGCCGCCCGAATCCCGGTTCCCGGTCCCGACGCCCGGACCCGGACCCGGTCCCGGTCCCGAGTCCCGGCGCCCGGACCCGGACCCGGTCCCGGTCCCGCCGCCCGGACCCGGACCCGGACCCGGTCCCGCCGCCCGAATCCCGGTTCCCGGTCCCGACGCCCGGACCCGGACCCGGTCCCGGTCCCGAGTCCCGGCGCCCGGACCCGGACCCGGTCCCGGTCCCGCCGCCCGAATCCCGGCCCGGACCCGGTCCCGGTCCCGACGCCCGGACCCGGACCCGGTCCCGGTCCCGAGTCCCGGCGCCCGGTTCCCGGTCCCGGTCCCGCCGCCCGGACCCGGACCCGGTCCCGAGTCCCGGCGCCCGGCGCCCGGCGCCCGGTTCCCGGTCCCGGTCCCGCCGCCCGAATCCCGGTTCCCGGTCCCGAATCCCGACGCCCGGTTCCCGGTCCCGGTCCCGGTCCCGGTCCCGAAGCCCGGACCCAACCTCCCGGATCCTCGACCGCCTCCATCACCTTCATGTCGGAGGTCCGGGGTAGCCTCACCGATGAAGCCGAAGGCGCTGCTCCTGCTCTCGGGCGGTTTCGACTCGCCGGTGGCGGGCCTCGTGGCGAAGGAGCAGGGCTTGGACCTGGAGGCGATCCATTTCGGCCTGGAGCCGTTCACGGACCGCTCGCCCGAGGAGAAGGCCCTCGCGCTCGCGTCGAAGCTCGGGGTGGCGCGGGTGCACGTGGTGGAGGCGGGGGTTCCGTTCTCGGAGATCGCGAGCCAGGGCTCTCGCCGGCTCTACTTCGTGCTCTCGAAGCGGATGATGGCGCGCGTCGCGTCGAAGCTCGCGGCGCGCGAGGGGTGCGGGTGGCTCCTCACGGGCGAGAACCTGGGGCAGGTTTCAAGCCAGACGCTCGCGAACCTGGCGCTCATCGACCGCGCGGCCTCCGTCCCGGTGCTGCGGCCGCTCCTCGGCTACGACAAGCGCGACATCATCGAGGAGGCCCACCGCGCGGGCACGTTCGAGATCTCCAAGGGGCCCGAGATGTGCGACGTGCTGGGTCCGGACGACCCGGCCACGGCCGCGCGCGAGGACGAGGTCGCGGCGGCGGAGGCGCGACTCGATCTCGCGAAGCTCGAGGAGGCCTGTCTCGCCTCGATCCGGATCGTGCCCGTCACAGGATCGATTTGAGGCGGTCCGCGTGGCTGCGCTGCGTGGCGGCGAGCGCGCGCAGCCTGCGGGCGAGGTTCTCGTTCGGCGCCTTCTCGGCGGCGCGCTCGAGGATCTGCGCCTCGTCGATCTTCATCTCGACGAAGCTCGCGACGATCTCCTCGGCGGGAAGCCCCTTAGGCGCGACCGGGGGAGCCTCGCGCTCGGGGCGGTGCCACGCGGCGAGGACGTCCTCGAGGTCGGCGCGCATCTCCTGGCTCGCCGCCGCGACGGCGTCGACGAGGCGGCGGCCTTCGTCGTCGGGGGCGATCGCGCGGAGGCGGCGGAACGCGCGCGCGCCCATGCCCTCCTCGAGCATGAGGAGCATCCGCAGCTCTTCGAGGGCGCGCTCCTCGGTGACGGTGACCTTCGGCGGCATGGGTTTCCTCACGGAGGCTCGGCGGGCCGGTATTATCGGGTTCTGGTGCAACGGTCGACGCGGGACGGCCGCGGCCTTCGGAACCTTTAAGGGAAACCATCCTTTAGGCGTGGCCATGTCCGAGCTCGTCGTGGACGAGGAGCAGCGCCTCCGCAAGCTCTGGGAAGCCTACAAGGCCCAGGAGGAGGAGCTCGCCCGCGCGAACGAGAAGCTCGAACGGGCCGAATCGCTCCTGGCCGAGCGCGACGCGGCCGCCGCCGACGTCGCGCGCAAGGTCGACCTCGCGGAGGAGCGGGCGCGCGAGCTCGACCGCAGGCTGGCCGAGCGCGAGAGCGCGATCACGGCCCTCGAGGAGGAGCGCGACGCGCTCAAGGCGCTCGAGACCTACCGGGACCGCGTCGAGGAGCTCACCGCCGCGTACGAGCGCGAGCGCGAGCGGCTCGCGAAGCTCTTCGTCGTGTACGAGGAGACGGTCGCCGAGCGGGACGCCCTCGCGGCGAAGCTCGGCGAAGCCGCCCGCGCCGGCTGATTCAGCGCACGCCCGCGCCGGGCGGGATCTCTCCGGCCGGCGTGAGCGGCGCGACGAGGTCGCCCGACTCCGCGGCGAGGACCATGCCCTGGCTCTGCAGCCCCCGGATCTCGCGCGGCGCGAGGTTCGCGATCACGACGACCTTCTTCCCGAGAAGCTGCTCCGGCTTCACGTGCTGCCGAAGGCCCGCGAGGATCTGCCGCGTCTCGGTGCCGAGGTCCACCTTGAGCACGTAGAGCTTGTCGGCCTTCGGGTGGTTCTCAACGCTCGTGACGAGGCCGACGCGGAGGTCGAGCTTCGCGAAGTCGTCGATCGTGACGGTGGGCTTCGCGGCGGGGGCCGCGGCGGGCGCGGGGGTCTGCGTCATGGGTTTCGACTCCTCGGTGGGCAGGTCCGTGGTCTCGATGCGGCGGAAGAGCGGCGCGGGCGTCCCGAGGGCTTGGCCCGCGGGGATGTCGGCGAGCGCATCGTCCCACCGAGCGTTCTTCACGTCGCCCCTCTCGCCGAGCGTCGTCCACACGGTCGACGCGCTTGCGGGGAGGAAGGGCGCCGTGAGGACGGCGAGGGCGCGCACGAGGCGCAGCTGGACGTGCAAGACGGTCGCGAGGCGCGCGGGATCGGTCTTCGCGAGCTTCCACGGCGCGGTCTCGTCGACGTACTGGTTGCCCTTCTGCGCGAGCGCCATCACCTCGCGGAGGGCCTTCTTGAACTCGCAGCCGGCGAGGTGCGCGGTCACGGTCGCATGCGTCGCGGCGATGGCGTCCACCATCGCGCGGTCGCTCGCCTCGAGCGCGCCCGCCCCTGGGACCGCCGCGTGGTGCTTGCGCGTGAAGCTCAGGACGCGGTTCACAAGGTTGCCGTAGGTGCCGAGCAGCTCGTCGTTCACCTTGGCCTGGAAGTCGTCCCACGTCCAGCTCGCGTCGCGCCCTTCGGGCATGTTGACCGTGAGGTAGTATCGGACGGCGTCGGCCTGGAACTTCGGGACGACGTCCTTGACCTCGATGAGGACGCCGCGCGACTTCGAGAACTTCGCGCCCGCGAAGTTCAGGTACTCGTTCGCGGGGACGTCGTGCGGGAGATTGTACCTCGCGCCCTGGCCGTCCGAGTAGCCCATGAGCATCGCGGGCCAGATGATGGTGTGGAAGGGCACGTTGTCCTTGCCGAGGAAGTAGTACGACTTCGTGGCGGGGTCGAGCCAGAAGCGCTTCCACGCGTCGGGGTCGCCGGACTTCGCGGCCCACTCCTTCGTGGCGCTCAGGTAGCCGATGACCGCTTCGAACCACACGTAGATGCGCTTCTTCTCCCAGCCCGCCTCCGGGATGGCGACGCCGTACTCGAGGTCGCGCGTGATGGGGCGGTCCTTGAGGCCCTCCGCGAGCCAGTTCTGGGTGAAGTTCACGGTGTTCGCGCGCCAGCCTTCGCGTCCTTCGATCCAGGCCTTGAGGCGGTCCTCGAAGGCGCTGAGCCTGAGGAAGTAGTGCTCCGTCTCCCGATACTCGGGGGCGACGCCCGTGAGCTTCGAGCGGGGGTTCCCGAGGTCCTGCGGATCGAGGATCTTGCCGCAGTTGTCGCATTGGTCGCCGCGCGCGTCCGCGAAGCCGCAGTGCGGGCAGGTTCCCTCGACGTACCGGTCGAGCAGGAAGCGCTCCGCCTTCGGATCGTAGGGCGAGACCATCGTCTTCGCGTAGACGGCGCCCTCGGCGACGAGGGTCCGGAAGACGTCGTGGACGACGGCCGCGTGGTTCGCGGTCGCCGTGCTCGTGAAGAGGTCGAACTCGATCGAGAGGGCCGCGAGGTTCTCGATGTGGACGCGGTTGTACTTCGCCGCGAGGGCCTCGGGCGTCATGCCCTCCTTCTCCGCCCGGACGGTGATCGGCGTCCCATGCATGTCGGACCCCGACACCATGACCACGTCCGACCCGCGAAGCTTGTGGAAGCGCCTGAAGATGTCGGGCGCAAGGAGGCTTCCGGCCACGTGGCCGAGGTGGAGCGGGCCGTTCGCGTAAGGCCACGCGACGGCGACGAGGATGCGCTCCCGGGGCGGGGTCATCGGCCGCGGGAAGGGGTGTTCCGCCCATAAGTCCGTCGACCGCCGACCGGAATATCCTTATGTCCGCGGAATGACTCCCAGTTATCGTGCCCCTGACGATGCCTTCGCCCCAGGAGCTGCGCGCCTTCCGGCTCCGGCTTGGCCTCACCCAGGCCGAGCTCGCGCGCGCCGCGGGCGTGAGCCAGCCCCTCATCGCGCGCATCGAGAAGGAGACGGTCGACCCCCGCGCGAGCACCCTCCGGTCCATCGTCCTCGCGCTGAACCGGGCCGAGCGCAAGGAGGTGCTCATCCGGGACGTGATGGTGTCGCCCGTCCTCAGCGCGAAGGCCACCGACACGGTCCACGACATCATCCGTCTCATGCGCGAGAAGGGCATCAGCCAGCTTCCCGTCGTCTCGAAGGGCGTCCCGGTGGGCTCGGTGAGCGAGCGGCAGATCATCCACGCGCTCGGCGTGGCGCAGGACGCGGAGGCCGTCGGGCGCGAGCAGGTGCGCGACATCATGGGGCCGCCCTTCCCGACCGCCGCCCCGGACACGAGCGTCGGCCAGGCCTACGCGCTGCTCGAGGACCAGCCCGCGCTCCTTGTCATGGACCGCGGTCAGCTCGTCGGGCTCGTCGCGAAGTCGGACGTCCTTCGCCTCGTCGAGCGCGCGCCATAGGTGGGGCCATGCCGACACATGCCTTCCGCGTCGCGGCGCTCGCCCTCCTCTTCGTCCTCCTCTCGCCCGTCGTCGCGGCGGCGGCCCAGGTCGAGATCCTCCGTGTGGACCACCCGGACCTCGTCCTCGCCGACCGGAAGTTCCCGCTCGTCGCGGAGGTGCTGAACCTCGGCGAGGAGACGATCCGCGTCGCGCTCTACGCCGCGCTCTACGGCGGCCCGGGCGGCCCGTGCGGGGGCGAGGGAAGCGAGCGCTTCCGGGGCTTCATCCACACACGCGTCGGGCTCCTCACCCTCGCGCCCGGCGCCTACGGGACGCTCGCGCCCGCGGGCGACGAGCCGTGGTGGATGTCGATCCCCGTCGCATCCACGCGCGCGCGTGAGGAGCGCGTCGAGGTCTGCGTCTTCGCGGCCGACCACGAGGCCACGGCCGGACGACCGATCCAATGGCTCGATCACGCGAGCGTCGAGATGCGCCTGCGCGCCGCGAACGATCCTCCGACGGTCCGCATCGAGAAGGCCGAGCCCGTGGAGGGATCGCCCGCGCGCTTCCGCTTCGTCGCCGCCGCGCAGGATCCCGATGGCGACGCCGTGAAGGTCGAATGGGACTTCGGCCGTTACGACGCCACCGGCCGGGCGCGCGGAAAGGGATTCGAGGCCTTCCACACCTTCTATCCGGCCGGGCGGTACGTCGTGACCGCGAATGCGAGCGATGGATTCGACGTCGCGTCGGCCACGGTCGCGATCGAGGCCGGCGAGGACGTCGCGCGGCCGGGCGCGACGGACGACGCGCCGCCCCGGCCCCCGTCGCTCGTCCCGGTTCCCGCGGCGGCGCTTGCCGTCGTCGCGGTCGCGGTCGCCTCGCGCCTCGCACGACGACGCTGATCAGGGCGTCTCGGTCGCCGCCGTCGCCGAGGCGGCCGCGCCGCGCGGCCGCGTCACGAGCCAGATGCCGAGGAGCACGAGGGCGCCGCCTGCGAGCACGCCCGCGGTCGGCGTCTCGTTGAGGACGAAAAACGCGAGGAGGGTGCTGCCGACGGGCTCGCCGAGGATGCTCGTCGCGACGACGGGCGCCGTCACGAACTTGAGCGCCCAGTTGATGACCGTGTGGCCGAGGATCATCGGCACGATCGCGAGCGCGGCGAAGACCATCCAATCGCCGAGGCCCCAGCCGAAGAGCGGGCCGCTCGCGGGCGGCGGGAAGGCGAGGGCGAGGACGAGGAGCGTCGCTGCGCAGGAGGCGTAGACGGGCACGACGTAGGCGAGAAGCCCGAGACGCCGCCGGTAGCCGCGGCCGGCGAGGAAATACGCGGCGGCGGCGAGCGCGCCGACGAGCGCGAGGGCGTCGCCGAGGATGGGATCGGTGCCGGGCGCGCCGGCGTCGGTGAGCGCGATGAGGCCGCCGCCCGCGAGCGCGACGAGGACGCCGACCCAGCCCGAAGCCGGCAAGCCCTCGCCGTAGAGCCGCGTGGACGCAAGACCCACGACGACCGGATGGAGCGTCACGAGGAACACGCTCGAGGCGACGCTCGTGAGGTAGAGCGATTGGATCCAGGCCGCGAAGTGCACCGCGAGCACGACGCCCACGAGCGCGAGGCCCGCGAGCGTCCGCCGATCGAGGCCGAGAAGGTCGCGGCGCGCGAGGACGAGTCCGGCGGGCGCGAGGATCGCGACGGCGAACGCGAGACGCCAGAAGGCGACGACGAGGGCGGGCGCGTCCGCGAGGCGCACGAGGATCGCCGCGGTGCTCACGGCCGCGATGCTGCCGGCAAGCGCGAGCGCGACGGCGCCCCGCGAGGGGGCGGCTACGATGCCCAGGCCTCCGCGAGCGCCTCGTACGCGACCGAGGCCGCGGCAAGGTCGTCGAGCCGCACGCTTTCGCGGCTCGTGTGGGCGAGGGCGCGCTCGCCCGGACCCAGGATCACGATGTCCCAGCCCGCGCGCATGAAGCGGCTCGCCTCCGTCCCATACGGCAGGCCCACGGCCCTCATCGGCCGGTGCGCGCGCGCGAGCGCCTTCTCGCACGACGCGACGAGCGCGCTCGACGACGCGGTCTCGAAGGGCGGGTGGCTCGAGATGGGCGTCACCTTGGCCTCCACGCCGGCGTCGACGAGCGCCATCCTGACGGCGGCGAGGACGTCGCGCTCGCTGCGGGGCGGGAGGTAGCGGATGTCCACCTCCGCGCGGGCGCGTTCGGGCACGACGTTCACCTTCGTGCCCGCTTCGAGGCGACCGACCGATAGCGTGGGGCGTCCGAGGAGCGGGTGCGTGCCTTTCATCGACATGGCTTCGAGGGCGAGCACGGCGCGCGCGAGCCCGGAGGCCGCATTCACGCCCTGCTCGGGCATCGAGGCGTGCGCGCTCCGGCCCTCGACCTCGACCGCGAGCCAGAGCACGCCCTTCTCCGCGACGCCGACCTCGAAGTCCGTCGGCTCGCCGACGACGACGGCTTCGACGCCCGCGAGGCGGCCCGACGCGAGGAGCGCCTCGGCGCCCGCCATCGTCGTCTCCTCGTCGGTCGTGAGCGCGATCGTCATCGGAAGGTCGCGCCGGGCCTCGGCGAGCGCGAGCCAGCACGCGACGGCGCCGAGCATGTCGCTTGCGCCGCGGCCCCATACGCGCCCGTCGGCCTCTTCGCCGCCGAACGGATCGCGCGTCCAGGCTTCGCCGGCCGGGACGACGTCCACGTGGCCCGAGAACAGGAGGCGCGAGCGCCCGCGCCGGAAGACCGCCGCGTTGCCGTCCGCAACGGCGGCCGTCTCGAACCCGGCCGCTTCGAGGGTCGCGCGCGCGAGGGCGAGCGTCGCGGCCGCGTCGCCCGCGCGACCGGCGCGGATGAGGCGTGCGAGATGGGCGGGCGCGTCCACGCGCCGCGAAGGCCGCGCGCGTCCTTCAGCCTTCCGCGCGGTAGCGCCAGCCGTTGCGCATCGGCTCGATGAGGCCCGAGCGGTAGAGCGTCGCGAGGTTCGCGCGCAGCCGCTCCGGCGCCGCCGGGTCTCGCCGGGCGTCGAGCCCGAGGTCCACGAGAAGGTCGCCTTCCGTCCAGACGCGCGGCTTCCCGTCGGCGCCGCGCAGGCTCGTGAGCACGACGAGGAGCCTCGGCGCGAGGTCCGTCGAACCCACCTCCCCGCCCGCGCGGGCCGCTTCGCGGGAGCGCGCCTCGGCGCGCAGCTGCAGCACCTCGGCCTGCGTGCTCTCGGCGAGCGCGGCCATGCGCTCGAAGCGCTCGCGCCAGTACTTCGCCTCGGCCTCGGCGTGGCGGAGCGCCTCGCTCGCGCCCGTGCCGGGGACGAGGTCGCCTTTCGCCGCCGCCACGACGTAGGCGCTGAAGCTCAGGCCGGCCGCGTCCGCGCGCGCCTGGATGGCGTCGCGGTCCGCGCCGTCGCGCAGGTACAGGCTCGCGACGAGGGGCGCGGGGCGCGGACGGGGCATATCCTAGGATCATGGCAGGAAGATATGGAATTTTGTATGGATTCCTGGGCAAGGCCTTATCGAGGCCCAGCCGGCTGGTTTCCCCCATGGCCGCTCCCCTCCTCTACAATGGCGTCCTGGGCCCGCGCGCGACCGCCCCCTCCGTCGCTCCCGCGCCCATCCCGGGCGAGGACGCGCTCCCGCCGAGCGCGCGCGCCGTGCTCGCCGCGGTCAGGGCGCGCCGCGGTCTCGACCACCGGGGCCTCGTCGAGGAGGCGCACCTGCCCGCGCGCACCGTGCGCCACGCGGTCGCGCGGCTGAAGTCGGAAGGCCTCGTGACGTCCCGCGTGTCGCTTCGGGACGGGCGGCGGTCCCACTTCTTCCCGGTCGCGGATCAGGAGACGTCGACGGCGACCTCGTAGGCGACGGACTGCGATCCCGAGTACGTATGGACGGAGACGTACCACCAGCCGGCCCGCGGCGACGCGAGCGCGCAGGCCTCGTCGCTGTCCTTCTCGTACGGCCGGCAGTCGTACATGCCCACGTACGGCTTCGCCCCGTGGCGGACGTAGAGGTCGAGGTCGGGGTTGCAGCCGATGAGCCCGCACGGATTCCCATCGAGCGTCGCGGCGAGCGCCGAAGCGCCTTCGCCGACGAGGATCTTCCAGTGCCGCCACGTCCCTGAGGACCCGCTCGCGGCGGTGACGACGTCGCCCGAGCGCAGCGTCGGCGTCGCCGGGTCCGGATCGAAGGCGACGCTCACGGTCCGCGACGTCGTCGCCGTGAGGCCGGTCGCGTCGGTCACGGTGAGCGTCACGGTGTATGCGCCGTCCTCGGCGTACGCGTGCGTCGCGCGGGCGCCGGCGCCGTCCGGCGTCGCGTCCCCCCACGACCAGGACCAGGCGACGATGTTTCCGTCCGGATCGGTGGAGCACGCGGCGTCGACGGTGAGGTTGCGCAGGAAGACGCTCAGGCCGAAGCAGGCGACGGGCGGCCTCGGGGGCGGCGTGGGGACCTCGACCACCCGGGACGTCGCATGCGTCGCGCCGCGATCGTCGGTGACGACGAGGTCGATCGTGTAGGTGCCCGCCGCGGCGTAGACGCGCGAGGCCCGAGCGCCCGCGCCCGTCGCGCCGTCGCCGAAGCGCCACGACCACGCGACGACCGTGCCGTCCGCGTCCGTCGAGCAGGCGCCGTCCACGTCGACGCGGCCCGGGCCGGGCGTCGCGGAGAAGCACGCGACGGGCGGCGCGTTCGGCACGTTGCGGTCGGCGGCCTCGACGACGGCGGCGCGGGCGTCGACGAGCCCGTAACCGTAATCGCGGTCCCAACCCGCGGGTCCCTTGTCCTCGCTCGTCGCGCGGAGGATGTCCTCGACCTCGCGCCACGTGAGCGACGGGTTCGCGGCGCGCATCATGGCCGCGATGCCTGCGACCATGGGCGTCGCCATGCTCGTGCCGGACATCGTCGTGTAGCTCGAGGCCGTGTTGTGGCGCGCGCTCGTGATGGACTGTCCGGGCGCCGCGACCTCCGGCTTCTCTTCGTCCCGGGTGTCCGCGTCGCCGTCGGATTCGCGCGGGCCGCCGTTCGAGAAGGAGGCCTTCGTGTCGTCGGACCGCGAGATCGTTCCCCGATCGTTCACGGCCGCGACCGTGATCGCCTTGTCCGCGGATCCGGGCGAGACGATGTTGTCCTCGAGGATCGGGATGTCGTGGTTGCCGGCCGCCGCGACGACGATGATGCCGCGGTCCGCGGCGCGGTTGAGCGCCATCGCGTCGCTCGACGTGCCGTCGTCCGCGAAGGTCCCGCCCAGGCTCAGGCTCATGACGTGCACGTTGCAGCGCGCTCGGTTCGAGATGACCCACTCGATCCCGCGGAGGACGGACGAGCCCGAGGACGATCCGCTCGACGACAGGACCTTGACGTCCACGAGTCCCGCCTCGGGCGCGGCGCCCGCCTGGGCGCCGTACGGGAACGCGCCGACGCCGCCGTTACCGACCGCGGTCGCGGCGACGTGCGTGCCGTGGCCGTGGTCGTCGTCGGGGTCGCCTTCGGTCGACGTGAGCGCGTTGAAGCCGCACACGCGCTTGCCCTTGAGCGCGACGTGGATCGCGTCGTCCGCGCCCGTGTCGAGGATCGCGACGTTCACGCCGGCGCCGCGCGCGCCCGGGCCGTCCCACGCGCCGACGGGGTAGGTCGGCGAGGCGCGCGCCTTGATGGCCTTGACGCCGACGTCATTCGTCGCGCGGTACACGAGCTCCATCTCGATGCGCGCGACGCCGGGAAGCCGCGCGGCCGCCGCGAGCGCCGACGGCGCGAGGGCGCCGGTGACGCTGTCGACGTAGCGCGCGCGGTAGTCCGTCGCGAAGCCGAGCGCTTCGAGCGCGCGGACGTCCGCGTCGGTCGGGCGGTGGTCGAAGTCGACGACGATGCGCACCGGCTCGGCGCCGGCCGAGGGGAGACGGTCGTCGATGCTGTCTCCGTCGCGGTCCCACATCCAGGCGACGCTCCACATCCCGCGCGACGCGCCCGGTTCGCGCGCGTCGAGGGTCGGGGCCGCGACGTCGTGGGCGACGGCGGCCGGGAGGGTGAGGAGCGCGGCGGCGAGGACACTCAGGAGGCGGAGCATGCGTCAGACCGTCGCGTGGTAGCCCTTGACGCGGGGTAAACCTGTCGGCGTCCCCGGGGTTCGTGACGCCTGGATCCGGTGGAATCAGGCCCGGCCCTTCGCGACCTCGGCGCCCTTCGCCGCGGCTTCCGCGACCGCGGCGACGAGGCGATCGGCATCATCGGCGCCGTTGTAGAGCCCCGCGCTCGCCCGCACGGACCCGTCGACGCCGCGGGCCGCGAACCAGGCGTGCGCGCAATGGTCTCCGGATCGGACGAGGACGCCGTGGCGGTCCGCAAGAAGGATCGCGACCTCGTCCGGGTCGAGGCCCGCGACGCCAAACGCGGTCACGCCGCCGCGCTTCGCGGGGTCGCGCTCGCCGAGGGTTGCGACGCCCTCGATGTCCCTGAGCGCCCGCGCGACGCGCGCCGTGAAGGCGCGCTCGTGCCGCTCGATCGCCTCGAGGCCGATCGATTCGAGATAGCGCACGGTCGGCTCGACCGCGACGAGCGAAGCGTAGTTCTGGAGGCCCGCCTCGAAGCGCCCCGCGCCGTCGAGGAGCCGGTGGCCCTCGTAGGTCACGCCCGCGACGGTGTCGCCGCCCGTCATGAACGCGTCGAGGGACGCGAGGGCCTCCTCGCGCGCCACGAGCGCGCCGACGCCGGTCGGGCCGTACATCTTGTGGACCGAGAGGGCGTAGAAGTCCGCGCCCATCGCCTCCACGTCGACGCGCATGTGCCCCGCGGCCTGCGCGCCGTCGACGAGCGTGCGCGCGCCCGCCGCGCGGGCAAGGCGCGCGATGCGGTTGACGGGAAGCGTCGCGCCGTCGAGGTTGGACGCGTGCACGACGCTCACGAGCCTGACGTCGCCCGCGGCGAGGCGCCGATCGAGGGCGTCGAGGTCGAACGATCCATCGGGGCCGGAAGGAAGGACCTCGTGGCGGATCCCGCGGCGGCGCGCGGCGACCTGCCACGGGACGAGGTTGGAGTTGTGCTCGCGGTCGCTCGTGAGGACGACGTCGCCCTTCTCGAAGGGGAAGGCGTGCGCGACGAGGTTGATCGCCTCCGTGCAGTTCTTCGTCCACACGACGGACCCCGGGGAAGGGGCGCCGACGAGGCGCGAAAGCGCGGCGCGGCCGGCCTCGACCCGCCGCGCGACCTCGTGCGAGAGGTCGTACACGCCCCGCCCGCCGCACACGGGCGTCTCCTCATACCACGCGCGCACCGCGTCGACGACCGGCCGCGGCTTGAGCGTCATGCACGCGTTGTCGAGGAACGCGGGCGGGTCGGGAAGGGCGAGCGGCGCGAAGTCGTCGCGGAGCTTCGCCGGGAGGAATCCCGCGGTCACGTCGCCCACCCCATCGCCTTCATGAACTCGGCCTGCGCGCGCCGCGCGTGGTCCTCGTACGGCGTCTTGACGAGGATCTTGCCGGACTCGAAGACGCTCATCTCCACGGGGCCGACCTTCGCAACGAGGATGATGCCCGCGTTCGCGAGCGTCGTGAAGCCCGACCGCTCGAGCGTCGCCTGCACGCGCGCGAGGTCGAGGCGCATCCGCTTCTCGGGGACGGCCTCGTAGCCGGCGCGGTTGCGGCAGAGCTCCAATACGGAGTAGCGCGGCGCCGGATCCATGTCCATCGCACCGTCGCCTTTCCTATAAAGCCTGACCCAAAGCGAAGGCGTTAAGGCCGGCCCGCCGCCATCGAGGCCGGGATGCACTGATGCCTGAGTTCCAGCACCTTCTCGCTCAAGTCTTCGAACGCCGGGGGTACAGCGTGGCCTTCGGGTCCGCCCTCACCGGCAAGACGGGCACCTCCTACCAGGTGCCCCTCCTCGCGCGCTCGGGCGGTCTCAGCCTCGCGGTCCACTGGAAGACCGACGCGCCGCTCACGGCCCAGGAGGCGGCCGCCTTCTCGGGCGCCCTCGACGACCTCGGCCTCTCCGGCGGCGTGCTCGTCGCCTGGGGCGGCGCCGACGCGGCGGCCGCGCAGACGGCCCCCGGCAAGATCGAGGTCTGGAACACCGCGCGCGTCGCGGCGGAAGTCGGCGACGCGATCATCCACGCCGCGCTCGCCCCCGCGCCCGCGGCCGGACCCGTCCCCATGACGGGCGCC
>Ga0247719_1000477_pt1 | contig 23790 bp, 33 predicted proteins | sample 41E_DmetaG_FD_189046 | JGI IMG/M metagenome (GOLD analysis project Ga0247719, IMG submission 189046) | Soil microbial communities from hillslope of Landscape Evolution Observatory, University of Arizona, Oracle, AZ, United States - 4-1-E_D | ecosystem: Engineered > Artificial ecosystem >...
GGCTATGACCTGTCGCCGATGGTCCGTTACATCGCCGACCGGCCGGGCCGCCGTCAGGTCGACAACGCGCGGCTTCTGGCACTCTATCAGATGGCGTTCGACGATGCGGTCCAGGCGATGGCTGTCGCCAAGATCCGCTACGATTACTGGCGGCCGATCACCGCCATCCGCAACGGCGACCGCGACGGCAACGACGCCACCCAGCACGACCCGGAATGGGTTCCATTGCTCGGCACACCCAACTTCCAGGAATATCCGTGCGGCCATTGTGCCGTCGCCGCCGCCCAGGCGGAAGTGTTGAAGCTTGCCGGTGGGCTGCCAGCTGGAACACCGGTCCGAGTCGCCGCAGGCGGAAACCCCAACATGGTGGTGCAGACCGTGGAAAGCTGGGACGAGCTCGTCCGCCAAGTGTCGGACTCGCGCATGTTGGGCGGAGTGCACTATCGCTTCTCCAACGAAGCCGGCGAGGAGATCGGGCGGCAGGCGGCGCAGATTGCTGTCGAGAAACTGCTGCGGCCACTGCCGAAGGCGAACCATCGTCGTTAGCGCTTATACAAATGTTTGCATAATTATGCGATATGCTGCATGGCCGCTCGCATATGGCCAAGGCAGCGATTCTCGGGGCGTCGGGTTACGTCGGCGCGGAGCTCTTGCGGCTCTGTGCCGGCCATCCGCACATCCGCGCCACGCGACTGATCGGCGATAGCCGCGCCGGCGAGCCGCTCGTCGCAGTCCATCCCCAGCTTGCGCTCGACTATTCCGGTGCGCGGATTGAAAGCTTCGACGGTTCCGCGCTGGACGGCGTCGATCTGGCCTTCGCCGCCCTCCCCCACGGCCATTCGCAGCGGCTCGCTCCGGCGATCCTCGAGCGCGGAATCCCGTTCATCGACCTCGGCGCCGACTTCCGGCTGGGCAGCGGCGCCGACTACGAACGCTGGTACGGCGAGCGCCACGAGGCGCCTGACCTGCTCGATCGCTTCAGCTACGGCTTGCCGGAGCTTCACCGTGACACCATCCGCGACGCCAAAGCGGTGGCCGCTCCCGGCTGTTACCCGACCGCGGCGATCCTCGCGTTAAAGCCCCTGCTGGAATGGATCGAGCCGGCGAGCATCATCGTCGATGCCGTATCCGGAGTGACCGGCGCCGGCCGGGCGGCCAAGCAAGCGACCCATTTCTCCACCGTCGCCGAAAGCTTCGCGGCCTACGGCCTGCTCAACCACCGCCACACCGCCGAGATGGAGATGGAGCTAGGCGAGGGCATATTGTTCACGCCCCACCTCGCGCCGATGAACCGCGGCATCCTCGCCACCTGCTACGCCACCGCCAAGGCGCCGTGCGACCCGCTGGCGCTCATGCGCGAAGCCTACGCCGGCGAACCTTTCGTCCAGGTCACAGAGCTGCCGCCGGCGACCAAATGGGTGCTCGGCAGCAATTCGGCGCAGGTCACTGCCCGCTACGACCAGCGCACGGGACGGATCCTGGCCATCGCCGCCATCGACAATCTCGGCAAGGGTGCCGCCGGGCAGATGATCCAATGCTCCAATCTGATGCTTGGCTTCGAGGAAACTTGCGGCCTCGCGCGTTCCGGTGTCTGCCCATGAGCGTCACCGCTGTCCCCGGGTTCGTCGCCGCCGGCTGCCATGCCGGAGTCAAGCGCCGCCGCTTCGACCTCGCGCTGCTTGCGACCGAAGACCGCAAGCCGGTGACCTGCGCGGCGGTGTTTACGCAGAACAAGTTCGCAGCGCCGCCGGTCGAGCTCGGCCGCGCCCGCCTCGCCGAGAATGGCGGCCAAATCGCCGCCGTGATCGTCAATTCGGGCAACGCCAATGCCGGCACCGGAGCCGACGGTCTTGCCGACGCCCAGGCAATGGCTGCCGCAGCCGCGGACGCGCTTGGGCTGGACGAGAAGCACGTGCTGGTCTGCTCGACCGGCATCATCGGCGCTCGGCTGCCGATGGAGAAGATCCTCGCGGCAACGCCAAAGCTTGCTGGGCACCTTTCCGCAAAGGGCGGCGCCGATGCCGCCAGGGCGATTCTCACCACTGACAGCAAGCCCAAGCAATGCGTGGTCAAGGGATCGAATTTCACCATCGGCGGGATGGCCAAGGGCTGCGGCATGATCGCGCCCAACATGGCGACCATGCTCGCCTTCCTCACCACCGACGCGAAAGTGCCACGCGACGAATTGCAGGCGATGCTCGGCGAGGCTGCCGACGCGACCTTCAACGCCCTCGACGTCGACGGCGCAACCTCGACCAACGACACGGCGATCGTCTTCGCCAGCGGACGCGCCGGGCCGGTCGATCCCCACGAGTTCGCCGAGGCGCTCCACAACGTCTGCGAGGATTTGACCTGGCAGATGGCGATGGATGCGGAAGGCATGAGCCGGGCTGCCGTGATCAGGGTCCGCGGCGCGCAGTCGGACGCCGACGCCCGGGTTGCCGCTCGGGCGATCGCCCGCAACAATCTCGTCAAATGCAGCTGGTACGGCTCCGACCCTTATTGGGGCCGAATCCTCGCTGCTGCGGGGTCGGCGGGAACCGCCTTCGACGCGCAAAAGTCGAGTGTTGCCTATGGTGGGATTACCGTCGCGCGCGGCGGGATCGAAGTGCCGCACGACAAGGACGCGCTCGCTGCTCACATGGCCGGCAAGCGCATCGCCATCGACGTCGCGCTCGGCCTCGGCTCGGGCGAGGCAAGGATGATCGGGGTCGACCTCGGCCCCGGCTACATCAAGGAGAATATCCAGACATCATGATGGGCGCCGCGACCATCGCCGAAGTGCTCGTCCAGGCGCTTCCCTACATCCAGCGCTTCAACGGCAAGTCGGTCGTGGTCAAGCTCGGCGGAGCCGCGATCGACCGCGAGCTCGACCGGGCACTCGCCCAGGACGTGCTGCTCCTGCGCAGCGTCGGGGTGCGCTGCGTCCTAGTCCACGGCGGCGGACCGCAGGTCGATCAAATGATGCGCAGGATGGGCAAGGAGCCCGAATTCAGGGACGGCCTGCGAGTCACCGACGGCGAGACTCTCGAAATTGTCCGGATGGTGCTGGTCGGCAAGATCAACCGCGACCTCGTCGGCCTGATCAACCAGGAGACGCTGGACGAGCCGGTCGCGGTCGGCGTCTCCGGCGAGGATGGCGGGCTGCTGACGGCAGTGCCGGTCGACTCGCGCCTCGGCTTCGTCGGTGACGTTGCGCAGGTGCGCGCGTCGCTCCTCCACCGGCTGCTCGACGACGGCCTGACACCGGTCGTGTCGACGATCGGATCCGACCGGGACGGACAGCCTTACAATATCAACGCTGACGAGGCGGCGCGGGCGATCGCCGTGGCGATGGAGGCCGAAAAGATCGTCTATCTTACCGCCGCGCCCGGACTGCTCGAAAACGTCAATGACGAAAATAGCCTGGTGCAGCAGATCACGTCCGGCGAGCTTCGCGATCGGATCGCCGGGCAGAGCGTCAGCAAGGGCATGATCCCCAAGCTCAAGGCCTGCGCCGACGCGGTCGACGGCGGGGTCGGCAGCGCCCACATCATCGATGGCCGCGTCGCCCATGCCTTGCTGATCGAAATCCTGACCGACCAGGGGATTGGCACGATGGTGAGGACATGAGCGACCTGCTGACCATTCGCGATCTCGGCGCCGATGCGATCCTGGAAATTATCGATCTCGCCGAGCGCCCAGCCCTCGTCCGTCCGCTCGATGGCAAGGGGGTTGCTCTCTATTTCCAGAAGCCGAGCGCCCGCACACGCAACTCGATGGAAATGGCGGTGGTGCAACTCGGCGGCCATCCGGTCACCATCGGCAAGGACGAAGTCGGCCTCGGCACGCGCGAAAGCGTCGCCGACGTCGCCCGCACCCTTGCTTGCTATCACGCGATCATCGCCGCCAGGGTCAATGACCACCGGCTGCTCCAAGGGATGGCCGCGGCCACCGGCACGCCGGTCGTCAACATGTTGTCGGACAGCGACCACCCGCTTCAGGCCCTCGCTGACCTGCTTACCATTCGCCAGCTGTGCGGCCGGATCGAGGGCGTGCGCGTCGCCTGGATCGGCGACGGCAACAATAATGTCTGCCGCTCGCTCGCCGAAGGCTGCTCGGCGCTCGGCGCCGAACTGACGATCGCCAGCCCGCAAGGCCACGGCCTGCCCGAGACACTACCGGGAGTCCGCCAACTCATTGATCCGCGCGAAGCGGCCGAGGGGGCTGAGATCGTCTACACGGACGTCTGGGTGTCGATGGGCCAGGACGCCGAGGCCGATGAGCGGCGCGAGACCTTCGCGCCATACCAGGTGAACCAGGAGCTGATGACCGCGACCGCGACCGCCTGGTTCCTCCACTGCCTGCCGGCGAACCGCGGCCAGGAAGTCACCGACTCGGTGATCGACGGGCCAAGGAGCGCCGTTTGGCGGCAGGCCGAGAACCGCATGCACAGCGCGCGAGGGGCGCTCGACTGGCTCATGGGAAATGGGTGATGACCAACGAATCCCGATTGAAACGGCAACGCGCGATCGTCGAAATCCTGCGCGAAGGGCCGGTCAGAAGCCAGGACGACATCGCCGCCAGATTGATCGCGATCGGCCATTCGGTCACCCAGGCGACGGTCTCGCGCGACCTTGAGCAGATCGGCGCCGTCAAGGTGAAGCGCGGCGGCAACCTCGGTTATGCCCTCCCCGATCAGCTCGGCGCCCGCGACTGGGCGGCGAGTCGTCTCGAGCGAATCTTCGGCGAATGGGTGCAGTCGGTCGAAACCGCGGGCAACCTGATCGTCGTCAGGACCCCGCCGGGATCGGCCCATGTCGTCTGCCTCGCCATCGACCAGGCCAAGCTGCCGGAAGTGGTCGGGACCATCGCCGGCGACGACACATTGTTCATTGCAGTCCGCAGCGATGTAGCGCCCGAACCGCTGGGGGAGCGCCTGCGAGCCATGATCGCCGCCGCCTAACGGACCAGCTTGCCGGGGTTCATGATCCCCTTGGGGTCTATAGCATGCTTGATCGCCCGAACTGCCCGCAGCCGGGCTGGCGGCCCTAGCCGCTCGAACTCGGCGAGCTTCATCTGGCCAATGCCGTGCTCGGCGGAAATCGACCCGCCCGCGGCTGCGACGAGATCATGTACGAGCCTCGTGATTGCCGGCCCCTCGCGATCATACCAGTCGGCCGACGCCCGGGTGCCGGCCCGAACATGGAAATGAACATTGCCATCGCCAAGATGGCCAAACCCGCTGGCGGTCACGCCGGGAAAGCTTCTCTGAACTTGCTCGGCGGCGGCAAGCATGAAAGCGGGCATGTCGGCAACCGGCACCGAAATGTCATGAGCGAGAGTCGGGCCTTCCGCGCGCTCGGCCTCGGAAATCGAGTCGCGGATGCGCCAAATCGCTTCGGCCTGCGCTTCGCTGGCGGAGACGATCGCGTCCCGAACCAAGCCTGACCCAAGCGCATCGCCGAGCAGCCGCTCAAGCAATGCCCGCGGATCATCGCCATCGTCGGACGTCGCTTCGATCAAGACGTTCCAGCGATGATTGCCATCGAGCGGTGACCGGGTGTCCGGGATATGCTTCAGCACCAGTGCGAGCGCATCCGCGGGGACGAGCTCGAACCCTTCGATGCGATCCGTTTCGGCCTCCAGCCGCCGGAGCAGATCCAGCGCGTCCCGAGGGCCGTCGAGCCCTGCCCAGGCGACCGCGCGCGCTGTTGCTGCGGGTACCAGCCGAAGCGCCGCCGCGGTGACAATTCCAAGCGTGCCTTCCGATCCGATCAGCAACTGGTTGAGATCATAGCCGCGGGCATCCTTTCTCAGCGGCGCAAGGCCTTTGTGGATGGAGCCATCCGGAAGCACCGCTTCCAGTCCCGCCACCAGGCTGCGCATCGTGCCGAAACGAAGGACCTGGGTACCCCCCGCATTGGTCGAAACAAGACCGCCTATGGTGGCGCTCCCTTTCGCGCCCAGCGTCAGCGGAAAGCGCATTCCAACGTCCGCCGTGCGAGCATGAAGGTCGGCGAGGATCATTCCCGCCTCCGCCACGGCGAGCCCATTCTCGGCGCTGATCGACCGCAGACGGCCCATTCGCCTCAGCGACAGGATGAGCGTCGATCCGTCCTCCGGTGGAGTGGCGCCGCCGACCATTGACGTATTGCCGCCCTGCGGCACCAAACTGACGCCAAGCTCGGCAGCCGATGCCACCATGACCGCGACCTCGTCGGTCGAAGTCGGCGACAGAATGGCCGCGGCCTTCCCACGGAATCGGCCTCGCCAGTCGATCAGCCACGGCTCGACATCCGCGGGCTCGGTGATCGCCGCCTTCGTTCCGAAGCGATCGCGAACCGCTCGAATCAGCCGGGATTGGGCATCGCCTTTCATATTCTGTCGCATAGACCGAATTCGAAGGCTTGGCATCGCCTCCGACAGGCTCCAATGCGGCGGCAGGTCGGCAAAATGAGGCGGATATGGCAGCTTGGTGGATTGCAGCGAGCGCGGTCGCGGTGGCAGCAGGCGCGACAGCGCTTGGAACTCGCACGGTACGGCGGCGACTGCGCAATGCGCGCGACGACCATCGGCAGCGGCCTGCGCTGTGGAACCGCTTCTACGCGATCGACTGGGGTGACACGGCGACCAACAATTATGGGTTCGCGCCGGCCGAAGGCGACCATCCTCAGCGCTTCCAGCACCAGATGTACCGCGAACTGCTCAAGCGCCTCGCGCTCAAACGTCCGCTCGAGCCCGCTGTCAGACTGCTCGAGGTCAGCTGCGGCCGGGGCGGCGGGCTTAACGCCTTCCTCGCCGCCGCGCCTGGCAAATTCGACGCGACCGGCCTCGATGTCGCCGCCAGCGCGATCGCCTTTTGCCGCCGCACCTATGGGGAAAGCGAAACGCTCCACTTTGTCGAGGGCAGCGCGCTCGACCTGCCCTTCCCGGACGGCAGCTTCGACGTGGTCCTGAATGTCGAGGCATCGAACGATTACGGCGACCGGCCGCGCTTCTTCGCCGAAGTGGCACGAGTACTGAAGAAGGGCGGCATTTTCCTTTATGCTGACACATTCAGGCCCGGTCGGGCGGAAGAGATGCAGCGCGATATCGATTCGGCCGGGTTCGACGCTGCGTTCGACGACATAACCGCCAACGTCGCCGAAGCCTGTCGTCTGGACAGCCCGCGCCGCCGTGAGATCATTCACCGCCATGCCCCGCTGGTCGGACGGCTCCTTTTCAAGCGGCAGCTCGAGAATTACGCGGCAATCGAAGGCAGCAAGAAACAGCAGGCATTCGCCGAGGGCCGCCGGACCTATCTGATGACGGCGGCGGTCAAGCTGTGAGCCGGCCGCCGGTCACACTGGTGGTCGCCCGAGCGATCAACGGCGTGATCGGCCGCGACGGAACACTTGCCTGGCACATTCCGGCCGACCTCAAGCGATTCAAGAAACTGACCATGGGCACGGCGATGATCATGGGACGGCGGACGTTCGAGAGCCTGCCAGGGGTCTTGCCCGGACGGCGGCACATCGTCATGACCCGCGATCCCGGCTGGAGCGTGCCAGGGGCGGAAATCGCGAGCGATGAAAAGCAGGCCCTTCGTCTCGCTGGCAGCGAACCTGTTTCGGTGATCGGCGGCGCTGAGGTGTTCCGAATGTTCCTGCCTCACGCGGACCGGGTCGAACTGACCGAAGTGCTTGCCGAGGTCGAAGGCGATACTCGAATGGAGGATCCGCGTTCGATTGGCGAATGGCGCGAGGTCGCGTGCGAAGAGCATATGCCGACCGGCAAGACGCCAGGCTTCCGCTTCATCACGCTTGAGCGGGCTTAGGCCGCGGCGCCGTCGAGAATCGAGTCGATCTGGGCCGCGACGTCGTCGACCGCGGCCATCCCGTCGACCCGGCGGACCAGCCCGCGTCCTTCGTAATAAGGGAGGATCGGAGCGGTCTTGGCGCGATATTCGGACATGCGCGTGCGCACCGTCTGCTCGTTGTCGTCGGGCCGTCGGCAGAAATCGCTTGATCCGCAAACATCGCAGACCTGTGCGACCCGGGGCTGCTTGAAGCGCTCGTGATAGCCCGCTCCGCACCTTGCGCAGGAGAATCGGCCGGTGATCCGGTCGACCAGGGCCTCTTCATCGACATCGAGCTCAATGACATGATCGAGCTTACGGCCGCGCTCGGCTAGCAGCAGATCGAGCGCTTCGGCCTGGGCCCGGGTGCGTGGATAGCCATCGAAGATCGCGCCGCAGCTTTCGGCCGAATCGAGCCGTTCGCCAATCAGCGCACTGACGATCGCATCGCTGACCAGCTCGCCCGAGTCCATCACGGCCTTGGCCTGCTGGCCGATGGGGCTGCCGCTGGCGACGGCGTCGCGAAGCATGTCCCCGGTCGACATCTGGATCATTCCGCGCTGCGCCTGAAGCCGCGCCGCCTGCGTTCCCTTGCCGGCACCCGGCGGTCCGAGCAGGATGAGGTTCATCATTTCGCTAGCTCCGCGCTGGGCATGCCAGGCGCGTCAGCGCCCCCGGCCGGTCTTCAGCTTCGCCTTCTTGATGAGGTCGCCATATTGGTGCGCGATCAGGTGGCTCTGCACCTGGGCGACCGTGTCCATGGTAACGTTGACGACGATGAGCAGGCTGGTTCCGCCAAGGTAGAAAGGCACGCCCGCCTGGCTGAACAGAATCTCCGGAATGAGGCAAATCAACACCAAATAAGCAGCGCCGACGATGGTGATTCGCGAAACCAGATAATCGAAATAATTCTCGGTCGCCTTGCCCGGTCGAATACCGGGTATGAAGCCGCCGTGGCGCTTCAGATTCTCGGCCGTCTCCTCGCTGTTGAACTGAACGGCAGCGTAGAAGAAGCAGAAGAAGGCAATGCCGGCTCCGTAGAGCAGCAGGTATAGCGGCGAGCCGTGCTGGAGCCAGGTGCTGAGCGTGATCAGCCAGTCGCTGGCGTTGGGATTGTCCTGCGCCCCCGACATCTGGATCAGGGTCAGCGGCATCAGCAGCAGCGATGAGGCGAAGATCGGCGGAATCACGCCGGAGATGTTGACCTTGAGCGGCAGGTGGCTGCGCTCCTGCTGCATCATCCCGCGGGCCGTCTGGCGCTTGGGATATTGAACAAGCACCCGGCGCTGCGCCCGCTCGACAAAGCAGATGAACAGGATCAGGCCCATCGCCAGGGCGACGATGAAGATGATCATCATCGGGTCCATGGTGCCCGTCCGGCCGCCCTCGAACAGCTGGCCGAGCGCTCGCGGAAGGGTCGCGACGATGCCGGCCATGATGATCAGTGAGACACCGTTGCCGATTCCCCGGCTGGTGATCTGCTCACCGATCCACATCAGGAACAGAGTTCCGCCGACCAGGCTGATCGTCGCCGCGGCGCGGAACAATGGGCCGGGGTCGACGACCGCGCTGATGCCCTGCGTCGCTCCGAGGCTCTCAAGGCCGACGGCGATGAAATAGCCCTGCACGCTGGTGAGCAGGACGGTGAGATAGCGGGTGTACTGGTTGAGCTTCTTTCGGCCGGTCTCGCCTTCCTTCTTCAGCTGCTTCCACGGCTCATACATGGAGGCCATCAGCTGAACGACGATGGAGGCAGTGATGTATGGCATGACTCCGAGCGCGATGATGCTCATCCGCTCGAGGCTTCCGCCCGAGAAGGTGTTGAAGAAGTCGAGGACCCCGCCGCGCTGGGTGTCGAACAGCGCCGCCATAGCACGAGGGTCGATGCCCGGCATCGGCACGTAGGACAGGAAGCGGAACAGGACGAGCGCGCCGAGGGTGAACCACAGCCTTTTCTTGAGCTCGGTCGCCTTCGAGAAGTTCGCCAGGGAAATATTCGAGGCGAGATTTTCGGCTGCTGATGCCATTCAAACGGTCCCCGGAAGTGACGGCGGCGGCGCGGGAAACGCCCCCCGGCCGCCGATATAGTAGCTCAAGGCCGCTTGTCTAAGCCTTCGCGCACGAGAACCCGGATCAGGCCTTCTCGGCGCGAGCGGCCTTGGCCGAGCCCTTCTTGGCGGCGGCCTTATCGGCGGCGCTCTGTCGCTCGATCAGCTCGACCGACCCGCCGGCCTTCTCGACCGCTTCGCGAGCACCCTTGGACGCGCCGTCGACGCGCAATGCCAGCTTCGCCTTGAGCTCGCCCTTGCCGAGCAGCCGGACACCGTCCTTGCCGCCTCGAGCAAGCCCGGCAGCCTTGAGAGCTGCATGGTCGATCGTGCCCTTGGAATCGAGCTTGCCGGCGTCGATCATCTTCTGGATCGCGCCGACATTCACCTCCGCATAATCCTTGGCAAAGATGTTGTTGAAGCCGCGCTTGGGCAGGCGCATGTGGAGCGGCATCTGGCCGCCCTCGAAGCCGTAGATCGACACGCCCGACCGGCTCTTCTGGCCCTTTTGGCCGCGACCGGCAGTCTTGCCGGTCCCCGAGCCGATTCCCCGGCCGACTCGCGTGCGTTCCTTGCGGGCGCCCTGATTGTCACGAAGTTCGTTGAGTTTCATCGTCTTGCACTCGCTTTCGCTTTTGTCGCGCGTGATTGTCGGCGGGCTTAGGCCGCCTCCTCGACCTTCACTAGATGCTCCACCTTTCGGATCTGGCCGCGGACCTCGAGGGTGTCATCGACTTCGACCATCTTGTGCATCTTGTTGAGCCCGAGGCCAACCAAGGTTGCCCGCTGAGTCTTGTCGCGGCGGATCGGCGATCCGGTCTGGGTAATCCTGATCTTGGCCATCTGCCTCACTCCGTGATCGCTTCGGCCTGAGCCTCGGCTTCGGCGGGGCTGGCGCCACCGCGACCGAGCAGGTCGGCTACCTTCTTGCCGCGCCGCTGCGACACCGAGCGGGGGCTGGTCTGTTCCTTGAGCGCCTCGAACGTGGCTCGAATCATGTTGTAGGGGTTGGACGTGCCGACCGACTTGGTGACGACGTCGGCAACACCGAGGCTTTCGAATATAGCCCGCATCGGTCCGCCGGCGATGATTCCAGTTCCCGACGGAGCAGAGCGAAGAGTCACCTTGCCGGCGCCGAAATGGCCGTTGCCGTCGTGATGGAGGGTGCGACCATCGCGCAGCGGCACCCGAATCATCGCCTTCTTGGCGGCCGCGGTCGCCTTGCTGATCGCTTCGGGAACCTCGCGCGCCTTGCCATGGCCGAAACCGGCCCGGCCCTTGCCGTCACCGACCACCACCAAAGCCGCGAAACCGAAGCGCTTGCCGCCCTTCACCGTCTTCGAGACCCGGTTGATGTGAACCAGCTTTTCGATCAGCTCCTCGCCGCCATCATCGTCGCCACCACGGCCGCGCCGATCATCGCGCCGACCGCGACCGCCGCGGTCACCGCCGCCGCGGCCGCGCCCGCCGCCGCGCGGACCACGCGGTCCGCGGCCCTCGGGCTGGCGAGGAGTCGCCTCTGCCGCCGTCGCAGCTTCGGCCGGGTTGGTGTTGGTTTCCTGGGTCTGGTTTTCGTCAGCCATTTAGAACTCCAATCCGCCTTCGCGGGCGGCATCGGCCAGCGCCTTCACGCGGCCGTGGAACAGGAAGCCGCCGCGGTCGAACACGACGCTCGAAACACCGGCCTTGCGGGCGCGCTCGGCAAGCGCCTTGCCGACCGCCGCGGCGCCGTCGCGAGTCGCGCCGGTCTTGCCCTTGAGCTCCTTGTCGAGCGTCGAGGCGGCGGCAATCGTCGTGCCCGCCGAATCGTCGATGACCTGCGCGTAAATGTGGCGGCCCGAACGGTGGACCGACAGACGCGGCTTGCCGGAGGCACGCTCGCGGAGCGCGGTACGCACCCGGCGGCGGCGCCGGTCGAAGATGGATAGTCTCGCCATGGCTATTTCTTCTTGCCTTCTTTGCGGAAGATAAACTCGCCGCGATACTTGATGCCCTTGCCCTTGTAGGGCTCCGGCTTGCGCCAGCGGCGAATCTCGGCTGCGACCTGGCCGACCTTCTGCTTGTCGATGCCGCTGATCTCGACCGTGTTCGGGTCGGGGGTCTTCACATCGACGCCCTCGGGCACCGCGAAATTGACGTCGTGGCTGTAGCCCAGCTGAAGCCTGAGATTGCGGCCTTGAGCGGCCGCGCGATATCCCACGCCGCTGATCTCGAGCACCTTGGTGAAGCCTTCGCTGACCCCAGTCACCAGATTTTGCACCAAGGTCCGCTGCATTCCCCATGCCGCGCGTGAGCGCTGGCTGTCGGTCACCGGAGCAACTGTGATCTCGCCCTCGCCAACCTCATAGCGAACAAGGTCGTCGAGCAGCTGCATCGCCAAAGTTCCCTTTGGGCCCTTGACCGTCAGCACGCCACTTTCGACGGTCGCGGAGACCCCTCCGGGCATGGCGACGGGTTTCTTGCCGATACGGGACATCAGAACACCTCCGCAAGCACTTCGCCGCCGACGTTCTGCTCGCGGGCCTCGGCGTCCGACAGGACGCCCCTCGGGGTCGACACGATGACCGTGCCAAGCCCGTTGCGGATGTGCGGCAGCTCGCGGGCTCCGGAATAAACTCGCCGGCCGGGCTTCGACACCCGCGCCAGATGCTGGATCGCCGGCTGGCCTTCGAAATATTTGAGCTCGATGCGCAGGCCCTTCTGGCCCGCTAGCTCTTCTTCGGCGTAGCCGCGGATATAGCCTTCGCGCTGGAGCACGTCGAGCACACGGACGCGCAGCTGCGACGCCGGCGTCAGGATCGAATCCTTGCGCGCCTGCTGGCCGTTGCGGATGCGGGTGAGCATGTCACCCAGGGGATCGGTCATCGCCATCTTCGGCTACTCCCTACCAGCTCGACTTTGTGACGCCCGGGATCAGGCCCTTGTTGGCCAGTTCCCGAAGCATGATCCGCGACAGGCGGAACTTGCGATAATAGCCGCGCGACCGGCCCGTCAGCTCGCAGCGATTGCGAACCCGGGTCGGGTTAGCGTTGCGCGGAAGCTCGGCCATCTTCAGCCGCGCGATCAGACGCTCGGTGTCGTCAAGGGACTCGTCGTCCGCGACCGCCTTGAGCTTCGCGTACTTCGCCGCGTGCTTCTCAACGAGCTTCTTGCGCCGCTCGTTCTTGTTGATCGAACTCAGTTTCGCCATGACTTAAGTTCTTCTCCTCGCGCAGACCGCCTCAGGCGGCCTGCTTTTCCTCGGTTTCCGCCGGGAACGGAAAGTTGAACAGACGCAGCAGCTCGCGCGCCTCCTCATCCGTGTTCGCGGTGGTGGTGATAATGATGTCCATTCCCCGGACCTGATCGATCTGGTCGTAATTGATTTCGGGGAACACGATCTGCTCCCTGAGGCCCATTGCATAATTGCCCTGGCCGTCGAACGAGCGCGGGTTGAGCCCGCGGAAGTCGCGAACCCGCGGCAAAGCGATGGTGACGAGCCGGTCGAGGAATTCGAACATGCGGTCGCGGCGCAAGGTAACCTTGCAGCCGATCGGCATGCCTTCGCGCAGCTTGAACTGGGCAATCGACTTCTTCGCCTTGGTGATCACCGGCTTCTGCCCGGCGATCAGCTCCATCTCCGCCGCAGCCGACTCGACCTTCTTCTTGTCCTGGGTCGCCTCGCCGACGCCCATGTTGATGACGATCTTGTCGAGGCGCGGCACTTCGAGACGGTTCTTGTAACCGAACCGCTCGGTCATCGCCGGGACGATGCGCTCCTCATAATCCTTCTTGAGGCGCGGCGAATATGCCTGTTCCTTCTTGGCGTCAGCCATTGATCAGCTCCCCGGACTTGGCGGCCACTCGGACCTTCTTGCCGTCCCTGGTTTCAAAACGGACTCGGGTCGGCTTGCCGGTCTTGGGGTCGGCCACGGCGACCTTGGACACGTGCAGCGGCGCTTCCCTGCGCTCGAGGCCGCCCTGCGGGTTGCCCTGCGTCGGCTTGCGGTGGCGGACCGCGACGTTGATGCCCGACACGAGCACCTTTCCGTCCTTCGGCATCGCCTTGACGACCTCGCCGGTGCGGCCCTTGTCCTTGCCGGACAGGATCACGACAGTGTCGCCCTTGCGGATTTTCTGAGCGGCCATGGCTACAGCACCTCCGGCGCAAGGCTGATGATCTTCATATGCTTGCGGGCACGAAGCTCGCGGACGACCGGCCCGAAAATGCGGGTGCCGATCGGCTCCTCATTCTTGTTGACCAGCACCGCCGCGTTGGAATCGAACCGGATCACCGATCCGTCGGGACGGCGGATGTCCTTGGCGGTGCGAACGATCACCGCCCGGTGGACGTCACCCTTCTTCACGCGGCCGCGCGGCGCCGCTTCCTTGACGGAAACGACGATGATGTCGCCTACTCCGGCGGTGCGGCGCTTCGAGCCGCCCAGCACCTTGATGCACTGGACGCGCTTGGCACCGCTGTTGTCGGCAACGTCCAGGTTGGACTGCATCTGGATCATGGTTCGACCCCTCTACCTCTCATCACTTGCTCAGACGTCCGCTTGCGCGACGTCTTCGGCCTTGGCGGCCTTTTTCTTGGCGGCTTTCGGCTTTGGCGCCTTTTCGGCCTTCGCCTCAGGCGCCGGCTGGCTTCCGGCCGACTCGTCGATCTCGACCGCCGCGGCCTTGGCCGCACCGATCCGCTCGACAACCTGCCAAGTCTTTAGCTTGGAGATCGGCGAGCGCTCCTCGATGCGCACCAGCTCGCCGGCACGATAGGCATTGGCCTCATCGTGGGCGTGATACTTTTTCGACAGCCGGATGATCTTGCCGTACAGCGGATGCTTCACCCGCCGCTCGACGCGGACCACGACGGTCTTGTCTGCCTTGTCGGACACCACGGTGCCAGTCAGGACGCGCTTGGGCATTCCAATAGTCTCCTCAACCCTGCGCCGAGGCGCGGGTGCGCTGGTTCTGAAGCGTCCGGATACGAGCAATGGAGCGACGCACCTCGCGCATCCGCGCCGGCTTTTCGAGCTGGTTGGTCGCCGCTTGGAAGCGCAGGTTGAACTGCTCGCGCTTCAGCTCGATCAGCTGCTGGTGCAGCTGATCGTCGGTCTTGACCTTGAGATCGTCGATTTGGGCCATCGATTAATCCTCCTCGACCAGGCTCTCGCCCAGGCGGGCGACGACCTTGGTCTTGATCGGCAGCTTCTCTGCAGCACGCTCGAACGCCGTCTTGGCGAGCGGACCAGGGACTCCGTCGAGCTCGAACAGGATCCGGCCGGGCTTGACCCGCGCGACCCAGAATTCCGGCGAGCCCTTGCCCGAACCCATTCGGACTTCGGCTGGCTTGGAGCTGACCGGAACGTCCGGAAAAATCCGGATCCACAAGCGCCCCTGACGGCGGATGTGACGGGTGATCGCCCGCCGCGCCGCCTCGATCTGACGGGCGGTGATCCGCTCCGGCTCCATCGCCTTCAGGCCGAAGGCGCCGAAGTTGAGCTCCGTCCCGCCCTTGGCATTGCCATGGATCCGGCCCTTGAAGGCTTTACGGAACTTGGTGCGCTTTGGCTGCAGCATCTCGTCTGTCCTCTAAGGCCTAGCGACCGCGATCTTCGCGGGCCGGGCGAACTCCGGAGGTCTGAGCCTCCATCATCAACCGGTCCTGCGCGGTCGGGTCGTGGGCGAAAATCTCGCCCTTGAAAATCCACACCTTGACGCCGCACACGCCATAAGCGGTGTGGGCCTCGGCCTCGGCATAATCGACGTTGCCGCGAAGGGTGTGAAGCGGCACCCGGCCCTCGCGATACCACTCCGTGCGAGCAATTTCCGCACCGCCGAGACGGCCGGCGCAGGTGATCCGGATGCCCTCGGCCCCGAGGCGCAGGGCCGACTGAACCGCGCGCTTCATCGCCCGGCGGAACGCGATCCGGCGCTCGAGCTGGTCGGCGACGCCCTGGGCGACGAGCTTGGCGTCGATCTCGGGCTTGCGGATCTCGACGATGTTGAGGCTCACCTCTGAGGAGGTCATCGACTGAAGCTTCCGCTTCAACTTCTCGATGTCGGTGCCCTTCTTGCCGATGATCACGCCAGGCCGGGCCGCATAGATGCTGATCCGACAGATTTTCGCCGGCCGCTCGATCACCACCTTCGAGATCGCGGCCTGCGGCAAGCTCTCGAGAATGAAGCGACGAATCTTCAGATCCTCGAGCAGCAGCCGGCCATAATCCTGGCCTTCGGCGAACCAGCGGCTGTCCCAGGTCCGGTTGATCTGCAGGCGAAGCCCGACAGGAGAGGATTTCTGACCCATTACGCTTCTTCCTGCTCACGAACGACGACGCGCAGCCGGCTGAACGGCTTGACGATCCGGCTCGACCGGCCGCGGGCACGGGTCATGAACCGCTTCATCGACAGCGACTTGCCGACGCTCGCCTCGCTGATGACGAGAGCGTCGACGTCGAGGTTGTGGTTGTTCTCGGCATTGGCGACCGCCGACGCGAGCACCTTGCGGACATCCTCGGCCATCGCCTTTGGCGAGAACTTGAGGATATTCATTGCCTCCTCGACCTTGCGGCCGCGAATCAGCCCGGCAACCAGATTCAGCTTGCGAGCCGAACCACGAATGGTGGTGCCGACCGCCAGCGCTTCCTTCTCGCCGACCTTGCGAGGGGATTTTTCCTTGCCCATCAGCGCTTGCCTTTCCTGTCGGCGGCGTGGCCCGGGAAGAAGCGGGTCGGAGCGAACTCGCCAAGCTTCATTCCAACCATGTCCTCGTTGACCGACACCGGCACGAACTTGCGGCCGTTGTAGACATTGAACGTCAGGCCGACGAACTGCGGAAGGATCGTCGAGCGGCGCGACCAGGTCTTGATCGGCGCGCGCCCACCCTTTTCCTGCGCAGCTTCCGCCTTCTTCAGAAGCGAAAGCTCGACGAACGGGCCTTTCCAGACGGAACGGGCCATGACTTAACCCTTCTTCTTTGCGTGACGCGACCGGATGATGAACTTGTCGGTCGACTTGTTGTTACGAGTGCGCGCGCCCTTGGTCGGCTTGCCCCACGGGGTGACTGGATGACGGCCGCCCGAGGTTCGGCCTTCGCCGCCACCGTGTGGGTGGTCGACCGGATTCTTGGCAACGCCACGGGTCAGCGGCCGCTTGCCCATCCAGCGCGTGCGACCGGCCTTGGCGAGAGTCTGGTTGGCATTGTCCGGGTTTGACACCGCGCCCACCGTGGCCATGCAATCCGAGCGCACGTAGCGCTGCTCGCCTGAATTCAGCCTGACGATGACCATCCCGCGATCGCGGCCGACGACCTGAACATAGGTGCCGGCGGCGCGCGCGATCTGACCGCCCTTGCCGGGCTTTAGCTCGACATTGTGGACGATGGTTCCGACCGGCATCTGGCCGATCTCCATCGCATTTCCGGGCTTCACGTCGACCTTCCGGCCAGCGACCACGGTATCGCCCGGACCCAGCCGCTGCGGAGCGAGGATATAGGCCTGCTCGCCGCCCTCGTAGGTGACGAGGGCGATGAACGCCGACCGGTTGGGGTCATATTCAAGCCGCTCGACGGTCGCCGGAACGTCCCAGGTCCGGCGCTTGAAGTCGATGATCCGGTAGCGCTGCTTGTGGCCACCGCCGATCCCGCGCGACGTCACGTGGCCCTTGTTGTTGCGGCCGCCGCTCTTGGTCTTGCCCTCGGTCAGCTTCTTGACCGGCTTGCCCTTCCAAAGATTGGCGCGGTCGACCAGAATCAATCCGCGGCGGGCGGGCGATGTCGGCTTATATTGCTTGAGTGCCATGGTCTGCCTCAGATCCCGCTGGTGACGTCGATCGAATCACCCTCGGCGAGGGTGACGATCGCCTTTTTGAAGTCGGACCGCTGGTAGGGCCTGCCCTTCCAGCGCTTCGACTTGCCCTTGGTGACGATCGTATTGACGCCGGTCACCTTGACGTTGAACAACGCCTCGACCGCTGCCCTGATCTGGGGCTTCGACGCGCCCGTCGCGACCTTGAAGACGACCGCATTGGCTTCCGACATCATTGTCGACTTTTCGGTGATATGCGGCGCAAGCACGACGTCGTAGTGTCGCGCATCAATCGCCGATTGCTGCTTCTTAGCCATTGAACCGGGCCTCCAGCTTCTCGACCGCGGCGCGGGTGAGGACCAGCGTCTCGTGGCGCATGATATCGTAGACGTTGGCGCCGACCGCCGGCAGCAGGTTCACGCTAGCCAGGTTCGACGAGGCCCGGGCGAAGCCGACGTTGAGCGCGTCGCCGTCGATCACCAGCGCGCTCTTGCCGAAGCCGAGCTGGCCGAGCTTGTCACGCAGTTCGCGGGTCTTGCCGTCCTTCACGTCGAGGTTGTCGACGACGATCAGATTGCCTGCCTTCGCTTTCGACGACAGCGCCATCCGGAGACCGAGCTGGCGAACCTTCTTGTTGAGGCTCGAGCTGAAGACGCGTGCCCTCGGGCCGTGGGCCTTGCCGCCACCAATGAAGATCGGCGCCCGGCGGTCGCCGTGGCGGGCGGTGCCGCCGCCCTTCTGGCGGCCGAACTTCTTGCCGGTGCGGGCAACGTCGCTGCGCTCTCGAGCGGCACGGGCCGGTGCGCGGCGGTTGGTGAGCTGCCAGGTCACGACCCGGTGAAGGATGTCGGCGCGCGGCTCGACGCCGAAGATGTCGTCCTTCAGCTCGATGTCGCCGCCCTTGCCGGCGTCGAGGGTCTGAACCTTGACCTTCATCGCTTAGCCTTCCTTGCTTTCGTCGGCGGCGCCGGATTCGCCTGAATTGCTTTCCGGCGTCGCCTGGCCCGCATCGGCATCGGTGCCTTCGCCCGTGTCGGCGGAGGCTCCGGCCTCCTGCTCGGCAGCGATTGCCGCAACCTCGTCATCGCCCGGCAGAGCCGGAATTTCGTGCACCGCGGCGTCGTCGACGAGGCCGGCCTCCGGCACTTCGACTTCCTCGAGCTTTGCCTTGTCGAGGATGCCGGCCGGATAAGGCGCCTGATCGTGGCGCGCGAGCTTGACCGCGTCGCTGACCGCCACCCAGCTGCCCTTGTGGCCCGGGACCGATCCCTTGATGAACAGCAGGCCGCGGACCGGATCGGTGCGAACGACCTCCAGGTTTTGCTGGGTGCGATTTCGTGCACCCATGTGGCCGGCCATCTTCTTGTTCTTGAAGACCTTGCCGGGATCCTGCCGCTGACCCGTCGAACCGTGCGACCGGTGCGAAACCGACACGCCATGGGTTGCCCTGAGACCGCCGAAGCCCCAGCGCTTCATCGCTCCGGCGAATCCCTTGCCCTGGGTAACCCCGGACACGTCGACCAGCTGGCCGGCGACGAAATGATCGGCACTGATCGTCGACCCGACGTCGAGCAAGGCGTCGTCCGCCACTCGGAATTCTGCGACCTTCGCCTTGGGCTCGACTTCGGCCTTGCCGAAAGCCGCCCGCTGCGGCTTGGCGACATTCTTGGTCTTCGCCTTGCCCGCCCCGAGCTGAACGGCGGTGTAGCCGTCCCGGTCCATTTCGCGGCGGCCGACGACCTGCAACTCGTCCAGCTGCAGGACGGTAACCGGCACATGCCGTCCGTCCGCCTGGAACAAGCGGGTCATTCCGACCTTTTTCGCGATCACGCCGGTGCGCATGATCCTAAACTCCCAACAGAGGCCCCCGGACCATCCGGGGGCGTGCAAGCCCGTGAACGATGTGCGTGCCCCGCCTGGGCTTCGTGCCTCGTGTGACCACGAGGCGGCGGGGACGCGGCCCGGAGCTAGCTCCGGCGGTATCCTCCGTATTCTGCAGACCCTGGCCGCTCTTCCTGAGTAGCCGGTGAGCCTGTCGAACCGGCGCATCGAAGGACTGCCCTTCGATACGGGTCTTCGGCTTCGCTCAGTCCCTACTCAGGATGAGCGGGGATGGGAAGCCGCACTCGCCTAGGCGAGTTTAATTTCAACGTCGACGCCGGCGGCGAGATCGAGCTTCATCAGCGCGTCGACCGTCTGCGGCGTCGGCTGCACGATATCGAGCAGCCTCTTGTAGGTTCGCACCTCGAACTGCTCGCGCGACTTCTTGTCGACGTGCGGCGAACGGTTGACGGTGAATTTCTCAATTCGCGTCGGCAATGGGATTGGACCGCGGATCAAGGCACCCGTTCGCCGAGCCGTGTCGGCGATGTCGCCAGTAGCCTGGTCGAGCACTCGGTGATCGAAGGCCTTCAGGCGAATACGGATATTCTGCGTTTCCATGTCCCTACCGATGCGAAAGAGCCTGTCCCTGATCGCCTCAACGGCAAGTCGGGACTCAAACCAAAATCGAGCATGTCCGGCAGCGACCTATTCGGCCTGACTGCCGCACTGCCCGTCAAACTCAAAAGCGAGCCGCGCGACCTGGTAAACCAGAATCGCGCGGCAAGCGCCCTATATTACTTCGTGATCTCGGCGACAACCCCCGCGCCGACGGTCCGGCCACCTTCGCGAATGGCGAAGCGCAGGCCAGGGTCCATGGCGATCGGGGCAATCAGCTTGACGCCCAGATTCACATTGTCGCCCGGCATCACCATCTCGGTGCCCTCGGGCAGCTCGACCTCGCCGGTGACGTCGGTCGTGCGGAAGTAGAATTGCGGGCGGTAGTTGGCGAAGAACGGCGTGTGACGGCCACCCTCGTCCTTCGACAGCACATAGACTTCCGCCTTGAAATCGGTGTGCGGGGTGATCGAGCCCGGCTTGGCCAGAACCTGGCCGCGCTCGACGTCCTCGCGGCCGATGCCGCGAAGCAGGGCACCGATGTTGTCGCCCGCCTGACCCTGGTCGAGCAGCTTGCGGAACATTTCGACGCCGGTGACAACCGTCTTCTGGGTATCGCGGATACCGACGATCTCGACTTCCTCGCCAACCTTGACGATGCCGGTCTCAACGCGTCCGGTGACCACCGTGCCGCGGCCGGAGATCGAGAAAACGTCCTCGATCGGCATCAGGAAGGGCCGGTCGAGCGGACGCTCCGGAGTCGGGATCCACTCGTCGACAGCGGCCATCAGCTTGACGATGGCATTCTTGCCGATTTCGTCGTTGCTATCCTCGAGAGCGGCGAGCGCCGAGCCGGAAACGATCGGAATGTTGTCGCCGTCGAACTCGCGCTTGGAAAGCTCCTCGCGAATCTCGAGCTCAACCAGCTCCAGAAGCTCGGGATCGTCGACTTGATCGACCTTGTTGAGGAAGACCACCATCGTCGGAACGCCGACCTGCTTGGCGAGCAGGATGTGCTCCTTGGTCTGCGGCATGGGGCCGTCGGCGGCCGACACGACGAGGATCGCGCCGTCCATCTGCGCGGCGCCGGTGATCATGTTCTTCACATAGTCGGCGTGGCCCGGGCAGTCGACGTGCGCATAGTGGCGATTGTCGGTCTCATATTCGACATGGGCGGTCGAAATGGTGATTCCGCGCTCGCGCTCTTCAGGCGCCTTGTCGATGTTCGCATAATCGGTGAACTCGGCCTGGCCCTTTTCGGCGAGCACCTTGGTGATCGCCGCGGTCAGCGAGGTCTTGCCATGGTCGACGTGACCGATGGTGCCGATGTTCACGTGCGGCTTGTTCCGCTCGAATTTAGCCTTCGCCATTTTACGCCTCTTCTTCTTTAGGAAATCGGGCGCGCCGCCCGTTCGCGAGCGCGCCCATAGCTACAATTTCACGCTTACGCCAGCTTCGCCTTCACCTCGTCGGCGACGTTCTGCGGTACCTCGTCATAATGAGAGAACTGCATCGTATATTGGGCTCGTCCCTGAGTGAAGGACCGGAGCTGATTGACGTAACCGAACATGTTGGCGAGGGGGACGATCGCCTCGACCACCTGCGCATTGCCGCGGCTGTCGGTGCCCTGGATCTGTCCGCGCCGGCTGTTGATGTCGCCGATGACGTCGCCGAGATAATCCTCAGGCGTCACCACCTCGACCTTCATGATTGGCTCGAGCAGCTTGATTCCGGCCCGCTGCGCCGCTTCGCGCATCGCGCCGCGACCGGTAATCTCGAAGGCCAGCGCCGACGAGTCGACGTCGTGGTATTTGCCATCGATCAGGTGAACCTCGAAATCGATGATCGGGAAGCCGATCAGCGAGCCGGTCTCGGCCGTCTCGCGCATCCCCTTTTCGACCGAAGGAATATACTCGCGCGGGATGTTGCCGCCCTTGATCTCGTCGACGAAGACGAAGCCGGTTCCGCGCTCGGCCGGGACGACCTTGACTTTAACTTCGCCGAACTGGCCCGATCCACCCGATTGCTTCTTGTGGGTGTAGGTCAGTTCGACCGGCTTGGCGAGATATTCGCGATAGGCGACCTGCGGAGCGCCGACATTGGCCTCGACCTTGAACTCGCGCTTCATCCGGTCGACGAGGATCTCAAGGTGGAGCTCGCCCATCCCCTTGATGATGGTCTGGCCCGATTCATGATCGCTCGTCACTCGAAAGCTCGGATCCTCGGCGGCGAGGCGCGAGAGGGCGATGCCCATCTTTTCCTGATCGGCCTTGGTCTTGGGCTCGACCGCCACCTCTATGACCGGGTCCGGAAATTCCATCCGCTCGAGGATAATCGGCTTGTTGGGATCACAAAGCGTATCGCCGGTCGTCGTTTCCTTGAGGCCGGCGATGGCGACGATGTCGCCCGCGTAGGCCACGTCGATGTCCTCGCGGTTGTTGGCATGCATCAGCAACATGCGGCCGATCTTCTCACGCTTGTCCTTGACCGAGTTGAGGACGGTGCCCTTCTCGAGCTTGCCGGAATAGATGCGAGCGAAGGTCAGCGAGCCAACAAAGGGATCGTTCATGATCTTGAAGGCGAGCGCCGAGAAAGGCGCGCTGTCCGAAGCCTCGCGGGTGTCGGTCTGGTCGCTGTCGGGTTTCAGTCCCTCGACCGGCGGGATGTCGAGCGGGCTTGGAAGATAATCGACGACTGCGTCGAGCAAGGGCTGGACGCCCTTGTTCTTGAACGCCGAGCCGCACAGGACCGGGACGAACGAGAAGTTGAGCGTGCCCTTGCGGATCAGCCGCTTCAAGGTCGCGACGTCGGGCTCGTTGCCCTCGAGATAGGATTCCATCACCTCGTCGTCCTGCTCGACGGCGATCTCGATCAGGTCCCTGCGGGCGGTATCAGCGGCGTCCTTGAGGTCATCCGGAATTTCTTCGTACACGAACTTCGCGCCGAGGCTCTCGTCGAGCCAGATGATAGCGCGGTTGTTGACCAGGTCGACGAGGCCCTTGAAGCCGCTCTCGATGCCGATCGGAAGGTAAAGGACCAGCGGACGGGCGCCGAGACGCTCCTTGATCATCTGCACGCAGCGCTCGAAGCTCGCTCCGGTGCGGTCGAGTTTGTTGACGAAGCACATCCGCGGGACTTTGTACTTCTCGGCCTGGCGCCAGACCGTTTCCGACTGCGGTTCGACTCCGGCGACTCCGTCAAAGCAAGCGACCGCGCCGTCGAGGACGCGAAGCGAGCGCTCGACCTCGATGGTGAAGTCGACGTGGCCGGGAGTGTCGATGATGTTGATCCGGTGCTCTTCGCCCTTGCCTTCGTCGGCCTGCCAGAAACAGGTCGTCGCGGCCGAGGTGATGGTGATCCCGCGCTCCTGCTCCTGCTCCATCCAGTCCATGGTCGCGGTGCCCTCGTGGACCTCGCCGATCTTGTAGGACTTGCCAGTGTAATAGAGGATGCGCTCGGTCGTCGTCGTCTTGCCGGCATCGATGTGGGCCATGATGCCGATATTGCGATAGCGCTCGAGCGGATGGCTGCGGGCCATGACTTGTTCTTCCTTAGCGATGCGGGGAACCGGCGGTACCGGACCTCCACGATATAGGTGTGAAACTTACCAGCGGTAGTGCGAGAAGGCGCGGTTGGCCTCGGCCATGCGGTGCGTGTCTTCGCGCTTCTTGACCGCGTTGCCGCGGTTCTGCGA
>Ga0247719_1000478_pt1 | contig 23776 bp, 24 predicted proteins | sample 41E_DmetaG_FD_189046 | JGI IMG/M metagenome (GOLD analysis project Ga0247719, IMG submission 189046) | Soil microbial communities from hillslope of Landscape Evolution Observatory, University of Arizona, Oracle, AZ, United States - 4-1-E_D | ecosystem: Engineered > Artificial ecosystem >...
GGGCTCGGGGCGAGCCGAAGCCTCGAAGGGCCCACGGGTCTGCGGACGTGCTAGTACTACCCTTCTATGACTGATCTCGCAGGGAAGACCGGACTGATCGTTGGTGTGGCGAACAAGCGGTCGATCGCGTGGGCGATCGCGCAGGCGCTCTCGGCGCGCGGGGCGCGGCTCGCGGTCACGTATCAGGGGGAACGGCTCGAAGAGAACGTCCGCGAGCTGTGCGCCGCGCTCGCCGATCCCCTGATCCTGCCGCTCGACGTCACGGATGACGGCCAGACGGCGCAGGTCTTCCAGGAGATCGACAGCGCTTTCGGCGGGCTCGACTTTCTCGTGCACGGCGCCGCCTTCGCGCCCCGAGAGGAGCTCTCGGCGCCGTTCGTCGAGACGACGCGTGAAGGGTTCCGGACGTCGCTCGACATCAGCGCCTACTCGCTGATCTCGCTGTCGCGCGGCGCGGTGCCGTTGATGGGGAAGCGCGGCGGCGGCAGCATCGTCACGCTGACGTACCTCGGCAGCGAGAGGGTCTTCCAGAACTACAACGTCATGGGGGTGGCGAAGGCGGCGCTCGAGGCGTCGGTGCGCTACCTCGCGGCGGATCTCGGCCCGAAGAACATCCGCGTGAACGCGATCTCCGCCGGTCCTATCAAGACGCTCGCGGCGTCCGGCATCTCCGGCTTCTCGGGCATCCTCCAGCACTACCGCGACCGCGCGCCGCTCCGGCGCACCGTTGAGGCTGCAGAAGTCGCCGACGCCGCCGTGTTCCTTCTCGGTCCGGCCGGGCGCGCCATCACCGCCGAGGTGCTGATGGTGGACGGCGGTTATCACGCCACGGGCATGTAGGTTGCACCTCTGCCACGAACGTGAGGGGAGCCGCCCTCGACGGGCCACCTGATGCTCTCCCGGAGGCAGAGATGCAACGCCAGAAGCTCATCGCCACAGTGCTCGCCCTCGTGCTCGCGCTGCCGCTGTTCGCCGCGTGCGGCAAAACGGTCGGCGAAACGATCGACGACGCCACCATCACGACGCGGGTGAAGACCTCGTTCATCAACGACCCGGTGGTCGGCGCCCTCCGTATCGACGTCGACACCTTCAAGGGGGTCGTCACCCTGTCGGGGCGCGTCAAGAGCAAGGAAGAAGAAGCCAAGGCGATCGCGCTCGCGCGCCAGATCAAGGGCGTCACCGAGGTGAAATCCACGCTCGTCATCGAGCCCTGACGCGTCCGCGCCTGGCACCTACCACTCCTCGATTCTGATCAGCGAGCGCTCGACGCCGAGCTGCGCGAGCATGCGCGGCACGTCGTCGACCATCGCGGCGGGGCCGCAGACGAAGCACAGTGTCGCGCGGTCGTCGAGCAGCGGGGCGAGCTGGGCGGAGGAGATGCGCCCGCGGGCGCCGCGCCAGCGTTCGGTGACGTCCCGGGTGGCCGTCAGCGTGAGCTCGATCTCGCCGCGGCGCGCCATGCCGCAGAGCTCGCGGCGGTACGCGAAGTCGAGCGGCGTTCGGGCGCTGTACAGCAGGCGGACGACGGCGGCGGGGACCGCCGCGCGGGCGTGACGGATCATCGAGCGGATGGGGGCGATGCCGGTGCCGCCGGCGATGAAGAGGAATCGCCGCACGCGCGGTGCGGCCGGAAACGTGAACCCGCCGATGGGGCCGCGGACGCGCAGGCGCTGCCCGCGCCGCGGCTTCTCGAAGTGCTCTCCCCATCGTCCGGCCGCGTCGAGCTTCACGAGGAACTCGATACAGCCGTCGCGCGCCGTGTCCTCGGGCGCACAGGCGATCGAGTACGGCGCCAGCGCGCTGGTCCCCACCGGCCCGAGTTCGGCCGCCTGCCCGGCCGCGTACGCGAACGGCGCGTCGAGGCCGAGCCGCAGAATGCGTGTGGCGGGGGTCGCGCGTCGAACGCTGAGTATCGGGAGTATCACGAGAGGGCAAAGGGGAAATGGTACCCTTTCCCACGTCCGATTCGACGCCCTCAGAGGATGCCCGCCGCCGCGCGGTGGATGTCGTTCTCGGTGAGCTCGGGGAACTGCGACGAGGCGATCGCCTCGCGCGGCGCCGCCATGCGGAAGCCGCGCCGCTTGCGGCTGGCCTTGTTCTGATACATCCGGCTGTCGGCGGTGGCCAGCAGCGTTTCGTACGACTCGCCGTCGTGCGGGAACACCGACGCGCCGACGCTGATGCCGAGCGGGACGCGCTTGCCCGGACGCGCCTCGAAGAACACCTCCTCGATGCTCCGCTGCAGTTCCTGCAGCTTGTGCTCCGCCTCCCCGACGCCGCAGCCCGAGAGCACGATGATGAACTCGTCCCCCGCGTACCGGACGCAGATGTCGTAGGGGCGGATCGCCGTCCGCAGGACCCGTGCGACTTCGCAGAGCGCGCGGTCGCCGACGTGGTGGCCGTGCGTGTCGTTGATCTCCTTGAAGTTGTCGAGGTCCATCACCATCAGCACCACCTCCGCCTTCAGGCGCTCGGCGCGCGCGAGCTCGCGCGTCAGGTGCATGAAGAGGAAGCGCGTGTTCGGCAGCCCGGTGAGCGGATCCGTGAGCGAATCCTCCTGCGTCTGCTCGAAGACCATCGAGTTGTTGATGACGGCGGCTGCCTGCTCCGAGACGCGGTCCAGGAGCCGCCGATGGTCGTCGCGGTAGAAGGCGGCGTCGACGTGGTAGACCGACAGCGTGCCGATGAACTTGTCGTTGAAGAGCAGCGGGCACACGAGCGCCGACTGGAGCGTCGTCGAGAGGTTGTCGAGTCCGGCCGCCTCGAGGTCGGCGCTCGGCCGCGCGTTCACGAGCGCGCGGCGGTTGCGCGCCACCCACCCGGTGAGCCCTTCGCCGCTGCGGACGGCGATCTGCTGAATGATCTCGGCATCGATGCCCGTCGCGAAGCGGCAGCGCAGCGAATCGCTGGGCTCGTCGTACAGGAACAGCGCGGCGCACGAGAACGGCACCAGGTTGCTCAGCTTCGCCGAGATCAGCGCCATCGTGTCGGCGACGCCGAGGCTCGTGCCCATCGCCTGCGCGATCTCGTACAGTGCGTAGATCTCGCGGTGCGCGAGCGCGATGTCGTCGAACACGTTCTTCTTCGGCGGTTCGGCGGCGGGCAGCGGCCGCGGCGCGGCGAGCTCGAGCGCCGGCCGCCGCACCGCCTGCTCGATTCGCGCCGCTTCCGGCTGCAGCGTCGGCAACAGATCGACGAACGTCCCAACGACCGTCGGATCCAGCGCCTTGCCCGACTCCTGTTTGAGCAGCGCGAGCGCCGCGTCGAACGGCATCGCCTTGTGGTACGGCCGCTCCGCCATCAGCGCGTCGAAGTAGTCCACCACCGACAGGATCCGCGCGCCCAGCGGGATCTCGTCCCCCTTGAGGCCCGAGGGGTAGCCCTTGCCGTCCCAGCGCTCGTGGTGGCTGAGGATGAGCGGCGCGACCGGATACGGGAAGGGGACGGCGCTGATGATGTCGGCGCCGGTCTTCGGGTGCGCGCGGATCTTCTGGAACTCCTCGGGCGTCAGCGGTCCCGGCTTCGACAGGATGTGCTCGGGCACCGCCAGCTTGCCGATGTCGTGGAGCAGCGCGGCGGTCTTCACCCCCTGGATGTCGTTCTCGCTCATGCCCAGCGCGCGGGCGAGCGCCGTCGCATACAGCTGCACGCGGCGGATGTGCGACTGCGAGGTCTGGTCCTTCGCGTCGATGGCGAGCGCCAGCGCCTCGATCGTCGCCAGGTGCAGGTCGGCGACTTCCTTGACGTGCCGCTGTTCCTCTTCGATGCGCCCGAGGTAGATCTTGTAGCTGCGGTACGTGAGGTAGAGCGGCGCGATCCCGAGCGGCATCAGCCACTGCGACGACATGTTCAGCAGGGCCATGACGCCCGCCGCCACCGCCGCCCCCACGAAGTAGCTCGGGGCGCTCCAGAGGAAGTTCTCGTTCCACACCTTCGACACCGCCGTCTGCGTCGAGAGGCCGATCGCCGCGGCGACGAGCGCGGTGTTGACGAGGAAGTACGTCGTGGCCGCGCCCGCGAGCGCCGTCACCCCTGTCCACGAGAGGAGTTCCGCGCGGCGTCCGCCCAGCGCCTCGTAGGCGAGCCCGGCGGCATAGACCGTGATCACGAGCGACGCGATGCTGAAGAGGGTGCGGTGCGGCGGATTCGGCTCCTTGATGCGGAACGTGCACTGCGACCAGGCGCTCACGGCCGCGATCACCATCGTCTGCGGCGTGCCGAGCAGGAGGATCGACGCGAAGTCGACCGCGTACGACACCGACATCGTCGAGGCGCTGCGGGGCAGCGGCAGCGTCACCTTGAAGACCGACGTGACGGATGAGAGCGCGAGCACCGCGGCGAACAGCATCGGGTTCGCGATGCTGATCGGCAACGTGATCGCGAACAGCCCTGCTCCGGCGGCGATCACTGCGCAGACCAGGAGACGCGCTGCGAGCGGAAGGGCCTTCATCGCGGCGGCGGCCCCTTCTGCCCCCGCGGTTCGAGAAGAGGCGACGGCGCGACACAGACGCGCGGCGTGTCCCGTCCGGTGCTCGAGCTCCACACGGCGTCGACGAACCGCGCCTCATCCCACGGCAGCTCGGCGGCCGACAGCAGCGCCAGCCCGAGCTCCACGGCGAGATCCTCGCTGCGGCCGTCCGTTCCCCATGGCTCGTCGCCCGCCGCTCTCACGCCCCAGACGATGTCGTCCCCCTCCGGCGTGGCCGCCGCGCCCCACATGACGTCTTCGCGCCATGCGCTGGCGTCGGCCGTGAGCACGCCGCCGCTCACGCGCCGGCTGCCCCACAGGAGCTGACGCCCCCAGGGCGTCGGATCGGAGATCTCGTCGAGTGTTCCGGCGAGTCTTGCCGCGAGCTGTACGGCCCCGCGAGCATTCAGAAAGCCGGCCCCCTGCGCCGACACCTCGACCCGGCGCCGCCGTTCCGCCGTGAACTGCAGGATCGCCTTCACGAGATTCGGCGTGAGAGACGGATTCGCCTCGAACATCAGCGCGACGGTAGCCGTGACGGCGGGGGCGGCCATGCTCGTGCCGGTGAGGCTCAGGTATGGCGGCGTCGCGGTGTCGACGATGCCGTCGATCCGCGCCTCGGGATGCCGGGCGTAGAGCGTCGTTCCGGCGTCGGCGAGTGAAGCAATCGCGACCCCCGGCGCGACGATGTCGGGTTTCACCTCGTGGTCGATGAGCGAGGGACCGCGCGAGCTGAAGGGGGCAATCGTGTCGTTGGCGCGGTTCACCGTCCTGTGGTGATCGGACGCACCGACCGTGAGGACCCACGGCGCGTTGCCGGGCGACGTGATGCCGCCGTACTGGACGAGCCCCCGCGCGTTGCGTCCGTGATTGCCCGCGGCCGTGACGACGACGATCCCCGCCTCGACGGCACGCCTGGCCGCGAGCGTGAGCGGATCCGTCCGGTACGACTCGTACACACCGGCGGCGACCGACAGGTTGATGACGCGGATGTTGAAGCGGCGGCGCTGCTCGATGGCGTAGTCGATGGCGGCGATCACGTCGCTGATGTGTCCGTCGCCGGCGGCGTCGAGCACCTTCAGGACGATCAGGTTCGCGCCGGGCGCGATGCCGCGGCGCGCTCCGCCCGAGTCGTAGCCGCTGCCGGCGATGATGCCGGCCACATGCGTGCCGTGGCCGTAGTCGTCGTGAGGCACCGGCAGCCCGTTGACGAAATCAGCGAAATGCACGACGGTGCGGGACCCGAGGTCGTCGTGCCAGTTCGCAACGCCGGAGTCGATCAGGGCGACGCCGACACCCGTGCCGTCGAATCCGAGCGTCTCGCTGACCCAGGCGGCGCCGATCGCGGCGGCGGCGCGGTCGAGCGTCCCCGCGACGCGGCGATCGAGCGAGGCGCCGAGGACGTCGGGATGCGCCGCGAGCCTGGTGAGCGCGGCATCGGGGATCAGCGCCACGTGTCCGCCGGCGCCGCGGAGAAAGCGTCCGGCGACGCCGCCCGCCTGGCGAATCGCCTCGTCGGCCCGCCCGCCGTGCGTCGTCCGGACGATGACGCGCGAGGTGCCGCGGGGCGCCTGGGCCCGGACGCTCAGGGTCGAGTCGAGCTTTCCCGTCGTGGCAAACGACGTCGCAGGCGCCGTGAGCCAGAGCAGAAGGACGAGAAGGGCTGAACGTCGAACCATTCGCAGGGTACCCGCGCCGACCGGAACGCCGCGGAGGTGCAAGGCGGCTGCCGCGCCGGACGACGGGTGGCCTCCAGCCGTATGTCGCTGAATATCAGGTAGTTACCGTCAGAAACCTGCCCCGGAGAACCGACACGGGCGTCGCGGCGGCCGACGGGAGTGTGCCGTTACAGGACACGCGATCGCAACTTCCGCCCTGCCGTTTCGCGCCTAAATGATTGCATACAAAGGCGCTGTGGGATCACTCCGTACTGGTGTCGAGCCCGTACTCGAGGATTTTTCGGTAGAGGGTGCCGCGGCTGATCTCGAGCACCTGCGCGGCCTGCTTCTTGTTCCAGCGGACGGCCTCCAGCACGCGGAGGATGTGCGCGCGCTCGGCCTCGGCGAGCGAGACGAGACGTTCGCCGGGTGCCGGCGGGGCGGCCACGTCGCCGTGCAGCAGTTCGATGTCCGACGCGCGGATCACGCGTCCGGTCGTCGCGAGGGCCGCCCGTGAGAGCGTGCTCTCGAGCTCGCGGATGTTGCCGGGCCAGTGGTAGCGCGACAGGAGGTCGAGCGCTTCCTTCGAAAGGACTTTCGCATCGGGTTCGAGGCCGCTCCCCTCGCAGTGACGGGCGAGGGCCCGCCGCGCGAGCACGGGAATGTCGGGGGCACGTTCCCGCAGCGAGGGCAGGCGGATCGAGAAGGCGTTCACGCGGTAGTAGAGGTCTTCGCGGAACTGCCCCTCGCGCACGAGCTGGTCGAGCGGACGGTTGGTCGAGGAGACGAGGCGGAAGTCGACGTCGATCGGTTCACTGCCGCCGAGGCGCTCGATGCGCCGTTCCTCCAGGGCCCGGAGCAGCTTCGCCTGGGCGAGCAGCGAGAGGTCGGCGATCTCGTCGAGGAAGAGCGTGCCGCGGTTGGCCAGTTCGAGACGCCCGAGCTTCCGCTCCTGCGCGCCGGTGAACGCTCCCTTCTCGTAGCCGAACAGCTCCGACTCGAACAGGGTTTCGGGAAGCGCCGCGCAGTTGACGGTCTGCAGCCGATGGCTGCCGCGTCGGCTCAGCTCGTGGATCATCCGCGCGACCAGCTCCTTGCCGGACCCTGTCGGTCCGAGGATCAGCACGGCGATGTCGGACTTCGCCGCCGTGCGGATCCACTCGAACACCACGAGCATCTTCTCGTCGGTGCCGATCAGCTCGCGGAACCGCTGGACGGCCGACGACCGTTCTTCGGCGTTCGGCTGCGGGCGCCGCTCGAGGAACTGCTCCACGAAGACCCGCGCGGCGTCCGACGGCGGCGGCTGGTACCGGTAAGCGGGGCGGCCGCCCGACTCCTCTTCCCGAGCGGCGCCGAACGCGACGATCTCGCGCAGGCAGTTCTCGATGTCGAGCCGCATGCGCGCGAACGTCTGCATCAGCGCCGGCACGTCGAACGCCTGCGCGCGGTGCGCGGCGAGATGCCGGAGCAGCCCGGCGCGCAGCGGCGACTGCACGAGCGCCTGGAAGCGGCGCTCGGCCTCTTCGCGCGCCGGGGCGGTCACGGCTGGCTCCGCGTTGGCGCTCACGCCTCACCGTCCGGCGGCTGCGCGCGCGGGGCGCCGTCGGCCCCCCTGCGGCCCGCCGGCCTCGCGTAGTACTCGGACTGGTATTTCTCGATGAGCTGTTTCATCGCGATGGCGTCGCGCTTGCGGTGGCCATGGCAGCGGATGGGGCTCGCGCCTCCGGAGGTTTCGATCATCACGTCCGAGAAGAACAGGTTGCGGTCGATCAGCACGGAGGAGATGTGGGCGATGTGGATCGACTGCTCGCGGCCGCCGACCACCTCTGGCGTATAGTGCAGCACGCTGCCGGGACTGACCGCGACCTGCGTCGGGAACAGCAGGTTCCCCCGACTGAGGCGGCTCGCGCGAAACACGTGGTCCCCCGGAATCCGCCGCCCCTTGTGCCAGAAGAAGAGCACGAGGACGGCGGCGACCAGTACCGCCGCCAGCGCGACCCACCACAGGATCGCGCCGCTCTGCTCGAGGCGTGCCTCGGTGATCTGATTCATGCGATGAGCTCTGAAGTGCGCCTATTGTCGCCGCTGATGGCGGCAAGTCAAGAAGACGCCGCCCCGCGCCACGCCCGCCGCCCGCTGAAGCGGGGTATGCTAACCGTCGATCCGGAGGTTTCAGAGTGCCCCACCGAGCGCCCGGCGCACCGGCCCACAGCGCCGCCAGTTATCTCAGCGGAAAACCGATCAAATACTACCGTCCCCGCGGGGGCGCCGACGTTCGCGCGCTGATCGACGACGGGTTCCAGGCCTTCAACGCCGGCCGTCTGTCGGAGGCGTGTCACATCTTCACGGAGAAGATGCTGGACCCCGACCACGACACCACCATCGGCCTGACGATCGCCGGCGCGCTGACCCCCGCGGGCCTCGGCGGCTGCGCCATCGAGATGATGGAGCGCGGGCTCGTCGACTTCGTCATCAGCACCGGCGCGAATCTGTATCACGACCTGCACTACGCGCTGAATTTCACGCTCCACCGCGGCTCCCCGTTTCTCGACGACGTGGAGCTGTACGAGCAGGGGATCATCCGGATCTACGACGTGCTGTTCCCCGCCACCGTGCTCCTCGAGACCGACGCCTACATCCGCGACTTCCTCGTGCGGTCGAATCTCTCGGGTCCGATGTCGTCGTCGGAATTTCATTACCGGCTCGGCCTCGACCTGCTCGAGCGGAATCCCGGCTGCGAGGAATATTCCGTCGTGGCGCAGGCCGCGCGCGCCGGCGTGCCGATCTACACCTCGTCGCCGGGCGACAGCTCGATCGGCATGAACATCGCCTATCACGAACTGATGAACGGCAGCACGTTGATGATCGATCCGAACCGCGACGTGAACGAAGTCTGCGCGATCATCCTCGGCGGGAAGAAGAACGGCTGCGTGATCCTCGGCGGCGGCTCGCCCAAGAACTTCTACCTGCAGGGGCAGCCGACGCTCTGGGAGGTCTATGGGATCCCCAAGGGCGGCAACGACTACTTCATCCAGTTCACGACCGATCAGGTCGTGTGGGGCGGGCTGTCGGGGGCGACGCCCGCCGAGGCGGTCAGCTGGGGCAAGGTAAATCCCGGCGTGCTGCCCGACACGGTCGTGGCGTACGTCGATTCGACGATCGGGTTTCCGCTCTTCTGCGAGTACGCGGTCGGCTCCCCCAGGAACCGGCGGCCGCGCAAGGAGCTGATGCACAAGCGCGAGGCCCTCGTCGCGGACCTGCTGCGGCAGGCCCGCGCCGCGTCCGACGAGAAGCCGATCACCCAGGCCCCGGCCGAGGCAGAGATCGACCGCCACCGGTAGGAGGCTTCGCTGCCAACGCCAAACGCCAAACTCCAAACTCCAAACTCCAAACTCCAAACGCCAAAGGGTTCGAGGTTGAAGTTTGAGTTTGAATTTTGAATTTTGAGGTTTGGAGTTTGAATTTTGGAGTTTGGCGTTTGGAGTTTGAGCTTTGGAGTTTGAGCCGGTGCCGCGCGTGTACGCGGACGCGAACATCCCCAGCGGCGTCGTCGCCTTCATGCGGACGCGCCTTGCGTGGGACGTCTTCTTCGTGCTGGAGCACGACGAGCTGAGGCGGGCGCGCGACGTGGAGCATTACCGTCTCGCCCGGCAGCTCGGGCGCACGCTCGTGACGCTCGACCACGACTACGAGGACGACCGGCTGTTTCCCGCGGCCGAGGGGGCCGGCGTGATCGTGTTCACCGCCCCTGACGAGATCCGGCTGCGGCGTCTGCTCGTGCGCGCCGATCGCGAGCTGTTCCGCGCCGCCGGCGCCACGCCGCTGCCGCTCGAGGGACGCAAGGTGCTGTGGGACACCGGGGGGCCTGACGGACTGCCCGACGACGGAGACGGCGAGACATGAGCAGACACACGATCGGCGTCAACCTCAGTGAGCGCGGTGCGAGTGCCGTGCTGGTCGACGCCGACGGCACCGCCGTGAAGCGCGCGGCGGCGTCGGGTGCCGGCGCGCTGGCGCGCGTGCTCCGCGAGACAGCACCTGCTGGCGTTCGCACCGTCGGCGTGGCGACCGACGGTATCTCGCGCGGCGAACTCGACGAGGCGCTCGGCGGAGCGGCGGGGCACGTCTGCAGCCCTGGCGCGGCGGCCGTCACGGCGGAAGCGTGGGTGGGCGGCGCGCGCGGCGCCCGCGATGCCGTCTGCCTCTGGATCGGCGATCGAGTCTTCGCCGGCGTGATGCTTGGCGGCAGCCCGTGGCTCGGAGCGCACGGCCTCGCCGGCTCGGCCGCGTGGCTCGCGCTGAACCCGGTGGAACGGCAGGATTACCGGAAGTTCGGCAGCCTCGCCGCCGAGGTCAGCAACACCGGCATCGCGCGCCGGCTGTCGTGGCGCATCCAGTCGGGCGACCGCTCCGCGGTGCTGGAGCAGGCCGGGGACCTCGCGGCGATCACCGCCGCGCACGTGTTCGACGGCGCCCGCAACGGCGACGGCGTGGCGATCTCGGTCGTGCGCGAGACCGCCAAATACGTCGGCATGGCGCTCGCCAATCTCGCCTCAGCGGTCGATCCGGAGGTCGTCGTGCTCGCCGGCGATCTTGCGCTCGCGGGCGACCTGCTCCTCGATCCGGTGGCGAACGAGTGTGCGCGCCGCCTGCCGCCGGCGATCCTGCCTCACTTCCGGCTGGAGTTCTCGCCCCTCGGCCTCGACGGCGTCGGGATCGGCGCGGCGCGGCTCGCGGCGCTCGCGTCCGCATGATTCTCTCGGGCGCGGCGATCGTCCTGCCGGATCGAATCGCCGATCCCGCCACGCTCGTCCTCGACGGAGAGCGCATCGCCGACGTTGCCGCAGGTTCCACACCGGGCGGACGCGATCTCCACGGCCACCTCATTGCGCCGGCCTTCATCGACGTCCACGTGCACGGCGTCGAGGGGCTCGACGCGCTCGACGGCGGCGACGTGATCGGGCGGATCGCGGCCCGGCTGCCGCGGTTCGGCGTCGCCGCCTTCTGTCCAACCTCGATCGCGTGCACGCCGGAGGCGCTGCGTGGCATGCTCGCCGGCATCCGGGCCGCCCGGATGGATCCGCGCCGCGACGCGGCGCGTGTCCTCCCGGCGCATCTGGAGAGCAACTTCATCAACGCGGAATTCAAGGGGGCGCAGCCCCTGTCGTGCATCTGCTCGCCCCGAGGCCGCGCCGAGGGAGACTTCACCGGGCGCGAGATCCTCGCCGAGATCGAGGCGGCCCGCCCGGACGTGGGGATCGTCACGCTCGCGCCGGAAGTCGAGGGCGTGCTGGATCTGATCCCGGAGCTCGTCGGCTACGGGCACCGCGTATCGCTCGGCCATTCGGGGGCGACGTACGAGCAGGCCCGCGCCGGGATCGCGGCCGGTGCGCGGCACGCGACGCACCTCTTCAACCGGATGACCGGTCTCCACCACCGGGATCCCGGCGTCGCGGGCGCCGTGCTCGAGAGCACGCTCGTCGCCGCGGAGATAATCTGCGACGGCATACACGTGCATCCGGCGGCGGTGCGCGCCGCCCTCGCCGCGAAGGGGCCCGACAGGATCATGGCGATCACCGACGGCACCGGCGCCTCGGGACTGCCGCCTGGCGCGCGGGCGACGCTCGGCGGCCGCCCGATCACCGTCGCCGACGTCGCGCTTCTCGACGACGGGACGTTCGCGGGCAGCGTGCTGACGATGGACCGCGCCTTCCGCGTGCTGGTGAACGGCATGGGCATCGGCGTTCGCGAAGCCGCCCGGATGTGCGCGACGACGCCGGCGCGCGAGCTTGGCCTCCATGGCCACGGCGTCATCGCGGCGGGGGCCGTCGCCGACTTCGTCATCCTGGATGCGGATCTGGCGGTCGTGGAGACCTGGATCTCCGGCCGTCCCGCGTTCGTGCGGTAGTGTTCCCCCTGAACCGTCCCGCACGCCGTCCCGTCTATAGCGGTATGAAATACGCCGCCACCGCAGTTCTGCTCGGGGCCGTCTCGACCGGCTGCACGATCACCGTCGAGTCGCACGGCGAGATCGTGCGGGAAGAGCGGCGCTTCTCCGTCAGCGGGCGGCCTGACGTTCGCGTTACCACGTTCGACGGCTCCGTGCAGGTACAGTCGTGGGACCGCCCGGAGGTGCTGATCGAGATCGAGAAGCGCGGGGCGGACCGCGGGGCCATCGAGCGGCTCGAGATCCACTCCACCCAGAACGGCAACTCGATCGAGCTCGAGGTGAAGCGGCCGGCGAGGGAGCGGCTGCGCATGCATCGCGGGGCCTACGCGCGGCTGATCGTGTCGCTGCCCCGGGGCGCCGACGTGCGGGCGCGCACCGGTGACGGGCCGATCCGCCTCGACGGGGTCGAGGGCCGCGTGGAGCTGCGCACCGGGGATGGCAGCGTGCGTGTGAACGACGTGTCGGGCGAGCTGACCGTCCACACCGGCGACGGGGCGGTCACGCTGACGGACGTCTCGGGAGCGGTGTCGGTGCACACCGGTGACGGCAGCGTGAGCGTCGCGGGACGCCTCGAGGTGGTCCGCCTGCACACCGGTGACGGCTCCATCACCTGCCGCGCGGCCCCCGGCTCGATCATGGCCGCCAACTGGGAGATCACGACCGGAGACGGCGCGGTGTCTCTGTACCTGCCGGAGGAGTTCGGCGCCGAGCTCGACGCGCATACCGGCGACGGCCGTATCGTGAACGAGCTGCAGGTCGAGCAAGCGGGCGGCGCAGACCGGCCGCGGCGCGTGCTGCGCGGCAGGCTCGGCGCGGGAGGACGGCTCCTCCACGTCCGTACCGGCGACGGCGCGATCCGGCTGCGCGCGAACTGACCCGCTACGGCCCCCGGGGCGGCGGCGCCGCATAGGGCGCCGGGTCCGTCAGCCCCGCTTCGGCAAACGCGTCCCACCGCTCCCGGCACTTGCTGCAGCGGCCGCAGTGCATCGCGCCTTCCGGCTGCATGCACGACAGCGTCAGCTCGAACGGCACCTGCCGCGACACGCCGAGCCTGATGACGTCGGTCTTCGACAGGTTCAGGAACGGCGCCTCGACCGCCATGTCGGTGCCGAGCCCCATCGTCAGCGCCCGCGCCATCGCGGCGAAGAAGCCGGGGCTGGCGTCGGGGAACGGGTTGCCGGCGAGCGGCCCGATCAGCAGCCGTGAGACGCCCGCGCGCGCCGCGAAGACGGCCGCCTTCGAGAGCAGCACGATGTTGCGGCCGTCGATGTACACGTCGGCGTCGGGCGTGTCGAACGCCGGCGCCTGGCCGCGGACGGCCCAATGCGTCGCGGGATAGACGTCGCGCATGTCGACGGCGAGCGTTGCCAGCGCCGCGACACCGGCCGATCGCGGCAGCGCCCCGACGAAGCGCTCGGCGACCGCATGCTCGTGTGGCTCCCAGGCGAGCCCGGCGCGGACGTACACCGGCAGCGCACCGCCGAACCGTGCGGCGGCGTCCGCGAGGAGCACGGCGCTGTCGAGCCCCGACGAGAACAGCACGGCGGGTGGCGTCATAATGACCGCATGTATCTAGTGACGAAGCGCATCGAGTTCTGCTACGGCCACCGTCTTCTGGACTACGACGGCGTCTGCAAGCACCCGCACGGACACAACGCCGTCGTCGAAGTGGACGTGAGCACCGAGACGCTCGACAACCGCAACATGGTGGCGGACTTCAGCGACATCAAGCGGATCGTCAAAGGATGGATCGACCGTGAACTCGATCACAAGATGATTCTGCGGCACGACGATCCGCTCGTCGAGCCGCTGCGGGCCCTCGGCGAGCCGATGTACATCCTGGAGAGCAACCCGACGGTGGAGCGGATCGCGAAGCTGATCTTCGACAAGGGGCGCGAGCTCGGCATCAACATCATCACGATTCGCGTCTGGGAGACGCCGACCTCGTTCGCCTCGTACTCGGCGTAACCCCGCGTCGGCTCACGATCAGCGCCCGAACGGCAGCTCGTACGACAGGTAGAGGAGGATGCCGGCGCTCGAGCCGGATTCGACCCAGGTGATCGGAACGGCGGCGCCGAGGATCAACTGGTGGTCGCCGAGGTTCCACCCGCCGCGCGCACCCGGTGAGAGCGTGAAGACCGTCTGCCGCGATGTCCCCGCGTCCATCGGCAGCTCTTCGAACTCGAGCACGCTTTCGATCATCAGGTTGAACATCTGTTTCACGCGGTAGATGCCGCTGGCCGACAGGTGCGGTGTGAACAACGACACGCGGCCCCGCTCCGGCAGCACCACTGACGGCGCGGGCGGATCGGGGGTGGACCCGATCCGCGCCTCGGCGCGCGGGTGCCACGTGAAGCCGGCGTTCCAGTGGAAGTACACGTCGCCGCGCTGCTTGCTGAACGGCAGGTTCACCTGCAGGCCGACCGACTCGTAGCTGAACCCCTCGCCGCCGGTCGGCAGGATGAGCGATACGCGCGGCGAGAACGCCGGAATGCCGGGATCCTCCATCACGGCCTGGTACCGGTAGTTGATCATGACGTCGCCGAATCCCCGCGCCCCGGTGACGCCCGCGAAGGGCAGCGTGTACGAGAACTGGTGCGTCTGCGAGCCGACCGGCCACTCCTGCGTGAAGGCGAACTCCCAGGCGCCGTCGGCCCGCTGGAACCCGAAGATGTTCTGGAAGATGCCGCGCTCCTGGTTGAACGCTTCTTCGACGAGGAAGGAGTTGTCGAGGATGGCGAACGGTTGGACCGTGCGGGAGGGCGCGGGGGCTGTCGTCTGGGCGGCGGCCAGCGCCGGCAGCATGAGCCACAGGAGGAGCATCTGGACCGTCTTCACGAGGACCTTCGACGCCGCACGGGCGCCGATCGTGATCTCGCGCGCCGAGTCGCTGCGGAGCCGGACGCTGTCGGCCGCCTCGTCGCGTTCCTCCACTTCGACGACGCTCCCCGGCTTCAGGTCGTGGCGCTCGACGAAGCGAAGGAAGCTGGTGTCCTGGTCGGTGACGCGGCTCACCGCGACGCGTGATCCCACGGGGCACGTGAGCAGCGTGTCGTAGTGCCGGCGGTCGAGCGAGCCGTCGGCGTCGGGGATCGGATCGCCGTGGGGATCCACCTCCGGCCGCCCCAGCATCTCGTCGATCCGGTCGATCAGCCGATCCGAGACGGCGTGCTCCAGGTGCTCGGCCTCGTCGTGTACTTCCGTCCAGCTCATGCCCATCACCTTCACGAGAAACAGTTCGATCAGCCGGTGACGCCGCAGGACGAGCGTCGCCAGCTTCTCGCCGGCGGCGGTGAGTCTGACGCCCGCGTACGGCTCGTATTTCACGAGCCCCGACTCCGCGAGCGTTTTCACCATCGTCGTGGCGGTGCCGGGCACGACGCCCAGCGCGCCGGCGAGCTGGCCCATGGGCACGAGCTGTCCCTTCCCGAGCGACATCTGGGCCTGCAGGATCGCCTTCAGGTAGTTCTCAACGGTGGCGGACGGCAGCATGCGGCCATTATGCCGCTTGACTGCTGCGGCTGAAAAGCATTATTTTGAACCGTCAAAAGAAGGATTGAGGCTCCTAAAATGCATTCGCTCACGCGTCGATCGTGGCTCCGGCTGGCCGGGTTCGGCGCCGCCGCGGCGGGGCTGCTCCGGTCGAAGGGGGTCCGAGGACAGGCCCACGGCCACGCCGATGCGGCCGTGCACGCGGACCACGTCATGGGCCCGGTCGGCACCGCCGACCTCACCCGGTTCAACCCGTCGGCCTTTCTCCGCGCCTGGAACTTCTCGGACCTGCCGGCGGACCAGCGGGCGCGCTATTACCGTGAAACGCCGCGCACCGACGGCTCGCTGCTGCGCGAATATGAGCTCGTCGCCGTCGATCGGGAGATCGAGATCGCCCCTGGCCTCTTCTTCCCCGCCTGGACGTTCAACGGGCAGGTGCCGGGACCGACGATCCGCGCCACCGAAGGGGACCGGATCCGCGTCAACTTCCTGAACCAGGGCTCGCACCCGCACACGATCCACTTCCACGGCTGGCACCACCCCGACATGGACGGCTCGCTGCCGGAGCACCAGGTGAAGCCCGGCGAGCGGTTCGTCTACGAGTTCGACGCCGAGCCGTTCGGCACGCATCTCTACCACTGCCACGCGATTCCGCTGAAGCGGCACATTCACAAGGGCATGTACGGCGCGTTCATCGTGGATCCGAAGCACGCGAGGCGCGACGCCGACGAGATGATCATGATCATGAACGCGTTCGACACCGACTTCGATTCCGAGAACGAGGTGTACGCGGTCAACACCCTCGCCAACCACCACATGACGCACCCGATCCGCGTCGAGGTGGGGCGGCTGGTGCGGATGCACGTGATCAACGTGACGGAGTTCGACCTGATCAACAGCCTGCACCTGCACGGCATGTTCTTCGACGTGTATCGCACGGGCACGCGCACGACGCCGGACGATCACACCGACACCGTAATGATGTGCCAGGGGGAACGCGTGATGCTCGAGACGACGTTCCGCTATCCGGGCAAGTTCATGTTCCACGCCCACCAGAGCGAATTCGCGGAATTGGGATGGATGGGGATGTTCGAAGCCGTGGAGGCGCGCCGTGACACCTGAGACCCTGGCGTCGCCCGGTCCTCCTCCGGCAGGCCCTCCGCTGAGCCGCGCGCGGCTCGCCATGGCCGTCGTGCTTCCGATCGTGCTGCTCGGCATCGTGCTGGCGCTCGTGATGGTGTTTCAGCCGGCCGAGCGGCTGCGCGATCCGGCGGCGCCGCCACCCGAGTACATGTCGGTGCAGCGCGTGCAGTTCAGGCCCGAAGGGATCATCGCGACGGTGATCAACGAGAGCCCGCAGGACGTCACGATCGCGCAGGTGACCGTCGACGACGCGTACTGGCAGTTCACGGCAAAGCCGGGGCTCGTCGTGCCGCCGCTGCGCACCGTGACGGTGACGATTCCGTATCCGTGGGTGGCGGGCGAGGCGCACGTCATCGGCCTGCTGTCGTCGATCGGCACGAAGTTCACGTACGAGGTGCCGGTGGCGCTGCAGACGCCGCAGCCGGACGGGCGGCATCTCGGGACGTTCACGCTGATCGGCCTGTTCGTAGGCGTGATTCCGGTGGCACTGGGCCTGCTCTGGTTCCCCGTCCTCCGGTCGCTCGGGCGCACCGCCATCGACGTGATGCTCGCGTTCACCGTGGGGCTGCTCGTCTTCCTCGTGCTCGACAGCCTCGGCGAGGGGCTGGAGGCGGCGCGGATGCTGCCCGGGGCGCTGCAGGGAGGCGCCCTGTTCATTCTCAGCGGCGCGGCCGCGTACTCCGCGCTCGAGATCGTCGGCGGCCGGCTCGCACGTCGTCGCGCCGAGCTGCGCGCGTCGGGCGGCCACGGGTGGACGCTGGCGCTGATGATCGCCGTGGGTATCGGCCTGCACAACTTTGCCGAAGGGCTGGCCATCGGTTCCGCGTTCGCTCTCGGCGAAGCGGCCTTCGGCACGCGCCTCATCGTGGGGTTCACCCTCCATAACCTGACGGAGGGGCTTGCCATCATCTCGCCGCTGGCGAAGGAGAACCCGGGCGTTCGCGGCCTCTTGAAGCTGGGGTTGATCGCCGGCGTCCCGACGATTCTCGGCGCCTGGGTCGGCGGCCTGGTGTATTCGCTGCCGGTGGCCGTGGTGTTTCTCGGCCTCGGCGCCGGCGCGATCGCGCAGGTCGTCGTGCAGATCCTGTCTCAGATCCGCGGCCCGTATCGGCTGCAGGAGCGGCTTGTGCATGCGCCCATTGCGCTGGGGCTGCTCGCGGGGTTCGCCGTGATGTACGCCACCGGCGTGCTGACGGTGTAGGGCTGGAGAGATGACGGAACGTGCACGCAGCCGGGTATTCGCCGCAGGGCTTCTCGTCACCGCCGCTGCGGTCGTCGCGATGCTCCTGCCGATGGTCGCCTCTTCCGAAACGGCGGGCGTGCGCGAGATCCGGCTCGTCGCGCGCGACATGACGTTCTACGTGGAGGGGCAGCAGGAGCCGAACCCGACCATTGCGCTCCGCCCGGGCGAGCAGGTGCGGATTCGCATCCGAAACGAGGATGCGGGGATGCGACACGACTTCGCGGTGCAGGCGTGGGGCGTCGCGAGCCGCATGCTCGACGATCGCGGCCAGGAAGACTCCGTGCTGCTCCGGGCGCCGGCGGAGCCCGGCACGACCGCGTACGTCTGTACGCCCCATTCCAGGATGATGAGCGGCACGGTTCGGGTCGAATGACACCGGGCGGCCTGCCGCTCCGCGACGCGTTCGCCACGCCCGCCTCGAAGCGCCGGTACGTCCGCAGGCTCTTCTCCACCATCGCCGATCGTTACGACCTCATCACCGTTCTTCTGTCATTCGGTCTCGACCGCCGGTGGAAGCGGCGCGTCGCCGATCACGCGGCGGTCGCGGCCGGCCGGCGCGCGCTGGATCTCGCCTGCGGCACCGGTGACATCGCGCTGGAGCTCGTGTCGCGCGGCGCGTCGGTCGTGGGGCTGGACATCACCGCTCGGATGCTGGAGCTGGCGCGGCTGCGGGGATCCGACGGCGGCAGGGTGACGGCGCTCGTGCAGGCGGATATGGTGGCGCTGCCGTTTCCGGATGCCTCATTCGACGTCGTCACCGCCGGATACGGGCTGCGGAACGTGCCCGAGCTGAGCGCGGCAGTCGAGGAGATCGCGCGCGTGCTCCGCCCCGGAGGTACGTTCGTGTCGCTCGATTTCGATCGGCCGGCGAACCCGGTCGTTCGCGCGGTCTACCTCGCGTACCTGAGCGTCGTGGGGAGCGCCCTCGGCTGGGCGCTCCATCGCGATCCCGACACCTATCGCTACATCCCGGCCTCGATCCGGCGTTATCCTGGCGCGCGCGCCGTGGCGCAGATCCTGCGTCACGCCGGTTTCGGCGACGCGCACGTCGTGGCTGTGCTTGGCGGTCTCATGGCGATCCACGTCGCGCGGAAATGAGCCGGCGCGGCGCCGCCGATACATTACGATCTAGCGGTGGCTATCGAGATCTCGGAAGTCAGGCGCCGGCTGCGTTCGGCGATCGAGGAAGCGAGGCGGCACGAGGCGGCGCGGCGGGGCCGTCGGGATGCCGCCGCCCGCGACTACGAGCAGTTCCTGTCGAGCATCGCGATTCCGGTCGTGCAGGCGATGGCGAACGCGCTGAGCGGCGAAGGGCACCAGTTCCGCGTCGAGACGCCGTCAGGCTCGGTGCGGCTGACCTCCGGCCACTCGAACGAGGACTTCATCGAGATCACGCTCGACACGTCGCAGGATCCCCCGGAAGTGGTCGGCCGCACCAGCCGGGGGCGCGGCCGGCGGATGATCGCGACCGAACGGCCGGTGCGCGACCGCACGGCCGTCGCCGAGCTCAACGACGAGGACGTGCTGGCGTTTCTGCTGACGGAGATCATTCCGTTCCTCTCGCGGCGCTGACCCCGAGGCCGCGGCCATCCACGCGCGCTCTCGTCAGACGGCGCCGTGCCGCCGCAAGTCGTCGATCCGCTCCGGGCTGAGCCCTGCGTCGTTCGCGAGAATCGCTGCCGTGTGCTGGCCGAGCGTCGGAGGCGCCGCACGGACCGCTCCGGGCGTGTCCGACAGCTTGACCGGCACCCCCATCACGCGAACGGCGCCTGCGATCGCGTGCTCGACCTCCCGGATCATCTCGCGCGCATCCAGATGCGGGTCCTGGAGCACCTCGGCGACGTCGCGGACCGATCCGCACGGCACCCCCGCCCCTTTCAGCGCGTCGACCCATTCAGCGCGCGTACGCCGCCGCAGCGCGGCGCTCAGCAGCGGACGCAGCGTGCCGTAGCTCGCGATCCGGTCGCGATTCGTCGCGAACCGCTCGTCGCGGCCGAGCGCCTCGTCGCCGATGGCGGCGCAGAAGCGGCGCCATTGCTGATCGTTCCCCACCGCCACTACGAAATCGCCGTCGGCCGCCTGAAATGTTTCATACGGCACGATCGTCGGATGCCGGTTGCCCATCCGCGCCGGCGTGCTGCCGGTCGTGAAGTAGATGCCTGCCTGATAGGTCAGCAGGGCGGCCGTGGCGTCGAGCATGCCGACGTCCACGAGCTGGCCGCGGCCGGTGCGCTCGCGTGCGAACAGCGCGAGCGCGATCCCCTGCACGGCGAACATGCCGCTGACGATGTCGGCGATCGCGACGCCGAGACGGTACGGAGGGCCGTCGGCATCGCCGGTGATGCTCATCAGCCCTCCCTCCGCCTGTACCACGGCGTCGTAGCCCGGCTCGGCGCGGCGTGGTCCGGTCCTCCCGAATCCCGAGATCGAGCAGTACACCAGGCGCGGGTACCGGACGGCGAGCTGCTCGTAGCCGAGTCCGAGCCGCTCCATCGTCCCGGGGCGGAAGTTTTCGACGAGCACGTCGGCGCGGCCGAGCAGCGCGTGGACGACCGCGGGCGCCTCCGGATGCTTCAGATCCAGCGTCAGGCTCTCCTTGTTGCGGTTGACGCTGAGGAAGTAGGCACTCTCTCCCCTCACGAAGGGGGGACCCCAGGCCCGGGTGTCGTCTCCCTTGCCGGGCTGCTCGATCTTGATCACGCGCGCGCCCATGTCGGCGAGCTGCATCGTGCAGTACGGCCCCGACAGCACCCGCGTGAAATCGAGGACGGTCAGGCCGTGGAGAGGTCCGGTCATGCGGCGCGGGTCGCGGCCGGGTCGCGCGCGAGCGCGAGGATGTCCGACAGGAGCGCGTAGGCGGTCTGCGTCAGGCTCCCGGCGAGCTGGCAGATGGCGACGCCGTCGAGCAGGTCCGTGCGCAGGATGAGGGCGTTGGCGCCGCCGTCGAGTGTCGCCAGCAGGTGATCGCGGGGAAGTTCGCGAGGCTCGACGGCGCACGCGAGGCCCTGCGGCGTGCGCTCGGCGGAGGCGACCAGCTTCAGCCGGCGGCCCCGCGAGAGCGCCGCGCGGGCAGCGTCGGCCGTCGCCGGCCCGAGTCCGCGCCGCCGGACGTCGTGCGGAGTGATGCCCGCCTCCATCAGGACGTTGGCGAGCGCCGCCGTCTTCGCCGCTGCGTCCCAGCCGTCGACGTCCAGGGAGGGATCCGCCTCGGCGATCCCCTCCGCCTGCATCCGCGCGAGCGCGCGCTCGAATGTCTCCCCCGCCTCGAGCGCGGTGATGATGTGGTTCGTCGTCGTGTTCACGACCCCCTCGAAGCCGACGATGGAGACCGCCGGCATCGTTTCGCGTACGAGATTGAAGACGGGAATGCCGTCCATGACCGCACCTTCGAACAGGAACCGGACGCCCGCCGCCCGCGCTTCGTCGCGAAGATCCGCGTAGGCAAAGGCCACCGGCCCCTTGTTCGCGGTGACGACGTGGCATCCGGCGGCGAACGCGGCGCGGACGTGCGAGACGGCGGGCTCGCCGTTCGTCACGTCCAGCGTGGTCGTTTCGACGACGACGCGGAGGTCGGCCGTGGAGTCGCCCAGCCGCCGGACCATTTCGAACGCGTCGGCGCAGCGCGCCCCTTCGTAGTGCGCCCCCTGCCGCCGCGTGGCGGTGCCGGCGATGCGGCAGCGCAGGCCGTGTTCGTGCTCGAGCCGAGCGGCGCGCTCGTCGAGCAGTTCGACGAAGCGGCGCGCCACATGGCCGAAGCCGATCAGGGCGAGGTCCGCGCGCATCAAGGGAGCGCGTCGAGCAGTTCCGCGACGCGTTCGAGCCCGCCCGCCAGGTACTCGGGGTCCGAGCCGAACCCGAGCCGCAGGTACCCGTCCATCCCGAAGTGGTCGCCGGGGACGACGAGCACGCTCTGCTCGTCGCGCAGCCGCTCGACGAGCGCCGTCGAGCCGATGTCATAGCTGTACCTGGCGAAGACGATGGCTCCCGCTTCCGGCGGCACGTGCGTGAAGCGCTTCCGCTTCTCCAGCCACGACCGGATCATCGGGTAGTTGGCGCGGACGATCCCGCGCGTCCGCGCCAGGAGCCGCTCGCGACCGTCCGGCGAGAGCGCGATGCGCGCCAGCAGGTCGCTCACGGCGCCCGGCGCGATCGTCGTGTAATCGTGGATGCCCCAGATGTCGGCGATGATCTCCGGCGGCGCCACCACCCATCCGATGCGCAGCCCCGGCAACCCGTAGGCCTTCGACAGGCCGCTCGTCACGATCACCCGGTCGGATCGTCCCCACATCGAGTCGGATTCAACCGCGTCGAGCTCGGCGCCGCGATAGATCTCGTCGCTGATCACCCAGGCGCCGACGCGCGAGGCAATCGCGCCGATGGCATCGAGCTCCGCCGCGGTGAGGCGGCAGCCGGTTGGATTGTTGGGGTGGCAGATGCAGATCGCCTTCGTGCGACTGGTGACGAGCGATTCGAGTGCCGCAAGGTCCGGTTCCCAGCGGGTGCTGTCGGTATTCATCCGCAGGGGCCAGGGCACGACGCCGCCGCCCAGCCCGCGGACGAGACCGGGGGCCTGCATGTAGTTCGGCAGCATCATCACGATGTCGTCGCCCGGTTCGACGATCCGCATCAGCGCGACGAGGTTCGCCTCGGCGCCGCCGTTGGTCACCTGAACGTGCGACGTGCCGGCGCCGGCGTACAGCGCCGCGATCAGGCGCCGCAGCTCGATCGTGCCGTTGGTCTGCGTGTATATCAACGGCTGCTTGAGCAGCGCGAGCCGGTCGTCGTCCGCGAGCGCCAGCTCCTCGACGCGCAGCGGCTCGACGCCGCTCTCGGACAGGTTCCACGCCACCTGGTGTTCCCAGGTCGACTGGAAGCGTTCCATCGCAAAGGGTTCGAGACGCATCGCCGGAAAAGTGTACCTGAAATGAACTTGCGCTATTCTTGGCGGGCTCGCGTGGCCTTGACACCTATGTCGTGGGAGCTGCTTCCGGAGCTGGCGCTGATCCCCGGCGGGGAGTTCGTCATGGGGTCGGACGACGGCGAAGAGGACGAACGCCCTTCCCATCCCGTCTACATCGACGAGTTCCTGATCTCCATTCACCCGATCAGCAACGCGGAGTACGCCCGCTTCGTGCGCGAGAGCGGCCATCGTGCGCCGGCGATCTACGACCTGCCGCTCGTCGTCACGGCAGGGGGACGCGAGCGCGAGCGCCTGTTCCGCGCGACGGGTCAGCCCTACATCTGGGTCGATGGCGAGCCGCCCGCCGATCGGGCGCTGCACCCCGTTGCGCTGGTGCGGTGGGACGACGCGGTGGCCTACTGCGCCTGGCTGTCGTCGGAAACCGGGCGCGCCGTGCGGCTCCCCACCGAGGCGGAATGGGAGAAGGCGGCGCGCGGGGGCCTCGAGCGCCGCCGCTATCCGTGGGGCGACCGCGTGGACCGCAACATGGCGAACTTCCTCACGGATCCGACGCTGAAAGCGCTGCACGGCACGACGCGGTGCGGCAGCTACCCGCCGAACGCCTACGGCCTCTACGACATGGCCGGCAACGTGTGGGAGTGGGTGCAGGACTGGTACGACCCGCACTACTACTCCAAGGGCCAGTTCGATAATCCGGTCGGGCCGCCAAACGGCCAGCTCCGGATCGTTCGCGGCGGGAGCTGGCTGGTGGCCGACGTGCGGATGCTGTCGTGCTCGCACCGCCACAAGGTGCCGCCCGACACCTATTCGTACGGCATCGGCTTTCGGATCGTCTGTCCCGTCAAGTAGCCGATCGCCGTCCATCGATCACGCGCCGGCCGTCGGGGGCTCGGGGCTCGGG
>Ga0247719_1000479_pt1 | contig 23763 bp, 27 predicted proteins | sample 41E_DmetaG_FD_189046 | JGI IMG/M metagenome (GOLD analysis project Ga0247719, IMG submission 189046) | Soil microbial communities from hillslope of Landscape Evolution Observatory, University of Arizona, Oracle, AZ, United States - 4-1-E_D | ecosystem: Engineered > Artificial ecosystem >...
TTGCCGGGGCGCTGGTGGGTGGGGCCACACTGGTGGGTGCGGCGCTCGTGGGCGGGGCCACGCTCGGCGCCGGCGCGCTGGTGCCCGAGGGCGTCAGGCCATTCGGAGAAGTGGGTGCCGGCGGCGGCGTCGGGCTCGTCGAGGAGCTCGCCGTCGATTGGGCGCCGCCGCTCTCTGCAGCGACAGCTGCATCCGGGACTTCAAGCACCCATTCCGGGCGAATCAGATCCGGGTTCTCCAGCGACGAGCCGTCCGGCTGCGTGACCCCTTGGTTGCGCTCGAAAATCTCCGGCCACCGGTAGGGGTCGCCCGTCCTCTCCGCCGAGATGTCCCACAGGGTGTCTCCGGGCTGCACCACGTGAGCGCCCTCGGCTGCGACCGTCCGGGCGGCGATGGCGAGGGGTGGCAGCACGATGCGCTCGCCGGCGAAGATCACCCGGGGGTCGCCGGACTGCAGTGTGTCCTGGTTGGCCCGTATCACTGCCCGCCAGTACGGAGACACCTCGGCCGAGCGCAGCTCGGACGCTGACCGACCGGTGGCGTGGGCCACTTGGGCCGCAGCCACGTCGTAGAGGTTCTCGTTGGGCTGAACCGCCCAGTGGCCGGCCGTCGTCGGCGTGGCGTAGACGCGGGGCTCAGCGCTCTGTCCGCCCTGGGCGGCCCCTACCGCGGCGGCGACCGGAGCCCTCGCTGCGGCCACATCGGCCACGGCCGGCCCTGTCCGACTGCCGATGAGCACCGACGTAGCCATCGTCACGACCACGGCTCGGTCGACGACACCTCGGACCACCGGAATGGTCAGCCACTCCGTGCTGCGGATGAGGCCGGGGATCCGGCTCAGGCGGGCCAAGGCGTAGAGGACTGACGATGCGAGCAGCCACACGGCGAGGATCAGACCCACCCACCGCAGCAGCCCGACGATGACGTCCTCGGTCGGAGTGACGTCCATCCACTGCCAGACGTTCGGCCAGTCAACCCGCCACCGCTCGACCGAGCCGGCCCACACCATGCCCGCGACGAAACCCACCTCGACGGCGACGAGCAGGGCGAACCCGAGGAGGGCCGACAGGCGACCCGACCGCTCCTTAGGCAAGTTCTCCACTGCCCGTTCCGACAATCCGACCGCCATCCCGCTCGGGGCCGGCCCCCGACTCCGCCCGAGCCCGGCGGAAGCCCGAGGAGGCAGCCCGAGGCCGGCTCCGAGCGAGATGAAGGTCGGTCATCTGGTGCTGGTGTCCAACGGTTCGAGGACCGAGCGGATCTCGACCACGTGGTAGGGCTGGGTGGAGTCGCGGTCGGTGGTTCCCAGGCTCACCGTCTGGGCCGGCTGCCCGTTCCCTGAGTAGGTGTAGGTGCCGCTCCACATCACCGCCATGGTCAGGGTGTAGTCGCCTTTGGTCTCGTACATGTAGGTGGCTGCCGGGTTCTCCCGGCTTCCCGGCGTCGATGCCTGCACCACCGGGTGGGGGTTGCTCCGGCTCGCCGGTCCGGGCTCGCCCGGCTCGGACATGCGCCACGTCCAGCGCACCGCTTGGGCTGAAGCCTGGGCGGTGTAGCCCCGCAGCGTCACCGTGGCTGTGCGGGGACCGGCGTCGGGATCCCAGAGGAAGGTGTCCAGGCCCGTCAGCCCGTTGATGGCGGGGTTGACGCCGAACCTCGGCGCCGGCAAGGGCACTCGGGCCCAGATCTCCGCCGCAGTGGGGGGAGGAGGCGGAGGCTCCGGTTGCGCGGTCACTGCGCCGGAGCCGGGTTGGGTGGGCGCGCCTGGCTGCTCACACCCCGTCTGGCGGGCCACAACCTGCCCGGTGGCCCGGTCGGTGCCGACGTCTTCGTAGGCCCGACCGGACCCCGCCGGGCAGAGGAAGGGCACGTTGGTCGAGTACCCCGGGGTGGCCGTGTTGACGTCGCTCGAGTAGTAATTCCGGACCCAAGTGATGGGCGGGGGCTGGCTCGACCCAGATCCTGTCCCTGAACCAGAGCCGGAGCCGGTGGACACGGGGACCACCTGGACGCTCCCGGTGCCGCCGCTATCGGGTCTGGGCGACTGGGTCGACCCGCCAGGGCCTCCCAGGCCGACACTTAGGTTCTCGCCGCCGAGGTTTCCCACTGCGGTTACCGGCGGCTGCTCCGGGTTGACCTGCTGGGCACCGGCGGTTGGAGTAACGCCAACGAGAGCGATAGCCATCACAACGAGCACAAGCAGCCGGCGCCTCACAGTCGGTCGATGTCCTCGAGCCGCCAACGAGGATCGCCCGGAGTCTGCGCCAGCGTCCAGACAACGGTATTGCCGTCGGCAGTCGCCGGGCTATCGGCGATCACCTTCCCCGCCTGGTCGACGACTCGGTACTGCGGCGCCGGGCCGTAGCGGACCACCACGGACGCCTTCGTGGCACTGAGCCTGGTCCCCAACGTCACCCGCTCGACGATCACCGGCAAACGTGGGGGGTCGTACCGCCACCCCTTGGTGGCCAGGTTCGTCAGCCCCAGCTTGGTGTCCGCATACTCCTTGTGTGCCGGCAGCATGATCTCGTCCAGCAGCTCCGGTCGGGGGTGGAGATACAGCCAATCGTTATAAGCCACGATGCTCCGGACGATCGCGTCCCAGTTCTCTCCGGTGTTGACCAACGTCGGGGGTTGATCCGCGACGCCGGGTGTACTGGGCTGAGCTGTCGCTGGAACGCCGCTCGGTCCCGCTGGCGTGGTCTTCGGGTCACCGTCGCCGCTGCGTGAGATGACCCCCCATGCGATCGCGCCGATGAGCACAGCGAAGATGGCCAGCACCGCAGCAGCTCGCCAGGGGCTCAGGCCCCGATCCGGCTCGGTGGACGGTGGCTGGGGCGGGGCGCCTTCCAGATCCCGCAACATGCGATCGCCTGTTCGGCTCATCCGGACCTCCTCGGGGTTACCGTGCTAGAAGCATGCAGCACCAGGGGGCCCTGGTCGCTCATGAAAACCCGCAATAGCGTGAACTCGACCTGGCGGGCCGCCTCCACCCGCACCTGGGTCGGCTCGGTGTCGATGACCACGTCGTAGATCTCCGCCGCCTCGTCCTGGGATGCCAGGTTCTGCGCGGCCAGGTCGCGGGCCCGGGCCGGCTCCAGCTGCACCGTGCGGCCCTCACTGGCCCGGTACACGTCCTCGTCGATGCCTGAGGCCCCGGCCACGGCAGCGCCGTCGACGGCCGTCGACAGGGAACGCTGCGCCGACACCGCCCGCCACAGGTCGAAGCTGATCCCCACGAGGAACAGCACCATGGAGCAGAGCCCGACCATCCAGATCGTCATCATCCCGGCCTCGGAACGCCGCAGGGCACCCCGACGGGTACCGCGCTCCCCTGGTCTGGCCAACGCCGCCAGCAGTGGCCGACGGGCCAGCACAAGAACCCCGGCGATCGTCATAACGACGATCGCCACGGCCGCGACGGCAACCAGGCGCGCGCTCATCCGAACCCCCGGTACTGGTCCACCCGCTCGCTGTGGCTGGTCGACCAGGTGACCGAGCCCACCGCGCCGAGCCCGGGGAAGGTGAGCGCCGGCATAACTACCGACACGGTGGCCACCACCGTCCCGCCCCGGTCGGTGCTGCCGGTGTAAGCCACCGAAACCGTCGCGGCGTCGACGCCGTGGTTCTCGGCGATCTCGGCCACCAGCCGATCGCCCTCGGCCATGCCGGCGGCGGGGTCACCGGCCATGGCTGTGACCCGGGCCGCCTCATGGGCCGCGGCCCGGGCCATGTTCTGGCGCTCAAGCCAGCTCGACATGGACACGAGGCCCATCGTCGGCATCAGCAGCAGCCCGATGCCGATCATCCACTCGAGGATGGCCGTGCCCGCCTCGTCCCGGACGCACCTCCGCACCCACCAGCGCCGAATCACGGGGCCCGCTCCTTGACCGCCTGGCCGGTGGCCTCGAAGACGGAGTCGGTCAGCGGCGGGAGCCACGCCGCGAACGTCACCTGCGCCAGGGCCCGCACGATCCCGTCGGTCTCGCTGCAGCTGATCTGGACTCCGCTGCCCATAGAGCCGCTGAGGATGTTGGCCAATACCTCTTGGGCCCGGGCCTCGCACACCGCGGCAGAATCGACGTCGACCCTGGAGCCGGCACGGGCTGCTTGGTCCACCGCCGAGTGCACGACGCCCTTGCCGTAGGACCACAGGATCAGGTTCGCGCCCCACACGAGCACGAGGAACGACAGGCTCACCATCATCGTGTATTCGATGACGCTGAAGCCGCTCTCGTCCCGGCGCGCTCGTCCACCCCTCTCGGCCCAACGGGGCTGTGGCGTGGGACTCGACCGCACGTCTCAGAGCCCGAGCTGGTCCCGCATCTCGGCGATGATGTCGAGGCCCAGGGCCCGCAGCAGCGCGTAGATGGCGATGACGGCGAGCAGGCCGAGCAGGCCGAGGCCTAGCCACTCCACGAGCTGGCCGGACTCGTCACGACGAGCCCGACCTTTGAGCCGACCACCGATAGACCCCGCCACGGCTGCGCCAGCGGCCGCGATGGCCCCCAGCAGGATGACGACCAAGGCGGCCGGCTTGGTCAAGGTCTTGCGCATAGGTGTTCTCCTTTGTTGTTGATTCCGAAGATGTTCGGAGGGGACTGAGAGGGCCGTCATCGGCCGAGGACGATGCGGGGGAAGGGCGCAGCGACGAACAGCAGCATCGGGGGCCCCATGAGCGCGACCGTCGTGAGGATCATCACGGTCTTGCGCTTGGTGGCCTTCTGCTTCTTCGCCTCCCGGTGGGCGTCACGGAGGTCCTCGCTCTGGGCGAGCAGGGCATCGGCAATGTCACCGCCTGAGCGCGCCGCGATGGACAGGGTGCGGTAGAGGCGAGCCGCCGCCGGCTCAGGGGTCAGCTCCGCCGCCCGGGCAAAGGCGTCCTCAGGCTGGGAGCCTCCCTCGATCGAGTGCAGCACAGCGCGCAGCTCCCGGGAGATTTCTCCCCGGCTGCGGCGCACGACCTGTTCGGTGATCTGCTGAAGGTTGGGGTTTGCCCGGCTGTAGACGGCCATGACCTGGCACATGCTCAGCAGCTCCCCCCGCATCCGCTCCCGCCGCTGGCGGATGCGGCGATCGACCTCTGCCCGCTTGCGCACCACTCCGAGGAAGAACCCGCACAACCCGGCGAGGATCCCCATCCGAGTTCCCAGGACCAGGCCGATGAGCACGCCGCTGGCCGCGCCCAGGGAAGCGAAGAGGAACTGCTGCAGCTGGTAGTCCTTGGGGTTGACGTTGCTGAGGCCGGCCAGCTCCAACTGCCGGCGGAGAACCTCCTGGTCCCGGGTACCGCCCAGGGCCGAGACGTTCTGGGCCATCGAGCGCAGGATGGGCCCGAGGACCCGGGCCACGACGCCGCCGATCGGCACGGGGCCCGTGCGGGCCAGGGCGATCACCTCGTCGCCCCCCGAGCCCATTCGGGAGCGGGCCACCAGGGTGTAGGCGTGCACCCGGGGCCCGAGCCGGCGATAGGGACGGGCAAGGGCATAGACCAAAGAGCCCACGGCGATGCCGGCGCACAGCGCCCAGGGCACCGCGATGAGGTGGATCGTCCGGCCACTCACGACGAGGCCCCCTCGGCGGTGCCCAGCACGCGGGCGTCGACCAGCTCACTGCTGAGACGGCGGGAGACGGCCAGGCCGAGAACGCTCAGGATCCCTCCCAGCGCCACCACCGCCGCGCCCTGGGACGTCCGGTAGAAATCCCGGAAGTCAGGTGTGCTGGCACACAGCAGAGCCAGGCCGATCCAGGGGATGACGAAGGCGATACGGGCCGTCATCTTGGGCTCGAGCTGGGAGGTCTTGATCTCCTCGTTGGCCTTCAGGTCCTCGGTCACCTGGCGGGACAGGTCGCGCAGGATGCGCAGCGACAGGGCCTGGCCCTGCTCGTGGGCGGCGATGAGGACCTCGATCACCCAGTCCGATGTGTGGTCGGACAGCTCCTCGCGTACGAGCTCCAGCGCCGCCACGGGCCCGGCCAGGATGGCGGTGGCGGGGTAGCTGACGAACGCCTCGGCCACCGGGGCAGGACCGGAGCGGGTGAGCTCGAGGATCGACTGGTGGAGTGTCCGCCGAGCCTCGACGTTGGCCAGGAGGTGGCGTATGCCGTCCGGCCAGGCATTCACGACGGCCCGGAGCCGGAGGTCGCGGCGGTGGCCGAAGTAGGCCCGGGGGCCGTAGGCGGCGGCCACCGCGGGAACGGCCCCGACGAAGGGCGAGCCCGATATGGCCCACATGAGCAGTTCCACGGCCAAACCCACGACCACCGACACCGCCCAGAACTGCGCCGGGCTGACCTCGACGCCGGCTTGGCGCAGCCACACCCCCCGGGGGATACGCGACCGTAGGCGCCCGCCGGGCATGCGCAGCCGCAATGAGTCGCCGTGGCCGGTCAGGTGGGCCACGAACAAGAAGACCGACACCCCCGCCCCGAGGGCGGCCAAGAGCCTCACAACCCCGCCCGGCCCAGGAGAACATCGCGCAGCGTGGTGCCCTCCGGCAGCAGCTGCTCGAGACGATCCCCGAGGAGGGTGGTCGCGGGCATCTGGCCTGTCCAGGTCAGGGGCGAGCCGGAGCCGTCCTTGCGCTCGAAGACGGCCTCCGTGCGGAGCTCGTTGCCGAGCACGGGGGCCACGGCGCGGATCTCCAACGAGCTCATCGCAGCGCCGCCCGGCCGAGGAGGACGTCGCGCAGCGTGGTGCCCTTGGGCAGCAGCCGCTCTAGGCGCTGCACGAGCCTGGTGGGAGGCAGCTTGCCCGTCCAGGTCAGCGGCGAGCCGAGGCCGTCCTTGCGCTCGAAGATCAGCTCCGAGCTGAACTCCTTGCCGATCTGGGGCACCACGGCGCGGATCTCGGTGACCTGGTGCAGATATGCGGCGTCCTCCGCCACCAGGTTGGGGTCGTCGCGCTCCATGTGCACCACCAGGTCAATGGAACGGGCGAAGGCGCGCCGCACCAGATCCTCGGTTATATTGGGCCCCGCACCGAGCGCAGTTAACACCAAAGCTTCGAGCCCGTCCTCGGCTGAATTTGCGTGAATAGTCGCGAGGAAGCCGGCCCCCACCCGGCTGGCTCGAGCTAGCTCCCAGGACTCTTCGGCCCTCACCTCGCCGACGGCGATGATGTCGGGGCGCATCCGCAGCATCAGCTTGATGAGGTCTCGGAGGCTACGCCCGCCCCGGCCGTCTGGCCCAGGCGCGATGCCCTGGTAGCGGCCGCCGTGGGTGGGCCGGAACTGCAGCTCGATCGACTCCTCGCATAGGCGCAGGCAGTGGTTCTCCCGGGCCACAGCGAGGACGGCAGCCAGCAGCGTCGACTTGCCGCTGCCGGTCTCACCGCAGATCAGCATGGAGCCCTTGGCCCACACGTCGAGGGTGAGGAGGTCGGCGGCGGGCCCGTTGAGGGTGTCGCTCTCCACCAGCTGGGGCAGCGTGGCGAAGCGGTTGACATAGAGGCGGATGTCAGCTGACAGATGGGGCGACGCCGGGGGGATGGCGGCGGTGAGGCGGGCCTTGCCGTCGAGGACCTGGACGCCGTCCACGGTGGGATGGGCCCGGTCCAGGCTGGCGTCGGTGTTGGCCAGGAGCTGGGTGATGACGTGGAGGTTCTCGGCCTCACTGGTGGGCTCGACCAGGCCCCGCAGACGGCCGTCCTGGAAGTAGGTGACCCGGTCGCCCTCGATGAAGATGTCCTCCACCCCGCCGGCGGTGAAGAGGCTCTCGATGGCTCCATGGCCGCAGACCGAGGACACAATGCGCTCGATCACCCGCTCGGCGTTGGTCAGCGGCACCCCGGCGCCCATGGCCGCCTCCCGCCGGTACCGCTCCACTGCGTCGGCGGCCAGCTGGGTGATCCGCTCCCGGTTGGCCCGAGGGTCCAGCCGCTCGGCGGTGACGGTGCCCCGCACCGACTCCACCAGCTGCTCGGTCACGCTTGTGGTCACAGCACCTCCCCTTGGGTCTGGCCCCCCGCATGGCGGCAGATGTCGACTGGGGAATGGCTCTCGGCCTCGTTGGTCGGCTCGACGAGGCCCCGCCGACGGCCGTCCTGGAAGTAGGTGACCCGGTCGCCCTCGATGAAGATGTCCTCCACCCCGCCGGCGGTAAGGAGGCTCTCGAAGGTCACGCTCGCGGTCAACGGGTCCTCTCTCCTTGGGTCGGGGCCGCCGTGTGGCGACGGCCGCGGGGTTGGGTGGGCGCCACGGCGGCGGCGAGTTCGGCCACCGCCCGTCGGAACGGGCCCGCCTTCACCAGCTCGCCGTTCCACACCGCCCGCTCGAGGCGATCGTCATCGGGCAGCAGGTGGACGGAGGCCTCCCCCACCTCCAGGGCCTGCGCCCGCTCGAGGAGCTCCGAGCACCGGAACCGGTCCTTGGGGGCCCGGGTCAGGACCAGGTGCAACGCCGTCTCGGGTGCCAGCAGCCGTACGTCGGCCAGCCACATGGCCAACCTGGCCATGCCCACCGGGCTGGCCATGCCCACGGCGACGATGCTGTCGGAGTCACCCACCACGGCCCGGGCCACCCCGAAGCGATCGCCTCCGTAGTCGGCCAGGTTCTCGACCATGGGGCCCACCTGGGTGAGGACGTGGTGGTGGCGGTTGGCGAGCTCGTCGACCAGGTCCACCACCGCCCGGGGGCGCAGCTCGACCCACTGCGCTGGATCGGCAAGCCCGCCCACGAGCCAGAAGCGCCCGGCCGCCACCGCCAGCAGCTGGTCCTCCAGGCGCCCGCCGCGCTGCCGGAGGGCGTCGACGGCCATCGGAAGGTTGGGCAACATGGGCTGGTCGACCAGCTGGGCAAGGCTGGGACAAATGTCGTTGGCGTCGACCACGACCACCCGGTTGTTGGCCTTGGCCAGGGCCCGGCCCAGCTCGAGGATCACCAGCTCCGGCTCGGCGCCGACGGGACCGGCCACCACCGTGCGCTGACCCCGGCCTGGGGCACCGGGAGCACCGCCTTCGAAAGTGGGTATGGCCGGGGCCGGCCGTCCCGTCGCCACTGCCCCGCCGCCGGCGGCGACGGGCTCCGGCCACTCCCCGGCCACGTCCAGCACCACCCGGAGGAACTCAACGGGCTCGGCGTCCGCCTCGATCAGGGTGTCACCGCCCAGGTCCAGGGCCTGTTGCTTGGTGGCGGGCTCGGCCGGGTCCCACACCGCCACCAGCCCCATCCCCCGCCGATGGAGCTCGTCGACCAGGGCGGAGGTGGCCAACGGCGAGTCGGCGTCGACCACCAGGAGTTGGTAGGGCCGGTCGAACAGCGCCTTGCGCTCGGCAATGAGGTCGACGACCTGGCCCGGGCCGTGGTCGGCCAGATATCGGCCCCAGGAGCGGCCCCAGGACCTTGGCGTGGTCACGAAGGCGAGCGTGAGCTCGCTGGCGGTGCTGCTCACCGGGGACGGGCGACCACCGACGTGGCCGTGCCGGCGGCGGCCGGCGGGGCCCCGGTCGCTCGGACGATGTCCATCTTCCCCCGCTCGATGGCCCCCGACAGCCGCAGTGCAGCCCGCTCGTCGACGGCGATGGTCACCGCGTACTTGGAGGACACCCCACCCAGGCCCTTGGCCTCCTGGCGACCGACGGTGAGCACCTCGGCGCCGGTGACGACGTAGACGGCCTCGGTCCCGCTGGCATCGACGATGTCGACGAGGTCGCCGCGCTGGAGCGTCCCCCCCACGGCGTGCTCGGGCTCGATGGGAATGCTCATGGCCCGCTGCTGGGCCGGGGCCGCCGCCGGCGCCAAGTCGCTGCGGGAGACGATCGAGCCGGCCGCAATGGAGTGGGTGGCCACTGATCCCCTGATCGCCTCCATGTCCGCCGGGCGCACCATGGTCGCCAAGACGCTCTCCGTCGCGGTCAGATCGATGAAACGCAACGCCCCGGCGTCGATCGCCTCGCCGGCCCGGAGGTCACGAGCGGCGACCGCCACCTGGGACCCGGTATGGCTGCTGGTCACGACCAGGAACCCGCCCATGGCGAACAGCCCGGCCACGATGGCCACCACCAGCGACGTGGGCATCCGGCTGAGCAGCCGGCGCTTCGGTGGGGCGGCCAGACGGTCGCCGTTGGACACTGTCGACACCTGGCCTCGGCCGTTCGTGGTGGTGGCCATCATCGCCCTCCCGATCGGGGTCGGTTCCTGGCGGTTGCTCCGCCCTCGCCGTATCGCCCTGAGTTCTTCGCTCGCTAGTCCTGTGAAGTCATCCGGAAGCACGCGCAGCTAGGCCGCACGAGAGAGTCGCCCCTCCCCCACTGCCCTGCTTGCGGCGACCACGCCTTCGTTGCCATAGAATCATAAGCCGCCGTCTGCTCGGCGACCACCCGAACGTTTCTGCGTAGTTGATGCCGTCTTCTTGACCGTCGCCGGCTCGGGCAGCCGGCCCTTGCGGCGGGCCCATCGCTCGATATCCGGCCAGTACCAGACGTGGGCTCCGCCCCTGGCTTCGGCCACCCGGAAGACCGCCTCGGGGAAGCTGGGGTCGCTGCGCCGGTAGTAGTGGAGCTCCTGGACCCGCTTGAGGCCGAGGCGGCGCACGATCTCTCCCGCGCCCACCAGGAGATCGACATCCACCCTCCTTCCCACGACCACGTGACGCTACTGGCCCGCCGAGAGTGTAACCATTGACACTGACCTCGGCGAGGAACGGCGGCTGACCGGGTCACCCGGCGAGGACCGCTCACATCAGCCACGTCTAGCCCTACCCCCGCCTCTGCGCCCTCGGGCCCACCGCTCAACCGCCGCCAATACCAGATCAGCGGTCCACGCTCCCCTGGACCAACTCGGCGTACGGGCGCCGGGAAGTCGGCGTCGGAGCGTCGAAGTCGACGTATCTGTCCCGGCCCTTCCAAGCCGAGACGCCGGGCAATCTCCGCCCTTGTGACGAGCTGCTCGACATCGACACGTCGACCCACGGCCGTCGTGAGTGTAACCATTGACACTTTCGCTGGTTGACATGGACGGTGCTGACGCGACGCTGTCATGGACGACGTTTGGATGGACGGCGCCTTGGGCGGCGGGCTGCCGAGTACAGGGGGATGAGATTTTTTCTTCCCTGAGGAGGAGATAGAGGAGGGCCGCGGGGAGGGTCGCGGGGAGGACCAAGGTGCAGCGTTTCCGTGACCCAGCACGGAGGAGGACACCATGATCGACCGCCCGCGGGGAGTGGCCCCCGTGGCACACCTATCCAAAATGAGCCCACCCCGGCATCCTCCGAGTGAGCTCGTCGCCGGTCGGTTCCCCAGCCATGGCCGAGCTGGCCCCCGACGGCGATCCAAGGCAGCCTCTCGGTGGCTCGCCATCGCATCTCTGGTCAGCCTTGTACCTCGCGCCGGCGAGGACTATCTCGTCCCTGGGGGCCCTGTCGCTGCGTGTGACGCATGGGGGGGCCATTCAGGACTCCCCCACCGCCGTCTCGTCGGGCAGCCGCCCGGTACGCCGCGCCCACCGCTCCACCTCCGGCCACATCCACACCTTGGTCTTTCGGGTCGGACCGCCGATGGCAGCCACGGGCCTCGGGAAGGTCGGGTCAGTGTTCAGGTAATGGTGCACCAGCTCCGGGTGGCGCCAGCCCAAACGCTGCGCGATGTCGTATGCGCCCACCATGTGATCCACGTCAATCCTCCGCCCCACGCATGAACCCTAGGAGCCTGGCGGGTGACCGGCACTGTGACTTAGGATACTAAGCCTACACGTTGCCATGACAGTCGGTACGGCTCTTCTCCCCGTTCGTCTCCCCCTTGGACGCCCATGTTCAGGATCGCGTTTTCCGCCACCGCAGCTCTCCGCTCTGAGAGCGTCCGAATCAGCCTAGATGTGCTTCTCGAAGGAGGTCGCCGATGACCAGGTGGACACACAGAGACGGCCTTACCAGCACCGACGTGATCGGGCGTCTGTACCAGCTGGGTATCGCCACCAACCGAGACCGTGTTGCCGAGGTGTCGAACGCGCTGTTTCACCCCTCCGAGGTTCGAAGCTCCACTCCCGGCGGCCACGGCCACCGGCGCTATAACGAGGTGCAGTGCCGAACCGTCGTTAATGCCTTCGTGGCCCGGGACCGTCTCGGTCTTTCCCTCGCCCAGCTCCATGCACTGCTTGCCGAGCCCAGCGCCGTCGCACTGATCCGGGGGCGCCACCGCCTCGGCGAGGCCGATCTCTCTGCGCTGCATCAGACCATCGTGGGGGTTTGCGCTTAGAGAACTGAGCGCCGGCCGAGCTCGGCTCACCAAACCAGCTCCAAGACGCGAGAAGGGCCCCGGCGCCAACCGAGGCCTCTTCTACAGGAGCACCAACCAAGCGGGCGTCTCCAACGAGTTGACGCTCACTTTACCGGTGCTCCTGATCCCTGGTCAACCGCGCCCCTCGCGGCGCGCTTGTGTGCAAGGAGTGCCGTGCCTCATCCCTGCGCCCCACCCCCGAGCGGCCCTCGATGGGCCTGGCCAGCGCGCCGGCGGTTCACCCAGGTCCTCCCGTCCAGCCCGGGGTCGCGTCTGACCAAGTTCGAGTTCGGTTGTTCGGACTGGCGCTCTCCAGATGCCCCCCAACCTCAGACCCACTGCGCGATTCTGCGACCCACAGTCCACACACGGGCCCATGGAGAGCATCGCTGCGAGCGACGCGAGTTGAGCGGTCCGGAGTCGGCAGCAGGCCCCGAGGTCCGGGCCACGCCCTCCGAGGCTGGTGCCCGCATGGATGATGTCCGGCCGTCCGTCCCCGCTCCCGAATTGCGCTGGCTGCTCGCCACATTTCACCCGGCCCGGCGACCAGGGCGGAGCGCCTGCCCGCCCTCAGCGAGGGTCGTCGTCGACGAGGGCAACGACAGCCCGGCGCAGCCTGACCGTCTCGGCTCGGAGAACCGCCAACTCGGCGTCCTTTGCCGCCAGCTGCTCATGCTGGCGAGCGAGGACCTCCTCCATCCGCCGGTCCTGCTCCGCCAATCGAGCCTCGTAGGTCGCCAACCGGGCCTCGAGCACTTCCAACACGGCACTGCCGTCCGCGTCGGGGCGGGGCCCTCCCGCCGGCAGAGTCCGGACTCTGCCGGCGGACAGGCCCCGATGGTGCTCGGCGGTCACCAGGGCGGTGGCCACCTCGGCCGGTATGTGCCATTCGCCCTCGACCTTGTAGGCCCGCAGGGAGCCGCGACGGGCCCGGGCCTGCACGGCCTGGCGGCTGACTCCCAGCATCGCGGCCACCTCGGCCGCGCTGAGACTTCCCGGTGCCGTCGTCTCGTCGTCTCTGGCCGACCCTCTGGGCGCCACGGGGGCTTTCTCCTGCCAACGGGTGTTGGCAATATAGCGCCAACACCGCCAACGAGTGTTGGCAGCCGGCTGGTGGCGAGAAGCGAAGCCACTCCGTCCTCTCGGTCGAGTGCAGTCCCATCCGCGCCTTGCGCGTGCCGACCGAGTAGAAACCGGCCAAATAACACCTATGTGATTCGCTTGGCGAACACCACGATCCCCCCCTGGCCGGGAGGACCGTGGCTTCGCACGTTTGACAACCGATCTCTCCCGCTTGGGTTCACGGCCGAACGGGGGACCGATTCTCAGGAGGAGGGCTTGTGCCCCTCGTTCCTTCAGTGATCATTCTACCGAGTGCCAACGTCGATGCAAGCTTTGTTGGCACCAACGTTGGCAATAGCCAATGGGCCGGCACGTTCGGCCGCGTGCTGCCAACGCACGTTGGCCCCACGGTCCCGGCGCCGTCGCAGCCGCTGATGGCTGTTGGACGCCCATGAGCGCTGCTTTGGCCTGGCTCGACCAGACCCTGGACACCCACGGCGAGGTGCTGGCCGACGGACGGGTGCGGGTACGGCGCTCCCAGGCCGCCCTGGCTGCGGAGGCGGGGTGCTCGGCCGGCACGATCTCCTACTACCTGCGTATGCTCGGGCACGCAGTATCGGCGACCCGCGGCGACGGCCTGGTGGTCGACCCCCAGGCCCTAGGCCGCATTGACGGCTTCGATGAGCTGGCCCGTCGCCGCCGGCGCCGGGGCGAGGACGTGGCGGAGGTACTAGCCAAGCGTTGGGGACAACCAGCCGATACGGCTGGGTGCATCGAACTGGTCGACGACGATGGCCGTGCGCCCACCGTGCGCCTAATGGCAGCTGCCCTGGGACTGAACCCCTCGACGACACAGCGTCACCTCGATGCCTTGAACCGAGAGGGCCGTCTGCTTCGTCGAGGCCGGCGGCTCTACCTATGCGCACCCGAGCAAGGACGTGCTGGGCCGGCGGGCGATGACGCGGTCACACCAGCGGCTCCCACTGCGGGCGCTCCTCACTCAGGGCACGCGTCCGATCCGGAGCTCTTGGCGCTGCTGGCCAACACCGCCGGCGCCCTCGTGCGGGTGGCCGAGGACCTGGCGTCTCTAGGGCGGGACCTTCTCGACATCGCGGCCCACAACGTCGCGGTTGGCTCCGACACCGCCAACAACGACACGCGACTGGCGCGCGCGCAGATCGCGGGGATCCGCGACTGCGCGCCACACTTCGCGGATGCGGTTTCTTCTGAAGCTTCTAGAAAGGTAGATAGAGGCTTTCTTCCTTCCTTTGTGCCGCGAACAGCGGAACAGTTGCGCGACGACGTTCGCGGTTCTCGCGGCGAGGACACGCCCGAGCCCGCTCCGCTCCCCCGAATCAGCACCTCCAGCACCGCCGAGGAGGTCACCGCCGCGCTGGCCCCTCTCCAGCGGGCGTGTGAGCGGCTGGCGCTGCCATCAGTGGTCGACCAGCGAGGGCGACGCTGGCTGTCGCGCTATTCCTCGGTCGAACTCGAGCGGGGGGTGACGCAAGTCTTGCGGCAACTGGAGCGCGGCGCGGCCCTGGCCACTCCGATGGGCCTGTTGGTTTCCAAGGCCAAGGCAGGCGAGGACGACTTCTTCGCCCCGGCACCGATCGCTCCCAGCCCGGCATCTTGGTCCGAGCCGGCCATCGCAGAGCCGGAGCAGGTTGACGCAGAGGCGCTCGCAGCCATCTCGGCAATGGATCCCGAGCAATTAGCGCAGCTTGATGAGGCGGTGCGGGTCCGTCTGCAGTCAGTGCTGGGCACCTCTCGGCGCCGGTCCATCGACGGAGTGCTGAGCAGCGAAGACGGACTGTCGCACTGGCGAGTGGCGGTCTGGGGGGAACAGCGGTCACCAACGGAAGGAGCGATGTGATGGTCCAGTCAATCGATGACGTGCGCCGGCGCCACCAAGGCGCATCCGGGGTCCGAGTTCCCCCGCACAACTTGCAGGCCGAGGAGTCTCTACTGGGTGCCATGCTCCTGAGCGGCGACGCCATCGCCGCGTGCACCGAGGTGCGGCTGAGCTCGGAGGACTTCTACAAGCCGGCGCACGGCCAGGTCTTCGCCGCAGTCAGCGGCCTCTACGCTCGAGGTGTTCCTGCGGACCCAGTGACCGTGGCCGATGAGCTGCGCCGGGACGGGCTGCTGGAGGCCATCGGCGGCCCGGCCACGCTGATCAGCCTGCAGGCCGGGACTCCATCCATCGGCAACGCATCCCGCTATGCCCGGATCGTCGAGGAGCACGCCCTACTCCGCCGACTCATCCGCGCCGGCGGTGACGTATGTGAGCTCGGCTACAGCCTTCCCTCTGATGTCACCGATGCGGTAGATCGGGCCGAGGCCTTGCTCTTCAATGTGGCTCAGAACCGAGTTACTCAGTCCATCTCTCCTCTGGTCGACGTGCTGTCCCGCCAACTCGACCACCTTGAAGCCTTGGTGGAGAGAGGCCAGCAGATCACCGGTGTCCCGACTGGCTACGTCGATCTCGATCGTCAGCTGGCCGGCTTGCAGCCCTCCAACCTGGTGATCATCGGGGGCCGCCCCGGCATGGGGAAGACCTCCCTCGCACTCGGCATCGCCTCCCACGCAGCGATGGACGTGGGCGCCAAGGTGCTGGTGTTCTCCCTCGAAATGAGTGAGCGAGAGCTCGGGCAACGGCTGCTGGCCGCCGAAGCCCGAGTGGATTCGACCCGCCTTCGCAATGGGGATCTCAGCGGCACCGACTGGAGCAAGCTCAGCCAGGCTGTGGGACGCCTCAGCAGTGCGCCCATCTCCATCGACGACGACCCGCACCTGACGGTCATGGAGTTGCGGGCCAAGGCCCGGCGCCATAAGAGCGCTCACGGTCTCGATCTGATCATCATCGACTACCTCCAGCTCATGGCCGGCCGTCCTGGTGCGGAGAACCGGACCTTGGAGGTCTCCGAGGTCTCCCGCGGCCTCAAGCTGCTGGCGCGTGAACTCGACGTCCCCGTGGTGGCACTATCCCAGTTGTCCCGGGGACTCGAGAGCAGGGCCGACAAGCGGCCGATGCTCTCCGACCTCCGCGACTCCGGCGGGATCGAACAGGACTCCGACGTAGTGATATTTTGCTATAGGGACGAGTTCTATAACCCAGAGTCGCCCGACAAGGGAACTGCCGAGCTGATTGTCGCAAAGCAGCGAAATGGGCCGACCGGGACGTCGCGCCTCGCCTTTCTGAGTCACTATGCTCGTTTTGTTAATATGGCAAAAGGCCCTCCGTAGAAGTGTAGGGATCCCAAATTGATGGCCAATGTACCAAATTGATGGCCAATGTACCAAATTGATGGCCATGAGATGGCCAATGGGCCGTGCCCATATGGCCACTTAGGGCTCTTTCCGTTTCGAGCGGTCTGGGATCAACACCGATGGACCGTGGTCGGGTCCGGGCGCGGGCTTCCCACTCTCGACTATCAATATCAAAGCAGCGGCATTGCCTTAGCCCTACGCTCGCACTGATGGCTGACAATGTCCCCGACTTCGTGGCCCTCATTCACCCAGCCGATGGGCCGTCGCTCGGTACACGCGAGCAGGCCTTGCTAGCGCGTGCGCGGCGAGAACTAGCGGAGCTACTGCCCGACGAGCGTTCTCCGGACTGCGGCCTCCCCTTCAAGCCCTGCGCAGGGTGGTGCCGCGTCTGCGCCAAGTACACCCGCTTGACGTTCGAACACCTCCCACCGAAAGCCTCGGGGAATCGAAACCGTCGCAGGTTCGTCGGCATGCTTGACGCCCTCAACACCGCTGATCCTCTCACCTTGCCGAAGCATGGCTGGCGGCAGCTACAGCAGGGAATCGGCGCGTATGTACTGTGTGCCGAATGCAATAGCAGGGCGGGATCCCTGTACGTGAACGAGTACGTGTCCTGGGTCGCCTCAGCGGTTGCCTTCCTGGCCGAGCGCTTCGCGGTGCTGCCACCGGACGGGGCGCTGCCGGAGTCGGTCTCGTTCCGAGTTCATGGTCGGCCCGGGCGGATCATCCGCCAGGCAATCAGCATGATCCTCGCTGTCAGTGGTGGGCCGTTCATGGCCCGGGCGTACCCCGAGTTGGCCGTACTGGCGCAAGGCGGCAACGCACACCTACCTGCCAATGTGCGATTGTACCTGTCCCTCGCCGTGGGTTCGCGAGGAAGGCTTTCGACGCCAACGGGAGCGGTCGATTTCCGAACCGGAACCTGCCGAGTCCTCACCGAGGTCGCGTTCTCGCCTTTCGCCTGGCTCCTGTGCATTGGTGACCAGCCCACGGAGAGCCTGTGTGACGTGACGGCCTGGACTGACTTTGGCTTGGACGAAATGGCGGATGTGGCTGTGCACGACGCACGCCTGGGGTCCACGGCGAGTGCGCTCCCAGGGGACTACAGGTGGTCCGACGAGATCCCCATCTGAGCCGGATACCAAGCCAACCTACCGGCAAGCGGCCTCACTGAGAACCGGACGCCTTGGGAACGGCGGCGTTATCGAGCCGGCGATGAACGAGGCTGACAGCGGCGAGGAGGTCGAGAATCTCGTCCTCGTCGTAGTCACCGGCTGGGCGGTGGGCGCGAGGGTTGCGCCCTGCCAGCATCAGCCCGGCCGCGATCTGCATGAATCCCTGTTGCTCGCTCCTGTCGGAGTCGCTGGTGAGGGGGTTGAGCGGGATTCTTGGTCCGTTTGGGGAGAAGGCTGAGTTCATCAATGTCGTACCGTCCGTCCCAAGTCCGGGACATCTCTCGGACGCGCTGAGCCGGCCTCTTACACGCCTCCTCGACAGCATTGTCACCATCGCCCCGGGCGAGAAGCGGTTCCGCCACCGATCGGACGCGAAGATGAGACGCCTGATGGCATCGTTCAGCGGTGTCACGCCTGGGAACGCCCGTGGCAAACGACAGCAGATCCCTACAAGTAGTTGTTGTAGGACGAGACTATTTCTGAGCAATGGCGAGAATAGATGAGCACTAGTTGAGCAATCGACGCGGGTCTATCTGAGCAATCGTCCGCCGAGGGTCCGCAAACCGACGCCGGAGCTGGCATGCGCGCCCGTCGAGCGTCCAACCTTGGGAAGAGCCCGGTCCTCAGATCAAGGCAGCCGTGACAGCCGAGCCGATTAGGAACGGCATATGGCTCGCTCCCGATTCGGTCGAGCCACATGGCGATGCACCACTCCTCAGCCTTGTCCTTCCGCCCACGCTCCTCGAGACCGACGTCTGCCCTGGGCCGTGACCAAGAGCAACTCGATGCGTCGGGAAAGATGCTCAATCTTCTTGAGACCTGCACGGCTCGCCAGGCCGCGGTTGAGACGGACCTTTCCGCTGTTACCGGACCGGGGCTTCCAGGCTGCACGGGGCGCCCTTCATTGGCGGAGGTCGTTGGGCACGCGAGGGGGGCTACAACGGCTCTTTGGGCACGTTCTCACGGTATGAGCGCAAGCGTGCCCGAAGGTGCTCGGTCGGCTCAGTGGGGAGCTCAAAAAGGCACATCTCGATGAGCTCCTTCTTGGACGAGCGAACGCCTTCTCGCCGCAGGCCGTGGGTCAGCTCGGCCAGCCTCAAGTCGAGGGATTGGCGAATCCGCAAAGTCAGGTTGGCGGTGGGTTCGGTGCCCCGGGCTCCGGTATTGCCGCGAAAATCCACTGGCGGTGATTGATCGGGCGGGGGTGGCGGCTCGGCCACACCGGTGGGAGGCGTCGGAGCTGGCTCGGCTGGCTTCGGTGGGGCTTCGGCAGAGCTATCGAGGGCCGGCAAGTTCACTACAGGCTCGGAGCCGGCACTCCCTCGCTGCTCTCTGTTTGGGCCGGCCGTCTCCGTGTCATCCGTCCGCGCCGTCTCGGTTGTCGGGAGCGGCTGGCTTGCCGGGCGCGGGTTTCGAGGCGGCGGCACGGCGCGGGTGCGTCGCTCGACCCGGCCTCGCAAGGCGTCGAGGCCCTCCTGGTCAGGCACAGGCCTTCTCGATGGCTGCTGCGACCAGGCGGAACTCCTCGGCAGCTTTGGCCACGGCGCGGCCAGGGTTGGTCTGGAGTGTGAGCGCTGTGCGCCGTACCCGTCGGCGGATCCAACGGTGCTCTGAGATCGGTGACCCCACAGGCGTGTCCCCCGCCAGTGTGCCGAGGCGCTCCACGAAGCGACGGGGCGGCGAGGGCGGCACCATGTTCGGAACGAGGAGGAGCCGGTATCCGCCGAAGTCGGCGAGCATGCCCTCAAGCGCGTCCATTTCCCGGGCGCCGAGAATGACGGGCACCACCACAAGGTCAGCTACTTGCATGGCCCCGTCGGTCAGGGGATTCGCCCCCGGGTGAGTGTCGACCACCACGAAGCGGTCGTCCCACGCCTTGGTCCACGCTGCCAGGCAATCGGCTACCAGGGTGTCGGGAATACGGCTGGCGGCGAGGTCTGGGCTGGCGGGCACCAAATCGGGCTGATGCCGGCGCCGCTTCGGGCGTGGTGGCGTTCCCCCGGGACCAACCTCAAAGGCGTCGAGGAGAGGCGCAGTCCGGTAGGCACCCGGGTCGTAGCCCCACATACGCGTGGCTCCCCCACTGTCCCAGTCCAGGTCAACCAGGACGCCACCCAACGCTGCGGCCACCTCGTACGCAAGAGTCGTCTTTCCCACGCCCCCCTTGGTTGCGGCGACGGTGATGACCGGCATGCGCCCGGATGGTAGTAGGCGTACGGCGATGATGGCGTGATGCATCCCTGGAAGGCGGCAGTAACGCAATAATGCATCATGCCGTCGGAGCCGTTGGGGTGTATTGCCCCTCAATCCCTCGACAGCCCACCCTCACGTGATGAAGCATGCAGGCATTACATGATGCAATGATGCAGGCCGGCTGGCAGTACCGCAGTCTCCGGCCAACGGACGAAGAAGATCGAAGAGGAAAGCCAGAGCCGTGGCGAGGGGAGTATCCGCGAGGCAAACCTCACCATTCATTACCCTCAGACCACGACATGGGGAGGCCATGACACTTCGAAGGGAGAGCCCCATCTTTAGCTGCGGCGGCGCCCATGGACACCCTCGGGGATGAGCGCTGAGCGGGAGCTCTCGGCGGGCTCCGACGACCTCGGGCTCGGGACGGATCGTTGGCTGACCGTGCGCGAGGCCGCACGCCGTGCGTCGGTGGACCCCCGGACCATCCGCCGCTGGGCCGACACCGGTCAGATCAGAGCCCGGCGAACACCGGGCGGGCACCGGCAGATCTCGCTTACCGGGCTCGGCGACGCCTACTCAGCGAAGTCCCGAAACCCGCCGTCCCCGACGTCGAACGTTGATCCGCCGACTGCGATTCCGCAGTGGGCGACTCAGGCCGTGGTGTGGTACGCCTGGCAGCCGCCGGGGAGGCTGACGGACGACGCGCTGGCCGAGCTTCGGCTCGACATTGAAGCGTGCCACCGTGCCTTGGAGGAGGTTAAGAACATCATCACGGTGGAGCTTCGACGCCGTGACGACGACTCATCTTCCAACGACGAGTCCTGGCGCCACAGCTACTGATCCGGCCCGCTGCTGCCTGAGGCGGGCCGGACCACCGGCGATGGACGAAGCTCCTGAGCGCAGCGCCGGTCGAGGACGCCAAGTCTTCCGCCGTTACGCCGCCAGAGGCGGGCAACCGGACGCCCTGCAACGAGCTCACATGTCCAGGTCCGATTTGAGCCCCGCTGTCCGACGGGTCCTCCCGCTCCAGGCAGCAGCACGGGAGTGGCAGCGCATCGCAAGAGACGAGCGTTCCAGGCGAACGAGTGCCGAGGACAGCCGATCGGTCGCCCGGCCCGGGAACTGGCGAGCGGCCGGGCTGTCGGCACCAGCGCTGGTCTGCCGCCAGTCGGTTCTCGCTGATGGCCCCCACACTGACGGCGCATCGCCTCCCGGGCGGACCGCGTCGCGCTACGGCTGGTCGTTTCGCCGCTGAGGAGACCCGAAGTGCGGCCGCTGCTCACGGCGTAACGATGGCAGCCGCTTCACACGCCTTGCTGGTCGCCCCGGCAATTGAGTCGGACTCTCGAGGTGCTCGCCGAAGCCCTCCGGTGTCGCTCGCCAGCCGACATGGGACGCCGACCTCGCCAGCGGCATGGGACCGGGTCGGAAGCCGAGGGGCGACAACGCCACAGCGACGACCCCAGGGGGAGCATCCCGGGGAGCGCAGTTTGCTCTCACACCTCCGGGGGGTGTGATTTTTCTCCCCGAGGAGAGCACCGAGGAGCTTCCCGGGGAGGGTTCCGGTGAGGGCCCAGGCGCAGTGTCTTCGTACCCGCATCTAGGAGGAAGACGCCGTGAGCACCTTTGCCGACCTTTGCCGTGAGTGGGCCTCTCTGGCGCACTCCCCGGCCACCACCCGTGACCTGGCGCGGTGGGGGAGTAGCGACCCCATCCTGGGCCGGTTCACCACGATGGCCGAGCTCGTGACTTTCGTGGAGCGCCGTGGCAGCCCGGGCGCATCCGACGCTGTCCTCGCCGCCCTAGCCCGCCGCGCTCCCGACGACCAGCTTGCGGCCCGGGCGCTGCTGCAGCTGCTGTTGCCCGCGTTGTGCGGACTGGCCAGACGCCACCGGTGGATCGGAGACGTGGACGAGCGGGCCCAAACCGTCGTGGCCGTCGCCTACGAACGGATCCGCACCTACCCCTTCGAGCGGCGGCCGCACCGCATAGCGGCCAACGTCGTGTGGGACACCACCCAGCGGCTCCTGGCCGAGCGGGAGCGCCACCGGCGGCAGCCGCCTCTGGCCGGACGGGAAGGGCCGGGGGAGTGCGTGGCTCCAACCCCAGGTGAGTCGGCGACCGAAGAACTGCTCGAGCTGCTGAGCTGGGCGCGCCGGCACGGGCACCTCAGCCCCCAGGCCATCCGCCTCATCGCCCTGACCCGCGTCGCCGACGTAGCGCCCGCCCAGCTGGTCCCGGAGTTCGGCAGTGATCCATCAAACGTCCGCCGCCGGCGCAACCGCGCCGAGTGGCACCTCCGTGCCGTGGCTGCGGCCTAGGCGCGCTCACTGGGCTGGACTGGCGGTGGCGGCGGAAGGCGAACCCTGCGCCAACCCCACCAGTCAGCGGCTCCACTGTCGAAAGACCGATCGGTCCGCATCCGTCGGCTCCCGGTGCCGGCGGCTCTTTCGCAACTCGCGCAACAGCTCCTCATCGACGTCGTCATCGTCATCGAAAGTGCGGGCCACACCTATCCCGCTCATTCTCACCGCCAGTGCGAACGCTCGCCGCCAGATTGACCCCCAGGGATGGATTTCTGGCTGGCCAGTCCTGTTTGGCCCTCGAGACCCGCTTAGTGCTGTTGAGGCAAGACACGCGACCAGCCGGTTGGGGGTTCCCGCCTCCCCCCAACGGGAAGCTGAACCGGCTGGTCGCCCATCTCCAGGTGGGTCGTAATGCCGGTAGAATCGCAGTGCCGCCACAGGCGCGGGGACGAGCCCGAGGAGGGCCGCGTCGAGCGCTTCGCCCGCCGGATGCGGGCAGTCGTCGACGACATGCTGGCCCGGCCTGGGGCCATGTTCGACCGCGCTCATCTCGGAGAGTTGGCCAACCTCCTCGATGCCGACGCCTGGGAGGCCGCCGCAGAGTACGAGGCGCTGTGCTGGGCCCAGGTCGCCCCGACACCCATCACCGGACAGCCGGCGTGATCGCGCCGGCCGCGTTCCTGAACGAGGCACTGGATCGTCCAGAAGCGCCCCGCCGGCGGCGAGTCCTGGATGGTTGGGCCATGGCAGTCGGCGTCGCTGACGGGACAGTCGTAGTCGGGTTGGTCCTCGTCGCCCTGGTCAAGATGGTTGTGGGGCTGGGGGGCTGGGCCGTAGGCCTGGTTGTCCCCGTTGGGGTGTGTCGATGAGGCGACGCCGCGACGACGGGGACGAGGCCACTCCCGAGCGCCCCGGGGTGCCGCCGGCGCTGCAGCTGCTCGGTGTACGCGCCGTCGCCGTAGGGCTGTGGGTACTCGTGGTCGTTGGAGCGCTGGCCGGGCTGGCCAGCTTCTTCGTACGCCAGGCCCCCGCCGGCGCCTCTGCGCCCAAGACCACCGAGCGTCCTCCCTCGATCGGTGCCGAGGGATTCGCCGAGCTCTACGTCGCCACCTACCTCAGCGAGGCTGGCGCCGGCGACGCCACCGGCGCCGCCAAGGCCTTCTACCCGGTCCAGGTCGATCTCCGGGAGATGCAGGCCCGGGCTCTGTACGTGGCCCAGACCGTCGCCCTCGAGGCGAGCGAGCTGGGCGAGGGCTACTGGTCGGTGACCGTCGGCGCCCGGGTGCTGGCCGCGGCGGGCGCCGGTGGCTACCAGTCGTTGGAGACCCGGGCCTACCAGGTCGGCGTAGCCCGCAGCGCCACCGGCTATGTGGCCACTTCGCTGCCCGCCCAGGTGCCCATGCCGGCGCCGGCGGCCGTGCCCAAGCTGGCGGGCCAAGGGCTCAACTCCCCAGCCCAGGACGAACCCACGGTGGCGGCCACCAGGTTCTTCGCCGCCTTCCTGGCCGGCGACGGCGAACTGGCCCGCTATGTCTCCCCGGAC
>Ga0247719_1000481_pt1 | contig 23698 bp, 19 predicted proteins | sample 41E_DmetaG_FD_189046 | JGI IMG/M metagenome (GOLD analysis project Ga0247719, IMG submission 189046) | Soil microbial communities from hillslope of Landscape Evolution Observatory, University of Arizona, Oracle, AZ, United States - 4-1-E_D | ecosystem: Engineered > Artificial ecosystem >...
GCGGTGGACTCACGATGCCCGCGGATCAGCCTGCTGCCGACCCTGATCCTCGCAAATCGTACGGCAGACCCCAGCGGCCGCGGGCATCGTGAGTCCACCGCCGGAGCGCCGTTTTTCCGCGCGTCCGGCCGAGGCGCCGGCGCGCCACACCGCCGTGCGCGGCGAGCACCGCGTCCCGCGACTCTGTCCGGCGTGGCACGATGCTGGCCGAAGACGCCGCGGCGCCTGCGATGTCCGACGCGCGACTCCGCCGCGCGTCCGGCCGAGGCGCCGGCGCGCCACACCGCCGTGCGCGGCGAGCACCGCGTCTGACGGCTCTGACCGGCGCGGCACGACGCTGGCGCCGAAGACGCCGCGGCGCCTGCGATGCCCGACGCGCGACTCCGCCGCGCGCGGCGGTGTGGGGCGCCGGATCAGCGCTGGCGCATGCGCTCGAGCACTTCGCCGAGGCGGCGGATCTCTTCGCCGTAGAGCGCCCAGTTGCCTTCCCGCTGGGCCTGGAGGGCGCGCTGGTAGTGATTGCGCGCCTGGGCCGCGAGCGTCGACATGTCGCTCGCGCCGGGATCCTGCAGTTGTGGCTGCGGAGCGCCCGGCTGCTGCGGCGCGCCGGTCTCGACCGGCTGCGGATCGCGGCGGCCGCCGCCCGGGAAGATCCGTTCGAGCGCGGCTTCGAGCGTCTCCTCCATCACGATCTGGTTCTGGTAGGCGACGATGACGCGCTTGAGCTCGGGAATCGAGCCCCCCTGCGCCTTCAGGTACAGCGGCCGGATGTAGATCAGCGATTCCTCGATCGGGATCACCAGCAGTGTGCCCTGGATGACCTCGGAGCCCTGCTGGTTCCAGAGCGTGATCTGCGGCGCGATCGCCTGGTCCTGGCTGATGCGCGCGGCGATCTGCTTGGGTCCGAAGATGACCGTCTGCTTCGGGAACTGGAACACCGCCAGCCGGCCGTAGTTCTCGCCGTCGCTCCGCGCGACCATCCACGCCGCCAGGTTGTCCTTGCCCGACGGGGTGTACGGCAGCATCTGGATGTACTCGGCGCCCGTCTCACCCGGCAGCTTCATGATCGTGTAGTACGGCTGCATCGAGTGGCGCTGCCCGCCCACGTCGAAGGCGGGGATCTCCCACTGGTCCTCGCGGTTGTAGAAGACCGCGGGGTTCAGCATGTGGTACGTCGCGAACATCGCCGCCTGGATGGTGAAGATCTGCTGCGGATAGCGGAGGCGCGTGCGCAGATCCTCGGGCATCACCTCGAGCGGCTGCAGGAGCGACGGAAAGATCCTGCCGATCGTCTGGGTGATCGGATCCGTCGGATCCACGACGTGAAAGACCGTGCGGCCGTGATACGCGTCGATCGTCGTCTTGATCGCGGCGCGGATGTAGTTCACGCCGGCGGCGCTGCTCGCGTACGGGTACCGCGTGCTCGTCGTGTAGACGTCCTGCATCCAGACGAGGCGCCCATCGGTGATCGTCAGGTACGGGTCGGGATCGTAGCGGAGGAACGGCGCGATGCGGTTCACCCGCTCGGTGATCCGCCGGTACATCATCACGCGGCTCTCCTGCGTCAGGTTGGGCGAGAAGAACGTGTCGGTCGAGCGGAACCGGATCGCGAACATCAGCCGCCGCAGCGTGTTCGACATCGGCACGCCGCCGTCGCCGGCGTAGGTGGTGAACACGTTGTCGTCCCCGCGCGGGTAGTCGAACTCCTCCGTCTTGGTCTTGACGAACACGTGGTCGTTCGACAGCTCGCCGTAGTAGATCGCCGGCTGCGTCACGGCGAGGTCGTGCGTCGAGACGGGCGGCAGATCGCGGATGAACAGCACGGGCAGCCCTTCGCGCGTCACCTCGTTGACGGGGCCGAGCGTCAGGCCGTAGCCGTGCGTGAAGGTCAGCCGCTCGTTGATCCACGTGCGGCTCGGCAGGCTGCGCGAGTTCAGCTCGCGGGCCGACAGCATGATCTGCCGGTACTTGCCGTCGATCGTGTACCGGTCGTTGTCGACGGCGACGAAATCGTAGTACGTCCGGATCTCCTGCAGCTGGCTGAACGTGTCGAGCAGCGGCCGGTCGTTCCAGAGCGGTACGTTCTCGATCGTGGCGGCGTTCCGCTCCAGGTCCGCGCGCGTCAGGCGCGCCTCCCCCGACAGCGACCGCTCCTGCACCGTGTCGAGGCCGAACGCGTGCCGCGTCGCGGCGATGTTGTGCACGATGAACGGCGTCTCGCGCACCTGCTCGTTCGGCGCCACGACGAAGCGCTGGATGATGGCGGCGTACGCCGAGCCCCCGAGCGCCACCAGCACGTAGAGACCGACCGCAAGGGCGATGCGGCCGACGCCGCGGCCGGCGGCCGCCGCCGACAGGGCGAGCAGCGCGGCGAGCACCCCCGCCGCCATCAACCCCCACAGCGCAGGCATGCGCGCGTGGACGTCCACGTAGGACGCGCCGGTCACCACACCCGAGCGCGAGGTGAGCAGCTGCGGGATCTGCAGCCAGGCGCCAAACGCCAGGACGAGCAGGAAGACCGCCGCGACGACCCCCAGGTGCCGCATGGCCGCGCGCGAAACGAGGAGTCCGCGGGCCGGATCGAACGCCACCTCGCCCGCCACCACGTACGCCGCGACCGCCGAGGCCAGCATCAGGAACACGACGAACAGCAGCAGCCCCTGCAGGTGTTCGAGCAGCGGCAGCGTGAACACGTAGAAGCCGATGTCGCGGCCGAGCACCGGGTCGACGCGGCCGAACGGCGTCGCATACAGGTGGTACAGCCACGTATCCCAGCGGCCGCCGGCGAAGAGCCCGATCATCAGCGAGAGGCCCGCCGCCGCCAGCAGCACGAGCGGCCGGACCGTCGCCGGATCGATCGTGATCGTCTGCGGCCCCTGGGCGGTGGCGATCAGAAAGGGCCGCGGACGCAGCGACCGCATCGCCACCACGACGTTGGCCGCCAGCAGCGCGAACGCCGCGAGCGCCGCCGCCACCGTCACGATCGAGCGCGCGGTGAGCGAGCGCAGGAAGACCTGCTCGTACCCCACCTCCTGGAACCAGAGCCAGTCGGTATAGAACTCCGCAATCGCCGGGATGCCGGTGGCGAGCAGGATGAGGCCGAAGATGAGGGGGGCACGGAATCGCATGGTGGTGAAATTATAGATGGGCTGGCAGGTGCTTGCCTGCTGCGGTCACGCGCGGTACAGCGACGTCCACAGCGGCAGCAGGTCCACGAACGTCTGCTCCAACCACGCCGCGAGGCGGCCCGGATCCTCGATCACCGCGGCGTCGGCTGGCCGGTCGGCGAACAGCCAGCGCCCGACGAAAATCCACTCCCGCTCCGCCGCTCGCGCATCGTCGATGAGCCAGCTCACCGCCTCGCCGGGCAACAGATCGACCTCGGGCGGACGGGCGCCGTGCTGGATGAAGCCGCCGTTGGCGCCCATCCACCCGGTCAGCAACCCTTTCCACGACGAGGAGACGAGCCGCTGCAAGCGCTCGAAGTACTCGAGCACGCGCTCCTGCCCCGCCGCGCGGTCGGGGTCACTGTCCGCTGCGGCGAGGTTGAAGCCGATGCCCGCGCGAATCGCGGACCGGCCCCACGGCTCGCCGGCAAAGAAGCCGATGTTGATCTGCGGCTCCCAGCGGCCGCCGTAGTGGAAGACGTAGACGTGGCCCGCGCCTCCAGCCTGCACGGTGTCGCGTCGGAAGAGCCGCGCGCCGGGGTTGCCGGCACGGTTCCGCGTGTCGACGATCCTGGCGGCGAACGGACGCTCGTTCAGCGCCGCAAGCAGGGCATCGATGGCCGGCCCGAGCGACTCGACGGCGGCTGTTGACGGCAGTTGCGCCAGCGCAGCGAACTGCGCCCGGCCGAAACCACGCGCCGGCGTACTCGAAGAGCGCACCTTCTTCGCGCGGGCGCCGCCCGCGCCTGGAGCGCGCCGGCGCCGCGGCGCCGGTTCCGGCGTCTCGAGCGCGACCGCCCTGCGGATCGCCTCCTGCAGCAGGCTGCGCGCGATCATGTTCTGCGGGTTGAGCCGCAGCACCGTCTCGAGCGCGGCATTCGCCTCGTCGAGCAGCCCGAGCTCGATGTTGCAGCGCGCGAGGCGCGTCCACGCCCCTTCGTTGCCGGGCGCGAGTTCCGTCAGTTCCTGGTTGACCTGCCTGGCGGCGGCGCCGAAGTCTCCACGGCGCGCGAAGGCGATGGCCTGCTGTTCGAGGGAGGCGATGTCCACACGGGATCATACTCCCTCCGTGAGCCGGTTCGGCGCCGCCTTCGGCTTTCAGGCAAAGAGGGTATGATCCTGCGTTCGCGATGGACGAACTCCTGCCGCTCGTCTATGGAGAGCTCAAGCGTATCGCGGCCCGCGAGCTCCAGAAGGAGCGGCCGGGACACACCCTCTGTACGACGGCGCTCGTCCACGAGGCGTGGGTGGAGCTCTCCAAGCTGCAACGCATCCAGTGGCAGAACCGCAGCCATTACCTCGCGCTCGCGGCACAGGCGATGCGGCGGGTGCTGATCGACCACGCCGTCGCGCGCCGGGCGCTGAAGCGCGGAGGCGGACGCCAGCCCGAGCCGCTGCACGACGACGCGCTGGTGCTCGTGCAGGCGCGCGCGAGCGAACTGCTCGATCTGGAGGAGGCCCTCGGCCGGCTCGCCGCGCTCGACGAGCGGCAGGCGCGCATCGTCGAGTGCCGCTTCTACGGCGGGATGAGCATCGACGAAACGGCAGAAGCCCTGGCCATCTCGCCCGCGACCGTGAAGCGTGAGTGGACGCTCGCACGCGCCTGGCTCAACCGCGAACTGCAGGGAGCATGACCGGCAACCCCCGCTGGCGCCGCGTGCAGGACCTCTTCGAGGCCGCCGTGGACCTCTCGCCCGACGAGCGGGCGGCGCTGTTCGATCGCGAGTGCCGCGACGATGCGGACCTGCGGCGCGAAGTCGCGTCGCTGCTCGTCGCCCACGAGCGCACGGGCGCGGTGGACCGGCTCGCGCTCCAGGTGCTTTCGCCCGTCGTGGACCAGGTGCGGGCGGGCGCCACGGGGGGCGCGACGGTCGAAGCCGGGCACGTCGTGTCGCACTACGTCGTGCTCGACGTGCTCGGCGCCGGCGGGATGGGCGTCGTCTGCCGGGCGCGCGACGAGCGCCTGCATCGGCTGATCGCGCTGAAATTCCTGCCGCCGCATCTCGCCGCCGACGCGGCCGCCAAGCGGCGCTTCCTCGTGGAGGCGCGCGCCGCCGCCGCGCTCGAGCACCCGAACGTCTGCACGGTGTACGAGGTCGGCGAAGCCCCCGACGGGCAGCTGTACCTCGCGATGCCGCTCTACGAGGGGGAGACGCTGCAGGCCCGCATCCGGCGTGGTCCGCTGCCGGTCGCCGACGCTGTTCGGATCGCGCGCGAGATCGCTGCCGGCCTCGCCGCGGCGCACCAGCGCGGCATCGTCCATCGCGACATCAAGCCGTCGAACGTCATGCTGCTGCCCGACGGACGCGTCAAGATCCTGGACTTCGGGGTGGCGAAGGTCAGCGACGTGACGCTCACGGCTACCGGCACACCGGTCGGCACCGTGGTCTACATGAGCCCCGAACAGACTCGCGGCGAAGAAGTCGATCACCGCGCGGACGTGTGGGCGCTCGGCGTCGTGCTGTACGAGATGCTCGCGGGTCAGGCACCCTTCGGGGGGGAGACCTCGGCGGCCATCGCGCACGCCATCACCGTGCGCCCGCATCGGCCGGTTTCGGAGTGCCGCGATGACACCCCGCCGGCGCTCGACGGCATTCTCGCGACAGCGCTCGCGAAAGTGCCGGAGCGCCGCTTCGCGTCGATCGGCGAGATGAGCGAGGCGCTCGACGGGCTGAGCCAGGGCGTGCGCGGCACCGCCCGCACCCCCCCGCGCGCGCCGGCCGCGTCGCCGGAGCGTCAGTCAGGCTCCGCCCCGATCGCCGAGCGGCGGCGCGGCGTTGTCGTGGTCACGCTCATCTCGGATTACTCGACGCTCCTCGAGCGGCTGGAGCCGGCCGACCTCGAGGAGGCCGTCGGCGCCGCGCGCGCCGCCGCCGTCGACGCGGCACGGCGGCACGGCGGCCTGGTCAACCAGGCGCTCGGCGAGGAGATCGTGTCGCTCTTCGGCATCCCCGCCGCGCACGAAGACGACGACACGCGCGCCGTCTGCGCGGCGCTGGACCTGCACGCGCGCGTCCGGGCGGCGGGGACGCCGGCGCTCGACCGCGCGGGGATCACCCTGGCGGTGCAGAGCGGCATCGACTCCGGCACGTTCGTCGCCCAGCGACTGCGGGAGGGACCGCGGCGGTACGCCGTGTCGGGCGCTCCGGCCCAGATCGCCGCGCGCCTCGCATCCCTTGCGGCGCCCGACGAGATCCTGATCAGCCCCGACTGCCAGCGGATCGTGCGGCCGTTCGTCGCCACCGATCCGGTGCGCCCCGTGGAGCTGCAGCCGGGGCTGCCGGCCGTCGTCCCGCACCGGGTGCTCGGGGAATCGGGCGTGCACACGCGGCTCGAGGCGGCCGACCGGTCGGCGCTCGCGCCGTTCACAGGGCGGGTCTCGGAGCTCGCGACCCTCACGGCGCTCGTCGAGGAGGCGCGGGGCGGCCGCGGCGGCATCGCGCTGGTGGTCGGAGACGCCGGGATGGGCAAGAGCCGCATCATGCACGAGCTGCGTGAGCGCGTGCGCAAGGTCAACATCCGCCTGCTCCTCGGACGGTGCAGGGCCTACGGCGGCGTCTCGCCGTACCTTCCCGTCGTCGAAGTGCTCCGCGACATCCTCGGCCCCGACGGTCACGACGACGCGCCCGGACTGGCGGCGAGGGTGCGGTCCGTGGACCCCTCGCTCGAGCCGTTCATCCCGCTCTATCTCCATCTGCTGTCGATCGGCTCCAGCGAGTTCCCGGTTCCGCGTCACCTGCAGGGCGAGCACCTGCACGCCGCCATGGTCGACGCCGTCGTGGCGCTCATCATGGCGACGGCGCAGCAGTCGCCGCTCCTGCTGCTCCTCGAAGACTGGCATTGGGCCGACGACGCGTCGCACGAGGTGCTGCAGCGGCTCGCCGACGTCGTCGATTCGCTGCCGTTGGCGATCGTGGTGGCGACGCGGCCGGAAGCCGAGATCCTCGCCGAGATCGGGCGGCGTGGGCGCATCGTGCAGCTCGGCCCGCTCGAGAAGTCGGGGACGCTGACGCTGCTGCGCGCGCTGCTCGGCGGTGACCGGATCAACGACACGCTCCTCAGCGGGGTCCATGAGCGCACCGGCGGCAACCCGTTCTTCGTCGAACAGGTCGCTCACACGCTGCGCGAGGAGGGGGCCGTCGTCACGGAACATGGAGAGACAAGGCTCACGCGCGACATCGAGAGCCTGCGGCTGCCCGACACGGTGCAGGCGGTGATCCGCGCGCGCCTGGACCGCCTCGACGGCGATGCGCGCGAAGTGCTGCGCATCGCGTCGGTGATCGGGCGCGAGTTCGGCCGCGGACTGCTGGCCACCGCGGTGCCGCCGGAGATCGACACGGCACGCGCCGTAGAGCGGCTGCGAGCGGCGGCCCTGATCCAGCAGGTGCGCGTCGTGCCGGAGCCGGCGTACCGCTTCAAGCATGTGCTCACGCAGGAAGTGGCGTACGGCAGCCTGCTGGAACATCAGCGGAAGGCGGCGCACGGCGCCATCGGCCGCGCCATCGAGCAGCAGGCGGCCGGGCGTCTCGACGACCACGCCGAGGCGCTCGCGCACCACTTCGGGCAGGCCGAGGCCTGGAGCGAGGCGGTCGAGTACGGCGTCACCGCGGCCGAGCGGCTGCGGGCGCTGAGCCAGTACCCCGACGCGCTGGCGATGTTCGAGCGGCTCCAGGCGTGGGTGGCGCATCTGCCCGACGGAACGGCGCGCCGCGAACAGACCGCCGACATCCTCCTCGAGCAGGAACGGCTCTGCGAAACGCTCGGCCAGCGGCAGCGGCAGCAGCAGATCATCACGGAACTGATCTCGCTGCTCGCGCCGCACGGCGCCTCGACGAAGCTCGCCGAGGCCTACCTGCGGCAGGGGGACCTCCTGACGCTGCTCAAGCGGTTCGACGCCGCCGAGCGCGCGCTCAACACCGTGCTTCGCCTCAGCCGCGACCGCGAGGATCGCGTGCTCGAGCGCAATGCGCTGCGCAGCGTCGGACTGCTGCGCTGGCACCAGGGGCGGCACGCCGAAGCCCTCTCGACTGCCGAACAGACGCTGGAGGTCAATCGCGCCCTCGGCGACGACGCGGCGATCGTCGGGGATCTGTCGAACATCGGCAATATCCTGCGCGGCATGGGGGAGTACGAGCGCGCGCGTGCGGTGCTCGAGGAGGCGGCACGGATGCCTGCGGCGGAGCGCGAGCCCGCCCGGCTCTCGTCGGTGCTGCACAATCTCGCGAACGTCCACCGCGCCAGCGGGGATCTCGAGAAGGCGCTCGAATGCCTCTCGCGCGCCGACGACGCGATGCGCGTGCACATGCTGCCGATCCAGCGCTCCTTCCACCTCACGACGATCGCCCACATCCGGCTGCAGCAGGGGGATGCCGGCGAGGCGCTCCGCGTGTATCAGCAGGCGGTCGAGCTGTCGCGCCGCGCGCGCCACGCCGAGGGGCTCGCCCAGGCGCTGCGGCTGCTGGGAGAGCTGCAGGCGGCGATGGGGCAGCACGCGGAGGCTGCCGACCACCTGACGGAGGCCGCGGCGCTGTTCGCGCAGCTCGAGGACGCCGGATCAGAGGCCGACGTGCTGATCCAGGTCGCCGCCGCGCGCGAGCGCCTGAACGACTGGATGGCGGTGCGCGATGCCGCGATCGCCGTCCGGCGGCTGCGCCAGGCGGTCGGGGATCGCGCCGGCGAGCTGGTGGCGCTCGAAGCACTCGGGCGCGCCGTGCGGCATCTCGGAGACCGCGTGCAGGCCGTGCGGGCGTTCGAAGAGGCGCTCGCGCTCGCCGCCACGCTGGCGCCGAAGCGCGAGATGGCGCTGCACAATACGCTCGGCATCCTCCAGTGGGAGGCAGGCCGCTACTTCGATGCCCTGGGCCACTACGAATCAGGCCTGCGGCTGTGCCGCGCCACGGGAGACCGCGCGCACGAAGTGCTGATGCTCAACAGCATGGGCGTGACGCTCGCGCGGCTGCAGCGCCACGAAGAAGCGCGGACGGTGCTCGAAGAGAGCGTGGCGCTCAGCCGCGCGATCGGCGAACGCCTTCTCGAGGCGCACGCGCTCACCGCGCTCGCCGACGTCTCGGCCTATCTCGGGCGCACCGACACCGCCCGCGCCTGCCTCGAAGCCTCGCTCGCCCTGCGCCACGAGATCGGCGACGAGGAGGGCGCGGCCGCCATCGCCCGGCAGCTCGCCGAGCGGCGAGGCGGCGCCACCGATTCAGCTCCCCGCTAACGAAAGGACACGAGATGCCCCGCTACATCATCGAACGCAACGTCGGCACCATCTCCCCGGAGGAACTGCAGGCGGTCGGGCGCAAGTCGAACGAGGTGCTCGACGGCATGCCGGAGGTCCGGTGGATCCGGAGCTACATCTCGTCGGCCGAGGGGAAGATCTACTGCGAGTACGACGCCCCGAGCGTCGACTTCGTCATGGAGCATGCGCGCCGCTGCGGCATCCCGGCGAACCGCGTCTCGGAGGTGAGCCTCGAGGTCAGCCCGGCGATGTTCAGATGACGCCGGCGGCGCGCGCCGCCCGCTAGCCCCAGCGAGGCGTCTCGTCGGGGCTGATGCCCAGCAGGGTCTTGGCCACGAGTTCGTGCGTGAGCATCCAGTTCGCGGGATGCATCCGGCCGAGGCGGGCGTCGCGCGCCAGGCGCTCGATGCCGCTGCGACGGAAGATGCCGAACCCGCCCGCCACGTCGAGTGCCAGGTCGACGACGCGCCACGCGCTCTCGACGGCGTGATACTTCGCGGCGAAGATCTTCGCCGGCCAGCGGGCGCCGTGATCGACGCCGGTCGTCCAGTCATCCGCGATCCGGTCGAGATGCGGCGCGATCGGCTCGAGCGCCAGCGCCATGTCCGCCACGCGATGCTGCACCCCGGGGTGATACGCCATCGACCGGGTCAGCCCGAGGGACGTCTTCTTTGGCACCGAGGCGACCGTCACGTCCAGGGCACGTTCGGCGAGCCCGCAGTACACGTTGGCGAAGCCGAGCAGGGCCCAGGCGAGCACGCCGAGCACGAACGCATCGATGCCGGCGGCGCCGGCCGGCACGACGCGCGCAACGAAGCGATCCGGCACGAACACCCCGTCGAGGATCGTGTCTTCGCTGCGCGTCGCGCGCATGCCCAGGACGTCCCACGTCTCCTCGATCTGGTAGCCCTCGGTGTCGCGCGGCATGAACGCGTGCACGATCTTCGGCGCGGCCGGATCGGAGGTGTCCATGCCGTGGATCCCGAGATACGTCCACACCGGCGAGAGGCTGCCGAACGACTTCCGGCCGGTGAAGCGGTAGCCCCCCTCCACCCGCTCGGCGCGCGTCGTCGACAGCAGGAGCGGGACGTCGTTGCCCGACTCGGCGTGCCCCGCCGCGAAGATGTCGCCGGCGGCGGCCGCCGTGAGCAGCCATTCGAGCGACCGGTCGCCGGCGCGCCACAGATCGGCGGCGAGACCGACCCAGTAGACGTGCATGTTGATCGCGAGCGCCGTGGGCGCCGCGGCGTAGGCGAGGCGCCGCTGCTCGCGCATCGATTGCGACAGCGTGAGTCCCACGCCGCCCAGTTCCGCCGGCACGGCGGCACGCAGGTAGCCGGCGGCGCGCAGGTCCTGGAAGTCTTCGGTGAAGAACCGGTGCTCGGCGTCGTACAGCGGCGCCCGCCCGGCGAACCGGGCGAGCATCTCATCGCTCACGATCGAGGCGCCGGTGGCGCTGACGGGGGCGGCCATGGGGAGTCCTTTCGCTGGGGGAATGGTGGTCACTTGTACCCTAAAGCCGCGGGAGGGAGGAAACCGGCTCACCTATAATCAGGGCATGGAGGTTCAGGAACGCCGTTCCGGCGAGGTGACGATTCTCGACCTTCGTGGACGGCTGGTCCTCGAAGACGGGGTCGACATCCTGCGGGAGCGGGTGAACCGGCTGCTCGCCGACGGGCGGCGGCACCTCCTGGTGAACCTGCGCGACATTACCTACATCGACAGCTGCGGGGTCGGCGTGCTGATCGCGAAGTTCCTGAGCGCGCGACGGGCGGGGGGCGACCTGCGCCTCCTGCACCTCACCGACCGCAGCCACCACCTCATGGAGATCACCCGCCTGCGCGACGTCTTCCCCATCTACGAGTCGGAAGACGAGGCCATCCGCAGCTTCGCCACCGCGCCGGGTCCCGCCGACACCTGGCACTGACGCGCCCGGTGCGGCTGAACGACGCGATTCCGCGCGAGGTCAACAATCACAGCGGGACCACGGCGAACAGGAACGCAAAGACCGCCAAGGAACGCGAAGATGAGCGCAAAGAGGCCGTCACGCCGCAGGGCCTGTCGGGGCGGCGGCCTCCGGCCGCCGTAGAGGCAGGGAAATGACGGCCACTACAAGCGGCACATCTTCGGGAGCCGTTTGTAGTGGCCGTCATTTCCCCTGCCTCACCGCGCGAAGCGCGGCCCGACAGGCCCTCAGCGGGACACCGCTTGGCGTCCTCTGCGCCCTCTGCGTCCCTGGCGTCTTCCTGTTTTTGACCATGATTGTACCCGGCCGGTTGTGGTGCTCCGCGATCCCTCGTGCGAAGATGGCCCGGTGCCCACCGAGCTGAGCGTGCTGACGTCGATGATCACGCCGGCGGTGCTGATCTCGGCCTGTGCCGGTCTCATCCTGTCCACCTCCGTCCGCCTCGGACGCGTCGTGGACCGCGTGCGCGCGCTGTCGGAGCGATTCGAGGAAATGGCGAAGAAGAAGGACGAGGAGATCGTCCTCTTCCGCGACCGCCTCGAAATGACGTTCACGCAGCTCGACTGGCTGACGTCCCGCGCCCGTCACCTGCAGCGCGCGATGACCACGTTCTACCTGTCGCTCGGCCTGTTCGTCGCCACCAGCGTCGCGATAGGGATCACGGCAGCCGTCGGCGGCGAGTACGCCATCGTCCCCATGGTGCTCGGCATGATCGGCGTCGCGATGCTGTTCATGGGCACGCTGCTTCTCGGCTTCGAGGCCACGCTGGCGCTGAAGTCGATCCATGCCGAAATGGATTTTCTCTGGAAGCTCGGACGCCACCACGCGCCCGAGGAACTGCGCAACCGCGTCGGCCCGCGGTGGTGGCGCCTGCCTCGATAGGCGTTCACCGCGTACGTGCGGCGGCGGAATCGTGGAAGGATGTCGGGGTGAACCGAACGCTGCTCTTTTCCTTCGCGCATCCCGATGACGAGAGCTTTTCCGGCGCCGGGACGGCGATGAAATACGCCGCCGCCGGCTCGCGGATCGTGCTGGTGACCGCCACGCTCGGCGAGCGCGGCAAGTGCGGCGATCCGCCGGTGTGCCGCCCCGAGGAGATCGCGAGCGTCCGCGAGCGGGAACTGCGGGAGGCGGCGCGGATCATCGGGTTCGACGCCCTGCACCTGCTCGGCTACCGGGATCGCGAGTTCGCCGAGGCGGGACCCGACGACGTCCGCCGGCAACTGGTGACGATCCTTCGCCGGGAGCGGCCGGCGATCGTCCTGACGTTCGACCCCAACGGCTTCAACGTCCACCCGGATCACGTCGCGATCAGCCGTTTCACGGCCGAGGCGGTCGCCGCCGCATGCGATGCGCGGTGGCACCCGGAGGCGGGTCCGTCCCACGCCGTGCAGCGCGTGGTCTGGACGCCACCGATCCCGCCGTGGGAGGCGGCGCACCGCGACGATCTCGAGGCGCACGCGGGCGCCGACTTCCTCATCGACGTCCGGCCATGGACCGACCGCCGGATCGCCGCGCTGCGCGCGCACCGGACGCAGCACCTGTCGATAGACCGTTATTTCTTCCACCAGCCGGATCTGGAGCGGATTCTCGCGAGGGAGACCTGGCGCTTCGCGTGGGGAGGCGACCTCCGCGAACGTCCGGCCAGGGACCTGTTCGACGGCGTCTAACTGCACGGGCCTTGGGCAGGGGCGGTTGCAGCCCCCCGGCGCTCGTTGGATAATCGTCAGGTTCTCCAATCCCTTCAGGAGTTTGCGTGAGCTTCGCAAGTCTGTTTCGTCGGTTCTCTCCCCTGGTGACGTGCGCCCTGCTCGCGGTGACCGCGGCGGCGTGCAGTGACACCACGTCGCCGACGGAGCCGTCGGGCACGGCTCCCTTCAGCCAGACGGACCTGCGGGTCGGCGCGGGGGCGGCGGCGGCGCTCGGCGATACGCTGACCGTGAATTACACCGGCTGGCTCTACGACGCCACGAAGCCCGATCAGAAGGGGCTGCAGTTCGACAGCTCGCAAGGCCGCGATCCGTTCCCCTTCAGGCTCGGCGCGGGGCAGGTCATCCTCGGGTGGGACGCGGGCCTCGTCGGCCAGCGCGTCGGCGGACTCCGCCGGCTCGTCATCCCGCCGTCACTCGGCTACGGCGGCTTCCGCCGCGGCGTCATCCCTCCGCACGCGACGCTCGTGTTCGAGGTGGAGCTGCTGAGCGTCACACCGGCGGGCTCCTGACCCGCCGGCCAGCTTCTGTTCCTGTCGTGATGCATAGGGGAGTGCGGATGTCGAAAGCCCTCGGGCTGCTGCTGCTGACAGCGGCGGCCTTCACCATCGCTGCCGGCGCGGCGTCGGCCCAGACGGTCATCGTCAAGGGGGCCTCGCCGGGGGATCGCCTGGAGCTGGTCGTCAACGGCTCCCAGGTCGCCGAGGGGACGATCGGCGGCGACGGCCAGGGCACCCTCACCGGCCAGCTCCCGTTGAACGAGGCCAGCAAGGCCGAGATCGACGCACGCGTTTACGTCGACGGGTGCGAGAAGCTCCAGCGCGTGCACATCGTGGACCGCAACCAGCAGCCGCCGCCCCGCGCGGAGGGCTGCGAGCGGCGCGAGATCGGCGGCATCTTCTGGATTCGCCAGCGGAGCACGGTCGTCATCGAGGTGGGCAGCACCATTCCGACGCTGCTGCTCCGGCAGGGGGCCTACGACCCGAACGCCGCCTTCGTGAAGCGCGAATCGCCGCGCGGACTCGTGCTGTCGGCCGGCGGCGGCTGGGGATCCGTCGACGACGTCCTGCCGATGGCCTGCGGCGATGTCGGCGAGTGCGACGGCCGGGCCTCCGGCGGCGCATACAGCGCCGGGGCGACCTTCTGGCTGCTGCGGTGGGCCGCGGTCGAAGGGATGTACATCAAGCCGCGCAAGGCGAGCTTCGAGGCGGAGGCGACGAACTTCCGGTTCAACTACTTCCTCAACGCCGAGGCGTTCACCGTCGGCGGCAAGCTCGCGGGCCCCTTCGGCCCGGTGCGGCTCTACGGTCACGGCGGCGGCGCGTTCCACCGGGCGACCGCCGCAACGACGCAGACGAACGACCCGCTCGAGTTCACGGCCAACGGCGTCACCTTCACCGTCGCCGGCGGCACGCAGACCATCGAAACCAGGAGCGAGGGCTGGGGCTGGTATGCCGGCGGGGGGCTCGAGGGCTGGGTCTCGCCGCGATTCGCGCTCTTCGGCGAGGCCACGTTCGTGAAGATGAAGGGGGACCCGACGAGCGGCACGGACCTGCCGTTCGATCACATGTTCACCGGCGTCTTCGCCGGTCTCCGCCTCCGCGTGTTCTGAGGTCCGGGCACGAAGAAGGGCCGGCTGAAGCCGGCCCCTCCCGGGTCTCGCGTCCCGAGGCCCGCTTCAGCGGGCCTTTCCGGGCTTCTGGTTCAACGCAGCCTCGACACGCTGTCGATCTTGTCCTGGATCGTCTGCGGCTTGTCGGTCCGCGTTCCCATGCGGATGGTCGTATGGACGCGCGGCGCGCCCATCTCGTGCAGCACCTCGTGGCAGCGCCGCAGCGCGCCCATCACCGCGTCCCATTCCCCTTCCACGTTGGTGCCGAACGCGTGCAGGCGCGGCGCGAGCCCGGCCTCGTCCAGCACGCGCTCGCACGCCGCGACGTAGGCCGAGAGCGACGCGCCGACGCCGATCGGCACGAGTGAGATGTCAGCCAGTACCTTCATGGCGAGTTCGACGCTCCTCTCGACGGCCTGACGGGCGCTACTTCTTGATCACCGTGCCGCGCAGCGTCCTGCCGCGGACCGGGTCGGTCGGACGCGTGACCTTCTTCGGCGGGTTCTTCTGGAGCTCCGCCATGACGATCTCGATGGCCTTTTCGAGCTGCGGGTCACGGCCGGCGATGACGTCGGCGGGCGTCTGCTCCACTTCGACGTCGGGCGCCACCCCTTCGTTTTCGACGATGTAGCCCTCCTCGTCGGTGAAGATCGCGAGGTTGGGCGCGCTGATCGACCCGCCGTCCATGAGCACCGGGAAGCCGAGCACACCGACGAGGCCGCCCCACGTGCGCTTGCCGACGAGCGGCCCCATCTTGAACTTGCGGAACATCCACGGCAGCAGGTCGCCGCCCGACCCCGCCGTCTCGTCGATGATCATCGCCTTCGGCCCCTGGATGGAGGCGAACGGCGTCTTGAGATCCTGCCCGTAGCGCATCGCCCAGTGCGCGATGTACGGCCGGTTGAGGATGTCGATGTAGTAGTCGGCCACCGAGCCGCCGCCGTTGAACCGCTCGTCGACGATCACCGCCTCCTTGTGCACCTGCGGATAGAAGTAGCGCTTGAAGTAGGTGTGGCCGGCCCCCGCGGTATTCGGCACGTAGACGTACGCCACGCGGCCGCCGGTCGCCTGGTCCACCTTCCTGAGATTGCCCTCGACCCAGTCACGGTTGCGCAGCGCCGCCTCGTTCGCGATCGGCACGACCTGCACGGTACGGGAGCGGGAGCCGTCGGCGTTCGGGCCGAGCGTGATCTCGACGATCTTGCCGGAAGTGTTCTCGAAGAGGCTGTACAGGTTCGTGGGAGGCCGCAGGTCGCGGCCGTTCACCGCGAGCAGGTACTCGCCGGCGCGGGCGTTGACCCCCGGTTCGGTGAGCGGCGCGCGGAGCTGCGGGTTCCAGTTCAGGCCGCCGTACACCTTCTTCAGCCGGTACCGGCCATTGGCGATCTCGTAGTCGGCGCCGAGCAGCCCGCCCGGGACGCTGCGCGGCTCGGTGAACGTGTCGCCGCCGCCGACGTTGTGATGGCCGACCGCGAGCTCGCTCGACATCCACTGGAGCACCCGGTTCAGGTCGGCCCGCGTGGCCGCGTGCGGCAGAAAGGCGGCGTACTTCTCGCGCTGCTTCGCCCAGTCGACGCCGTGCATGTTCTTCGCGTAGAAGTAGTCGCGATTGATCCGCCAGGCCTCGTCGAAGATCTGCTTCCATTCCGCCGCCGGGTCGATGCGGACCTCGATGGTGTCGGCGGCAATGCGTCCCTCGGTCGGCTGCACCGCCCGGTTCGTCACCACGATCGACCAGTTCTGGCCGCTCCGGTACAGCAGCTTCTTCGCGTCGTACGACACGACGTAGTCGTTCACCGAGGGAAGGATCGTGTCGTTCTTGCGCGAGTTCAGGTCGTAGCGGTGCAGCGCCGTGGCGCCGTCACCCGTGCGGAGGTAGTAGATCTGGCCGGCGGCGCCGGCCTGGAGGTTGGAGAGGTTGCCGGCGGCGATCGGCAGGTCGAGGATGCGGTACTCGAGCCCCTCGAAGTCGATGCGGAAGGGCCTGGCCGGCGGGGTCGTCGCCGGCTTCTCGGCCGGCTGGTCACCGGCGGGCTTCTCGGCTGGCGGCTTGTCGCCCGACGGCTTGTCGCCGGCGGCGGCGCCCGGCTTCTCCTCGTCGCTTTCCTTCGCGATCGGCGACGGCACGTCGTTCTGCAGCACGGCGACGTAGATGCCGCTCGTCGACCGCATGTCGGCGTTCGACTGCGCGAACCAGTCCTTCACGGGGCCCGCGTCGGTCGAGGCGAAGAAGTAGAGGTACTTGCCGCTCCGGTCGAACTGCGGATTCCGGACGTCGCTCATGCCGTCGCTCACCTGGAACGACTTCCCCTGCTCGAGCGAGTAGGCGTAGACCGTGGTGATCATCGCCTGGTTGTCCATCGCGTACGCGAGCCACTTCGAGTCGGGGGACCACGAGTAGCTCGTGATGATCACCGGGCTGTAGATCGGCTGCGAGGCGACCTTCTTCGAGACGCCGCTCTTCACGTCGAGCCAGTACACGCTCAGCGAGTTGTCGAAGTAGGCGATCTTCTGCGAATCCGGCGACCATACCGGGTCGCGGTAGAAGCCTTCGCCCGACACCTTGATCGCGCGCGCGTCTCCCTTGCCGTCCTGCGGCGCGATGTAGAGCTGGTACTCGCCCGACGCGTCGGAAAAGTACGCGATCGAGCGTCCGTCGGGCGACCAGGCCGGAAAGCGGTCGTGCGCCCCGACGCTGTTGGTCAGGTTGCGGACGTCCCCCTTCTCGCCGGGGACGGTGACGATCTCGCCGCGGAAGCCGAACACCGCCCGCGTGCCGGTCGGCGACAGCCCCGCCTCGCGGATCCAGCGCGTGCCGCGCACGTAGCGCGCGCGGCGGTCGCGCAGGTCCGACGCCACACCGATCCGCAGGCGCTCCGCCTTGCCGGAGGCCGGATCCAGCACGTGCAGCACGCCCGCCTGCTCGTAGACGATCCGGCCGCCGCCCGACGCCGCGTTGAGCACCGGGAAGTCGGCATGCTGCGTCACCTGGCGAACCTGCTTCGTCTTCGTGTCGTAGGCGAAGATGTTGAACTCGCCGTTGCGGTCGGAGCGGAAGTAGACGGTGTCGCCGATCCACATCGGATCGACGTCGTTGGCGCGCTCCTCGGGCTGCGGGATCTTCTCGATCCCGTGTCCCTTGATCGTGTACAGCCACAACTGCGACGCGGTGCCGCCGCGGTACTGCTTCCACTGGAGGAAGCGCGGCGGGATGGGGTTGTAGGCGATCCGCTGGCCGTCGGGGGAGTACACGGCGCGGAACGCGTTCGGAATCGGCAACTGCTCCTCCATCCCGCCCGCGGTGGGAACGGTGAAGAGCTGGAAGTAGCGCGCCGTGTAGGACGCCCGCTGGGACGCGAACAGGATCCCCTTGCCGTCGGGGGTGAACGCCTGCACGCTGTCGACCGCCGGATGCCACGTCAGGCGGGTCGGCGACCCGCCGGTCACCGGGATGGTGAAGACGTCCACGTTGCCGTCGTACGAGGCGCTGAAGGCGATCGTCTGGCCGTCGGCCGAGAACACCGGGTTCGACTCCACGCCGTCGTCGGTCGTCAGCCGGCGGACGTTGGCGCCGTTCCGGTCGGCCACGAACAGGTCGCCCGCGTAGATGAAGGCGATGTGGGACGCGCTGATCGCGGGCTGCGTCAGCAGCTTCGTGTCGAGCGGATCGACCCGCGCGTCGAGCGATGGGGACAGCGGCGCCGCAGCGCACAGCAGTGCGGCGATCGTGAGGAGCCGGAACGTTCGCATAAACCCTCGTCGTGGAATGGGAAGGCCCGATTATACGTGCTTCACCGGCACAGCGAGGCGAGCAGGGCCTGCAGCGTGTCGAGATCGACCGGCTTGGTGAGGTGGGCGGCGAACCCGGCGTCACGGGTGCGGCGGCGGTCTTCCTCCTGCCCGTAGCCGGTGAGTGCGACGAGCGCGACGCCGGCGTTCGCGGCGTTCTCGCGCAGGCGTTGCGCGACTTCGTAGCCGTTCATCCCGGGCAGCCCGATGTCGAGCAGCACGACCGCGGGGTGGAACGTCGCGACCCGCTCGATGGCATCGGGACCCGAATACGCCGTGGCCGTCTCGTAGCCCCAGGTCGGCAGCAGCAGCCCCAGCATCTCCGCCGAATCGACGTTGTCGTCGACGATGAGCACGCGATGGCCGTTGGCGGCTCCGCCGCCCGCATCGGCGCGGGTCCCGGCGGCCGGCGCCGGCACCCCGGGCGGCGGCTGCAGGGGCAGGTGGACGGCGATCTCCGTGCCGCGCGCGTCCCCGTCGCTCGTGGCGCTCACCGACCCGCCGTGCATCTCGGCGAGCCGTTTCACCAGCGTCAGGCCGAGCCCCAGCCCGCCTTCCGCCCGGTCGAGCGACGGGTTCACCTGAGTGAAGAGATCGAAGATCCGCGGCAGCATGTCGACGGGGATGCCCTTGCCGGTGTCGGCGACGCGGATCACCGCCGCCCCCCCGGCCTGCTCGACGCTGACGCTGATGCGGCCGCGCTCCGGCGTGAACTTCGCCGCGTTCGACAGCAGGTTGGTGATGATCTGCTCGATGCGCACGCGGTCGGCATCGACGTACACCGGCGCGTCGGGCAGCGACACCACGACCTCGTGCTGCCGCGGCTCGATCCACGAGGCGGCCGTGCGCACCGACTCCTCGACGATCTCGCGGAGGTCGAGCCGCTCGAGGCGCAGCGAGACGATGCCCCGCGTGATCCGCGCGACGTCGAGCAGGTCGTCGATCAGGCGCCGCATCTGCTGCGCCTGCCGCGCGATCACGCCGGTCGTGCGCTGCACGAGCGGCTCCTGCGTGCCGTGAACGCGCAGCAGTTCGGCCGCCGTGATCAGCGGCGCCAGCGGGTTGCGCAGTTCGTGGCCGAGCGTGGCGAGGAACTCGTCCTTCCGCCGGTTGACCTCCTCGAGCTCGGCGAAGAGCTGCCGGAACCGCTCCTCGCTGGCGCGCAGCGCCTGTTCCTTCTCGTACTGGTCGGTGATGTTGAACGCCAGCCCCGCGACGAGGCGGCGTCCGCTGGCATCGGTGAGCGGAAACTTCACCCACATCCAGTGCTCCGGCTCGTGCCGGGCGCCGTGCTCGTCCACCATGCGCACCGGCGCCCCGCCGGCGAGCACCTCGAGATCGTGCTGCCGGAAGCGCGCCGCCGTGTCGGCGGGAAAGAGATCGGCATCCAGCTTGCCGCGCCAGCTCCCGGGACGCAGGTTGTGCGTCTGCTCGAAGAGCCGGTTCGCGAAGACGTGCCGCCCGTCCTCGTCCTTCACGAACGCGACGCCGGGGATGAAGGCCATGTAGCTCTCGAACAGCTCGCGGCTCTCACGCGCGCGGGCCTCCGCCTCGTGCTTCTCGGTCACGTCGCGGATGAGGCCGATGCCGCCGATGATGGTGCCCGACGCGTCGCGCCACGGCATGTAGTGGCCGTCGAAGAAGCCCACCCGCCCGGTCTGCGCGACGCGGTACCGCTGGTTGCGCGACGTGGCGGTCTCCCCCCGCAGCGCGGTGAAGAAGCAGCGATCCTCGCCGATCTCCTGCAGGAAGGGGAACAGCTCGAACATGTTCCGCCCGACCACACGATCGCGGCGCATGCCCGAGATCCGCTCCATCGCCGGGTTCCAGATCGTATAGCGGCACTCGCGGTCGAACCCGATGACGCCGTCGGGGTTCTGCTCGATCAGTAGGGTGGCGAGGTCCATGGGTGGCCGGCGGCTGCAGGGAGCCGAACAGGCATTCTAGACCACCGCCGGACGCCGGTCAGGGGGGCAGGAGCGGTCTCACAGTTTTCCGCCGGCGGTTACGTTTTCGCGCGCCGGCGCGCCGCCGAGCGCCAGGCGGCGCCACCTCAGCAGCGAAACGATCGCGTTGATCCAGAACGCGACATACAGCACGGACGTGACGTGCAGACCGCGTGACGCATACAACGGCACGGCAATGGTGTTCACCAGGAGCCACGACCACCAGTTCTCGACCCGGCGCTCCATCATCAGCAACTGTCCGAGCACGCTGAACGCGAGCACCATCGAGTCGAGAAACGGTGCATACGCGTCGGTGAACCGCAGCAGCAGGTAGCCGTAGCCGATCGCCACTCCCGTGGCAGCGAGTCCCGACAGCACGAGCAACCGCGGGGACGAGAAGCGCACAGGCAGCTCCGAGCCGCGATCCCCGTGCAGCCATTTCCACCAGCCGTAGATGCTCGTGAGGATGAAGAACCCCTGAAGCGTGACGTCGGCGTACAGCTTCGCCTCGTAGAAGACGGCGGCGAACAACGCGCACCCGATGATCCCCGCCCACCAGGTATGAATGCTGTTGCGCCCCGCGAGGAAGATGGCGGCGGCGACGAACGCGTTCGCCGCGATCTCGAGGGGGTTCACACCCGCATCGTAGCACCGCCGTTGGACGTGCCAGCGCGAGGCCGCGCCGCTCGACGGCGCACACGACCGACGATCTACTGCCCCGCCGCCAGCTCCTTCAGCCGCGCAACGCGCAGCACTTCGAACGAGCCGCGGCGCTTCATGCGGATCGTGCCGTCGGCCACGAGCGACCGCAGCAGACGAACAACGACTTCGCGCGCCGTGCCAATCTCTTCCGCCACCTGCTGCTGGGTGCCTCCGAGCAGCCGTGCACCGTCGGCACCGCAGGGGCGCGCCAGCAGGTACGCGGCGAGCCTGGCCCGCACGGGATCGCCGGTCTGTGCCGACAGGCGATCCAGCAGATGGCGGATCCGGTGGGCGAGCCGCTCGAGCAGCGTCCATGCGAGCTCCGGGTGCGCCGCCATCGCCGCGACGAGCGCCCGGCGATCGAGCACGAGGCACTCGACGGCGTCGGCGGCGACCGCCGTCGCCGGGTAGGTCCCTCCCGTGAACAGCGGAACTTCACCCATCGTCGCGCCAGGCCCCTCGGCATGGACGACGTGCTGCCGCCTGCCCGCCGTGCGGACGACGCGGACGTGGCCCGAGAGGATGACGAACAGGCCCCGCGGCTCCCCTCCCGCCGTCCACAGGTGCGCGCCCCGCGCGAAACGCCGCGTCACGGCACGCGCCGCCAGATCCGCCTTCGTCCGGTCGGACAGCGGCCTCAGGAAATCGATCGCGTCGATGACGCTGCGGTTCACCACGGATGTGACTCTGGTTCCAGTCGGCGGCGCCGAGGCTCCGTATCATCGCGCAGAAAGGAGCACAGATGTTCATTCACGCCCTCGTCACGTTCATCGTTTCGCTCGCCTGCGGGCTGACCGGCGCCGCGCAGCACGCTCACCATCAGGAGGGGCCCACCGCCTCGACCTCGGCGCTCGGAGCCGACCAGGTGCGCCAACTGCTCGAAGGAGAGGGAATGGGCCTCGCCAAACCGGCGGAACTGAACCACTACCCCGGCCCACGGCACGTCCTCGAACTGCGTACCGAACTCGGGATCACGCCGGACCAGGAACGGCAGGTTGCCGCGGTTCGAGAGGAGATGCTCGTGCGGGCGCGCGCGCTCGGCCGACGCATCGTGGAGGCGGAACAGGCGCTCGACGCCGCGTTCCGATCGGGCGAGATCACCGAAGCGGAGCTGGCGCGGCAGGTCGGCATGATCGCCAGGCTTCAGGGAGAGCTTCGTCTGGCGCACCTGCGGGCACACGTGCTGACCCGTCCGTTGCTGACGGTCGAGCAGGTGCGGCGGTATTACGAGCTGCGCCGCGGCCACGGGCACTGACCGCTGGCATCCTTCGTGCGAACGCAGCCGCGTGCGATTCAGAGAGTTCGTCGCGCTCGCCGCCGCCCTGACGACCGCCGCCTGCGTCCAGATCGGCGGCAGTGAACCAGCCGCCGAGATCGCCGGCGACGGTGAGGTGGCTTTCACGATGGCCGGGCAGGGGGGCGCGGCCATCGTGGTGCCGGTCGAGATCAACGGCACGGGTCCGTACCAGCTCGTGCTCGATACCGGCGCCACGATGACCTGTCTCGACCGCGGCCTCGTCGAACGGCTCGAGTTGCCGAAGCCCGTCGGCATGGTGGGGTACGGCGCCACGATCGGCCAGGCGGGCGCCGTGTCGCTCCACCGGATCGATACCCTCGCGGTTGGTGGGATCACCGCAAAGCGTCTGAACGCCTGCGCCCTCGATCTGCAGAGCGTCAGGAAGGTGGGTCTCGAGGTCGACGGGCTGCTCGGCCTGAACTTCCTCCGCTCGTTCCGGGTGACGCTGGACTTCAAGCGCAACGTACTGACGCTCTCGCCGGCCTGAGCAGCCAGCCGGCATGGGCTCGCCACGGCAGTGCTCGCCACGGGTATGTCGTTTGAATCACTCCTGTCCCGGAGGAGAACATGAAGTTGATGATGAATATTGTTGGGGTGTGCGCGATCGTCGCCTGCGTGGGCTGCGGCGACACGATGCGCAACAATCCGCCGGCGACGTATCCGGGTGACACGCCGGTCGGTACCACCGGCACGACGGCGACGACGCCGTCGCCGACGCAGGTGCAGGGGGACCGGATGGGACACGTCCCCGTCGGCCAGGAGCTCGACGTGCGTCTGCAGACGTCGCTCAGCTCCGCGACGGCCGAACCGGAGCAGCGCTTCGAAGCGACGACGGCGGTGGATCTGATGCAGGGGAACACCGTGCTGATCCCGGCCGGCTCGCGCGTGCGCGGCGTCGTCCGCAGCGTCGATCGGGCGGGCAACATCGACCGCACGGGCCGCCTGACGCTCGCGTTCGACCGCATCACGATCAGCGGCCGCGACTACGAGTTCCGCGGCATGGCGACGCAGGTGTTCGAGAGCGGCGGCATCCGTGACGAAGCGGCGACGGTCGGCACCGCCGGGGCGGTCGGCGCGATCGTCGGCGGCATCATCGGCGGCATGAAGGGCGCGCTCCTCGGCGCGGTCGTCGGTGCCGGCGGCGTGATTGCCGCGACGGAAGGGAAGGACATCGAGCTGCCCGCCGGCACGGTCGTCCGCGTGCGCCTCGACACGCCGATCGAGGTTCGCTAAGTCCAGGGTGCTGCGGGGTGCGGCGGGGTGCTGCGG
>Ga0247719_1000483_pt1 | contig 23652 bp, 21 predicted proteins | sample 41E_DmetaG_FD_189046 | JGI IMG/M metagenome (GOLD analysis project Ga0247719, IMG submission 189046) | Soil microbial communities from hillslope of Landscape Evolution Observatory, University of Arizona, Oracle, AZ, United States - 4-1-E_D | ecosystem: Engineered > Artificial ecosystem >...
GCAGATGGGCGGGCAGCCGGTGGGCCGGCTCGCGATGGGCAGGGTCACGGTGGGCGGCATCCGAGTTCGTGTCGACGCCGTAGCCGCCCGCGTGGTCCTGCTGGCCGCGGCTCATCTTGCGGTCACCGCCACGCTGAACGGGCTGGCGGTCGACGACTCGATCAACGCCGCCGGCATGGCGAAGACGCTCGCGCTCACGATCGCCTTCACCGTCGTCGGCGTGCTGCCGGTCAACGTCGAGCACGGCCGGCACGCAGCGAGCTTCACGCTCGTCGACGCCGTGCTCGTCGTGGGGTTCTTCCTCGTCCCGCAACCATGGGCGCTGGTGGTCGCCGCAGCCATGGGCGAGGTCGTCGCCTGCGCCGTCCAGCGCCAGCGCCTCATCAAGGTGGTGTTCAACGCGTCGGCCGCCATGGGCGCGGTCACCCTGTCGGCCCGCACGTTCGACCTGCTCCCGACTCCGGACGCGACCCATCCCGCCACGTGGGGCGTCACGTTCGTCGCGCTCCTCGTGTACCTCCTGCTGAACCACGCGTCGACCTCGGCGGTGCTGATGGTGGTCGAGGGTCGCCGGTTCCACGACCTGTTCCTCGAGTCGCTGGCGACGGCAGTGGCAGCGACGGCCGTGTGCGGTGCGATCGGGCTTTCGTTCGTCGTTCTCTACGCTGCAGCACCGGGCGCCCCGCTGTTGCTGCTGCCGCTCGGGATCGTCGCGTTCCTGGCGTTCCGCGCCGTCGCGTCGCACCGGTCGGAGATGCTCCGGTTCAAGCGTCTCTACGACGCATCGTCGAACACCGCGTCGCTTCGCGACATCGCGTCCACGCTGTCGACGCTCGCGGACGAAGCTCGCTCGCTCGCTGGCGGCACGATCGCGGTCGCCGCGGCTCCGGATTCGCGCGGCCGCTGGTACGGCGTCCTGGTGGGCGACGGCTTCGGCGGTCCGCTCCGAGCCGAGACGACCAAGGCGATCGTGCACGAGGCTGCGCACGGCTCGCTCGAGGTCCCGCTCGACGAGCTTCCCGCGGTGATCGCGCGGCTCGCGCCCGGTGCGAAGGACTGCGTCATCGCCTCGAGCACGGGGGGTGCCGAGGCGATCCTCCTCGTCTTCCGTGAGGTCAACGACGGCCACGGCGCGGCGCGAGCCGATGTGCTTTCCGCGTTCGCGGCGCACGCCGCTCTCGCAGCCAGTAATTCCCGGCTCTTCGAAGAGGTCGAGGCGAGCCTGCGGCGCCAGATCGACCTCCACCGCCAGAAGGACGAGTTCCTCGCGGCCGTCTCGCACGAGCTCCGGACGCCGCTGACGGGCGTCCTCGGCGCCGTGGTCAGCCTTCGCCGCCTCGGAGACCGGCTCGACGCGACGAAGCGCGAGAGGCTGTGCGAGCTGGCCGAACGTCAGGGAATTCGGCTGAAGCGGCTCATCGAAGACCTGCTCCTGGTCGCCGCAGCCGAGTCGGGTTCGGCCGCGATTCACCTCGAGCCGGTCGAGATCGGGCCGTTCCTGGCGAAGGTACGCGCGCCGCGCGAGAACGTCGCCGTCGTCATCGAGCCGGGCGCGCCACGGGCGGTGCGGACCGACCCGGCACGGGTGACGCAGATCGTCGACGCGCTCCTCGACAACGCGACGAAGTTCGCACCGGGGCAGGTCGAGGTTGTCGCCGCAGCGGCCGTCGGCGGCGGATGCACCATCGCCGTCCGTGACCATGGGCGCGGTATCGCACCGGAAGATCGGGAGCGCGTGTTCGACCGGTTCGTCCAGCTCGACCAGTCGTCCACCCGCTCCCAGGGCGGAACCGGAATGGGCCTCTACCTCAGCCGCCAACTTGCCGATCTACTGGGTGGCGTCCTGACCGTCGAGGAGACGGAGGGGGGCGGTTGCACGTTCATGCTCGCACTACCTGACCAGCCCGAACGGGCCATTGCGCCCGAGTCGGACACGTCCGACGATGAAGGCAGGCGCGTCGTCACGCTGACGTCCGCCGCGACTCCCGAGGAACAGCCGTGAACAACACCACCGTCCGTCGTGTCCTCGTCGCCGACGACGATCCGGACATCCTCGACCTGCTGACCCTGAACCTCGAGTGCCACGGCTACCAGGTCCACCCCGCCGCCGACGGTGAGGAGGCGCGTGCGCTCGCGCTGCAGCTCGTCCCCGACCTGATCGTGCTCGACGTGATGATGCCGAAGCTCGACGGCCTCGAGGTGCTCGCCGCCCTCAAGGCGCATCCGCAGACCCGCGAGATCCCCGTCGTGATGCTGACCGCCAAGGCGAGCGACTCCGACGTCTGGCAGGGCTGGCAGGCGGGCGCCGACTACTACATCACCAAGCCGTTCGACCTCGACGAGCTGATGCGCTTCATCGGCTACCTCCAGGTCAACTCCGCGGTGTAGTCGGACCGACCGCTACAGGGTCTCCGCGAACGACACCTCGCCCTCGCCGCGCAGCACGTTCTTGAGCAGCTTCCCGGACGGGTTCCGGGGGAGCTTGTCGGTCGCGAACTCGACGTAGGCCGGCACCTTGAAGTTGGCGAGCGTCTCGCCGACCCACTGGCGGACCTCGTCTTCGGTCATCGACTCACCGTCCTCCACCCGGACGACGGCCTTGACCTCTTCTCCCAGCGTCGGGTGAGGGACGCCGATGATGGCGGCTTCGGCGATCTTCGGGTGCTCGATCAGGCGGTTCTCGATCTCGACGCAGTACACGTTCTCGCCGCCACGGATGATCATGTCCTTCGCACGATCGGTGATGTAGAGGAACCCCTCGTCGTCGACGTGGCCGACGTCGCCGGTCTTCAGCCAGCCGTCCTCGGTGATCGTCTCCCGGGTCGCGTCCGGCTTGTTCCAGTAGCCGGGCATGATGTGCGGCCCTCGCACCCACACCTCGCCCGTCGCGCCGACCGGCACCTCGCTGCCGTCGGCGTCGACGATCTTGATCTCGATCACCGGCAGTGGGCGCCCCACGGAGTCGGGACGCTCCGCGTTGTCCTTCCCGCTGTTGACGGTGACCGCCGACGACGACTCCGTCAGGCCGTAGGCGTTCGACGTCGACTTCACGTTCGGGAACGTCTCGTGGATCCGCTTCTGCAGCTCGGCCGCTGAAGGTGACCCTCCGTAGGCCACGGCGGTGACCGTCGACAGGTCGTACTGGTCGCGTGCGGGGTGCTCGACGACCCGCCACACCATCGTCGGGACGGTCGCCCAGACCGTGATCTTCTCGTCTTGGATGAGCTGCATCGCCTTGTCGGGCTCGAACTTCCCGACCGGGATGACGATCTTGATGCCGGCGAGCATGCCGACGACGAGACCGGAGTGGCACCCCGAAACGTGGAACAAGGGAGAGGTCAGGAGCGACGCGTTCTTGCCCGTCGGGTCGATCGTCGTCGCACCGGGGTTGATCATCGCCCCCGACATCGACGAGTAGAGGGTCCCCATCAGGTTGGAGATCATCGACCGATGAGTCGAGATCGCACCCTTCGGCCGGCCGGTCGTGCCCGACGTGTAGAAGATGACCGCTTCGTCGTCTTCCGCGATCTCGCTCGTCGGCATGCCCGCACCGCGTCGCTGCAGCAACTCGTCGAAGGTGTGGATGCGAGGGTCGCCGTCGAGGCCGACGTCGGCCGCAGTGCAGTCGGCGAGGAAGACCGCCTCGAGGTCCTTCAACGAGTCGAGGTCGTCCTTGATCCGCTCGAAGCGACCCTTGTCGGCGACGAGGATCTTCGATCCGGAGTCTTCGAGGCCGTAGAGGATCTCGTCGGTCTTCCACCATCCGTTGAGACCGACCAGGATGGCGCCGAGGTCGACCGTCCCCCAGAACGCGAGGCACCACTCCGGGTTGTTCGCGCTGAGCACGGCGACCCGGTCGCCACGACCGACGCCGTACTCGTCGGCCAGCGTGGCGCTCACGGAGTTGGCGAGGTCGACGAAGTCGCCGAAGGAGATCCGTCGGTCGCCGTAGACGATGAAGTCCTCGTCGCCGCGCAGCGCCGCGATGGCCGGGATGTCGCGCAAGGCCTTCATCCGGTTCTTGAAGACCTTCATGGGGACCCCTCGGATCTCCTCGGTCTCGATCTCGAACGCCCCGCCAGGGCCGGTGAGCATCGCCTCTACTTCTTGCGCGGTCGGCATGGCGGGCATTAGATCACGTCCCCTATGCCGAAGGTCGCCGTCCACGTGAAGCTCCCCGCCACCCCTGGGAAGGGGGACGAGCTCGTCGCCGCGTTCACCCAGATCTACGAGGCCGGCGGGCTCGACACCGAACCAGGGACGATCATGCACGTCATCCACCAGGCCAAGGACGACCCCGACACCGTGTACTTCTACGAGGTCTACGAGGATCAGGCGGCGCTCGACGCGCACAGTCAAGGCCCGGTCCTCAAGGCGGTGTACCCGAAGCTCGCCGGCCTCGTCGCCGGCGCGCCGGAGATGGTCGTCCTCTCGCCGAAGAACGCGCACGGCCTCGAGCTGTAGCCGGTGGCGACCTTCGTCCTCCGCGGCCACCGCCTGATCGACGGATCGGGTGATGCGCCGCGTGAGGGCGACGACGCGACGGTCGTCGTCGACGCCGAACGCATCGAGAGCGTCGGCGGCCGCACCCCGTCGCTGCCTCAGGGCGACGACGTCGACCTCACCGGGTTGACCGTCCTGCCAGGGCTCATCGACGCTCACGTGCACCTCACCCTCGTCGACCTCGCCGACGAGGAGGGCAAGAAGACGCCCGCCGCGGTCATGGCCGCGAAGATCTTCCACGTCTGCAAGCTCACGCTCGACGCCGGCTTCACGACCGTCCGCGACGCGGGCGGCGCCGACGGCGGCATCGCGCAGGTCACCGCGTCCGGGCTGTTGCCGGGGCCGCGGATCTACCCGTCGGGGCCGCTCATCGTCCAGACCGGCGGACACGGCGATCTGCGCCTTCCTTGGGACCACCACTCCCACGGCGTCCACGGCGTGCCCGGGTTGTTCCAGATCTCGACGCTCGTCGATGGGCCTGACGCGGCGCGCAAGGCTGCTCGCGAGCACTTCCGCCGAGGAGCGACCCAGCTCAAGGTGTGCGTCTCGGGCGGGGTCGTGTCGCTGACCGACAGCCTCGAAGACACCCAGCTCAGCGTCGACGAGCTCCGCGCCGTCGTCGAGGAGGCCGAGGCGCGACACACCTACGTCCTCGCCCACGCGCACAACAACGCAGGGATACGCAACGCGCTCGCCGCCGGCGTCCGCAGCATCGAACACGCGACGTTCCTCGACGACGAGACGGCTCAGGAGATCGTCGCCGCAGGCGCGTACGTGGTGCCGACGCTCGCCGTCGCGCATCTCATGATCAACGAGTGGCGGGAGTGGGGCCTCACCGAGGAGATCGCCGCGCGCATGTCGGGGATCGAGGAGGCGATGAGCAACGCCGTGCGCATCGCCTACATGGCGGGCATCCCGCTCGGGTCGGGGAGCGACCTCCTCGGCCCCGAGCAGAACCGGCGGGGCCTCGAGATCGTGCTCAAGGCCCGCCTCATCGGCGCGATGAACGCGATCGTCAGCGCGACCCGCACCAACGCCGAGCTCATGGGCCTCGCCGACGAGGTCGGCACCGTGACCGCCGGCAACCGGGCGGACGTGGTCGCGTTCGACGGCAACCCGCTCGACGACCCGTGGGTGCTCGACGATCCCGACCGCTGCGTGTTCGTGATGCAGGGCGGGAAGGTCGTCAAAGACCTCCGCCGCTGAACGATCAGGCCGTGACGCGCTCGAGCACGTAGTCGATGCAGCGGGTGAGGGCGGCGACGTCGTCGGGCTCGATCGACGGGAACATCGCGATGCGGAGCTGGTTGCGCCCGAGCTTGCGGTACGGGTCGGTGTCGACCATCCCGTTCTTCCGGAGGATCGCGGCGAGGCCCAGCGCGTCGACCGACTCGTCGAAGTCGATCGTCGCCACGACCCGCGACCGCTCGTCCGGCTTCTGGACGAACGGCGAGGCCAGCTCGTGGGCCTCGGCCCACCCGTACAGGATCTCGGCCGACCTGTCGCTGCGGCCGGCGCTGAACTCGAGCCCACCATTACCGTTCATCCAGTCGAGCTGCTCCGCGAGCAAGAAGATCGTCGCGAGCGCAGGCGTGTTGTACGTCTGGTCGAGGCGCGAGTTGTCGAGGGCGATCTTGAGGTCGAGCGACGCCGGGATCCAGCGGCCTGACGACGCGATGCGCTCGATGCGGTCGACCGCGGCGGGGGAGCACGCGGCGAGAAAGAGGCCGCCGTCACCGGCAAAGTTCTTCTGCGGAGCGAAGTAGTAGACGTCGGTCTCGCCCGGATCGAACCGCAGCCCGCCCGCCGCCGACGTGGCGTCGACCAGCACCAGCGACGAGTCGTCCGCTCCTTCGGGTCGACGGAGCTGCATCATCACCCCGGTCGACGTCTCGTTGTGGGTGAGGCAGTAGGAGTCGACACCGGCGCGCGCGACCGCCTCCGGGTGCGTGCCCGGCTCCGACGAGATGACCTCGGGGTCGCCGAGGTGGGGAGCCGCCTTCACCGCCGTTGCGAACTTCGACGAGAACTCGCCGAACGACAGGTGCTGGCTCTGAGCCTCGACGACGCCGAACGTGAGCGCGTCCCAAAAGACGGTCGTGCCGCCGTTGCCGAGAACGATCTCGTAGCCGTCGGGCAGCGAGAGGAGCTCGCGAAGGCCCTCGCGAACCCTTCCGACGACTGCCCGCACCGGCTTCTGGCGGTGGCTGGTCCCCATCCACGAAGCGGCGACGGAGGCCAGCTTCTCGACGATCTCCGGGCGCACCTTCGAGGGCCCTGACCCGAACCGGCCGTCGTTCGGCAAGAGGTCGGCGGGGATCTGGATTTCGGGGAGGGGGGCCTCGGTCACTCCTTTAGTCTTGTTGATATGGAGCGCCTGTCCCGCCGCATTGCCGCCATCGCCGAGTCTGCGACCATCGCCGTCGACACCAAGGCGAAGGCGCTCAAGGCGGCGGGCGAGGACGTCATCGGCTTCGGCGCAGGCGAGCCCGACTTCGCCACGCCCGACTACATCGTCGAAGCCGCCATCGCCGCCTGCTCCGACCCGAAGAACCACAAGTACACACCGACGCCAGGCCTGCCCGAGCTTCGTGACGCGATCGCCGCGAAGACCCAGCGCGATTCCGGTCTCGCGGTGGAGGCGGCGCAGGTCCTCGTCACCAACGGCGGCAAGCAAGCCGTGTTCCAGTCTTTCGCCACGATCGTCGACGAGGGCGACGAGGTCCTCCTGCCCGCCCCGTACTGGGTCACCTATCCCGAGGCGATCCAGCTCGCGGGCGGTGTTCCGGTGGAGCTGCCGACGGACGAGTCGACCGGCTTCAAGATCGACGTCGAGCGCCTCGAGGCGGCCCGCACGCCGCGAACGAAGGTGCTGCTGTTCGTGTCGCCATCGAACCCGACCGGTGCCGTCTACACCCGCGACGAGGTCGAGGCGATCGGGCGATGGGCGGTCGAAAAGGGCATCTGGGTCATCACCGACGAGATCTACGAGCACCTCGTCTACGGCGACGCGTCGTTCTCGTCGATGCCGGCGCTGGTCCCCGAGCTCGCGAACACGTCGATCGTCATCAACGGCGTGGCGAAGACGTGGGCGATGACCGGGTGGCGGGTCGGTTGGATGATCGGTCCGCTCGACGTGATCAAGGCCGCGTCGAACATGCAGACGCACGCCACCTCGAACGTGTCGAACGTCGCGCAGCGCGCTGCGCTCGCGGCGGTCGCCGGCGACCTCTCGGCCGTGGCCATGATGCGGGAGGCCTTCGACCGCCGGCGGCTCAAGATGGTCGAGCTGCTCAACGACATCCCCGGCGTCAGCTGCATCGAGCCCCACGGCGCGTTCTACTGCTTCCCGTCGTTCAAGGCGGTGCTCGGCCGTGAGATCAACGGCCGCGCGCCGAAGGACACGCTCGAGCTGGCAGAGATCGTGCTCGAGGAGGCGAAGGTGGCGATCGTGCCGGGCGAGGCGTTCGGCGCTCCCGGCTACGCCCGCCTCTCCTACGCGCTGGGCGACGACGACCTCGTCGAGGGCGTCACCCGCATCGCGAAGCTCCTCGGCTAGCTCCGGACGTGCCGCCGAGGAAGGCCGCCGGCGCGCGGAAGAGGAAACCCGCGCCGGCGAAGCGCACGCAGGTGTCCAAGGCCGAGCGCCTCGAGCGTCAGAAGCAACGGCGAGCGCTGCGCTGGCGGCTGACGGCGGTCATCGTCCTCCTGTTGGGCCTTGCGTTGTTCGTCGTGTTGAACCGCGGCGGCGAAGACGACGCGGCGATCGCCGAGGTGGAGGCCAGCGGCGCCTGCGCCTATGACACGCGCACCGACGAGGATCCTCCCTCGGACGGGGACGTCGACGACGTCGAACCCGCCGAGCCCTCCTTCTACGAGCCCGACGACGAGCTTCCGTCCGACCTCTCGCTGATCCGCGCCATGCGGCAGGGGTTCGTCGTGCTCTGGTTCGACCCCGAGACACCGGTCGACGAGGTGCACCCGTTGAGCGACCGGTTCGGCCGTGACCTCATCGTGGTTCCGAGGCCGGGGATGACGACGCCGATCGCGGTGACCGCCTGGAAGCGGCGGGCGTTGTGCGCGTCGATCGACCAGAGAGCGATCGCTGCGTTCGTCGACGGGTTCCGCGATCGCGCTCCCGAGAAGGGGTTCCTGTAGAGCCACGGGTGGCGCCGGTGCGAGACCGGCGCCACCCGCGGATCGGATCAGGCTGCCGCTGCGCCGGCGATCACCGGCGAGTTGAGTCGTGTTGCACCTTGGCTGCCGCGGAACCCGGCGTCGCCGTAGCTGAACACGCCTCCGTCGGAGGCGAACAGCCAGTAGCCGTGGCCGGTCTCGCTGAGCGCGCCCCCCACGATCGGCTGGTTCAGCCGGATCGCTCCGGCACTGCCCGCGAAGGTGGCGTCGCCGTAGGTGAACACGCCGCCGTCGCGAGCGACGAGCACGTAGCCGTCGCCGGTGGGCGTCGCGAGGATCGCGACGATCGGCTGGTTGAGCTTCAACGAGCCCGCACTGCCGTGGAACCGCGCGTCGCCGTAGCTGAACACGCCGCCGTCGGAGGCGACGAGCCAGTACCCGTTGCCGGACGGCGTCGACGCGATGCCGACGACGGGGGCGTTGAGCTTGATCGCGCCCGCGCTTCCGGCGAACGGCGCGTCGCCGTAGGCGAAGACGCCTCCGTCGGCGGCGGCCAGCCAGTACCCCGCGCCCGTGGTGCCGCCGACCGGTGCCACGACGCCACATCCGACGCGTGCCCCGGCATCACCGGTCGCCAGTGTCGCCGCATCGGGGCCGGGCCCGGCCGTCGTGCTGTACCGCGAAGGGATGTTGGCGTAGTTGTCGCGCCCGCCGTGCACGATCACCGAGACGCCGCCGTCGTCCGACAGCAGCTGCGCCACCGAGAACGCGTCCGTCGTGTAGTCGGCCCGTGCCACCCCTGCCGCGTCGGCGTACAGGACCGGTAGGTCACCCGCATGATCACCGTGCGGAGCGCCCGCGGGGTTCCAGTGGCCTCCGGCCGATGCGACGAAGTCTCCGGTGCAGCTCCCGTTCGTGTGGATGTGGAAGCCGTGGAACTCCGACCTCGGCTCGAGGCCCGTGACGTGGGCACGAACGCGCACCCGCTGACCGACCTGGGTGAACGTCACGTGGCCGATCTGCGACCCGGCCTGGTTCTGGATCGCGGCGCGGGCGTGTGCCGGTGGCGTCGCGATCCCGACGACCGGTGCGTTGAGCCGCAGCGATCCGGCGCTGCCGGCGAAGGCGGCGTCGCCGTGGGTGAAGACGCCGCCGTCGCGAGCGGCCAGGTAGTAGCCGGATCCGCCCGGCGTGGCAGCGACCCCGACGACGGGCTGGTTCAGCCGCCGGCCTCCCTGGCTGCCGTGGAACGCCGCGTCGCCGTGGGTGAAGACGCCTCCATCGGCTGCGGCCATCCAGTAGCCGCCTACCGGGGCCGGGGTGTTCGCGGAGATGACGCCGCAGGCGAAGCGGCCGCCGGCATCGCCCGTGGCGAGCGTCGCCGCATCGGGACCGGCCCCGCTCTCGGTGGTGTACCGCGCGGGGATGTTGGCGTAGTTGTCACGTCCGGCGTGGACGATCACCGCGACACCGCCGGGATCGGCGAGCAGCTGGTCGACCGTGAACGTGTCGACCATCACGTTCGCCCTCGCGACGCCGTCGGCGTTCGCGTAGAGCACCGGCAGGTCGCCCTGATGGTCGCCGTGGGTCGTGCCGCCCGGGTTCCAGTGGCCGCCTGCGCTGGTGAAGTCACCGTCGCACGCGCCGTTCGCGTGGATGTGGAAGCCGTGGAAGTCGTCAGCCGGCGCGAGCCCCCGCAGCACAGCGCGGACGCTGACCTTCGCGCCCACCTGCTGGAACGACACCTGCCCGATGACCTCGCCGGCCTGGGTTCTGACTGCCGCTGTCGCCGTCGCGCCTGCCACGTCTGCGTGGGCCGGTGCGGGAAGGGTCCCGCCGGTCACAGAGAGAGCAGTCGCCCCGAGCACCACGGCCAATCGCCGTCGAACTCTCACTCCGTCTCCGTTCTCTAGGAGATCGCCGGGAGGATCCCGACGAGAGCGGATGCTGCCAGAAGCGACGGCTGCGTGCTCTGGACGTGCTCTATGAGAAGGCGGACATCGCGAGCGTCGCCACGAGCCACACGAACACGACGGCGGCTACGGCGAGCACGGCTGCGAGGAGCAGGCGCGCGTGGCGATCGGGTGTCGCGACATCGTTGCGGCGCATCGCCATGTCGTCCGCATACCCATGATCGGCGGACGTCGAACCGATCGCCCGAAGTCGTTGGGTGGTGAACGGCGTCATCGGCGAGGATGGAGGGATGCCGCGGATCCTCGTCACCGAGCCCCTTGCCGAGAGCGGCCTCGCCTTGTTGCGCGAAGCCGGTCACGACGTCGACGTCCAGCTGGGGCTCTCTCCCGAGGAGCTCCTTTCGGCGATCAAGGGCGCGTCGGCGCTGATCGTGCGGTCGGCGACCAAGGTGACGGCCGAGGTGTTCGACGCGGCTGACGCGCTCGTCGCGGTGGGTCGCGCCGGTGCGGGCGTCGACAACATCGACGTCACCGCAGCGACCCGCAAGGGCGTCATGGTCATCAACGCGCCCGGGTCGAACAGCCTGTCGACCGCCGAGCACGCCGTCGCCCTCCTGCTGGCCCTCGCCCGCAACGTCCCCCAGGCCCACGGCGCGCTCAAGGCCGGCCGTTGGGAGAAGTCGAGGTGGGAGGGCGTCGAGCTGCACGGCAAGACGCTGGGCGTGCTTGGTCTGGGCCGGATCGGCACCCTCGTCGCCCAGCGCATGAACGCGTTCGGCATGCGGGTCATCGCACGCGACCCGTTCGTCACTCCCGAACGTGCCCGCCAGCTCGGCATAGAGCTCGTCGACAGCTACGAGGAGCTCGTCGGGCAGAGCGACTTCCTCACGATCCACGCCAACAAGACGAAGGAGACCGCCGGCCTCATCGGCAAGGACCTCCTCGCCCACGCGAAGCCGGGCCTTCGCATCGTCAACGCCGCCCGCGGCGGGATCGTCGATGAAGTCGCACTCGCCGAAGCGATCTCGTCAGGGCGCGTCGCAGGCGCGGCACTCGACGTGTTCGAGACGGAGCCGACGACGGAGTCACCGCTGTTCGAGCTCGACAACGTCGTCGTGACGCCCCACCTCGCAGCGAGCACGCAGGAGGCTCAAGACAAGGCAGGGCAGATGATCGCCGAGCAGCTGCGGCTCGCTCTGGCCGGCGACTTCGTTCCTTTCGCGGTGAACGTCGAGGCTGCCGAGGTGCCGTCGTCCGTCCGCCCGTTCCTGCCCCTCGCCGAGCGGCTCGGTCACCTCTTCGCGCTGCTGGCCGAAGACTCGATCCCCGAGGTGCTCGACATCGCCTACCAGGGAGAGCTCGCGGGCCACGACACCCGGCTCTTGAAGTTGGCCGTGCTCCGTGGCGTGCTCGGCGCGGGAAGCGACGAACCCGTCTCGTACGTGAACGCGCCGCAGGTCGCCGAGGAGCGGGGCATGCAGGTGCGGGAGTCGACGACGACGGTCTCCGACGAGTACGTCAACTTGATCTCCATCAGCGGCGACAAGCACTCCCTGGCGGGCACGCTCACCGGGCGGCGGGGCGATCCGCGCATCGTGATGCTCGACGGCCACGATCTCGAGATCCCGCTCGCCGATCATCTTCTCGTCGTGCGCAACGACGACCGCGTCGGGATGATGGCGCTCGTGACCGCGACGGTGGCGGAGGCCGGGGTGAACATCGCGGACATGCGCCTCGGACGCTCACCGGGTGGCGGCACCGCGCTCGCCGTCATCACGAGCGACCAGGAGATCCCGGCGGGCGTCCGGGAGCGACTGGCAGGTCAGCCCGGCATCCTCGACGTCGTCACCGTCAACGCCAGCTGACCGGCATCGCGCTGGCCGGTCGCGGGTACATGCCCGGACATGACCAGCACCCGCTCCCGCAGCATCCTCGCCGCTCTCCTCGTCACACTCGGACTTCTGGGCGCCGCTTGCTCCGCCGAGGGTGACGTGAACACCGAAGGCGACGGCGTCGAGATCAACGGCGACATCGACTCCACGGAGGAGTAACGCGGTCAGCCGCGACAAGACGAAGGGCCCGCCTCAGCGGCGGGCCCTCGTGAATCCGTCCGCCTCCGCAGCGGAGGCGTCGACGTAACAACGATCCGGTCTGGTCCGGTCGTAGGCGAACATCCCGGGGAGGTGGAACAGGCGGCTCGCCAGCTTCGCCTTCACCGGGTGCGTCTGGGGGCAGATGCCTCCCACCGGCTCGACGAACGGGGTCGCCGCGGCCGCAGCCCTCTTCGCCGTCTTCCTGGTGGTTCCCGCCGCCTTCTTCGCGGCCTTCGTCACGGCTTTCTTCGCGGCCTTCTTCGCGACCTTCGCCGCCTTCTTCACCGGGGCGACCGGCTTGTCGGCCTCGGGGACGATGTCGAGCGGCTCGAGCTTCGCCACCGGCGCGGGGTCGAGGATCTCCTCGGCCACCATCGCCACCTCCGCCTCGACCTGTTCGGCCGGGTGGTCGTGATCGGCCGGCTCCGGGAGGGGGGCCGCGGGCTCCTCGATCGGCTCACCGACCTCGTCGACCGGCGGCACCGGCGGGTCGGGCGACACCGGCGGTACAACCGGCATCGACAGCGGCGGCGTCGGTGCACGACGCGGCTCGGGCTCGGGTGCCGGCTCGGGCGCGACGTCTTGCGGACGCGGGCGCGGTGTGTCGACGATCGGCTGCCACGGCTCCGGCGCGGGCTCCCGCCTGTCGCGCCGTGACTGGACGGTCTTGAACAGCGCGAAGAGGACTCCGATCAGCAACCCGACTCGAAGTCCCATGCGGAACGACCGCCTGACCATGGGGCGACGATACCCAACGGTGGGGAGTCATCCTTGACGCACCGCGTCGCGGTCGCGTTACCATTGGCGTCAGTCATGTATCGCACCGCCACCACCGGCCTCCTCCTTACCTGACTGGCGAGCTCCCGTCAGCTCGCCCACGACCTCCTGCGCCCGAGCGGCCAGGGGGTTTTTTGTTGCTCCGGAACCGATCGAAGGACCTGAGATGCCTCCCCAGCCAGCGCAGCCGAAGAAGATGCCGTTCGAGAAGTACTCGCCGTTCCGGCCGCTTCCGCTCGCGCTTCCGAACCGGGAGTGGGTCAATCGCCAGATCGAGAAGGCGCCGCTGTGGTGCTCGGTCGACCTGCGCGACGGGAACCAGGCCCTGATCGACCCGATGGATCCGACCCGCAAGATGCGGATGTTCGAGACCTTGATCGGTATGGGATTCCACGAGATCGAGGTCGGCTTCCCGTCGGCGAGCCAGCCTGACTACGACTTCGTGCGAGAGCTGATCGAGAACGACCTGATCCCCGACGACGTCACGATCCAGGTGCTGGTCCAGTGCCGGCCCGAGCTGATCGAGCGCACGTACGAGTGCCTCATCGGCGCGCCGCGGGCGATCGTCCACTTCTACAACTCGACCTCGGTCCTGCAGCGCCGCGTCGTGTTCAACCAGGACAAGGAAGGCATCACCCAGATCGCGGTCGACGCCGCGCGCCTGTGCAAGAAGTTGGAGAACGACGTGCTGCGCGGCACCGACGTCCGCTACGAGTACTCGCCCGAGAGCTTCACCGGTACCGAGATCGACTACGCGATCGAGATCTGCTCCGCGGTCGCCGACGTCATCGAGCCGACGACCGACAAGAAGGTCATCTTCAACCTGCCGGCGACCGTCGAGATGTACACCGCGAACATCTACGGCGACGTCATCGAGTACTTCCACAAGAACGTCCCGAACCGAGACAAGATCATCCTGAGCCTGCATCCGCACAACGACCGCGGCACCGGTGTCGCTGCCGCGGAGTTCGGGATGATGGCCGGCGCCGACCGCGTCGAGGGCACCTTGTTCGGCAACGGCGAGCGGACGGGCAACGTCGACATCGTCAACCTGGCGCTGAACCTGTTCAGCCAGGGCATCGACCCTGAGCTCGACATCAGCGACATCGACGCCCTCCGCCGGACCGCCGAGTACTGCAACCGGCTGCCGGTGCCGCCGCGCCATCCGTATGCGGGCGACCTCGTGTACACGAGCTTCTCGGGTTCGCACCAGGACGCGATCAAGAAGGGGTTCGAGGCGCTCTACGCCGAGAACGGGCCCGACAACTACCAGACGTGGGAGGTCCCGTACCTGCCCATCGATCCGAAGCACGTCGGCCGCACCTACGAGGCCGTCATCCGGGTCAACAGCCAGTCGGGCAAGGGCGGCGTCGCGTACGTGATGAAGACGGAGCACGGCTTCGACCTGCCCCGCCGCCTGCAGATCGAGTTCTCCAAGGCGATCCAGACGATCACCGAGGACACCGGAACCGAGATCCACCCCGCCGCGATGTGGGAGGCGTTCATCAACGAGTACCTGCCGGAAGATCCGCGGGTGCGTCTTCTCGGACACGAGGCGACCGTGACCGAGCACGGCTCGACCATCACCGCGCAGCTCGTCGTCGACGGCGAGCACAAGACGATTAGCGGTAAGGGCAACGGTCCGATCGCTGCGTTCGTGCACGGGTTGCAGGTCGACCTCGGCATCGAGCTCGAGGTCATCGACTACGCCGAGCATGCGATGACCGCGGGCACCGACGCGCAAGCTGTGGCGTACGTCGAGACGCGGGGCGAGTCCGGCATCAAGTGGGGCGTCGGCACCGACGAGTCGATCATCACCGCGTCGTTGAAGGCCGTCGTCAGCGCGGTCAACCGTCTGGAGGCCGACTCATGAAGACGACGGGACCACTCCGGTGGCCGGACTGCCGTATCCGGTCCACGAGATCGAGGAGCGCTGGCGCACCGAGTGGGAGGCGCGCGGCGTAGGTCGCGTCGATCTCGACGACCCGGCTCTGACGAAGGCGGAGGTCTTCTACAACCTGGTCGAGTTCCCGTACCCGTCTGCCGAGGGGCTGCACGTCGGCCACGTGTTCCGCTACGGCGGCGCCGACGCCTACGGGCGGTACCAACGCATGCGGGGCAAGCGCGTGTTCCAGCCGATGGGCCTCGACGCCTTCGGCATAAACGCAGAGAACTACGCGCTCAAGGAAGGGCGCCACCCGAAGGCGCACACGCAGCTGACGGGCGAGCGCTTCCGCGCCCAGCTGAGCCGGATCGGCTGCGCCTGGGACTGGACGCACACCGTCGACACCAGCGACCCCGACTACTACCGGTGGACCCAGTGGATCCTGGTGAAGCTGTTCGAGGCCGGGTTGATGTACAGGGCGGAGGCTCCCGTGATCTGGTGCCTGTCGTGCCTGACGGTGCTCGCCCGCGAGCAGACGGAGGGCGAGGCGGGAAGCGAACGGTGCGAACGGTGCTCGAGCCGCGTCGTCGAGAAGGTGATGACGCAGTGGTTCCTGCGCACCACCGCCTACCGCGACCGGTTGCTGAGCGGACTCGACGCGCTCGACTGGCCGGAGCGCGCGAAGAAGCTTCAGCGCCACTGGTTGGACGGGCTGCGCGACTGGTTGATCTCACGCCAGCGCTACTGGGGGCCGCCGATCCCGATCGTCCACTGCTCGAACGGCTGTGGCGCGGTGGCGGTCCCGGAGGAACAGCTGCCGATCGAGCTGCCCGACGTCGACGACGTACGGCCGACGGACACCGGCATCAGTCCGCTGGCGGCGTGCGAGGAGTGGGTCCGAACGGCGTGCCCGAGCTGCGGTGGCCCAGCGCGCCGCGAGACCGACGTCTCCGACACGTTCGTGGATTCCTCGTGGTACTTCCTCAGGTACCCGTCGTGCGACATCGACGACCGTCCCTGGTCGGACGACCGGACTCTGCGCACGTGTCCCGTCGACTTCTACGCCGGGGGGCCGGAGCACGTTCAGCGGCACCACCTGTACGCCCGCTTCGTGACGATGGCGCTGCACGACCTCGGGCTGGTCCCGTTCGACGAGCCGTTCCCGAAGGTGCGCCTGGGAGGCTTCATCGTCCACGCAGGGGCGAAGATGTCGAAGAGCCGGGGCAACGTGGTCACGCCGGACGAACGCATCGCGGCCCATGGCGTCGACGTCCTGCGGTGCGCGCTTCTGTTCAGCACGCCGTGGGACCACGACGGCGAGTTCACCGACGCCGCGGTCGCCGGCGTACAACGCTTCTTCGGAAAGGTGTGGCGGGCCGTGCTGGCGGCGGACGGTGAAGCCGGAGACGATCTGCCGCCGCGCGTCGTCGAGGCGGTGACGAACGCCATCGAGCGACTGAGGTTCAACGTCGGCATCGCGAGGCTCATGGAGGCGGTGCCTTCCATAGGCTCGACCGCCAGTGCGAAGACGTTCGTGCAGCTGCTTGCGCCCTTCGCGCCGCATCTGGCCGAGGAGCTCTGGCACCGGTCGGGCGATGGCGTCAATGGCTCGGTCCACGAGTCGGCGTGGCCGCAGTTCGTCGTCACCCAACGGAAGCACAACGAGCCTCAACTCGGGCACGCCGCCGCCGATCCATGAGGTGTGGACTCCCCTGGGGGCAGGGAGACGGCGGGCGTCACGACGCGTCTGATCGTTCGTTACGTGCGGGCTCATGCCGGCGCCGTGGCGGTGGGCGACGTCTTGCGCCTCGCGGGCGAGCAGCGGCCGCTGAGCGTGCTCGAGGACGAGCGCTCGTGGAGCACCTACGACCAGAAGATCGCTCTGTTCGAGGCTGCGGCGAAGGTGCTCGACGACGAAGATGTCGCCCGCCACGTCGGCGAGTGGGTGCTCGACGAGCAGATCGGGCTTCCCCTACGCATGGTGCTGTGGGCGATGGGGTCGCCGGCGCAGCTCCTGCGCAACATTTCGCGAGCCTGCACGAAGTTCTCGACGGTCGCCGACATGGCGTGTCCCGAAGCCGGATCGACGTCAGCGGTCGTGACGTACCGGCTGCACGACGGGTACACCCCGAGCTTCCACGACTGCGGGTACACGCAAGGCCTCCTCTCGCAGGCGTCGGCGCTCTTCGGCGTGCCGCCGGCGCGGATCGACCACGACGAGTGCCAGGTCGCCGGTGCGGAGCGGTGCGTCTTCGAGCTGAGCTTCCCGCGCCGGAAGCGGCTCTTCTCGGCCCGCCGCCGCAACCGCCGGCTCGAGACCGAGCTCCGACTGATGACGAACCAGGTCGAGTCGCTGCAGCGGGCCGCGGCCGAGATCGTCAGCGCGCCGACGATCGACGAGACGATCGGACGCGTCGCATCACGGGCGCGGACCGTGATCCGCGCTGCGGGGCTGATCGTGGCGGTGCAGCCGCTCGCGGGTTCAGAACCGATCGTGCACGCGGAGGGCTTCGACGATGACGAGCGCGACGACCTCGCCCGGAAGCTGACTGCCGACCCTGTCGAGGACGTGGCCGGCGCCGTCGTCTTCGAGATCCGCTCACCACGACGCATCTACGGGCGCATCCTCGCGACGAGCCCCGGAGGAGACCCGTTCTTCCCGGAGGAGCAGCGGATGCTCACCGCCTTCGGCACGTTCGCGGCGACGGCGCTCGACGCGGCCGTCTCGCGAGAGACGGTGCACGTGCTGGCGGAGCTCGGTCGGTCGCTCGCGGACATCACGGCGACGACCGACGTCTGCGATCGCGTCGCCGCCGCGGTGCCGCAGGTGATCGGAGCGCCCTACGCCGCGGTGGCGCTGTGGGACGCCCCGGAGCTGGTGATGCGGTTCGTCGGCGTCGAGGGATTCTCCTCCGACATGAACGCCGCACTCCGGGCGGTCGAGGTGCATCCCGACGACTCACCCGATCTCCTCGCTCAGATCGAGAACCCGCGTCCGCGCTTCTACACCCGCTCGAGCCCTGACGAGTTCGTTAGCGCGCTGCTCGACGGGTTCGGCGTCGAGGCGGCGATGACGGCGCCGATCCTCGTGCGCGGTGAGTTGCGCGGACAGGTCGCGGCGGGATGGAACGTGCCGCCTCCGACGGCGTTCGAGAGCGAACTGGTCGAACGCATGGCGGGCCTCGCGGTGCAGGCGGCGACCGCGCTCGAGAACGCCCGGCTGCTCGAAGCGGCGACCCATCAGGCACTCCACGACCCGCTGACGGGCCTGCCGAACCGGATGCTGCTCGACGACCGACTTCAGCAGGCGGCCGCACGAGCACGCCGCGAGGAGACGTTGGTCGGCGTGCTGCTGGTCGACCTCGACGGGTTCAAGCAGATCAACGACACCCTCGGTCACAGGGCCGGCGATGAGGTGTTGTGCCACGTCGCCACTCGCCTCCGCTCGGCGCTCCGGGACGCCGACACCGCAGCTCGCTTCGGTGGCGACGAGTTCGTCGTCATCTGCCAGGACGTCCGCGAGATGGAAGAGGTCGAAGCGATCGCGGCGCGCATCGAGAGCGCGATCGCGGAGCGGATGGTGCTGTCCGCTGGCGAGGTCGTGTGCGTCGGCGCGAGCGTCGGCCTCACCGTCGTCGATGGGTCGTCCTACGACATCGACGAACTGCTCGGGCTGGCCGACGACGCGATGTACCGCATCAAGCGGACACGTCCCGATCGTCGCCCCGTCCTCGTCTGACCGGGTCGCGCCGGGCAAGATGCGCCCGTGGTGCGAGTGCTCGTCGTTGCGTTCGCCGGCGCCTTCGGCGCCGCGGCTCGTTACGGCGTGCAGGGAGCGATCGGGGCGCACGACTTCCCGTGGGCCACGTTGTCGATCAACGTGGCGGGATCGGCCGCGCTCGGGTTGGTGCTCGGGGGCCTCGGCTCACGGTGGTCGGAGCACGTCGGCTTGGCGGTCGCGGTCGGGTTCCTCGGCGCGTTCACCACGTTCTCGACGTTCACGTACGAGGCGACGTCGATGATGCGCGACGGCCGCGGAGCGGCTGCGTTGCTCTACCTCGGTGGCTCCGTCGTCGCAGGTGTGGTCGCCGCCGCGCTGGGCTACGTCGCCGGGTCGCGGTTCCAGTAGCCCGACATCAGCTCCGTCGCCCACGCCGGCTGCCGCACCGTCGTTCTGGGTGCGAACTCGGCGACGTACGGCTTGATGTCGAGCACGGGTGTGCCGTCGATGGCGTCGAGCCCTCGCACGTGGATCTCGAGGCCGTCGGCGTCGACACCGACGAGCTCGCACGTCGTCACGCCGATGCGGTTGGGGCGAGCCTTCGCCCGCTGGGCGAAGATGCCGACCTTCGGCCACTCGGTGTTGTTGCGGGGATGGCGAGCGCCGAGGTTGATCGCCGCCTCGTCGACGAGGTGGAACACGAAGACGACGTCGATGTGGCTGAAGGCGTCGAGGCCGGCGATGACGTCCGGCACGAACCGGGCTGCGTCGAGGACGATCGTCGACTCGACCCGAGCCCAGTCGTCGTCGACCGCGTCGGCGCGTCCGCCGTGGACGAACCCGATCGGGTCGAGCGTGAACTGCGCGTGGGTCACGCGGTCGTGGCCGGCAGCCACTCCGGACGCGTCGCCTCGTAGGCGTCGATGGCGTCGGCGTTGCGGAGCGACAGCCCGATGTCGTCGAGACCTTCGAGCAGGCGGTACCGCGTGAACTCGTCCATGGGGAACGGCGCGTCGATGCCCGCGGTCGGGGCGTACACGCGGCCCGTCTCGACGTCGACGTTCACCTCGAGATCGGGATCGGCCTCGATCGCGGCCCACAGCTTCTCGACGGTCTCCTGGTCGACCTGTGCCGGCACGAGCCCGGCCTTCGTCGAGTTGTTCCGGAAGATGTCACCGAAGCGCGGTGAGATGACGGCGCGGAACCCGTAGTCGAGGAGGGCCCACACGGCGTGCTCGCGGCTGCTCCCGGTCCCGAAGTTCGGCCCTGCCACGAGGATCACCGCGTCACGGTGCTGCGGCTTGTTCAGGGCGAAGTCGGGGTCCTTCTTCCACGCGCTGAACAAACCCTCGCCGAAGCCGGTCCGCTCGACCCGCTTGAGCCACTCCGCAGGGATGATCTGGTCGGTGTCGACGTCGCTGCGGCGCAGCGGGGCCGCCTGGCCGGTGATGACTCGGATGGGCTCCATCAGTTCTCCAGGTCCTTCGGGGTGGCGAACGTGCCGGCGACCGCGGTTGCGGCCGCGACGGCGGGGGACACGAGGTGGGTCCGGCCGCCGGGGCCCTGCCGTCCCTCGAAGTTGCGGTTGCTCGTGCTGGCGGCCCGTTCGCCGGGGGCGAGCTTGTCCGGATTCATCGCGAGGCACATCGAACACCCCGCTTCGCGCCACTCGACACCGGCGTCGACGAACACCTTGTCGAGGCCTTCCTTCTCCGCCTGCGCCTTGACCGCCATCGACCCGGGGACGAGCAGTACCCGGACGCCGTCGGCGACCTTCCGTCCCTCGAGGACCTTGGCGGCCTCCCGGATGTCTTCGATCCGGCCGTTGGTGCACGAGCCGATGAAGACCGTGTCGACCTTGATGTCCCGCACCGGCGTGCCGGCTTCGAGGCCCATGTACTGGAGGGCTCGTGCCGCCGCCTCACGGCTCGTCGAGTCGAGGAAGTCGTCGGGGCTCGGGACGTTGGCGTCGATGGCGATCACCTGCCCGGGGTTCGTTCCCCACGTGACGTGGGGGACGAGCTTCGTCGCGTCGATCTCCACCTCCTTGTCGAAGGTGGCGTCGGCGTCGGTGACCAGGCTGCGCCAGTCGTCGAGCGCCTGCTCCCACGCCTTGCCCTTTGGCGCGTGCGGTCGCCCTTCGAGGTAGGCGAACGTCGTGTCGTCGGGAGCGATGAGACCTGCACGTGCGCCCGCCTCGATGCTCATGTTGCAGACGGTCATGCGGCCTTCCATGGTGAGGCTGCGGATGGCGCTGCCGCGGTACTCCAGCACGCTGCCGATGCCGCCGCCGGTGCCGATGCGCCCGATGATGGCGAGGATCACGTCCTTCGCCGTGACGCCCTCGGGAAGCTCACCCTCAACCGTGATGGCCATCGTGCCCGGCTTCTGCTGGGGGAGCGTCTGGGTCGCGAGGACGTGCTCGACCTCGCTCGTGCCGATGCCGAATGCGAGGGCGCCGAACGCGCCATGGGTCGACGTGTGGGAGTCGCCGCAGACGATCGTCATCCCCGGCTGGGTCAGACCCTGCTCCGGGCCGATGATGTGGACGATGCCCTGCTTGGCGTGGCCCATCGGGAACAGGCGGATGCCGAACTCCGCGCAGTTCGCCGCGAGCACCTCCATCTGCTTCGCGCTGATCGGATCGGCGATCGGTTCGAGGAGGTTCTTCGTGGGGACGTTGTGGTCCATGGTCGCCAGCGTGAGGTCAGGTCGTCGGACCGTGCGGTTCGCGAGGCGAAGCCCGTCGAAGGCCTGCGGGCTCGTGACCTCGTGGACGAGGTGGAGGTCGATGTAGAGGAGGTCGGGCTCGCCGTCGGCGCGGTGGACGACATGGCGCTCCCACACCTTCTCGCTCAGCGTCTGCGGTGGCTGTGGTGTCTGTCCCATATTCTGAGATACCCTTCTCACGTGCTGGACACCACGATAAGCGGGATCGGCGTCCTCGACAAGGCGGTGAGGATCCTCGACGCGCTGGAGACCGGAGCATGCTCGCTGGCGGAGCTGTCGGCCGCGGTCGCTCTGCCCCGGGCGACCACGCACCGGCTGGTGTCGGCCCTCGAGGTGCACGGCTTCGTGGAACGCGATGCCGGCGGGCGCTACCTGTTGGGCCCGCGACTGGCCGTCCGGTCGCTGGCGGACGCCGCGCGTCCGGTGCTCGAGCGGCTGCGGGAGGAGACGGGGGAGTCGGTGCAGCTGTACGTCCCCCGCGGTGACCGCCGCGTGTGCTTGGTGTCGCTGGAGTCCCCGCACTCGTTGCGGACGATCGTGCCCGTGGGCGCCGCGTTGCCGATGACGAAGGGGTCCGCCGCCAAGGTCTTCCGTGGGTTGGCCGACGGGGTCGAGTGGGTCGAGTCGGTGGAGGAGCGGGAGAAGGGTGTCGCGTCGGTGAGCGCCCCGGTCCGCTCTGCCTCCGGTGGTTCTGCCGGCGCCGTCGTCGCCGCCGTCTCCGTGTCGGGTCCGGTCGAGCGCACCACCCGTTCGCCCGGCCGCCGCTACGCCCGAGCCGTCGTCCGCGCCGCCCGCGACCTCGAGTCCGCCATCACCCGCCACTGACACGACCGCGCAGTTGCGCGCAGTCGCGCACACGATTGGTCACGAAGGTCGGCACAGCCCGCCTTCGTGACCAAAGATCATCGCCGCAACGCCCAGTAGGTCATCAGCTCGGGTCTGCGACGTCATCGGCCAGATCGTCCAGCCGGCTTGCTGCAGCCGGTTCGTACGCTGCGAGTCGGCGTGGAACGCCGCGCGGTTCAGGTGCTCCTGCTCGCTCTGGTACTCGAACCCGTGCTTGAGGTCGCGGTAGCCGACGTCGATGCGGTACCTCCAGCCGGGACCACGACCCCAGATCTGTTGCTCCGGCTTCGGGAAACCGCCGGCGACCAGGGTCGCCACGATGTCGAGCTCGGGTTCGCTCTCACCGGGGTGGTAGCCGGGCACGATGATCGCGGCGAGTGCGTGCATCGGCCCGCCGCCGCAGGTCTTCCTCGGCAGCTCCCGCACCAACCTCTCCAGGTCTGACGTACGCATCACGTCCCGCCGCAAGAGGTCGTTGGCGGCCGCCTTCAGGGTCCGGAAGTCGACGCGTGTCGCCGTGTCGAGGAGCGTCCGCGCAGGGCTCGTGACCGGGAGCTTGCGACGCTCCGTGATGTGATGCTCGGGAAGCCAGAGGGTGCGACGAGTTCGTACGCCTTCCAACCGCGATCGACTCTTCGAGGCGGTCACGAGCTCGATGTCGTCGGCGTCCGGATATCCCTTCATCTCCCACACGCCACCCGCGGTGAGGCCCGCCAGGAGATGGTCGTCGCCTGCGGCCAACTGCGCTGCCTTCCATGCCACGTCTTGCGTCTCCTCGATGCCTGCGCACCGGAGGACGCCACGCCGGGCCGGGTATGGAACGAACTCGCCTCTCGTCACCGCAGTGGCGAGCTCGCACTTCGACCAGCCGAGATCGGTCAGCTGCTTCGTCCGGAGTAGCCCCAGCTGACGACGGGCCACGTAGTCGTACGTAGCTCGCATGACCCACCTTCCCACCCGGGTGAGACACCGATGGCTGGCCACGATTGGTCACGAAGGCGGCCACAGCCGACCTTCGTGACCAATCGTCGTGGGGCCGGGCGGGCC
>Ga0247719_1000485_pt1 | contig 23629 bp, 29 predicted proteins | sample 41E_DmetaG_FD_189046 | JGI IMG/M metagenome (GOLD analysis project Ga0247719, IMG submission 189046) | Soil microbial communities from hillslope of Landscape Evolution Observatory, University of Arizona, Oracle, AZ, United States - 4-1-E_D | ecosystem: Engineered > Artificial ecosystem >...
CTTCAACGGCAGAGTATTTCCAGGCGACTTCGACCATCACTCCAGCGCCACCGGCAACGGCGATCAGGTTGGACCGCAGGGGTGCGTTGCCAGTGAGGCGGACGGCGATCCGCTGCGACGCCTGAACATCCTCGATCCGTGGGATTCGCAGTTGTCCAAGAGTCGTGACGATCTTGTTGATCGCGGCTGCGTTGTGGTTCCATATCTCCGCCTTCACCGGGTCGCCGGAAGCCACAAACAGGGCGTGCTGGAGTTGGCCGATCATGTCAGCCCCCCAGGCGCGCCAGAAGGCTTGATCGCCTTGATCTTGTCGTCCTTATCGACCAGATGGACGGTCCAGCCGTTGATGTTGACTGACCCGCCGACGTTAAGCGCCTTCTCTCGCCACTCGTACGCCCTCTTGATCTCGTAGGTGTAGTGCCCCGGTGTGCCAATCTCCACGAAGTCGGGCGGCAGGATACGCACAGCGTCGGTGACTGCACCGATTGTCGTGAATCCCCCGACGCCCGCCATGAAATTGCTCGGCTTGGTCGAGGTGTATTCGATGCGGAAGATGTGGGAGCACGGCACGTCGAAATCGAAGAATACCGGGGTGCCGTTGGGGTTGCGCATGGGCTTTTCGCCCTGCACGGCCAAAGAGGCTCCATCTTCCCGGAGGAACCTGCGGACCTGCATCTTGAAATCGTTGGACCATGCCACCACTGGCGGCTTACCACCCTGGAACGTCGTGTCTACGTCGGTGTTGATCCACGTGATGTAGACGATCGCCGCCGTCCCACCGTCGAGCATCTTGGCGCGGACGCTGCCGATCTCCATGTTCTGAACGTTCGGATCGCCGTGCCCACCCTCTGCCGCAAGGGCCGCAGCCTTGGCCTGCTCGACCGCCTTGGCCCCGACCCCAGTGGATAGGCCATCGACATAGACGGTCTGAATCGCACGACGCGGAACCATGTCGCCAGTGCGAAGGTCCAGCACGCGCTCATACTCGACGGACGTTATGACGTTCGCTCGTATACCCATTACACAAACCTCGATACGTCGTCGCCGCCTGACCGAAGCGCCATCTCACCGTTGAGCGCCAACAGCAGATGCTCTACGCGCTCAAGGGAGCGGGCCGACGATTCGGCGGAGGAGGCGATCCGGCTAAGAATCTCACGCTGCTCCCGAAGCTCCGAGACGATCTGCTCGTCCGACTTGGCCCGCTCCTCAATCGCAAGTGGCGGAGCCGGACGGTCGGACGCAGGAGCCGACGGCTGACTGGGCGATGGCTGCGGTTCATCGCGTGGCTCGGGAGCCTTGCGCTCCTCGAACTCCACCGCAGCTTTCTCCAGTTCCTTGATCTCCCGATCTTCTGGACTCCAATCGACCGGTGGTGCAACGTCTGGCTTTGGCGACTCGATCTCTACCGGGTCCAGCGGCTCAGCGACCTTCGGCTCCTCCGGCTTGTTCTCAGCCAGCGACTCCTTGAGTTGGGCGATGGTCGCCGCGAGGGCTTGGATTGCCTCCAGAAGCTCCCTGCTGGGCTCCGGTCGCTCAGGGGGACGCTGGGATGTCTCTGCGACAGGAAGCGGCTGTGGAGGCTCTACGCGGGACTGTGGGGCAGCAGGCAATGGCGCGGCTGGCTCCGAGGGCTCCAGCAATGAGCCGTCGTCATCCCCCGGTGGGAGTGGCAGGCCGTCTGGCCCCTGCGTTAAGTCGTTGTAGTTAGCCATCAGGAGATATCGAAGTCGCTGATGACGCCCGAGAACTGGAACGGAATGACGCCGCCGGTCGTGTAGTCCACGTCAGACCGCAGGACCGAGAGCAGTGCATCTCCGGTCAGCGTCTTGCCGTTGTCCAGTACGAGGTTGGCGTCGAAGTGGAGAATGTCGAACGGAGTGTTCGCCTTGCTGATTGGACCGGTCAGCCGGAACGGCGTCACCAGATCGTGCGGGCCGCCACGGTTGAAGTAGATTCCCTGCCGCGTCGAGTCGAAGATGCACGCAGCAGAGACGGTCCCCGTCCCGAACGGGAACGTGACGGTCGCCGGTGGCTCGGCATGTTCAAACTCAAGTGGCGTCTCATCGTTGAGCAGGTGCCCGCGCAGTGACCCGCCGTAGCTGACCTTGGTGTAGGCGAAAATGGTCTTGGGCAGCGGATCGTTGGCGGCGGTGACGTTGATGAGCCCCATGTTCCGCTGGAGAACCACCTGCGAGACTCGGGCCTGGATCGCGCCTTCGACCCCACCGACTCCACCCGGAGCGGCGTACTGGAACTCCCATGAGCTTCCACCATCGCCCGAGGTCTGGTACCAGCCGTGGCCCTCCAGCCGCATCACCTGTCGCTTGGTCGCCCGGTAGGCGGCGGCAGTGACCGTGGTTGATGGGGTTGTGTAGGTGTCGGTGTCGCCCTGCTGGGTGACATCCTGAGACGGGGTCTGGCGGTCAATGGCAGTGTCATCAATGCAGATGCGAAAGCCCTGCCCCGCGTTGTTGAAGCCGGTCAGGCTGCTGCCGGCAGCTACGGCGAAACTTGGAATGGCCATCGTTCTCTCTCCCCTCGTTCAAAGTCAGTTCTTGGTAGGTCTGGGCACAATCACACGCGGGTCGTTCTGTACGGGTCGATCCAAGTCGGGCCTGAACCCGGCGGCCACCCGGTCGCGGAACGATGTGTACGCCTGCCACCCCTGCTGCCCGTACATCGTGCGGGGGTCGGCGTAGACCAGAGCGGTCGCCGCCCCGAATCGCAGCACGGCGTCGGCGTACTGGGGCGGAAGGTTCAGGATCACACCTGATGGGCTGGATGTCCCAATGGTCCAAGACGTAAACGGCTGCCACCAGAACACCGTCAGCGTCATGTTGCCGCTGGGCTTCTTGTCGAACCACAGCCGGCTTGGGCCCTCGAAGGCAAGCATCGTCGGCTGCCCCGTGGGGGTTGCCCCATCGTGATATCTCTGGACGGTATGGAGCGGGGCCTGCTTGACGGCCTTGCCACCGATTGACGCCCAGATGAAGTTCTCCTCCATGAACCGATCCATCCCGGCGACGCCCTGGATGTTGAACGGATGGGCGGAACCGGCTGTCAGCGGCACGCTGGTCGTGCCGCGAATCGCGCGTGTGGTCTGGGCGAAGTCGTTGCCAGCGAACCGAATCGCGCGGTCCACGTTCTCCGGCCCGAAATGCCCATGCCCTGCCGGTGCGTGCAGCACGCCAGACAGCACCGTCTCTCTCGCTTCGGCCAGCGTCATGCTCATGGTCCCACCGTCCTAAAGTTCCACTGGTACCCTGCTCGTCCAACGCGACCTGACAGGATGCCGCCCCTCATGGGTCCGAGATTCGCCTGAGCCGCACCATCCATCCGCTTTAGATCGCGGACCTGCGTGCTCTGGCTCGCCTCCTCGACCTTGGAGTAGTCCCCGGTGCTGGTCGCTATTGCGAATGCCGCCACGAGTCGTCGCAGCAGGTTGTCGAACGAGGTGGGCACGTTGGCCACATCGCCGGGCAGCGACAGAGGCACCCAGCCGGACCGGTAGACGGCACGCATCGCCGCCGCGAGATTGGCCGTGGGGATCGGGGCGATCTCCAGCCGGGCCGATGTCGGGGTCTGTGACGGGCTGGCCTGCGTGGGGTAGGCGACCGCAGCGTGATAGCCGCAACCTGCGGAGGTAGACCGAAGATGCTCGATCATCTCCAGCGTCGTAAGGGTGATCCCGCTGCCATCCCGCATCACGAGCGATTCAAGCTCGCCGAACCCGAAGTCCCCCGGCAGTGCGACGTAGGGCTGATTTGCCACGAAATCCAGGTCCACCGGGGGCCTGAGTCGCCAGCGCCACGAATGCAGGCCGTATAGGTGTCGGCCAGCCTCATTGACGATCTCGACCGGGTCGATGCGCGGGTCCGGCGAGCCCCCGAGCGAAAGTTCGCAGAAGTCCACCAGCTTTCGCAGCGTCAGTGCGCCCGAGGACGCCGGCGCCGACGCGAGCGACCCATCGTTAAAGTTGAAGGTCTGCGGCATAACTCACGACGCCTCCACCGTGAAGGTGAGTGGATTCGTAAACTCGTAGCCCGATATCTGTGCCCACCGGTAATAAGTGCCCGGATCGAGATGCAGCGTCGGCGTGTTGCCGAACGCATCGGTCTTGACCGTCCCGGCCACGATGTCCTGCCCCACCGAGTCGGTCGTGATCCAGACGTCCGCGCCCGCCACCGGGTCACCAGCGGCGGTCTTGACGTTGAGCACCACGGCCTCTGCGCCATCGCCATCGGTGTCCAGCCCATCCACGCCCGCCTGAATGGCTGCGAGCTGGGCGTCGAGGTCTGGGCTGGCCAAGCCCACAGCGCCGCGAACATCGGCGGCGGAAAGGTTGTGAAGCGCCGCGATGGCTGCCCCGTTGGCGGCGACGGCTGCCTGCGTGACCTGATGCTCCGCGTCCGTCACCAGTGACGCCGAGAACAGAATCGCCTCATCGCTGATCCCGCCCACCGTCGCGGCAATCCGCACCCCCACGACATCGCCGCGCGCCCAGCCGGCGGGGATGGTCGCGCTGGCCCGGTAGCGCCCCACGCCGATGTCAGTGACAGTCACCGCCTCAGCCGTGTCCACTCCGTTGCGCACCAATGTCCCCGTTGGCAGGGAGTCCGCATCTGCAATCGACCCCGCCAGCGGCCGCGTTGTGAATTGAAACACGATGTTGTCGCCCGGCTTATGCACCACAGAGCACCCCCGAGGATTGCAGGGTTGGAGAGCTGAAGATCGACGACGTGAAGATCGATGCTACCTCGTCGCCGGTGACATCCCAGTTGATCGCGTTGTCGAGCTGGCCCCGGAGCGTCGAAATCGTCTGACCACCGGAGGAGTCGATCCACGACGCGTTGACGTTGGTAAGGCTCTGGCTCGCGCCGCCGGCCAGCGTCACGTTGCTGTAGGTGCCCGGCGAACTGGAGCGGAACGTAGCATTGCTGGCGGTCAGATTGCTGGTGACGGTGTAAGTTTGACCAGCCGCGAAGGTGACATCACGGCGTGCCCCAGCCGCGACATCGAGCGACTGCGCCTCCCAGCCGAACGAGCCGCCGAACGTTGAAGCGACTCCCGCGGGGACTGCCAGCGTCCCGAACCGCGCGAACGAGCCGAGAGTAATCGTCTGCGTCGTGTTGATCTGGATCGGGAGAGCGATGCGTCCGGTGGTCAGGGCACTGGTCGAGATCGTGCCGGCGGAGTTGATGTGCAGCGTGGACGTGCCTGCGATCTGGCCGGAGGTCATGGCGTTGGCCGTGATCGCGCTGCCGGAGAACTGGATCGGCGAGCCGTTGAAGGTTTGAGTCGTCGTGTCGCCCAGCCTGGCGAACGTGCCGGTGACGGTGAATGTAGATGCCAGAGTAACCGTCGCCGCGTCGGTTCGCATCTCGAAGTTGTCCCAACTGATGCCACTCGTATTGAGGGTCGTGCCAAATCGCACCACGAGCGTCGATCCTGTCGCAACCACGGTCCCGGCGGTGTACGTCAGGATTCCTGTGGAGTAGCCGACTCGCCCGGAGATGGTGATCGTCCCCGCGGTGTCAATCACGAGGTTGTTGCGAATGCCTCCACTGCTCAGGCTCGCACTTGCAGACCATGTGCCCGTTCCGACCAGCCTGATCGTGCTGGTGCCGGTTATGGTCCCGCTGGTCATCGCCGGAGCCGTCAGACTCCCGGACAAGACAAGATCGGAGCCGTTGAGAGTGTGAGTGCTGGTGTCTGTAGTCGAATCGAATGTCGCCGCGTTGAGCTGCTCAGTGAGAGTGCAGGTTACAGCGCCGCTGAGAATCTGCAAGTTGTTCCAGTTAATTCCAGAAACCGCGTATATTCCACCCGACAAAAGCCGCAACGTCGATCCGGTCGTGATCACGGTCCCGGCGGTGTAGGTGAATGTGCTGCTTGCGCCACCAGCGGCGAGCCGAGACCCAACAGTGATCGTTCCAGCCGTATTGATGACGACATTGCAGCGGAAGCCTCCGGAGTTTGAGGCGACGTTCGTGGTCTCAAACGTGCCGGTTCCGATCAGGCGGATTGTCGCCGTGCCGACGATGCTGCCCGTTGTCATGCTGTTCGCGGTGCAGCTTCCAGTCAGGTTGATGTTGGGGCCATTGATCGTCTGAATTACATTGGCTGAGGAGGAACTGAAGTTCCCGGCATTGAGATCGTCAGCAAGCGTGATGGTGCCTGTGAAGGTTGTGAGACTGATGGCCTGCCAGGCGATGCCCGCTGCATTGATGGTGGTGCCACTAGTCCCCAGCAGACGCAAGGTTGCTCCGGTCGCGATGACAGTCCCAGCCGTGTAGGTCAGGGTCACCGCGCCGTTGAATGCAAAGACGGATTGCACGGTGATCGTGCCGGAAGTATTGATTACGAGATTGACGCGAAATCCACCCGGATTGCCCGAGCTAACACCTGTTGTCCCCAGATTCCCAGTGCCGATCAGGTGAAACACTGTCGTTCCTGCGACTGCGCCAGAGGAAACAGATGCCGTGCAACTGCCTTGGACATAGAGATTGCGATCGTTGAACGTGCAAATCTGAGTTGTGCCGGCGAACGAAAACCCCCCGACGGTCCAGTCGTCGGCCAGCGTCACCGTGATGGTAAAGCCAGAGACATTGAGCGTCGTCGGCCAGGTCTTACCGTTAGAAGTGAGCGTGCCAGTCCCGCCCGAGCCCGCAATGAGGGTCAAGTTGGCCGATCCGGCAATGGTCATGGCCGGCGAAAGCGTCACCCCGGTTGTGCCGCTCGCAGTTTGGCTGCCAACCAGCAGTGCGGCGGTCATCGTAAGGGTGCCCGCGTAGTTCGAGCCGGACGTAAAATCAATCGTCCGGCAGTTGGACGAGACGTTGACGGTCAGGTTGCCGCTGCTGGCATCGGCGATCACGTCGTCGGCAGATGTAGGGACAACTCCGCCATCCCATGTGCCGGATGCGTTGTAGTTGCCGCCCGCGTTGCTCAGTCGGATCGTCGCCATTACTCAGCCTGCGCCTGTTCCTGTTCGAGTTTCCGCCGCTCGGTGATCGCGCGGTTCTCGATGCCCTTGATGATTTCCGCCTCGTCCTTGGGCTGGAAGTGCGGGATACTCACCTCGACCTCGCCAAGCTCGCCGAAGTCGTAGCGGACAACAGTCGTGATGGTTGTGTGTCGATTGAGGATTTCGTAGGTCATGGGTTACTCCAACAAACAGCCCCCGCAGCCATCAGGAGCGATGGCGCGGAGGCTTCAGGATTGGCCACCACAGATTGGCGATAGGTTGTCGGGGCGATGAGTCACCCCCTATTCGATGACGATATGGAACGTGCCGCTCTTGGCGTTGCCGCCTTGCGCCACCACGATCTTCACTCTCTCATTGGCGCAGGCGATCTTGTCCAGAACGGCGGTTCCGCCAGCGGCATACAGGGCCGCAGCCCCGGCGGTGGAATGCGTAGCCTGTCGAGGGGCTACCGTTTTGGATGCGTTGACATCGTTCTCCACCCATACGTCGGTGCCGGATTGCTCCAGCGTGATCGAAACGTCCACGCCGTCGGCGTAGGCGCCTTCCGACGCCTTGACGTATCGCACCTGATGAATCAGGCCGTAGATGGGACCGATGAGCGCTGTCGCCGCACCGTCCGCGTTCGTGGTGACGGTCACGGCATATCGTTGTGGAATGCGAGCCATCGGCGTACCTCCTAGTCAACTCACTCCGACTCAGCTTCCCACGTGCCCGTGAAGCCCAGCACGCTCCACTGGCCGGCCTTGGTGCAGAGGATGTGGATCGTCTCACCGTCGGCGTTGGCGGTCAGATACTTGCCCGCCGCGCCCTGAACACCGGTGGATGGAAGCGCAATCGTCTCGGTGCCGTTGGGGTCGATGCGAAGCTCCTGAGCGGCGCCGACGCGGAAGATGTATTCCAGGCCGACCACAGCCGCCGGAAGGGCGAACGTTACGGTGGCCGACGCGCCGACGGTCGTCAGCACCTTGCCGGAGTCCCCGGTGGTCACGGTGTAGTTGGCGGTCTTGGCGGTTACAACGCGCTTGGCGCCAGCAGCCGTGCCGGTGAACACGGCATCCCCGGTGACGGTCGGTGAAGCGATCGTGGGGCTGGCCGCAAGGCGGTCACGGATGATTTCACGAGTGCGGATCGGCGAAGGCATGGTCTTTCTCCCGTCCGGGTGTGGTTGCCATTCCAGCCCGACCCGGTCACGTAGAAGCTGGATGGTGAAAACCCGGCCACGCCGTCAGGCATGACCGGGCGGATGTGGAGGCACGAGACGGTGCATCAGGCCGAGGCCGCTCCAGCCGCGCCACTGAGAGCCAGCCCGTCAAACAGAACGAGCTTGCCACCCGGGACCGCCGAAGCGCCGTCGTCCTCAAGGGCGATGCCGACACTCGCGTTGCCATCGGCGAGGATGGCGACCGCGTGCGAAGCATTGACCGGCATGACCATCTGACCCTTGGTGTAGTTGGACGTGCCGGGGTTCTTGATCTTCACCAGACCACGGAGCTTGATGCGCCCCTTGGCGTCATCAGCGATGGACTGCATCGCAACTCCGAACGCCCAGCCCTTGAGATGGGCCGAGGCGGGCTTGACGAAGTTCTTGAACGGACCGGTGATGTCGTCCGTGATGGCGGGCGTGTCAGTGTCGGCGTCGGTCAGGTCAAAAGCGACCAGATCGCCCGCCGCGACAGCCGCGCCGGTTCGGTTCGTGGCGATGACCTCGCCATAGTGAAACGGCTCACTGGAAGGCCACGAGCCTTCGAGACTATTGATTGCCATTTGAAAGTTCTCCTTCGTTAGTTCTGAACATGAGCCCAAGAGAGGGCCGGGCGGTAACGGGCCCGCCCGGCCCCATTACTGCGATCAGACCGTCTTGACGTACCCGTGACGCTGCCGCGAGCAGTTGAACACGTTGAGCCACGTATCGACCCACACAACCATCGTGTCGGGCTTCGTGGGGGACGACATCGGAGCGCTGACCTGCATCCACTTTTCGCGGTGGAAGATCAGCTTGATGTGGTTCATGTTCAGGAACAGGTAGTGAGGCGCACCGGCGCTGAACACGGCGCGGTCATCGAACGCCTCGCACGCCCGGACCGGGATGTTGTTGAACACCGGGTCGGGATAGGACGGGTCTTGCGGACCTACGCGAGTCAGGTCGTTGTTGGCGCGGATGGCCTTCATGAACAGCCGACGCCCTTCCTTGTTGGTCAGGATGACGTGGCTGGCAAGCTCGGAGTCCGTGAAGTACCGCTCCGCGTTGGAGGGCTTCTTGAACTTGACGAGCTGGCTCATCTCGTCGAACGCGGCGATCACGCCGTTCTCGCTGTCCAGCGGAGCCGAAGCGGTGTAGCTGGCCGTCTGGTTGCGCCACTTGCTCTGGCTCGTGGGATTGACGCCCTGCACGGTCGTAAACCCTGCCGGGGCGAGCCCGTCGGAGGTCACGGACGCGAAGATTGAGTACGGGTCGGTCCCGTCCGACGCTTCCATCGCGCTGTGCGACGGCGCGGCGACCATCAGCCGCTCAAGTCGGTTGTACAGGTCGGTGTAGGCCGCCTTGTACTTGCTCTCCTTGAGCTTCTTGAACTGCTGGAACGTGGCATCGCCACTTCCACCCTCGTTCAGCATGATCTCCTTTTCGTTCCAGGTGATCGGAACGCGGACGAACCGCCAGGGCACCGAGATCGTGGACAGGTGATTGGTGTTCGTGACGGTGGCTTCTGCACCAGACAGATAGGTCGTGGCCTGACCGTTGGTGTCGAACAGGATTACATCTTTGATGCTCGACCCGCCCTGAACGTCCTTCTTGGCGCGGGAAAGCGCGTCGTAGGCTTCATAGTTGCGAAGTTGAGCATCATTGATGATCTCGTCCGGACCCGACAGCAGTGCCGGACCAGTCGTCTGCGTGAAGAAGTCGGTGAAAAGCGAAAGCGCTGCACCGGCCATAGTTTCTCCCTTTCGTTACGTAGTCTGCTCTACTGGGCCAGCGGACCGTAGTGCTTGGCGTATAGCTTCTGGAAACTGAGCCGTTCCTGCTCCTCCTTGGGGAGAGTCCGGCTGTTTTCAGAGGCCGCCAGCGTCGTTCTTGGCTGGCCCGCCTTTCGCTGTGTGCGATCGGCGAGCAGTTGGTTTCTGAGATTCACGGCGGTCGATTCGCCCAGTTCCCACCGCGAGGCTTCCGCGAAGGTTTCCTCGACGGTCTTGAACCGGCCCGTATCGGCCAGCGTGTCGTAGCGATCCAGCACACGCTGGAACGCCGCATCGTCGTTGAGGCCCGGGTAGCGGTTCGCAAGCCGCGCCCGTTCTGCCCGGATCGTCGCTTCGACAATCTGGGCCTGCATGGCCGCTTCCCGCGCCTGCACTTGGGCAAGCCGCTGCTCGTATTCGCTCTTGACCTGATTGACGACCTGCGTCGTAACGGTCGAAAGCGCTTCGGTCAGCGGGCCCTTGAGGGGCGCGGTCAGTTCGTCGGCATCAATGGGCTCCAGCAGCTTCTCAATGGCGTCACGAAAGTCCGGGTTCGCCGGAGCCTGCGTAGCCTGAGTCGCTTGCTGTGGCGCGGGCTGCGGCTGTGACGCCGTAGCCGACGGGTCGGATGGAGTGGCGGGCTGGGACTTTTGAGAAGCCTTCCATGCCCGATACTCGCGTCCGTACTCGTCCTGGTCGCGCTGCGCCTTGAGGCGCTTGAGACCCTTTTCGACGAACTGCACGGGGTTGGCCTTGAAGCGTTCCCGAAGGTCCGCCTCGTCATAGACCCCGTCTCGCTGGTAGGCGGCAAGCGCCAAGTCCAGCGACTGCTCGGGATTGATGCCAAGGACCTCAACGTACTTGGCAACCCCCTTGTCCCCGGTGATCTCCGACAGGTCGGGTTGGGCCGCCTCAGCGGGCGGGTCCGACTCTTGTACGGGTTCCGGCGACTGTTCCACGACGGCTGGCTTAGTCTCAGTGTTTTGCGGTCCCGCCATGAGCCGGTCAAAAACCTCGCGGTCCTTGTCGGTCTGGCTCGGGGTTGTCGCGGCCTGAGCGGCCTGTGGAACAACTTCTGCGGGCGCCTGCGCAATGGCAGGCTCCGCAACTGCGGTAACAGCCTCGGACATCTCTCTCTCCCCTCGGGGTTAGCGCCAGAATGGCGATCCCGGTTTCCCCTCGAACCTCAAAAATCCTTCGTCCACTTGTGGCCCGTGGCGGCCTCGGCGATCTTGCAAACCTCTCGCTCGTGGGCCCTGGACCGGATGATCGGGCAGCCGTAGTGGCGGCCCGGTTGCGTGACGCATTCAACGCCGGGGAGCCACTGCGGAAGGGACTTGCTGACGTAGGCGCAATCTTCGACCGACCCTACGATCCCGCCCAGTTGCGGCCTCGACCGGAAGTAGGTCTTGCCGTTGCGACGAACCGCCAGCCGGTTCCTGACCAGCGGCAGGTCCATAAGCTCCTCAGCGGTCAACTCAAGACTTAGGCGGTCGCCGTCGTCGGCGACGAACTCCTCGGCCATCGTGCTCTCTCCCCATAGCATTAAGCGCACGGACCACAGTGGTTTTGACAAAGACCTCTAGTTTTTTTTCTAAAAAAGCGTCCCCGCAAATCTGGCACGGCCCGGACACGCTCGCCCAGTGGCGACCGCACACCGAACAATCCACCCCGATTAGGTGGCGTTCGAGCATGGCTACTGGATTCCAGACGCCTCATACCCGCTCGTGCCGGCGTTTTGCCGCATGACCGTCCCGCCCCGGAAGCTGGAGCCGGGCATGGCGACCTCCCCTGAATCGGGTGCTGCGGGCATGGAGCCCATCCCCGCCGCCTCTTGGCCGGGAACCCCCATCTGCTTCATGCGTTCGAGCATGTTGTAGTCCACCCACTCGTCGGCATCGGGGATGTTCAGCGACTCGTAGATCACCCTCAGCGGCTCGCGCCAGTTGACGTGCGGCATGTTGGGCATCCGCTCCGCCGCCTGCACGAACATCTGGAAGGCGGCATTGACCCGGCGCTGGTAGACCGACTGGTTGGTGTGTTCCATGCTCATCGGGTCGATGCGGATCGACAGGTCGAAGAAGGAGAAACCACCGGGGCCGGTATGCTTGCCACCGGTGAAGGTTTCCAGCCCGTGCCGCTCGCCATCGGGACCGAGCGGGTGAATCTGACTGTCTGAGTGGAAGGCGTACCACGCGGCGGTCTTGAATACCTTCGCCACGCACCGGGCGTACACCCGCTTGAGCCCACCCATGCGGACCTCGGCTGCCTGCTGGCCCACGGCATCCCGTGTCGCAGTTACACCTTTTTCGGTGTCACCGAGCATGGCGCCCGATACGCCCGCGTCGGACCGTAGCTTGTCCCTCGCGTATTGGTTGTATTGGTACTGGGCGCCCGATACTCCACCAAGTTCAATCTGCTGTAGCTTGCCCGCAGCGTCATCGAGCCCGATGTATTCACCATGCTGGACGCTTCTGATTCTGTCGCCATCCCCGGATGTGATCGGACCGGCGACGAACCGCTTGTAGCTGGCCGCGTCACGGGCCGCTGCCGCCTCGTGGGCGTTGACGGCCTCAGCCTGCTCCGCTACCGCCGCAAGGGGCGAGAGGGGATAGGGCGATCCGGGAACCTTGTACGCCCCAAAGACGGTGTACGGCCCCCACGGCGGGCAGTAAGCGGGCCGAGGCTCCCTGATCCACAGCGCCTTCTTGGATACCCCGTCAGGCGTAGCCGAGACGGCCAGCGTGAAGATCGACCCATTGAACCCCGGCTGGTCCGTCTGGTGAACTTCGGGAACCCAGATATCCCACGCGAGGATTTCCCGGCGACGCGGAATGTCCATTGACCGGTAGTGGCGCTCCTCCCACTTGTCGAAGTCGGTATCGACCGCCAACCTCTCGACTTCCTCCCGGTTGTAGTCCGGGTCGTTCATCAAGTCCTCGTGATCCGCCCGCCACAGGTGCCCCATAAACCTCGGGCCACCGGCCTGCATCGGGTCATTGGTTCTGGCGGCAGAGTCCATCAGGAAATGGTGCGGCGCGATCTGGACCAGATACGGCTGGGTGGGGGCGAGGTCCGAGCCCTGATGGCCGGGCTTGGAGTCCTCGACGACCATCCCCACCCCGTAGGAGAACAGGAAGTCCATTGCGATATCCGACAATGGACTGGCAACTTCGTTGTCCTCCGACCAGCGATTGAGCGCGATTTCCAGCCCACGCGCCACATCGGACATCGTTTCGATGCCAAGCTCCTTCATCAGCGACTTGGGGTCGGGAACCCCGAACATCATCGCCAGCTCATTGAGATCGCTCGTGCCCGCAATGCGCATGGCGGTCTGGAGCTTGGCCACCCCCTCGTCGGAGATGTTCTTGGGGCTCGTGGTGATGACCCGGCACTTGGGATTGTCGAAGATCAGCGACGGGAGCACGATGGCCACGAACTGATAGGCATGGTTCTCCACGATGGGAACCGCTGGCATCCGGTCTGACCGGTAGTAGGCCCCGTGATATCGCTCCACCAGCTTGGCGGTGTTCTCCAGAAACTTGTCGCGCAGATCGGCGGCATGTTTGACCTCATCGTAGAGGTTGCCAGGGTCGGTTTTAATCATGGATCATCCTCCTCCTCTAGCTCGACATCCGTGTGTGGTGGTGATATCAGGGCCGCCTTCGCCGATTCCAATAGCCCCAGCGCCGTGTACGGCCCGCCGGAAAACGACAACTCCGGCGTCTGACCCTTCCCGATACGATCAGGCATGAGGACCACAACGAGCGCGGCGTCCGCTCGCTTGGCGATCTCCTCGATCAACTCGGGCATCGTGGCGGTAGACAGGTCCATCAGAACTCGAACCTGAACTGGGGCTCCCACGCCGGTCCCTCGAACTGCGAATCGTCGCCGACGATGATCGGAATGCTCAGATCGCCCCAGGTCTGCGCATGCTCAATGTGATTGCGCCCGGCCTTGTTGATGAGCAGGCGAACTGGCAGCTTCGTGTCGATCCGGCGGTGCGCCGCGTCGAACGGCTCGTAGGCCGCGAAGATGGCCTTCTGGTACACGCTGGTCTGGTCCACGCGGACCGGATGACCCTTGACGGTTTCCGCCGTCGGCTGCGCCTCGTAGTGGCCATCATCGAATCGGACGCGGACCCAGCCCGCCGGGATGGGGTCGGTGGGCAGCACGTGCTCACCGGGCTTATACTTGCGAACCTTCTCCACATTCTCCTTGGCTACAACACTCATCTGACTCTCTCCCAAAAATGTGCAATCCTCCAGAACGCCCGGAGGGTTATGCGGTCTTTCGTAACGAGAACACCGGTTTGGCCCGCCAACCCGCGCGCGAGCCCTTGAGAACATCTTCATGCTTGAGAATCGCGCCCATCGAGTTGGGCGGATACGACTTGACCGGTGGAGCTACCCACAGGCTGCGGTTGTTGCAGAACTGGGCCGCGTAGGCCGCACAGTCCACTTGGTCGTCATGCTTGCCGTGGGGGAACACCAGAAGCTCGCGCTCAAGGGAATCCAGATAGCTGGCGTTCGACTGGAAGTAGACCTTCCCATTCTCCATCCACACCTGCGCGATGGACGCACGGGTGATCTTGTCCTTGTCGGGTTTGAGTGACCGCAGCGGAATCCCATCCCTGCGGAACCGCTGCAATACCGCCGATCCGTAGTGCGCGTCCTCCACCCCCATCCAGACAGGCTTGAACGTGCGGTACATCGACAGAAGCTGGTCCTCGACCTCCGGGGCTTCCTTGCGATCCCGCCACTGCTCGACGAGCAGCATGTCGTTGTCTGGGGTAACGTCCCAGACCTGAATCACCGTGTAGTCGGCGCTGGTCTTGGCAGTCAGGGCAAGGTCGGCGACGATCATTCGCCAGCAGCGATCCTTGAGCACCCTCTTGCCATCGAACTCGTAGTGGGCACCGGCGTCACGGAAGTACCGGAACCACTCGCGTCGGAACATCCCACCGCCAGCCGGAGAGGGTCGCTGCTGGAACTGTGCGACGAACTCCTGCGTACCGATGGCTCGGCGGATTCGCTCCAACTCCTCGACCGGGTATCGCTCGGGCCACAGTGCTTCGCCGGGCTTGCGGCCCAGTGGGTCGTTGTCCTCGGCCAGAGCGGGCAGCGCCACGTTGGTCCACCTCTCCGATCTGTCGGCGAGAATGCGACCGATCAGATCGTCCTCATGCCAGCGAGTGTGAATCGCGATTATCGAACCACCGGGTTCAAGTCGCGTGTAGGCCGTGCCTCGGAAGAACTCCCAAGCCTTGTCCCGCATGATCTGGCTGTTGGCTTCCTCGCGGCTCTTGATGATGTCGTCGAGGATGAGCAGGTCGGCGCCCTTACCCGTAAGCGCACCTTCGATGCCGGTGGCGTACATCCCGCCGCCCTCAGTTGTGTCCCACCGGTAAGCCGCCTGAGAATCGACGGCCAGCTTGATGCCAAGCTCTTTCTCGTGCGAGATCAGGGTGTTGCGGACGCGGCGACCATACTTGGCGGCGAAGTCTGACCCGTAGGAGCAGAGCATCACGCGCTTTTCCGGGAATGCCGCCAGATACCAAACCGGGCCCCAGTGTGACAGCGACTCCGACTTACCATGCCGAGGGGGCATTGATACAACGAACCGGCTGTTGGGCGTGTTGGCGGCTCGCGTGATGATCTCGCTGAGCAGCCTCACGTGCTGCGGCGTCATGTATTTGCCATTGGACAGGTGTCGCGCCATCGTGTGAGGCGCAGCCCACCACGCGATGGGGGCAATGGCCTTGGCGTCGATCTGCTTAGGACTCTTTGGCATCGGTCTGTTCAAACTCTGCGTCGATCACCGGGGCCGGAAGCATCGGCGCCTCGTCCGCGAGTCGAAGGGCGATTCGTCTGGCCTGCTCGTCCCGCACGAGCATCCGGCCCGCGTCCGATCCGATCGTGATGCTCACGCCCGCCGACTGCGGATCGTCGCCCCATAAGGGCCGGGCCATCTTGGATGCGGCCCACTTGTACGCCTCCATTGCGGCCCGGCCGGCGTTGTGCGGGATGCTGCCGGTCTCTACTGCGGCGGCGATGTCCAGCACCCTCTGGGCATACACATCGCCACGGGTCGCACGCGCCAGCTCGTACTCCTTCCAAAGCTGCGGGTCGTCGGCCACGCCACGCATGAACTCCATCCGCGTCATGCCAGCGACCTGACAGGCGTCGTCGAGCGGAACGCCGTTGCCCACCGCGTCGATCACGCCCTGAATCATCTTGCGACGGGTCTTGTCACCAATGGGTCTAGCCATTGGCAGACTCCCGGAGCTTTGCGATCGCCGCCTTGTGAATCCGCAAAACCTTGTCGTACTTGACGGACAGCGACCGGGCGATATCCGCCAGCGTTTCACTGCGAGCCCATCGACTGACGATGGTGCGTTCGAGTCCGCTCAGGCCATCGAGCAATTCGGCAAGCTCTGGCGACACCGCCTCAGCCTCTTGCGCTACCCGAGACGCCGCGGCAATGGCCCTGCAACGCCGGTCGTCGGCGATCTCCTGCGCACGCAGTGCGGTGCGCATCGCGTTGCTGGCGTGAGTTGCCAGCTTCACTCCATCGGGCTTGTCTGCGGCGTTTAGCCGTACAATCGCCGCAAGAGCCGCTTCCTGAATCCGGTCGCTCTCGTCTACCGCCGGATCGTTGACCCCACCGCGATGCCGTGCGTAGGACCGCGCAGCAGCCAACACTTCTTTCCCTGTATCTCCCCCCTCCATGCTCCACACTCCCCACTAAGATGCCGCTGTCTTTCGCGGCTCAGCCCTGACCTGCCACGGGCACAAACCTCTTGCTCCCGTGGCCAAGGTGATGTCTGCCTCGATGCGATAACTTCTGTCGCCGACCGGGAACGCGGTGTGGGGGATGGTCGCGCGAAAGTTGTAGCCTTCGGAATCCTCTCGCCAGCGGTCGTCCGTCTGGAGGGAGTTGAAAAACACGGTCGATACCGTGGGAGTCGCGGAGTAGGTTTCCGCCAGCGTCGCCATGTCGGCGACCTTGATCGTTACAGCCTGAACACCGGCTATCGTGACCGGCAACCTGTTCTCGCCAAGCACTCGCGCCATCACCACCACGGCGCTGGACTGCATGGACTGAACCGTCTTGATAGGAAACAGCGAACCGCTCATCCCCTCTCCCCCTCTCTACGCCCCACCACATCCCACCTAGCATCCGGCCTGAACTGCGATAGCTCCGACTGCGAACCCCTCCGTCGCCTGCGGCAGCACCGGGGTTGCATCCGCCTCGATGGCTCCAACCCCGAACGCGCCCTGGATCACATGGACCGCCAGCGTCACGCCCGCCGCCTCACCGCCGATCGCGTATCCATCCGTGCGATCCACGCACTGAACGAACCGGATCGGAACGGCGATGGGCGTGTCGGTGTGCTGGCCGTCGAAGATGCCGCCAAAAAACGCGGGACGGTCCAGCCGGTCGATCTGCCCATCGACGTTGCCAAAGAGCCTCATGCCAGCCCCTTCTCCGACCTTGCCATGACGCCGATGGCCGCGTCATACCACCGCCAGTACCGCCGCTTGTGATCGAGAATGTGCGTTGCGACGAACCGCTGCATGGCGATCAGGGTCTGGTCGAGGTCGTAGTAGTGGATCTGGTAGAACCGTCGCGCGTGAGTCATCGCGTCGTCCTTGAGCCCGTCGTCCGTCTCGTCGAGGTTGAGCCCGGTAAAGACGTGCGACACTGCCCGGACGCACTCTTTCCACAGGTCATCCATCGACATCGGCTTCGGCGTGTATGCGTCGTAGCCGAAGCCCGAATAGTTCTTTTTCGCACGCATGAAGCCACCATCCCACATGGGTTAGCTCGCCAGACCCTGCACCTGAGTGACCGAATCGTCGGACACCGACTGCTGGGCAATCACGGTCGAACCGTTGGACCCGTGGGTTGTCAGCGTTTCGCTGGTCAGCGTCACATGCCCAAAGGTGCGAAGGAACAGACCCGAGAACCGCTGGGGCAGCGTCCACGCCATCGGGTCGCCCGAAGGGTCAGCCGTGGTGATGAGATTCAGACCGTCACTTGCCAGCTTGTATCCCGTCTTGTCGAGAACGGTCTGGACCGTGACCGTCTCGCCGTCGAGTGTTGCCCGAACATCGGAACCGGTGAAGGTCAGCAGGTCGGTCTTGGCCTTGATCGCGGTCACGTCCGCGTTGCTCGGGGCGGTGTAGGCCGATGCGGCAAGCCGAGTGGAGGTAGCCACGTCGATTCGTCCAGTAACCGTGGGCGTAAGCCCCACATCGGCCAGTGCCGCGTCAGCCTGAGTCTTTGCCTGTGCAGCCGTCAGCGTCGATCGGCTCGATACCGTCGCGTCGATCCGGCCCGTGATCGTGCTGGTCAGGCCCACATCGGCGATCGCCTGATCGGCCTGAGCCTTGACCTGACCGGTGGTGATCGTCGATCGGCTGCTGATCGTCGCGTCGATCCGGCCTGTCACGGTGGAGGTCAGCCCGACAGCCGAAAGAGCGTTGTCGGCCTGCGTGCGGACCTGCGTAGTCGAGACATCGTTGAACCCGGTGACGCCAGTGCCCTTGGCAAGCACGATGTTGGCCCCGCTGGTCAGCGTTCGCGTAGCGTGCGTCCAGATGGCTTCCGGGGTCAGGTCCGACCCGCCAGCCGAGGACACCAAAGCGTCGAGGAAGTAGCCAAACGTACCGGCGACACGCGATCCGCCGCGGGGCCGGTCCCATATCGCGTCAGCCCCGGATGCGGAGAGCGTGTACCCGGTCTTGTCGTTGTTGGTCCCAACCGTCACTGCGTTGGTGATCGTGGACACCGTCGGGATTACCGCGTTGGTGTGCGTCGTGGCCGCCAGGATCACGCGACCACCAGCAGCGACGATGATCGGCTCGCCCGTAGACGAGATATTCGTCGCGTCGGTCAGCCTGCGGGTTCCAACCGCCCAGACATCCGCCGCCGAATGGGTAGACCGGGACGCGACGGTGGATTGCAATGCCTCTCCGAAGGTGCCTGCATCGGCGTAGCTGGCTCGCGTAGCGCCCCAGACAGCATCCCGCACCATAGACTCACTCATCCCGCCCGAAGCAGTGATCGCCTCGGTGATCTGGGCGTCGAGGAAGTGGCCGAAGCTGCCGGTGGGCCGCGAGTCCGCCGACCGCATCCGGTTCCAGATCGCGTCGATGCCAGCGGTGGTCAGCGTGTAGCCAGTCTTGTCAGTGACGGACGACGCTTCGGCAGAGACAATGGAGGCTCGCGCGTCGTACCCGGTGGTGAAGAACAGCACCAGATTGTCGGCTGGCTCGGTGGCGTTGCGGACGCGATCAATGTCTACCCGAGGCACGCCATTGGTGTTGGGCGTAAGGACCGTCTGATTAGCCCAGTGAGTTACGTTGGCAACGACGCGACCGCTTGTAACGTCGATCTGGCCCGTGGCCGTGCCCGGCTGAACCTTGACGCGGCCCTGATCCAGATCAATCTGGCCGGTCGATGTGCCGGGCTGAACCTTGACGCGACCGCTGGTCAGGTCGAGTTGGTGGGCCCCGGTGCCCGCTGTCGGCAGGCCGCCGGAGCTGCCGGGCGCAGCGTTGGGCAGCCGCTCGAACTGGATCGTGACCGGGATGATGGATACTGAGGATGTGCTTGATTTGCCGGCCAGCGTGCCGATGTTGCAGTCGGTTTCGGTGGAAGTCAGCGTGATCTTGTAGATGCCGGGGCAGTTGGCCGAATCGACTTCGGACGGCGAATTGGTCGGCGCCGACGCCGTGCCGTCCTTGATCCATCGCAAAGTGTGATTCGCCACGTCCCCGGTCTTGCCCGCACCGGCAGATGTGTCCCATGCGACGTACTGGATCGTCATGCCGACTGCGCGAGTAGCCATTACATGCAGGCTCCGACAAGGTGTTGGATCGGCGTGTTTGCTGAGGATGGGGCAACCAGGTCGCTCATGCTCCAGTCGTCTAACTGTGCTGCGTTGCGGAGTACCAGTCCCCCGTAGACGAACCCGCTGATGTTGGTGTCCGTCACGCTCTCATGCTGCACGCCATCGACCCATATGCTGATCGTGGACCCGAGGGCTCTGCACCGGACGAACGTGCCGTCTGCCGGATCGCTGGCTCCGACCTGCGACAGAGAGGTGAATGCTCCGTTGACTACTCGCGCAAGCCCTCGCCCATCGCCGCCGCCAGTCAGGCTCGCTGCGTAGTAGGTCCGAGTCCCGGTGCCAGGAACGCGAACGAGGGCGCCGGCCTCACGGGCATTCGTGGTTATGCCGTAGACCCGGACCTGCGCTGCAAGGTCATCGACGCTCAGGCCGGTCGTCGCGTGACACTCGGTCTTGCCAAAGTCGCCGACCACGGCGCAGCGGTTGGAGCGGGTTTCCGCATCGCCGCTGAGTTCGACCCACGAAAGCTGCGGCCCGAGCGTAGTAGAGTTGGCCTGATTGAAGTCCTCGCTGAGCGTAGTGGCGGGCCGGATCGGCTTGTCACCCTTCTCCGCGATCTCCTCGAACGGCACACGCAGCTTGCGACGTACGCACTCGCCATACTTGGCGGCGAGAGCCGTGTCGCGTTGCTTGATGGCCTTGTAGCTTGCCCGAACCTGCCGCTGGATGACAGGCCATGCCGGATCGGATTGACCGGTGAACGGCTTGCTTTGGACCAGCCCCAATGTCCCGACGTACAACTCGCTGATCCCCTTGTGGGTCGGCATGATGGGCCGGGCGTGCTTCTCGCCATCGGAGTCGGCGGCGGCAGTGAGTGTTTCCCATAGGATGTCGAGCAGCCGGAAGGACGCAGGAGCCCGAGTCATCCCCACCCGGTCACGCCAGACGTTTCGCTGCCCGGCGGTCAGGTTCCCGTCGAGCGTGTCGCCGAGGTCTGTGTAGTCAGAACCGGGATGGGTCGAGCAGTGGAACAGACCAACACCACCGGCCTGCCCGCGCAGGTCCAGTGCGGACCCAGCATGGGAAGCCGGAGGGACAAAGCCCCCAGATGAATCGGTCTGCCAAGGCCCGATGTAGAACCTCACTCCCTCTCTCCCCAACAGCATCAGTGGAGGCGGGTGGAGTCGAACCACCGTCTCGCAGTCCTGTGGCCCCGCAGGGTTGTGCCGTTGTCGGGCTCCCTGCGGCAGTCTGCGGCTAACCCTTTCGCCCCCTCTACGAACCACCCCTCAATAGCGGGTCCGGGAGTTGAACCCGGCGTCGCTGGCTTATGAGGCCAACTTGGTCCCACGACCACCCGCGATGGTGCAGGGGCCTCGGGTTCAGGTGTACGGCGTCCACCCGTTCCGTAAGGCCCCCGCATGTGCCCGCCGATGCTATCTACGGGCGATTCAAGTCACTTCCGCTTCTTCTTCTTCTTGATCTTGCAGTTGTCCGCATCCGAGCACTTGGCAGCGGATGGGCAGTCGCAGGTGTTGAACGTGCAACAAGTCCAGACGAAGGGTTCTGGGTACGGGCGAGCTGGCGGCTTCGGATCAACCTTGTTCGCGGCGTACTGGAGAACTGCGAGCCGCATCAATTCCAATTCCTCGTCATTGAGTTCGATCGACGGGTTGTGAAACCTCCCGTGATAATCATGGAAACGCAGCCCAGACTTGTGGTCTACGCAGCCGTCCTTAGCCTCCCACTCCTCAGGCCGATGGATGATCGACCTAGCGATCCGCACGATCTCCGGCCGAACCTTGTCCTCGTCCCGCTCCGGCAAACACCCGTCATCACGAAATAGTCCAAACATCTCTCGCTCCTCCAGTTAGATTTCGCCCCACTCCCCGTCGTCATCCGCTGTCGTTTCTTTGCTGCGCCCCTCTGGCATCATGGATTGATTGCCGCAGTCGGGGCATTCGATTGGCAGGACCGGCTCTTTGGCAGACCCGAGTAATCCGGGGTCATCCATCACGGTCATTCGCTTGACCAGCCCGCACAGCCCGCACTTGCACGCACCCGTCCAGTCAGTCATGACACGACGCCTCCGATCACAAGGGCCAGCATTGCAATGGCGGTCAGGATCATCCATTCGACCGGGGTAATGGAACTGAACAGCAGAAAGATCATGCCCAGCCACCGGAAGGGGTAGATATTCACGCTCCACCCCACGCCAGATCGAATTGCCGCCAAAGGGTCCGAAGCGAAGCGATGGCCGCGTCAAGCGGAGTCCTTCCATCCCGAACGTCCCGCAGAATGTCAGCGGCCCGCTTCGCCTCGGATTTATCCTCTACGTATTTGCTCCACAGCGTCCAACCTGCAATCACGCCGCAAAGAATCAGAAGCCCACCACCGACCCCTGCCGCTACCCATACGAGTGCAAAGGCAGATTGAATCACCGGTGGAAGAATCACAGCACAGCCGACCGCCACCCCGCCGCCCGCGGCGATCGCCAGCCCAAGCAGCTTGGCCCCGACCACCGCAATGGCGATCCCGGCAGCCAGCGCCACTACCCCGGCAAGGATCATCAGCAGGAAGAATCCGCGATCCCGCTTGGCCTGCTCATCGCTCAATCGCTTGATCGTCGCCTGTGCCGCCTTGTCGGCAGCCGCAATGTCGGAAGTCAGCCGGATGATCTCGTTCTGGTAGGACTGGATCAGAGCGTGATGCTCTGGTGAGGGCGCCACGGCCTGCCAGTTGTCCGCCGCCTGCTTCGTGTCATTCGCCCGCTGCACGATCCCGGTACGGGGCCCGTCGGTCGTAGTGACCGGTGCAGGGCCAGTGACGGTACAGCCGGCCAGGAGGAATGCGATTGGCAGGAACCGCGCCATTACTCACCCCACAAGTGCGGACCACCGGGGAGAAAACCGCCCATCGGCCCGTCCTCGGACCGGCTCGACCGATCATGCCGGGTCTTATCCCTGAGAATCCGATCCAGCGCCTCACGGACCGATTGGGCCGAAAGACTCATGTTCACACCCGAGTTGCCACCCCCGACGCTCCAGCCCAGCGTGTTCATGGCCACAACCTCGCCATCGACGTTGAGGAGCGGCCCGCCAGAGTTACCGGGGTTGATCGCCGCGTCCGTCTGAATCCACAGGCCGGGGATCCCATGCCCGTCGAGCTTGCGGACCGACGCAGAGACAATCCCCCGGGAGATCGAATCCTCGAAGAAGAATGGACACCCCACCGCGTAGACCGTCTGCCCGATCGGGGGCACCGCATCCGCCAGCTTGAGTGCTGGCAATGGCTCGCCCTCAATCGTCAGGACAGCCACATCGAGCGTCTTGTCGATCCCGACGATCGTCCCGTAGGCAACCCGGTGAGGGGCGACGTAGACCCGGACCTCTTTGACCCTCGCCATCAGCCGGGCAGGAGCTTCGACTACGTGGGCGTTGGTAATGATCGTCAGACCGTCCCCATAAGCCCACCCGGACCCGCCAACCGTCCCGGACCCACGAGGCGAATCCACGTCGATCTGGATCATCACGACAGACTTGGCGAACTCAGAGACATCCGGCGACGCCCCCGGCGCGTCATCAGACGCTGCCAACAGAAGAAGCACGAGGACCGCACCGAGAAGTACGCCAGAAAGGACGGTCAACAGGTCGCATATGACATCGAGCCACCGGTTCTCCCACATCTATCCCCCTCTCCGCTCCCCAAAGGAAGCGTTTTCCCCTCAAAGGTGCCGGGCCGGAGGGCTGCTATGCACCCCTGCGACGACCCGGCGGCAGGAATCTCTCCCCCCTACACGATTAAGCGCACACACCCACCCCAAATAC
>Ga0247719_1000486_pt1 | contig 23553 bp, 18 predicted proteins | sample 41E_DmetaG_FD_189046 | JGI IMG/M metagenome (GOLD analysis project Ga0247719, IMG submission 189046) | Soil microbial communities from hillslope of Landscape Evolution Observatory, University of Arizona, Oracle, AZ, United States - 4-1-E_D | ecosystem: Engineered > Artificial ecosystem >...
TGGCGACTCTCGACGGGCTGGGATCGCCGGGGCGGGCCGAGCTGGCCGCTGCCGGTGGCCTGCTCGCCTATCTCGACGCGACTCAGAAAGGCGCCTCGGTGCTGCTCGACGCGCCGCGGCGGGTCGCTCGAATGGCGCATATGGCTATCGACGCCGCAACCCGCGACAGCCTCGAGCTGATCCGCTCAGTATCCGGGACAGTGGAAGGCAGCCTGCTTGGCGAGATCGACCGCTGCGCGACGGCCGCCGGCCGCCGTCTGTTGGCCGAGGATATCGGCGCGCCGCTGACCGACCGAGGGGCGATCGAGGCGCGGCTGGCCTTGGTCGCGTGGCTGCATGACGATTCTCTTCGCCGCCAACAGGTGCGGTCGGCGCTTCGCGCGATGCCCGATTTCGCCAGGGCGCTGGCCCGGCTTGCCGCTGGGCGGGGCAGTCCTCGCGACCTGGCGCTGCTCCGCGACGGTCTCGCCGCCGCTGGAGGACTGAAGGCCGAGCTCGAAGCGCAGCCGGACCTTCCGCAATTGCTCGTGCAGCTGCTTCCGCGCCTGGGCGGCCATGAAGTCCTGATCGACCGGCTTCAGCGCGCCCTGGTCGTATCGCCGCCGATCGATTCGACGAAAGGCGGCTATATTGCCGAGGGCTATGACACCGAGCTCGACTCGCTGCGCTCGGCGGCATCCGACGGGCGCAGGGCGATCGCCGCGCTCGAAGCGCGCTATCGCGAAGCGACGGGCATCCCGTCGCTGAAAATCCGGCACAATGCCGTGCTCGGCTACCACATCGAAGTTTCGGCGAAACATGCCGACAGGCTGATGGCGCCCGATAGCGGCTTTGTTCACCGCCAGACGCTTGCCGGCGCGGTCCGATTCAATTCGCCCGAGCTGCACGAGGAAGCGAGCCGCGTGGTCGAGGCCGGGGCACGCACGATCGCCGCCGAGGCCACCCACGCCGAGGAACTGAAGGCGCTAGCGGTCTCCTGCGCCCAGCGGATCATCGCGACCAGCGAGGCAGTCGCCAGGGTAGATGTCGCCGCGTCGCACGCGGAAAGGGCGGCCGAGGGCGGATGGTGCCGACCGAGGCTGTCCGACGAGGCCTGCCTCGACATTGTCGCCGGGAGCCACCCCATAGTCGAAAGCGCATTGCGCGAAGCTGGCGAAAGGTTCGTGGCCAACGACCTGTCGCTCGGCCCCGACGACCGATTGTGGCTGATCACGGGGCCCAACATGGGCGGCAAGTCGACCTTCCTCCGACAGTCAGCGCTGATTGCAGTCCTGGCCCAAGCGGGCGGCTTCGTCCCTGCCGCGAGTGCGACGATCGGCCTTGTCGACCGACTTTTCAGCCGGGTCGGGGCTTCGGACAATCTCGCGCGCGGCCGCTCGACCTTCATGGTCGAGATGGTCGAGACCGCCGCCATCCTTTCGCAGGCGACTCCGAGGAGCCTCGTCATCCTGGACGAGATCGGCCGCGGCACCTCGACCTATGATGGCCTCGCCATCGCCTGGGCCGTAGTCGAGGCGATGCACGACGAGCTTCGGTGCCGGACCTTGTTCGCAACGCATTATCACGAGCTGACCCGGCTCGCCGGGCGACTCGACGCCCTGTCGCTTCACCATGTCCGGGCCCGCGAATGGAAGGGCGATCTCGTCCTGCTCCACCAGGTCTCCGATGGCGCCGCCGACCGCAGCTATGGAATCGCCGTCGCAAAGCTGGCAGGGTTGCCCACCGCCGTTGTCGCCCGCGCCAGAGCAGTTCTCGCCAAGCTCGAAGCCGGGCGAGACGCCACCGGCGGAATTGCCGCCGGGCTCGATGACCTGCCCCTGTTCGCCGCCAGCGCTCCCGCCGAGCAGGTATCGGACCCGCTGATTGCGGCCCTGGACGAAATCGAGCCCGACAGCCTTTCCCCCCGTCAGGCGCTCGAAATGCTTTACCGGTTGAAGCGCATAACCGCCGAGCGCTGCACATGATGTACGAAGCCGTCGGCGACCGCCGCGCAATCATCGATCGCCGCACAATCGCCGACCGGCTTCGCGAGACCAAAGGTCGCGATGGGGGGCCACAAGTCCCTGCAATTCTCGCGGAGGCGCTTGAGGGTGGCCGCGCCGAAATCGCCCGAAGGCTGGCCGCGGAGCCGCATCGCGGGCGCGCCGCGGCCCGGGCAACGGCCTTTCTGCACGACCAGCTGGTTCGGCTGACCTATGAGTTTGTGGCCGAACGGATGGAGCGCCGGGCCGACACCGAGCCAATCGCAATTGTCGGCCTGGGCGGCACCGGGCGCGGCGAAATGGCCCCGTACAGCGACCTCGACCTGATGTTCCTTACGGCGAAAAGGCCAGGCGCCGGAGCTGAGGAAACGGTCGAGGCCATCCTCCATTTGCTCTGGGACCTGAAGCTGAAGATCGGCCACTCGCTTCGGTCGATCGGCGATCTCGTCAAGCTCGCCAGGCGGGACACGACGATCCGGACCGCATTTCTCGAAGCTCGGCCTCTATGGGGCGACGAAAAGCTGTTCGATCTTGCCGTCCACCGGTTTCGATCCGAAGTCGTTGCCGGCACCGCGGCCGAATATGTCGCCGCCAAGCTCGCCGAGCGTGACCAGCGCCATTTGCGGATGGGCGACAGCCGCTATGTCGTCGAACCCAATGTCAAGGACGGCAAGGGCGGGCTCCGCGACCTGCACACGCTCTACTGGATCGGCAAATATGTGCTCGGCGTCGAGCGGCCCGCGGATCTCGTCGCGGCCGGCCTGCTCAGCCGTCGCGAGTTCGTTCGTTTCGAACGCGCCGAGCGCTTTTTCTGGGCGGTTCGATGTCACCTTCATCTTGCGGCTGGCCGGGCCGAGGAACGGCTCGGATTCGACCATCAGCGACAAATTGCTGAGGTCATGAACTACGCCGACCGCCCGGGGAAATCGGCCGTCGAACGGTTCATGCAATTCTATTTTCTCAATGCCAGGTCCGTCGGCGACCTGACCGGCCTGTTCCTCGCCCAGCTCGACGAGCAGCTCGCCGGCAAGGGATCGCGATTCGCGCTTCCGACGATCCGAAGGCGCCCGCGTCGGCTCAACGGTTTCGTCCTCGATCGGGGGCGCTTGTCGATCCCGTCCGACGACTTTTTCATCGTCAAGCCCGACCGTCTGATCGAGTTGTTCGCCCTCACTTCCCGCGAACGGCTGGAAATTCATCCCAAGGCAATGCGGACAGCCAGTCGGGACAGTAAATTGATCGACGCACGCGTTCGGACCGATCCGCGCGCCAACGCCCTGTTCCTCGAAGTGCTGACCAATCGCGATTCACCCGACGCAGTGCTTCGCTGGATGAATGAAACGGGGGTGTTCGGACGGTTCGTGCCCGACTTCGGGCGTGTCGTCGCGCAGATGCAATTCGACATGTATCATCATTATACGGTCGACGAACATTCAATCAGGGCGATCGGTCTGCTCGCCGCGATCGAGCGTGGCGAACTTGCTGAGGACCATCCTCTGTCGACCGCGCTTTTTAGGCAGATCGCATCCCGCCGCCTGTTGTATGTCGCCGTGTTGCTGCACGACATCGCCAAGGGTCGTGGCGGCGATCACAGTGTTCTGGGTGAGCAAGTGGCCCTCAGGCTTTGCCCGCGCTTTGGGCTGGACGCCGCCGAGACGGAGACCGTCGCCTGGCTGGTGCGTCACCATCTGCTGATGTCGGCGACGGCCTTCAAACGCGACTTGGCGGATCCCAAGACCATCGAGGATTTCGCCCGCCAAGTGCAAAGCCCGGAGCGGCTTCGCCTGCTGCTGATCCTGACCGTGGTGGATATTCGAGCGGTCGGCCCCAACACGTGGAACGAATGGAAGCGCGTGTTGCTTCGCACCCTGTTCGACGCTGCCGAGGAGCGCCTTCGCCTAGGCCACAAGCAGCGCGGCCGATCCGAAATGGTGAAGGCGCGCCAGCAAGAGCTCGCCGAAGCCCTCGGCTGGAAACGCAGCGCCGTCCGAGCCTATTCGCGCCGATTGCCGGATAGCTATTGGCTTGCGGAATCGCTTGAAACACAGCTTGCCAATTCGCGGCAGATTGCCGCCGCCGAATCCCGTATCGGCGATATGTCGCCGAGCGTGGTTGCGGAAAACGATCCCGACAGCGGAGCGACCCGGATTAGTGTATTCACCCATGATCGCGAAGGCTTGTTCTATCGGATTTGCGCGGGCCTGGCGGCGGCTGGGGCGAGCATTGTGGACGCTCGAATTCACACAACGCGCGATGGCCTGGCGCTTGACAACTTCCTCGTCCAGGACGCCGGGAGCCGGGCATATTCCGATCGCCGGCTGCGAAACAGGCTTGTCCGCTCGGTCGAGTCAGCACTCAAGAGTGAGCGCCTGCCGCCGCTTCCGGCAGGACGGCCAATTTTGCCCCAAAGCGCAGCATTCCAGGTTGCGCCATCCGTCGTGGTCTCGGAGCGCGCTTCGACCAAAACGACGGTCGTCGAGGTGAATGCAAGTGACCGGCCAGCATTGCTGGCGCGGCTGGCACGGGCCATCCACCAATGCGGACAGCAGGTTCACTCGGCTCATATCGCCACTTACGGTGAGCGCGCCGTCGATGTTTTCTATGTGACCCGGTCGGACGGGCGAAAGCTTCGCGAAGAGGACGTGAATTGCGTGCGCGCCGCACTGCTCGAAGCAGCCCGCGACGCCAACGCAAACACAGCGGCGTGATCGCCGAAAATAGAAGGCCTCGCGGTTTACCGCGAGGCCTTCCCCCTTTGAACCGGACAGAGTGCTAAAAGCGGCCGCGCAAAGTCACGCCATATGTGCGCGGCTCGCCGAGGAAAGCGCCGAATAGCTGGGTCGCGCGAAACGGTGTCGGTGCCGGGCAGAAACCCTGCTGGGCGCCGCGGATCGTGCATGACCCCTGAACCGGCGCATCGAATGCGACCTGCATGAAGTCCTTGTTGAACAGGTTCTGCGCCCACAGCTCGACGCCCCAAACGCGGTCCGGCCCGTGAAGTCCGATGCGGCCGTTGGCGACGATGAACTCATCCTGCGTCTTTTCGAGATCGAGATCCGAGCCCGTATTGAACTCGCTCATCATTCGCGCGTCGAAATAGACGAGACCGCGAAGTCCGGTGCCGCCGATCGGCGGAGTCCAGGCGACCGAGGTCGTCGCCGTCCATTCGGCCGAGTTGGACACTCGGCGTCCCGGAAGCTGGAACAGGGCGTTGGTGACCGGGGCGCCGCCCGCACCGACCAGATTGCTGCGGTAGCGCGTGTCGGCGTAGATCGCGCCGAGGTTCCAGCTGAGGTTCGGCAATGGCCGGGTGAACAACTCGAATTCCGCGCCCATGCTGCGCACGCCCGCCCGGGTTCCGCCAGTGCAGGCGCCGGTCAGTGGACTATTGTCGCGGTCGGCTCCGCCAAGGTCGTTCTTGCAGCTGTTGATATTCTCGACGACGAAGTTGAGACCGTTGAAAGTGTTCAGCTGGAAGTCGCGGAACAGCTGGTGGAACAGCGCCACGTTGATGTCGATCCCGCGGCCATTATACTTCATGCCGAGCTCGACGGCGTCGTTGATTTCCGGCCGGAAGCGAAGGTCGCGCGCCGGATCCGCGGCGATTCCGCCGCATCCAGCCTGGGCCGGAGTGACGCAGACGGCGCCATTGCCGTTGCTTCGCCGAAGCGCCGAACGGTCGAGGTTGAATCCACCGGCCTTGTAGCCGCGCGAGTAGCTGGCGTAGGTCAGCACCTCGCGCAGCGGCTTGTAGCTGATCACTGCTGTCCCAGACAGCTTGCTCTCGCTCATGCTGTCCGACAGTTGCAGGCCGCCCGGAACAGACGGGCTGACGCATGGTATCGTCTGCAGGGCAGGAATCGCCGCCGCGTAGAAAGCGCAGGCAGTGTTGTTGTCGCTGAGATCGCCGCGAAGCCGCTTTCGCTCGGTCGTGTAGCGAGCGCCGACGGTGAGTTTCAGGTCCTGTACGATCTCGAAGATGTTGTGCGTGAACAGCGCCCAGTTGTTGCTGGTTTGTCGCCAATCATCGTCGATCTGCGATTGCAGGGCGAGCGCTCCCGCGCCGGACGCGATTGCGAGGTTGGTAAAGCCGCTGTTGGTGAACGGAGCCCCGGCGAACGGCCCAAGCCTCGCAAATGCCGACAGCGCCGTAGCGTTCGGACCGACGAAGGGAAGGATCGCGGCCGCCACCGCCGGATTGAAGCAGGTCGGGTTGCTCGGCATCACCAGCCCGGGCTGACCGGTGGCCCCGGCAAAATTGTTGGCCACGAGGCAGTTGCCGTAGCGGGAATAATCAGCGCCATAGGCTAGGTTGTCGACGACCCGAAGCCGCTCGTTGGCGTAATAGCCGCCGACCAACCAGTCGAGCCTGCCGCCGAAGGTTTCGCCCTGGAGCCTCGCCTCCTGAGTAAAGGTGTCGAAGCGGTTGAATGCTCCGCCACCGCCGTCACGGTAGAGGATATCGAGATTATTGAAGTCGGCGTCCTGACCGCGCGTATATTTGTTGTGGCGGAAGGCGGTGATCGACGTCAGCTCGGCGCCGCCGAAATCATAGACGACCTCCCCCGACAGGCCGCCGTCGTTGACGTCGCTGTTGTAATCGCGGCCCGGCGTGATCGCCGTTTGCCGGGCGTAAGTGTCGTCGCTGACAATTCCGCCCAGTCCGCGGATGATCGCGGCAATCGTCGAGGGGGCAGTAGTTGTAAGGCCGCCGGCGGTGGAGATTGTGTCACGAGCGGGCAGATAGGCTGCGCCGCAGCATTCTTCGCGACGCTGAGCGATGTCCGCGATCAACCGTACCGACAGATTGTCGCTGGGCTGGTAAAGTCCTTGACCGCGAACGACGAAGCGATTGCGGTCGTTGATCCGGCGGCCGGAAATTACGTCCTGAAGGAATCCGTCGCGCCTCATGTAGACCGCGTCGAGACGCGCCGCGAATTCACGGCTGATCGGCCCCGTGGCGCTGCCCTCGAGCCGACGCATGTCATAATTGCCGATGTCGATCTGGCCACTGAACTGGTTTTCGAATCGCGGACGGGCGGTGATGATCGAGATCAGGCCGGCGGAGGCGTTGCGCCCGAACAACGTGCCCTGCGGGCCGCGCAGAACCTCGATTCGATCCAGGGCGCCCAGCTCGGTTAGGCCAACGCCGGTGCGGGAACGGTAAACGCCGTCAATGAACAACGCGACCGAGCTCTCGAGCCCCGGATTGTCTCCGACCGTACCGATGCCGCGAATCCGAGCGACGCCGGCGCCCGCTTCGGACGAGGTCGAGGACACCAGCAGTGATGGCGCCAGCTGGGTCAGCTGGCGAATGTCGGACGCGCCGGAATATTCGAGGGTTTCAGCCGTAATCGCGCTGACGGCCAGCGGAACGTCGGACAACGCCTCGTTGCGCCGGGTCGCGGTGACGACGATGTCACCGGTGTCGACGCGCTGGCGCTCAAGGGCGGTGTCGTCGACGGCCGCCGCTTCGGCAGTCGCGCCCATGGTCGGAACGGCTGCCGCCTGATCGGTATCAGTCTCCTGCGCGTGTCCCGGAACCGAAAGAGCAACGAGACCTGCCGAAAGCAGCCAAACGGACTTGCGCATTCTATCCCCTCCCCCATGGCGCAGCGAGTGCGCCGAAGCACGAACACACAACGCTAATCCAGCCGAAAGACCAAGAAAAGCGAGCCAACAGAGAACGAGACGATAATGGCGTTAAATTGCTGCAAAACTGCAACAGGCGCGCAAACGGAAACCCCAATTCCGTAGGGTCAAGGCATTGAGTGGTCAGCCGGTGCTGCGGCGGTACGTTCGCTTGGCGCCCCGAAACGCAAGTTTGTTACCGGTGATTCCAACCGACCGGGAACGCTTCAGCCGCCCGCTGGGGCTGAGCCGACTCGATTCTCGTTTGATCGCGCGAACGGCAGCACCGCCGCTACGGCGGGAGAATAGTCAATTGCAGTAAGTCGGCGCGTCCCTCGGCCGACTACTTCGGCGCCAGGACCATCAGCATCTGGCGGCCTTCCATGCGGGGATGCGCCTCGACCTTGGCGAGCTCGGCGGTCTGATCCTGGACCCGACGCAATACCGCCATCCCCAATTCGCCATGCGCCATCTCGCGACCGCGGAAGCGCATCGTCACCTTGACCTTGTCGCCTTCCTCGAGAAATTCGAACACCTTGCGCATCTTCACGTCATAGTCGTGATCGTCGATGTTCGGACGCATCTTGATCTCCTTGATCTCCTGCGTCTTCTGTTTCTTGCGCGCCTCGTTGGCCTTTTTCTGCGCCTCGTATTTGTAGCGGCCGATGTCGAGGAACTTGGCGACGGGCGGATCGGCGTTGGGTGAGATTTCAACCAGATCGAGTCCGACCTCGGCTGCCTGCTCGATCGCTTCGCGCGTATACATCACGCCCAAATTCTCGCCGTTTTCGTCGATCACCCTGACCTTCTGGGACTGGATGAACTCGTTATAGCGTGGGCCGGTCATGACCGGCGGCGCCATCGAACGGCGCGGATGAGGCGGGGGTATAGAGCGTCTCCAATAAGCTGTTGCGAAACAGCGAGCAGTTAAGCGCTTGCGGGCGGATTGAAAAGTGCAGCTTCAAGCGCCGCGGTTTTTTTGCCTCTATATGTGGCGGGACCGCGTCAGCAAAGGTCCGGTGGGATTGCCTCCTGGGCGACCATCGAAACCGCCTCGTCAAGGCTCATCACCAGCTGCCGCTCCTCCGAGCCGAGGCGGCGGAGAGCGATCGTCCCCCCCTCCGCCTCGCGCTTGCCGACGACCAGCAGTAGAGGGACCTTGGCCAGCGAATGCTCGCGCACCTTGTAGTTGATCTTCTCGTTCCTGAGATCGGTATCGGCTCGGATTCCTTGCTGCGCCAGCCTGGCCGCGACCTCGAGCGCATAATCGTCCGCATCGGAAACAATAGTCGCGACGACCGCCTGCACCGGCGCCAGCCAGAGCGGGAATTTGCCGGCATGATGCTCGATCAGGATTCCGATGAAACGCTCGAAGGTGCCGAGGATGGCTCGGTGAAGCATCACCGGCCGGTGCTTTTGCCCGTCTTCGCCGATATAGGTCGCGTCGAGCCGCTCGGGCAGGACCGTGTCGGCCTGGATGGTGCCGACCTGCCAAGTCCGGCCGATGGCGTCGGTCAAATGGAATTCAAGCTTGGGCGCATAGAAGGCGCCCTCGCCCGGCAGCTCCTCCCAGCCAAATTCGCTCGTGTTGCGGCCAGTCGCCGCGACCGCGTCGCGCAAAATCTGTTCGCCCCGGTCCCATTCCTCGTCGCTGCCGAGACGAACATCGGGACGAAGCGCCAGCTTGATCGCGTAATTGTCAAAACCAAGATCGCGATAGACGACGTCGAGAAGGTCGCAGAACTCCTTGATCTCGTCGATCAGCTGGTCCTCGCGGCAGAAGATATGCGCATCGTCCTGGGTGAACTGGCGAACCCGCAGGATGCCGTGCAGCGCGCCGTGCGGCTCGTTCCTGTGGCAGCAGCCGAACTCGGCCATTCGGATCGGCAGGTCGCGATAGCTCTTGATGCCCTGGTTGAAGATCAGCACGTGCGCCGGGCAGTTCATCGGCTTCAAGGCCATCAAATCGGCCTCGGCGGACAGGATTGGCGCATCGTCGTCGATCGACGGAATCTCGTCGGGGACGACGAACATGTTTTCGCGATACTTGCCCCAGTGGCCGGAACGCTCCCACTGCCGAGCGTCCATCAGCTGCGGAGTCTTGACCTCGACATAGCCCGCGGCATCGAGCCGCCGGCGCATATACGCTTCGAGCTCGCGCCAGATAGTGTAGCCGTTCGCGTGCCAGAAGACGCTTCCGTGAGCCTCTGCCTGGAGGTGGAACAGGTCCATCTCCTGGCCGATCTTGCGATGGTCGCGCTTGGCCGCTTCCTCCAGCCGTCGAAGATGCTCGTCGAGCTGCTTCTTGTTGAGCCAGGCGGTGCCGTAGATGCGGCTCAGCATCGGGTTTTTGGGATCGCCGCGCCAGTATGCGCCGGACACCCGAGTCAGCTTGAAGGCCTGCGGGTCGAGCTTGCCCGTCGAAGCGAGGTGCGGTCCGCGGCACAGGTCGATCCAGCTGTTTTCGGCGCTGCCGGAGCGGTACATGGTGATCGGCTCGCCCTCGGGCAGCTCCATCACCCATTCGGCCTTGAACGTCTCGCCGGTCCTTTCGAAGAAGTCCCGCACCTGCTCGCGGCTCCACACCTCGCGCACCAGCGGCTCGTCGCGGGCGATGATCCGCCGCATCTCCTCCTCGATCGCCGGCAAATCCTCATCGGTGAACGGCCCGCGTCCCTCGGCCGGGGCGAAATCGTAATAGAAGCCGTCGTCGGTCGCCGGACCGAAGGTGATCTGGGTCCCGGGAAAGAGATTCTGCACCGCTTCGGCGAGGATATGCGCGAAATCGTGACGAACCAGTTCGAGCGCGTCCTTCTCGTCGCGAGACGTGACCAGCTCCAGCCGGGCGTCGCCCTCGAACGGCCGGGTAATGTCGCGAAGCTCGCCGTCGATCTTGGCGGCGAGCGCTGCCTTGGCCAGGCCGGGCCCGATCGCCGCCGCCACGTCAGCGGGCGTCGATCCCTCGGGCATCTCCTTCACGGAGCCATCGGGAAGGGCGATCCTGAACATCTTCATCGCCGGGGCATGTAGCGACGGCGCGCGGGCGCCTCAACCGGCACAAGACAGTGCTTGCCAAACATTTGCATCCGCTGCAGCTTCTCTTCCGCTCGGGGAGGGGGTTGATTAATGGACGCGGTACAGCAATGGACCCGTGCGCCCAGTGCAGCGCGCGCGGTGGAATTCACTGGCAGTTGGAGAGAGTTTCTCCCGATCGCCGTCACCAATCTTCTGCTGACGATCGTGACGCTCGGCATTTATCGATTCTGGGCCAAGGCCCGGGTTCGACGATATTTGTGGAGTCGGACGAAGCTGATCGGCAATGAGCTGGAGTGGACCGGCACCGGCGGCGAGATGTTCATCGGGTTCCTGGTCGCGATGGGGGTTCTGATCGGCTCGATGGCGGTCGTCTTCGGGGGCGGCGCGCTGATCGGCGGCTGGTTCACGGTGGTCGGCATGATCGCCTTTTACGTCTTCGTTTTGTGGGCGATCGGTTTCGCGCAATTCAGGGCCCTTCGCTACCGACTGTCGCGCAGCTGGTGGCGTGGCATTCGCGGCGGCAGCGACAGCAATGGGGTCGGCTACGGCTGGACCGCTCTTGGCAATAATTTCGTCGCGGGTCTGACTCTGGGCATCCTGATGCCTCGTGCGATCGTCGAGAATTGGAATGACCGCACGCGGGCTATGTCCTTCGGACCGCATATGTTCGACAGCAATGTGGATACCGTGGGCCTGCAACGGCGCTGGATGATGCTTTACGCCGTTTATATCGGCTTCTTCGTCATGCTCGCGCTTGCCGGCACCGATCCCGAAGCCGAACCCGGCGCTGTCGCAATCATCGCGCCGCTGGTTTTGGTCGCCGGTCTGGCCTTGGTCATGCTTAGCTTCTGGGCGCTATTCTATCGAAAGGCGGCGTCGGCCTTTGCGATTGGTGACCTTCACGCAGGTTTCGAGGTCTCCACGGCCCAGTGGCTGGGATTCTACGCCAAGATCATAGGCCTGACGATCATCACTCTTGGTTTCGGAACCCTGATGTGGGGCTACTGGCGCTGGGAGTTCGTGATGAACCGGCTGGAATTGTATGGCACGGTCGATCTCGACACGCTTACTCAGTCGGAAACGGTGGCGCCAAAAGATGCTGAAGGCTTCGCCGACGCATTCGACATCGGCGCATTTTGAGCCGTGCCGCAAAAAGGGCTCTGGTATGATGGGCAGATCGCGCTCGAACGGCCGGTCGCCCTTGTGCCGGAGCCGCCGTGGCTGGTCCTGATCGATGATGCCGGAAAGCGTCATCCCGTCGCGATTGCCGACCTGGTCCGGCTGGACACCGCTGCCGGCCGGCTGACCTTCGCTCACCGTTCGTCGGAAGGTTGGCGGCTGCTGATCGAGGAACCACTCGAGCCTTCGGTTCTTGGCCATCTGCCAGTTCGCTCCGGATCGCTGACCGCCGGCCCGGGTCGGCGAACGATGAGTGTTCTTTTCGGCCTGACGGCGCTTGTCTCGGCGATGGCCGGACTGGTGATTTTTGCGCCGGAAGCGGTGACCAAGCGCATGCCGATGAGCTGGGAACGCACGCTCGGTGCCGTCTATGAGCTGCCAATCGCCGCCACGCGCTGTGAAAATCCGAACACCCGCGCCGCACTCGACACGATGATCGACCGGATTGACCCCGAAGCAAGGTCCGACGGCTTGACGCTCGAGCTCGTGCAGTTCGAGATGGCCAATGCGGTCGCCTTGCCGGGCGGGCGGATGGTCCTGTTCAGTGGCCTGTTTGAGGAAATCGATGACGCCGACGCGATCGCCGGGATTGTCGCCCATGAAATCGCTCACGTGCGCCGTCGCCATGTCGCGGCGGCCGTCGTGCGCGAATTGGGGCTCGGGACCGTCGTCACGCTGCTCGGCGGCGGCACGGTCGCGGCGAATGCAGGAAATGTTCTGTCTCTGAACTTCAGCCGGAGGGCGGAAGCCGAGGCGGACACCGACGCGATCGCCATGCTGAAGCAGGCTGGTATCGATCCCCGGCCGATCGCTGAGATGTTCGAGCAGGCGGCGAAGGGTGAGGCAGATCACGCCGTCTCATCGATGGAATTGCTTAGCAGTCATCCGGTGAGCTCCGGCCGAGCAAGGCGCTTCCGGGACTCGTTCGATCCGGCGGCATCCTATCGTCCATCGTTGGGCCCCGAGCATGATGCGGCCCTGTTCGAAGGCTGCCAGGCGACAGGCTAGGCGAAAGCTACCAGCCTATCGTCAGCACCCAGATCGCCCCGATCAGGAGCAGGGTCGCGGCGCTCATCGTCCAGGCGATCACCCGCAGGTTCATCGCCCCAAAGGCGGTCACCATATGCGCGTCGAGCCGGTCGGTGACTCGGCAGGCGCGCCGGGTCGCGGCATGGAATACGAAAATGGCGACGAGCAGAAATGCGGTGGCGATCGCCTTTGGCACCCATTCTGGTTCCATCCGATTGAACAGGGCATGGAATCCAAGGCCGATTGCGACACAGGAGAGGCCGGTTCGCATCCATCCGGCAAAAGTGCGTTCGTTGGCGAGGAGCGTGCGATCCTCGGCAAGCTCGGTGCGGTCTTCGGCGAGGTCTTCGCGGTCGTCCTTCTCGATATCCATCGAGCCAACAACGGCGCAGCCGCCGGTTGGCTGCACTTTTCGGGGATTGCCGGTGATGACCGCCCAGCCTAGCCCATGTGCCAATGACCCAGCCGGACCTTGCCCATCTCGATTGCCCTGACGGAAAACGGCTTGCCTACCGGATTCGCCCGGGCCGTTCGCCGACCATCCTTTTCCTGCCCGGCTACGCGTCCGACATGGAAGGCGCCAAGGCGGTGGCGGTCGATGTGCTCGCCGCCCGCCTCGGCCTGGCCATGCTGCGCTTCGATTATTCGGGCACCGGCTCTTCTTCTGGCGATTTCGAGGAGGGCACGCTCGAAGCCTGGCTCGACCAGACTCTGATGATGATTGACCGGCTGACCGACGGGCCGCTGATCCTCGTCGGATCCTCGATGGGCGGCTGGCTGGCGTTACTCGCGGCGCTTCGCCGGCCGCCGCGGGTCGAGGCCATGGTCGGCATCGCCGCCGCTCCCGACTTCACTGACTGGGGATTCACCGACCCGCAGAAGCGGACGCTGGCGGCAACCGGTCGGATCGAACGCCCTAATCCCTATGGTCCTGAGCCGCAGCTGACGACGCGCGGCTTCTGGCAATCGGGCGAGCGGCTGCGACTGCTGGATTCGCCTGTCGCCATCGATTGCCCGGTGCGGCTGATCCACGGTGATGCGGACGAGGATGTGCCGATCGACATCGCCTTCCGACTGATGCGCGGGCTGCGTTCAGCCGATGTCCAGCTACTCGCCATCAAAGGGGGCGGTCACCGGCTGTCGGAGCCGCACGAGATCGATGCGATCCTGCGAACCGTCGCCGCACTGACGGAGCCCGCTCGATGACCCTTGCCCTTGCCGCTGCCCTTGTTGCCGCTGCGCCCGCTTCCCACTGTCCGAACGTGCTGACGCCTCAGGCGTTCGTCTGCCGCGGTATTGAGGCGAGCAACGCCAGCCGCTTCGAGGATTCGGCGCGCGCCTTCGAGCAGGCTGCTGCTGCGACCGCCGAGCGGGATCCGGCAGCCGCGCGCATGTGGGCGGCGGCAGGCAATATGTGGATCGCCGCCGAACAGCCCGGTAAGGCAGCGCTCGCGCTCGACCGGGCACTGGCGGGGGTCGGGCTGCAGGCCGAGCAGCGCGGCCTCGCTCTTCTCGACCGCGCTCGCGCCGCCGAGGCGCAGAACGACCTCAAGACGGCCCGAACGAAGGTCGAGGAAGCCAGGCAGACCATCGCCGCCGATCCCTTCCTCTGGTATTTCTCTGCGGCACTGGCGATCCGCGAAGGCGACTCCGAGACTGCCAAGGCCGCCATCGGCCAGGCGCTGGTGCTAGAGCCGAATGATCCGACGGCATTGTTCCAGGCGGGGCATGTCTATCATTTCGCAGGCGACGAGGCCCAGGCGCGCGCTTACTGGAATCGCGCGTCGGCGGCTGACCCCAATGGCGCCAGCGGCAAGGCGGCGCGTGAAGCCCTCACCATGCTTGGCCAGACGGCGACGGTGCAAAATCCGGCCGGAGCGACTAGATAGCGCGAATGCGCTTTCTACACTCGATGCTTCGGGTCTCCGATCCCGACGCGACCATCCGCTTCTTCAATCTGCTCGGGCTTGACGAGCGCCGCCGCAAGGATGTCCCGCAGGGTCGCTTCACCCTGATCTTTCTCGGCGTGCCGGGCGACGCAGCCGAGGTCGAGCTCACTCACAATTGGGACGAAAGCGGCTATGACGGCGGCCGCAATTTCGGCCACCTCGCCTTCGAGGTCGACGACATCTACGAAAGCTGCCGGCGCCTGATGGAGGCGCGAGTCACAATCAACCGGCCGCCGCGTGACGGTAAAATGGCCTTCGTCCGGTCGCCTGACGCAATTTCGGTCGAGCTGCTTCAGAAAGGCGAGGCTTTGCCGCCGTCCGAACCCTGGGCCTCGATGCCGAACACGGGCGAATGGTGATGCTCGAGATCGTCCCGGTTCCTGCCTTTACCGACAATTACATCTGGCTGGTGCACGACCGCGCCAGCGGCGAGACCGCGGTGGTCGATCCTGGCGATGCGGCACCGGCACTGGCCGAAGCAGAGCGGCGTGGCTGGGCAATCAGCCAGGTCTGGAACACGCACAAGCATTGGGACCACACCAACGGCAATTCCGCGGTCAAGGATGCGACCGGCTGCAGCGTCTGGGGCCCAGCGGGCGAGGCGGTTCCCGCCCGCGACGTCGCGCTATCGGAAGGAAGCCAGCTGCGAATCGGCGACCATATCGGCCGCGCAATCGAAATTCCCGGCCATACGCTCGGCCACATCGCGCTCATCTTCGAGGAGGAGCGCGCAGCCTTCGTCGGCGACACTCTGTTCGCCATGGGCTGCGGCCGCCTGTTCGAAGGCACGGCGGAGCAGATGTATGATTCGCTTCAGCGGCTGATTGAGCTGCCCGAGGACACCGCTCTCTATTGCGGCCATGAATATACGCTTTCGAACGCGCGCTTCGCCGCCCATGCCGAACCGGAAAACCAGACGATTGCCATTCGGCTGGAGGAGGTCGAGGCACTTCGCGCCGCCGGCGAGATCACCCTTCCGACCAGCGTCGCCGAGGAACGGGCGACCAACCCCTTCGTTCGAGCTTCAGATTGGCGGGAATTCGCCCGGCTCAGAGCTGAGAAGGACAGCTTCCGTTAATCTTGCGTGGCGCTCAATTGCTCCACCGCTCAACTACCCAAGGGAGGTTCGTTCAATGCGTACCCTGGCAATCCTCCTCGCAGCATCGACCATCTCGTCGTGCATGACCGCGCCCCAGCCGACGCAGCGCAGCGAGCGCGCGGAGGCAAGGCTCCAGCAGGAACTCGCCGGCCTGTCCGCCGGGCAGCCCGTATCCTGTATCGCCAACTATCGCGCGGATCAGATGATCGTGATCGACGACAGCACCCTTCTGTTCCGGGACGGCACGTCCCGGGTCTGGCGGAATGACACGCAGGGAAGTTGCAACCTGCTCGGGGCGGGGTACACGCTCGTGCTTCGAAGCAGCGGGAGCGCGCTTTGCCGCGGCGAGATCGGCCAGGTCACCGACCTTCGAAGTGGAACAACCGTCGGCAGCTGCGTGCTCGGCGATTTCGTCCCTTATACGCGCGCTGCCCGCTGAGGCTCACCTTTATAGAGCGCGTCGAGGCGCTCGCCATAGGCCTGCTTGAGCACATGGCGCCGGATTTTCATCGACGGCGTAAGCTGCTCATTGTCGGTTGTGAACGGCGCGTCGGCGACGATGAACCGGCGCACTCGCTCGATAACCGAAAGGTCTGAGTTCACGCGGTCCACGGCGCGCGACAGCTTTTGCTGAAGCTCGGGATCGCCGGCGACCTCGGGGTCCGGGACAAGCAATGCGACCAAGTACGGCCGTCGGTCGCCAAAGACCATCGCCTGGGCGATCTCCGGCTGCAGGGTCAGCATGCCCTCGACCCGTTGCGGCGAGACATTGTCGCCCTTGTCGTTGACGATCAGGTCCTTCTTGCGGTCGGTAATGACGATCCGGCCGCCATCGTCGATGTGGCCGACGTCGCCAGTGTGAAGCCAGCCGTCCTTGAGGACTCGTGCCGTTTCCTCCGGATTCTGCCAATAGCCGTGCATGACCAGCTCGCCCCGCACCAGTATTTCGCCGTCCTCGGCGATCTTCACATCGGTGTCCCTCAGCGGCGGGCCGACCGTTTCCATGCGGATTCCGGCGCTCGGGCGGTTGCAGCTGATCACCGGCCCGGATTCGGTCTGTCCGTAGCCCTGGAGCAGCGTCAAGCCGAGCGAGTGGAAGAACATCCCGACCTCGGGGTTGAGCGGTGCGCCGCCCGAAACCATCGCCTTGATCCGGCCGCCGAAGCGGCCGCGAACCTTGCGGCGCACCGTCAGCGCGAGAATTCCGTCCATCGGCAGGTCCCACGGCTTGAAGCGTCCTTCGTAGCGGTCTGTGCCGATTTGCAGCGCCCGCTTGAGCAGGTAGCTCGAAAGCCCCCCCCCGTCACCGATCGCCTTGAGGATGCGCGCCCGGAGCATCTCGAACAGCCGCGGCACGACGACCATGATGGTTGGCCGGACCTCCTCGATATTGCCGGCGAGCTTCTCGAGGCTCTCGGCATAATAGATTTGCGCTCCGAGCCCGACCGGGAAGTGTTGTCCTCCTGTATGTTCATAGGCGTGGCTGGCCGGAAGGAAGGACAGAAACACTTCGTCGTCCCAGCCGAAATCATTGGAGATGACGTCCACACATCCGGCAATGTTGTGAAGGATGGCGCCATGGTGCTGCTGCACTCCGCGCGGCGCCCCGCCGGTGCCGCTGGTGTAGATCAGGCACGCCAGATCGTCGCGGCCGATGGCTTCGCAGCGACGAGCGACCGTCTCGATGTCGCCATTGCCGGCCACGAGTTCGGCCCAATGATGGAATTGCGCGCCCTCGACAGCCTGGCCGGTTCGTATGTCCTCAATGCCGATGACGTGATGACATTCTGATCCGAACAGCACGGCGGGAATGAGCGCGCGAGCCAGCTTCTGGGTCGAGACAATGACCGCCCTGGCTCCGGAATTGCCGAGAATGTGGGTGTGATCACGGGTCGTGTTCGTGGTGTAAGTGGGAACGGTGACGCAACCGGCCGCCATGATTCCGAGGTCCGCGATCAGCCACTCGGGCCGGTTTTCACTGACCAGCATTACCCGGTCACCGGGGTCGATTCCCAAACGTTTCAGGCTCTCGGCGAACGCGGCCACTTGCCGTGCGGCTTCGCTCCAGCTCGTCGAACGCCACTGGCCATTGCGCTTCGCCCAGAGGAATGGCTGGTCGCCCTTCTCCGCCGCTCGGCGAAAGAACATGGTGACGAGATTGGGGAATTGTTCGAGCTGCCGAGCCATCGCGTGGTCTTTCGTTTACTCGCTGACCGAAGCACCTTCACTTCGAGGATCGGCAGCCCCGAACCAGCGGCCGGAGCGCCATTCGACGGCATTCGCCTTGAACCCGTCCCTCGGCTGGATTCGGGAATGGCCCATGGCCTGCAACGCCGGCCCCATTTGCTCGAGCCACGTTCCCCGCTCGACGAAAATTGTATCGCCGGGAGCAAAGATCACGGGCAGCGCCAGGGCTTCTTGCGCCGTCAGATTCCAGTCGATCACGGCGATGATCGCCCGGGCGGTCTGGGCAATGATCGTCGCCCCGCCTGCGGCGCCGACCGCGAGGCGCACCTTGCCGTCAGGCCCATAGACGATGGTCGGGCTCATCGAGCTTCGCGGCCGCTTGCCGGATTCGACCCGATTCGCGACCGGCACTCCATTACGCTCGGGCAGCAGGCTGAAGTCGGTGAGCTCGTTGTTCAAGTAATAGCCGTTCACGACCAGCCCCGAGCCGAACACGCTTTCGATCGTCGAGGTGAGCGAGGCGACATTGCCCCATCGGTCGGTCGCCACGAAATGCGAAGTTCCGGCTTCGACCGCTTCCAGGCCTGTCGCCACCCGGCGCGCGCCGGCCGGCACTCCGGGAGCGACGGTCGCCATGGCCCGGTCAGGCGCGATCAGTGCCGAACGCCGGCCGAGATAGCCGCGGTCGATGAGGCCGGCGACCGGAACTGCGACGAAATCGGCGTCGGCGACGTAGAGATCGCGGTCGGCGAAGGCCAGGCGCATCGATTCGGCGATCAGGTGCCAACTGGTCGGCGACCTCGCCCCAAGCGCGCGCATGTCGAACCGCTCGAGCTGGCCGAGAATCTGGAGCACCGCCACGCCGCCGGACGAGGGCGGTCCCATGCCGCAGATCCGGTGCTGGCGATATGTCCCGCACACCGGAGCGCGCTGCTTGGCCTCATAAGCGGCGAGATCGCCGACCGTCATTTGCGACGGGTTGCGCGGAGCGCGATTGACCGTCGCGACGATCGCCTGGGCATTAGGACCAACGTAGAAAAAGTCCGGCCCGAGCCTGGCCAACTGCTCGAGGAAATCGGCGAAGTCCGGGTTTCGCACCCTGGTGCCGACCGGCAGGGGATTGCCGTCAGCGCCGTAGAAAAGGCCTCGTCCCTGGGCTGACAGCGCCCCGGTTTCCCTGGAGCGGCCGAGCATTTCGAAGAGGCGGGGGGTTATGACGAAACCGTCGCGGGCGAGGCGGATGGCGGGGTCGAACAACCGCGCCCAGGGAAGCTTGCCATGCTCGCGGTGGGCGAGCGCCATCATCCTGATATTGCCGGGAATTCCTACGCTTTTGCCGCCCGGTATGGCCTCGCCGACCGGCATCGGCCGGCCGTCCCTGAAGAACCAGTCCGGGCCCGCCGCCATCGGCGCGGTTTCGCGCCCGTCATAGGTTCGCGGCTCGGCGCCGCCGTCATGATAGACGAGGAAGCCGCCGCCGCCGATGCCCGAGCTTTGCGGCTCGACCACGGTCAGCGCCAGCAGGACCGCGAACGAGGCGTCGGCGGCGCTTCCCCCGGCCCGGAGCATTTCGGCCCCGGCCTGGGCGGCGCGCGGGTCGGGCGCGCTGACCATGCCGGGGGTCGTGGCGGGAGCGATCGACGGGGTCGCGCAACCGGCAAAGGCGAGCGACGCGGCGATGAGCGACAGGAAACGGATAGCCATGGTGTCCGGCTAGCCGCTGCCCACCGCTTCGGCAATGTTTGCGAACCCTTCGCGGGCTAGGCGCTCGGCAAGGGCGGCGGCGATCCGGCTCGCGATTCCCGGCCCTTCATAGACCATCGCGCTGTACAGCTGGACGAGGCTGGCGCCGGCGCGGATTCGCTCCCAGGCGTCATCGGCAGTGGCGATACCGCCAACTCCAATCAGCGGAATCTCGCCGCCCGCGGCGCTCCGGAAGTCGCGCAGCGCGGCGAGGGCAAGCGGCTTCAGCGGCTCGCCCGACAGTCCGCCGGCTTCCCCGCCGAAGCGCGACTCGAGCGGCGGCCGGGACACGGTCGTATTGGCGACGATCAGCGCGTCGACGCCATGGTCGATCGCTGCTCGGACGATCCGGTCGGCATCGCCCTCGCCCAGGTCCGGCGCGACCTTGAGGAAGACGGGCGGCCCGCCTTCTCCCCGCGCCTCCGCCACGGCGGCCAGCAGCTCCTCGAGTTCGCCGGCCTCCTGCAGTCCGCGAAGCCCGGGCGTGTTGGGCGAGGAAATGTTTATGGTGAGATAATCGGCTACCGATGCCATCGACCGGACCCCGGCGGCATAATCGGCGATCCGGTCCACGCTGTCCTTGTTGGCGCCGATATTGACCCCGACCGGCCCGGCCCGGCGACCGCGCTGAAGCCGTTCGCGGGCGGCCGCCTGCCCGCGATTGTTGAAGCCCATGCGGTTGATCACCGCCTGGTCCTCGGCGAGGCGGAACAGCCGCGGCCTGGGATTTCCCGCCTGCGGCCGGGGCGTGAGCGTTCCGACCTCGACGAAGCCGAAGCCGAGCCCAAGCATGGCATCGGTCACTTCGGCATCCTTGTCGAAGCCGGCTGCGAGCCCGACCGGGGAGCGGAAAACCAATCCCGCGAGGCGCACTCGAAGCGAATCCGGCAAGTCCGGCGCTCGGCGCCTCGGCAAGGCCTTCAACGTGGCGATCGCCGCCCGGTGGGCAGTCTCGGCATCGATCCTGAAAACCAGCGGCCGGAGCGTTCGATACAGGTTCATCGAACATCGCTATGGCAGCGCTACCGAGTGAAAGGAATTCCGTGAAACAGCTGATCATCGCCGCTGTCCTGCTGACGGTTGCCGCCTGCGCCACGCGCCAGGTCGACCCGCTGATGCTTCCGCCGGAGCACGACGCCCACCCGAACACGAGCGCAGGCCAATAGAGCTCCCGCCCGCCGGGGCGGTTGAGTTTTGCAGTGCAGCATCCTAAATCGGACTTGAACGGTCCGATTTAAAATCATGCGCCTGACCCATCTTGCCGATTATGCGGTCGTGATCATGACCGCCGCCGCCCGCCGCTCCCCGGGCGAACGGCTGTCGGCGACCGATTTAGCCGACGAGACGGGCCTGCCCCTGCCGACCACGCAGAAGCTTCTCGGCCGCCTCGCAGGAGCCGGCCTGCTCAATAGCGCCCGCGGCGCGGGCGGCGGCTTCGCCCTTGCCCGGCCAGGGAGCGAAATCAGCCTTGCGGAAATCGTCGAAGCGGTCGAAGGGCCGATCGCCATGACCGTCTGCTCGGGCCACGAGGGCGCTTCCGACTGCGCGCTCGACGCCCGCTGCCGGGTCAAGCCGCACATGAACACCGTCAGCAATGCCGTGCGCGGAGCGCTCGGCGCAGTCTCACTCCAGTCCCTCGCGAGCAGCCAGTGACCGAAGACACCAACGTCAGGAACCGCGAGGCGCTCGAGGCCGCCGAGAAGCTCGCCACCTATGAGTGGGGCTTCACGACCGACATCGAGCAGGAGTTCGCGCCCAAGGGTTTGAGCGAGGACACCGTCCGCTTCATCTCGGCCAAGAAGAACGAGCCCGAGTGGATGCTCGACTGGCGGCTGAAGGCCTATCGCGCCTGGCTCGACATGGAGGAGGTCAGCTGGGCCAAGCTCGACCTGCCGAAGATCGATTACCAGGACGCTTATTATTACGCCGAGCCCAAGAAGCGGCCCAAGCTCGGCTCGCTCGACGAGGTCGATCCGGAAATCCTGCGCGTCTACGAAAAGCTCGGGATCCCGATCGAGGAGCAGAAGGTGCTCGCCGGGGTCGAGGGGGCGCGCAAGGTCGCGGTCGACGCGGTGTTCGACAGCGTTTCCGTCGCCACCACCTTCCGCGAGGAGTTGAAGAAGGCCGGGGTCATCTTCCTGTCGATCAGCGAGGCGATCCGCGAGCATCCCGAGCTGGTCCGCAAATATCTGGGAAGCGTCGTTCCGCAGCGCGACAATTATTTCGCCTGTTTGAACAGCGCGGTCTTTTCCGACGGCACCTTCGTCTACATTCCCGAGGGCGTGCGCTGCCCGATGGAGCTGTCGACCTATTTTCGAATCAATGCCGAGAATACCGGCCAGTTCGAGCGCACCCTGATCGTCGCCGAAAAGGGCAGCTACGTCTCCTACCTCGAAGGCTGCACCGCGCCGATGCGCGACGAGAACCAGCTTCACGCCGCGGTGGTCGAGATCTTCGCGCACGAGGACGCCGAGGTGAAATATTCGACCGTCCAGAACTGGTATCCGGGCGACGCGCAAGGCAAGGGCGGCATCTTCAACTTCGTCACCAAGCGGGCTTTGTGCAGCGGCGCGCGCTCCAAGGTCAGCTGGACCCAGGTCGAGACCGGAAGCGCGATCACCTGGAAATATCCGAGCTGCATCCTCAAGGGCGAGGGCAGCGTCGGCGAATTCTATTCGGTCGCGCTGACCAACAACCGCCAACAGGCCGACACCGGCACCAAGATGGTGCACATCGGCGCCAATACCCGCTCGACCATCGTCAGCAAGGGCATCAGCGCCGGCCGGTCGAACAACACTTATCGCGGGCTGGTGCGGGTGCTCGCCGGCGCCGACAACGTGCGCAACTTCACCCAGTGCGACTCCCTGCTGCTCGGCGACCAGTGCGGCGCGCACACCGTGCCCTACATCGAGGTCAAGAACCCGACCGCGCAGATCGAGCATGAAGCGACGACCTCGAAGATCAGCGAGGACCAATTGTTCTACGCGATGAGCCGCGGCCTCGACGCCGAAAGCGCGGTGGCGCTGATCGTCAACGGCTTCGCCCGCGAGGTCTTGAAGCAGCTGCCGATGGAGTTCGCCGTCGAGGCGCAGAAGCTGCTCGGGATTTCGCTTGAGGGGAGTGTGGGATGAGCAGACTGGCTAAGGCAAAGTCCGGGCTCCGCTATGTTCCGCTCGAGGCTTACCTGGTCCTCGCACTTCTCATCGCTGCCGTTTTCTGGAGCGGCACGTCGTCCGGTCGTTCCTTCTGGGGTGACATGGCGTGCAGGGGCTACCTGTTTCCAAAGTGGATCGAGCAAAAAGATCCGAATGTCCGCCGTGGACTTAATACGCCATCCGAACAGAAGGAAGCGTTCGAAAGGGCCGCACGGCACGTAGGCTACGATGAGCGAACCTCCAAAGCGGTGGGCCTGTCTGCTGCAACTCTCTGCAATCAAAAAGACGTTCGATAGATGCTCAACATTCAAAACCTCCACGCAACTGTCGCCGACAAGCCGATCCTCAATGGCGTCTCGCTCGCTGTTCCGGCGGGCGAGGTGCACGCGATCATGGGGCCGAACGGGTCGGGCAAGTCGACGCTGGCTTATGTGCTCGCCGGACGGCCGGGGTATGAGGTGACGGAGGGGTCGGTGAGGTTTTCCCCCCTCCCGGAACCGGGAGGGGTCGGGGGAGGGCCTGTTGATCTCGCCCCTGACTCCGACACGCCCTCCCCTCAATCC
>Ga0247719_1000487_pt1 | contig 23461 bp, 25 predicted proteins | sample 41E_DmetaG_FD_189046 | JGI IMG/M metagenome (GOLD analysis project Ga0247719, IMG submission 189046) | Soil microbial communities from hillslope of Landscape Evolution Observatory, University of Arizona, Oracle, AZ, United States - 4-1-E_D | ecosystem: Engineered > Artificial ecosystem >...
GTTGCAGTCGACGGCGGCGCGCGGGGTGCGGGCGATGACCGCGCCGCAGCCGCGCCCGAGCGCGCGCCACACCAGGCGGTCGACCAGCGGATCCTCGAGCGCGGCCAGCGCGGCCTTGCCGGAAGCGGCCATGTCGACCAGCCAGTCGGGGTAATCGCGGCCCGAATGCGGCACCGAGAGGAGGACGGGCAAAGGCCCGCGCGGCTCGTGCACGATGGGAGGTGAAAGCTCGCTCACGGTTAAAATTCGTGCCGTTTTAGGACTCCCGCTGGAAGCGTGCAACGCGCGAGCGCGTCATTCGCTTCTGGCAAAAGGCAGCATTGCAGAGCATAAAAGAGGCCATGGCACGGATTCTCCTGGCGGAAGACGATACGTCGATGCGCGAATATCTGCAGCGCGCGCTGCAGCGCGTCGGCTATGAGGTCGAGGCGGTCGGCTGCGGCACCGAAGCGATGCCGCTGCTCGAGAAAGAGCAGTTCGACCTGCTTCTGACCGACATCGTCATGCCGGAGATGGACGGGATCGAACTCGCCCAGAAGGCGAGCGCGATCGACCCTTCGATCCGGGTGATGTTCATCACCGGCTTTGCCGCGGTCGCACTGCAGGGCGGACGTACGGCACCGGAGGCGAAGCTTCTGTCCAAACCCTTCCACCTCAAGGACCTGGTGATGGAGGTGGACCGCATGTTCCAGACCGAGGACCAGCACGGGCGATTGTAGGGGGCTTCGATCAAAGTGGTACTTTGATCGAGTTGAGTTGAATCGCGCCGGCCCGGAGCAAGTCCGTGCCGGCGCGTTGCGTTTTGGGTGGGGGATTTGGCGGGTTGCGCGTTTCCCGCTCGCCTCCTAAATGGCCGCTTCTGCCCCTTGGGCGGTGGGCGTGTAGCTCAGTGGTAGAGCACTGTGTTGACATCGCAGGGGTCGCAAGTTCAATCCTTGCCACGCCCACCATTTCTTTGTCTTCGAAATCAGCAATTTAGGTTCTGCTGCCTCTCGAGTTCTGCAGCGCTCGGCTGGTGCAGGTGAACTGGAAACGTGAACGCGAGCGGTTCGACGATGCGGACGACGCCCGCGGGCCTCACTGCAGTCCGGCACAGGTCCCCAAGTTCGACAGGAAGGATAGCTTGTTTTTGTGGAGTAACGCTCCATAGAACGAGGCTCAGATCGCGAAGAGACCATGAAGGGATTCACCGAACGGCTGCGTGAAGTGAGGAAGCGCTTCATCACGCGTTGCGGCGAGCGGGCAGACCAGCTTGAAGAGGCTGGCGCTGCCGGGAATAGGGCGGCAATCGCGAGTGTCGCCCACGACATTGCGGGAACCGCGGGAATCTTTGGATTCGACGATCTATCGATCGAGGCACGGGCACTCGACGAGCTCGCGAAAAGCAACGCTCCGTGCGAGGATGCAGTTCGCTCGATGGTGCTGAGATTGCGCGAAATTGGGGCCGCGGACGACTAGAAGAGGATGCTGGTGCCGATGGCGGCGTAGCCGCTCGTTCTCGTGCCGTTCTGGCGGCGAACGCCTCCTGACAGCTGTAATGCCGTCGTCTTGGCAATTTGCATGGAAATGAACGCACCACCGCTTTGAGCGTGATAGCGCGGATCACCCTGCAATGCTCCTTCCACGCCGATCCGCGTCTTCGAACCCGAGTCGAGGAACGGACCGACGTCAGCCTTCACGAGATAGGCGCCCTCGCGGACACCGAGCGATCCGAGATACGTCATTCGCCACTTCGGACTGAGGTTGAACGCTCCATCCCCCTGCACGGCGAGATCCACGCGGGTGCCCCGACGATCGTTCGCGGGATCGTCCGGTCGCAATGTCGTGTCCGTTAGTCGCGGCCCGGCCCCAAGGTTGGTCCAGCCCCAATCGCCAGACCATTGATAGACGAGAGCCGTTTCCCCGCCGACATAGCGCCCGCGAATAAGGGTGACGGCGGAGCGGTATCGATAGTTGCCCGCAGTCACAGTCCCGCGAATTGCGAGCCCACGGCCGAGCGCTGCACCAGGAAGCGCGGCGACGGCGCCGGCATAGCGGTTCGCGCCCTGGCCAACAGTGCCGCCCGCAAAAGCCACACCGTGATAATCCTGAGCGCAGGCACTGCCTGCAATGGAGCTGATCACTGCAAAGGCTATGACTTCGATAGGACGCATCACCCTCTCCCAGCGCCAAGCCGCGACGCTGGTGCAGCAGCATCGTTTGATTTAGCTACGCTGAAAAAGGCTCGGATGTCAGCAGCGGAAATTCCACTTCGGGTTTTGGTCGTCGAGGACGACGACATTGCCGCTGATTACCTGTGCCTCCTCCTCGGCCAGAATGGCTGCACGGCGACGGTTGCGGGCAATGGCGAAGAGGCGCTGGAATTCCTTCGCGAGTTGCGGTTCGACCTCATGCTGACTGACTGGATGATGCCCAAGATGGACGGCGTTGAGCTGATCCGCCGGGCGCGCGAGCTGCTGCAACATTATCTACATGTCGTCCTGCTGACCGCGCCAGGGGAAGAGCGGACCATGCGAACTGCTCTAGAAGCGGGAGCCGATGATTTCCTTTACAAGCCGATCAGCGCGACGCAGCTGCAGCTGGGCCTCGCGACGGCACGCCGCGTCCTTGGGTTGCAGCAGCGGCTGGAGCGTAAGAATCGAGCCTTGGCCGAATCTACGCGCCGCGTGCGCGCCGCCTACCGCCAGCTGAAGAGCGACCTTCGGGCAGCGGGGACAATGCAGCGGAGTCTCATCACCGTCGACGGAGTTACGGGCTTCCTCGCACACGGCTCTTACCTGCAGCCGTCGATTGATATTGGCGGCGATAGTTTCGGCGTGCTGCCGTTGGAAGATGGCACGTTTTTCTTTGCCGTGGACGTCTCCGGCCACGGTGTTCCCGCGGCCCTCAACAGCTTCGCAATCCATCAGCGGGTCGTCCAGCTAGCGAGGAGCGGCACGGATCTTCGCGGAATTGCCGAAGCGGTGAACCGCGAGTTGATGGACCAGCCGGGCGAATCTTATGCGACTGCGCTGTTCGGAGTGGTGGCTACCGACACCGAAATAAGTCTGATTAGAGCAGGCCATCCACCCCCTGTGATCGTGAAGTCCTGCGGCAAGGCAGAGTTCGCGGAGGACGGAGGATTGCCGCTCGGCATGTTCGAGGCCGCAGCATTTGACGTGTTGCAGCTTCGTTTTGAACAGGGCGACCTGCTGCTTTGTTACAGCGACGGTGTCATGGAAAGCGGGATGGGCGAGGACGAGCTCCTCGCGTTTTGCGCCTCCGCCCGAACGTCGGGTGTAGAAGTGGCGGCGGCCCTTGGGCAGAAGTTGTCCGAGCTTCGCGGCGGGACTGATCCACCTGACGACATCTCCGTTTTGGCGCTGTCCAGGGTTTGAAAGGGGAAAGAATGATCATCGTCGATTCTCGCGGTGATGTAGCGATGGTCCACGTTGCGGTCGATCGGCTGGATGCGGCCGCGAGCCCGGCTTTCAAGCAAGCGGTGGCATCGCAGGTCGACGCCGACACAGCCAAGCTGGTCCTCGACATGCGAGCCGTCGAGTTTGTGGACTCAACCGGGCTCGGCGCGATCGTTTCACTCATGAAGCGACTGCCGCCTGACGGTGTTCTCGTCATCGCCGCTCCTCGGCACCCGGTGCGCCGGCTGCTGCAGATCACCGGTCTGGACCGGCTTTTCCGCCAATTCGACACGACCGAAGAAGCGCTGGCTGCAATTGGCGGCTGAGGAGGCCTCGTTCACGATCGAAGCGGACCTGTCGCAGGTGCGGGAGCTTGCGCGGTTCGTGCGTCAGGAGGCGGGCTTGAATGAGGCCGCTCTTGCCGATCTCGAGCTGGCCGTGGTGGAAGCCGCCAACAACATCATCCTGCACGGATATGGCGGAGGCGGGGGCCTGATCCGCTGTCATGTGCAACGCGGCGCCGACGCAGTCCGCGTAACGTTGTCCGATTCAGGGGCGCCGATCCCGGAGGATATGCTTCGTAACGCGCAACCCACTTCACAAATGGCGGAAAGCGGCCGCGGCCTCGCCATCATCCGGGCCTGCGTCGACGAGATTGCCTATACCAGCGCCGCCGGCGCCAACCGGCTTACTCTGGTGAAGGCAGGATGACGTGGCACAAACCGCCTTTCGATCGGATGGTAGCGCACGCCTGTTCCGCGGCGCTCGCGCTGGAGAAGCTCGCAACGATCCTCGGTTGGGCGCCTTGTTGGAACTCGTTCAGGCGCTGTTGACCCCAGCTGTCGGGGTCACGCGATTCCGACCAGAAGATGAAAGTCATTCCGATAAGAAGGGCGGCGATGAAGATGAAGTGGCTCCGGCCCTTGATGAGGTTGCCTTTCAAGCTCACGAGCTTCTCCCCGGTTTCCAGAACGCAGCCCTGATCATCAGCGACATGGCAGCGATATTGTTGACCCCCCACAAGCTGTTCGCGACGACGCCTTCCAGGGTGTAATTCCCATTGCCCCGCAGGACCTGCGCAATGGCGAAGGCGATGGCGGCAATCGTTGCGATCACGATTGCCGTCTGTGGCCACACGATCCGCAGAAAATTCCCTTCCTGCCGCTCTTTCGGCGTGACGTGGAACTTGATCGGCTTATTCCTCGCCACCGCCCAGAGCGCCTGCAACGACAGTGGGAACGAAGCGAGATAGCTGATCTTGCTCTTGTAACCGCTGTATCCCCAAAAGCCGAAGAGCATGGCTAGCTCTACCGCGATGAGGAACGGCACCAGGCGCAGGAAAAAATCGAGCGTGTAAGCTCTGACCGGCGCAATGGCCGTGAACAGATAGATTGCCGGCGAGATGAGGAAGATTACGTTCCAGATCGCGCCGAGATATGACCAGAAAGTGTTGAGATACATCAGCCGCTGGCCGAGCGACATTCCCCGAGCTGTAATCGGGTTGTCGTGAAGGAAGATGTCGAGGCTTCCACCCGCATATTTGAACCGCTGGATGGTCCAGGTCAGCAGGTCCTGGGGCGAAAGCATCCGCGATACGACATGCGGGTGCATGATGCTCTTCCAGCGCCGGTTGCGATCCTGCTGGAGAACGATCGAAGTGTAGATATCCTCGGATACGTGGAATTTGTAGGGCGTCAGCTCCTGTTCGCGCGCTGCCTCCCAGACTCTGAGAGCCGCGACCTTCGGATCGCTCGAACGTAAGCGAATTTTCTCCAGCAGCGTTTTCTTCTCAGTTGATGCGCGGGCGACTGCGTCGGTGTAGGCTTTCAAGGCGACCATCATGATAGCCTCGCGCCGATGTATGGACGCAGCACCGCAGCAGAAGGCCGCGTTCACTCGGTTGCGGCGCCGCATAATGACTTCGTAGAAAATCGAAGCGTCATTGTTGAACGGGTCGGAACCGACACGCATCTTCCCGAGCAGCGCCTCGACCAACTTCGCGGCCGCGCGCCCGACTGCTCCCGCCTTGCGTTCCCATCGGGCCGGCAACCGTTCCCCCGCCGGCAGATCGTAGAACCATTGCGGAGTCTGGACGAAGGCCACGTCGGGATCGCGGAAATAACCGAGGACATCATCAAGAAAGGTCGGAAATAGACGCGTGTCCGCGTCGCAGATCACGATGAAATCGCCGTCAGTCTGTTCCATCGCGTTGCGCAGGTTTCCGGCCTTGAACCCGACGTTGTTATCCCGAGTGATGTAGTTCGCGCCTTCTTGCTCAGTCACTTGGCGCATGCGGGACCGGCGGCCGTCGTCGAGGACGTGGACTCTTGCGCAGACGCCCGGCTGAACGGACACCGCGCGCGCGTCGCGGATCGAGAGCCGGACAAGCTCCTCCTCTTCGTTGTAAGTCGTGATGAAGATATCGACGGTCACCGGTCGGTCCGGATCGGCAGCGTCCGGGTCGCAGTCGCCAATCCGGTGCGGGGGACTCTGCTGCTTGGGATCGTCGATCGACCACAGATTGTAGAAGAATAGGACTAGTCCGAAATACGCGCAGGTCTCGGCGAGCGCGAGCGGGATCGCGAACCATAGGGCGTGCTCGTTGAGCGAACTTGTCCAGCGCCAGGCAATATACCAACCACCAAGAACAATGGAGAGCGTCGCGAAGAACTGCCAAAGACCCATTACTAAGGGACCCGGAGTGACCGGAGCGCGTGGGCGCCTGTCTTCGAACTGTCGGAAGTAAAATGGCGAAGTGGCCACAACGCGCCCCCTGTTCAGCCGCCGAGCAATCGGCTTAAACAGGTTAGAGGCGACTGCAAGATGGCATCGTCGTTATCGGCCCGGAATCGGGAGCTGTCTCTTATGTTCACTGCGTTCGCCTCAATCCATCTCCTGAATGGCTGAACCGTCGGTCCCCATTTGGACTCGCTCTGCCGTGAGACGGGTCCTTGCGGGCGGAATCGCCGCGCTCGTCCTCCTTCTGGTCATCATTCAGGTCGGCGCTTTCCGCGAGAGCCAGAGCCTTCGCGAGCAGCTCGACGCCTCTTATTCGCGCGACTTGGTCCTCGTGCGATTGCTCTCCTTCCACCAGGACGTGGAGACCGGCCAGCGCGGATACATGATCACAGGCCGCCCCGATTTTCTCTTGCCTTACTCGCGCGCGCTGCCGGAAATCCGTTCAGCGTTCGATACAATGGAGCGGCAAAGGGGGCCTGTGCCAACGGAGCAGATCAATCGCCTAAGGCAGCTCAGCGCGAGGAAACTTGAAATTACCGCGCAGGTCATTTCGATCCGGAACAAGACCGGTGTGGAAGCAGCAGTGGCCGTCGTGTCGAGTGGCGTTGGGAAACGTGCGATGGACGCTTTCCGTAACCAAGTCGCCGACATGCGCACCGCCGAAGCCCGCCGCCAGGCGGAGCTCGTGAGATCCTACGCGAACTCTTCGTTCCAGTCGCAACTCCTCACTGGCTTGATCCAGCTTTTTCTTCTCTTTCTTGTTGTTGCCGCCCTGGTCGCCTATCGCGCCAACCTCGCGCGGCTTCGGGCCGTCTCAGCCCAGGCAAAGGAGGTCAGCGACCGCCAGATCGCAATCTTCAATGCAGCCACGGACGCGATGATCGTGGTGGACCAGAATGCAACAGTCGAGAGCGTGAACCCGGCCGCTGAGAAACTGTTCGCGGTGCAAGGAAGCGAGCTGGTAGGCAAAACAATCCAGGACCTTTTTGAGGGCGGCGTTCTTCACATAGCCGGTTACAACGAACGCCGGAGGAGCCGCCGCGAAGGAGACGCCATCCGCAACCTGGCGGGCCGGCGGGGCGATGGGTCACTGTTCGAGGCCGAAGTCGCCGCCAGTCCGGTAAAGCTCGGCGAGGGCGCTCGAACCCTGCTGCTTGTGAGGGACTCGACAGAACGGAACCGAGTGGAGCGGATGAAGAACGAGTTCGTCTCGACCGTAAGTCACGAGCTCCGCACTCCTCTGACCTCGATTCGCGGTGCGCTCGCATTGATGGACCATGCCGTAGGCGAGCGCTTAGAAGACAAACCCAAGCAGCTCCTCAAAATCGCCAAGTCAAACTCCGAGCGGCTCAGCCTTCTCGTCGACGACATTCTCGACATCGAGAAGATCGGCAGCGGAACCTTGGACTTGGCTCTCGAACGAATAGACGTCCGCGAAGTCGTTCAGCGTGCGTCCGAGCAAAATGAAACCTACGCCAGCGACCGGGGGGTGAGACTCGTCACGACCGTTGCCGATGAACCTTTGATTGTGAAAGGCGATCCCGGCCGCCTGCTCCAGGCACTCACAAACCTGGTCTCCAACGCGGCAAAGTTCTCGCCCCCGAGTGGAATTGTCCGCCTTACTGCGGAACGGGACGGCCGCTGTGCCCGCATCAGCGTCGCGGACCACGGCGTCGGAATCCCTGTCGAGTTCAGATCGCAAATCTTCAACCGCTTCGCGCAGGCGCGAGGCCAAAGCAGTCAGCGCACCGGAACCGGTCTCGGTCTTGCGATTACCAAGGCCATCATCGACCTTCACAAGGGTAACATTGATTACGAGACGGCAATCGGTGAGGGCACGAAGTTCTGGATCGACCTCCCTCTGGCGAGAAGGACTCGCAATGACACGGATGCTTCGGCGAATTCTACTGGTTGAGGACGATCAGGACATCGCCACGCTTGCGACGATGGCATTGTCCGAACTCGGCAATTTCGAGGTAATCCACTATTTTTCCGGCGCCGACGCGCTCGCCGCTGTCGCCAACGACAAGCCAGACCTAGCTCTGCTGGACTTTTCTATGCCTGGGATGAAGGGCGACGAGATCATGGCGGCGCTAAAGGCCCGCCCTGATACCGCTGACATGCCGGTCCTCTTCATGACGGCGAGCGTGATGCCCTCGCATGTGACGCGCCTGAAAGAACTCGGCGCAATCGATGTGCTGAAGAAACCTTTCGACCCACTGTTGCTCAGCGAGCAAGTCCAGAGCGCGTGGGAAAGAGCGACGTCCTGATTGGATCACTTGGCCGTGAACGCGCGCGCAATCCGATGCTGCCGTTGCTTCTTGCCGGCCTCTGCGTCGGGTCCTGCGTAAACATGCGAATAGGGGCCGATCCGCCGCCCGGATACCGCCTCGTTTTCTCCGACGAGTTCGACCGCGACGGTTTGGCTGACCCTGCGCGTTGGAACTATGCGGTCCGCGCGAACCGGAGCGGCTGGCACAATCGGGAGCTTCAATATTATTCCGCCGGCCGGTCCGAAAATGCCCGGGTGGAGCACGGAAAGCTGATCATCGAGGCGCGCCATGAGCGCTTATCAGCCGATGCCTTCCCGGATTACGGCGGCCAGGAGTTCACGTCCGCCCGTCTCAACACCCGTGGCCGTGCTTCCTGGCTTCACGCTTTTGTCGAAGTGCGGGCTCGGATCCCGTGTGCGATCGGGACGTGGCCGGCCATCTGGATGCTTCCAGCCGATGAGACGGTTGGGTGGCCTGCCGGCGGCGAAATCGACATCATGGAGCATGTCGGCTTCGATCCGGGTCGGATCCACCAAACGGTGCAGGATGCGGATCATACGCACGTCGCCGCGAGCCACTGGAAGGCCGTCACCACTGTTCGCGACGCCTGCGATACATTCCATCTTTATCAGTTGTGGTGGGAGCCGGGCCGGATTCGGTTGGGAATCGACGGCACGAGGACGCTGTCGGTAAGCCGGCCCGCTTCGAGCGCAGGCGAGCGGTGGCCATTCGATGATGGTCCGTTCGTCCTAATCCTGAACTTGGCTGTTGGGGGCGACTGGGGAGGCGCGCATGGTGTTGATCAAACAGCGCTCCCAGCGCGGATGGAGGTGGACTTCGTCAGAATTTACCAAAAGGTGCGGTAATATCCGATGTGGGCAGAAACGGCGTGTTGACTTGGTTTAGCCTGTGTCGGTCCGCGCTCATGCACGCTAATGACCGACTAGAATTTCAACGCCGTAATGACCGACTAGAACTCCAGCGCAGCGGCGGCATCTTTCATGAACGACGGGCTGTAGCGAGCATAGGTGCGCTCGGTGACCCGCGTGGAAGTGTGGCCGAGGAACTGCGAAATCTTCTGCATCGGCACATCGGCCTGGGCCATCCAAACGCCGGCAGTGTGGCGGAAGACATGGGGGGAGCAGGGGACACTTGAGCGCTTGGCGGCCATTCTGATGGCCTTCTTAATGCTCTTCACCTGCTTACCGTCCCACTCGATCACCCAGTCGGTCAGAGCACCGTGCGAGGCTTGCTCCAATGCCTGATAGGCGCGGGCATTGAGCGGCACTTCCGGCCGACGCTTGTTTGACTGTTCGCGCCCAGGCAAGTTGAAGTTGATGGTGCGGTGTTTGAAGTCCACCTGCTCCCAACGGAGCTCAAGCAGCGCGCTCATTCGAGCACCAGTCGTGATGGCTAGAATGATGAATAGCCGCACGTGCGCTGCGCCGACATGTTTCAACAACTTGTCGAGCTCCTCGCGCGTAAGATAGCGCTCGCGAGGTGGGCTCCCGCTGGGCAGCCAAACCCGATTGTGGCCGCGCCCGTATCGTAAGTTGAGGCACGCGCGGAGATACTCCAGCTCCGTCTTGACGGTGCCAGGGGCTGCTCCTTGGCGCTGCCGCATCTTGGCGTAGTTGCGGCAGTCATCCTTGTGATTGCTGAAAGCACATTTCGTTGGGCAAATCGGCTCTTTCGTCTACGCAAAACCTCGAAACATCATCAGGTTAGCTGAGGCGGCTCGTGTTGACATCGCAGGGGTCGCAAGTTCAATCCTTGCCACGCCCACCATTTTTCCCGCGATCGCAAGCGTTTAGCGTGGCTTTACGAACCTCAGTGTCATGCGGTCGCTCTCGCCGATGGCCAGGTAGCGCTCGCGGTCCTGGTCCTTGAGGCGGAGCGAGGGGGGGAGGGTCCAGACGCCGTCGGGCCAGTCCGCCGTATCGCGCGGGTTGGCGTTGATCTCCGAAGCCGCGTCGAGCCGGAAGCCGGCGGCTTCGGCGAGCGCGCGCACGGTCGAGACCTTGATGTAGCCGCTGGTCCGCTCGCGCTCGGCGCTCGCGGCTTCGGGCAGGCGGTGATCGACCACGCCGAGCACGCCGCCGGGTCTGAGCATCGCATAGATCTGGCGAAAGGCCTCGGCGCTGTAATCCTGCTTGTCGTCGCGGCGATAACCCATCCGCCAATTGTGGACGTTGCGGAAGGTGAGGACCACGTCCGCGCTGCCGTCGGGAACCCGCGCCGCGCTGGCGTCGAAGGCGGGGAAGGTGGCGGTCGTCACATGCCCGTAGAGCGCCGGATTGGCGTCGCGCAGCTTGGCGACGCCGCCGAGCTGCCCGTCCAGCGTCGCGAGGATCAGGCGGCCGCCGCCGGATGCGAGATAGGGGGCGAGGATCTCCGTGTACCAGCCGCCGCCGGGCCAGATTTCGACCACCGTGTGGTTGGGACGCACGCCGAAGAAGCTCAGGGTCTCGAGCGGGTTGCGGTAGCGGTCGCGGGCGATGTTGGCCGGTGTGCGCGACGGCGAGGCGATCGCGGCCTCGAGCGCAGCGCGGTCGGCCTGGACCGTCGCGGCAGGCGCGGCGGCTTGTGTCGCGCAGGCGCCGGTCGCAAGCGCGCCGGCCAGAAGGAAGGCAATTCGCAGGCTCATGTCATCGGCTCCCACTATGTGCGGCCTCCCATGAACGGGACGCCCGCAGTGGGCAAGATGGGGCCCGTCGGGAGGGGGCCGTCACGCGGAATGAATCCAGCAGCCGCACGCCGGCATGCCCCCAGCATGCCGGAACGGCTGCTCGTCGGTCCTGTCGAGCTACGCTCGCAGGTCGTCCGGCTTTCGCCGTCGCTTCGCGCTGCTCCGGCGACGCTGCGCGTCGGCGTCGCTACGCTCGGCGGCTCAAGCTAGAGGCAGGCTTCGAGGTACGGCTGGTCGAAGCCGAACTGCTTGGCCTTCTCGAGCGTGTAGGGGCGAAGGCCCATCGAGCGATATTCGCCGATGATCTTCCCGTCGGCGGTTTCGTCGAGATATTCGAACTTGAACAATTCCTGGGTGACGATGACGTCGCCTTCCATGCCGATCACCTCGGTGATGTTGGTGGTGCGGCGGGAGCCGTCGCGGAGGCGCTTGACCTGGACGATGAGGTCGACCGAGTCCGCGATCTGGCGGCTGATCGCTTCCTTCGGGATCTTGATGTCGCTCATCATCACCATGTTCTCCATACGCGCGAGGCATTCGCGCGGGGAGTTGGAGTGGAGCGTCGCCATCGAGCCGTCGTGGCCGGTGTTCATGGCGGCGAGCAGGTCGAAACACTCCGACCCACGGATTTCGCCGAGGATGATGCGGTCAGGACGCATACGCAGAGCGTTGATGACAAGGTCGCGGATGGTGATCGCGCCCTGTCCCTCGAGGTTGGCGGGCCGGGTTTCGAGCGGCAGCCAGTGCGGCTGCTGAAGCCGAAGCTCGGCCGCGTCCTCGATGGTGATCACGCGCTCGCCTGGGTCGATCATCTTCGAGAGGGCATTGAGCATGGTCGTCTTACCCGAGCCAGTGCCGCCCGAGATGACGATGTTCATGCGGCTGGCGCCGGCAATCTTCAGCACCGTCGCCATCTTCTCCGACATGGAGCCGAAGCCCTTCATCATGTCGAGCGTGATCGGCTTCTCGGAGAATTTACGGATCGAGATGGCGGTGCCCCGCAGCGACAGGGGCGGGATGATGACGTTGACGCGGCTGCCGTCCTGGAGGCGGGCGTCGGCGAGCGGCGTGGTCTGGTCGACGCGGCGGCCGACCTTGTTGACGATGCGCTGGGCGATCTGGAACAGATGCTCCTCGTCGCGGAACTGGATCTGGGCAAGCTCGAGCTTGCCCTTGCGCTCGACGAAGGTCTGGTCCGGCCCGTTGACCATGATGTCGCTGACCGCCGGGTCGGCAAGCAATTCCTCGAGCGGGCCGAGTCCAAGCAATTCGTCGACCAACACCTTCTCGAGCGCGAACTGCTCGCGCCGGTTGAGGTTGATCTTGAGCTCGGTCAGCACCTCGCTGATGATCGGCCGGAATTCCTCGGCAAGCTCGTCCTTGCTGAGCGTCGCGGCGGCTTCCGGGTCGACGCGTTCAAGCAGGCGCGGCAGCACCTGCTCCTTGATCCGGTGGACCGACGCCTCGAACCCTTCCGCCTTGCTGCTGGCGGCATCGCCGCTGGCGTTCTGGCGGGCGGTGAGGCGGTCCATCGCACCGCCTTGCGGAGCCTCGCTCTCGGCCGGCGCTTCGAGCGGCGGGGTCAGCTCGTCGATCGGCGGGAATTGCTCGCCGCCCGCGGGAGGCGCGGAAGGCGTCAGAGGGGAAGCGCCAGGGGCGCCCTTCATCGGCTTCGCGACGCCGAAACTCGGACGGGCGCCGGTGATTCCTCCACGCTTACCGAATGCGCTCATTCCCTACTCGCAAATCTGTCGATATCAGCGAGGGTGAATAGGCGGGAAACTTTTAGAAAAAGCTAATTGTCGGCGAGCCAACGTGCTTGCGGCCGCGTCGCCGTCGTAGCGCGCCGAATGACAGCCACGCAGGGGCCGGATATGCCCGTTCGATGAGCCACCGCCTGTTCGGCCTGCTTGCGATTACGGCCGTCGGCCTGTTGCTTCGCCTTGTCGGCGCCGACCGGTGGTCGCTGTGGAGCGACGAGGCATTGACCCTGGTGATCGCCCAGTGGCCGCTCAAGACCTTGTTCCTGGCACCGGCCGATCCCACGCCCGGCCTCTACTATGCGCTGCACAAGCTGGTGCTCGGGCCGGACGTTGGAGTGGTTGCAGCGCGCTCGATCTCGATCGTCGCCGGGACTCTGCTCATTCCGGCAGCCTATTGGCTGGCGAGGGAGGCGCGAGTCCCGGCCTTGCTCATAGCGGCCCTTGTCGCTTTGTCCTTCCCGCTGATCGATTACAGCCAGGAAGCGCGCGCCTACAGCCTGCTCGTCCTGCTGGTGGTCCTCTCGGCGGCGGCGTTCGCGCGGTGGCACCGCCTTCAGTGGACGCCCGTGCTGTGGGCCTCGCTCGCTTTCGCTCTTCTCGCCTTTTACACCCATTTTGCGGCGATCTTCTGGACCGGGCCGCTGGCCGTGGCCGCCTTGTGGTTGGGCAAACGGTCGGCGGCCGCACCGGTGGTCGGATTGGCGGTGCTGATGGTCCCGGAACTGGCGCGGCTTGCGCAATATCCGGCAGGCCATTTTTCCTGGCTCGCCCAGGCCTCCTTGGTCGAGGCCGCCGACACGCTCGCGCGCAACCTGCTGCCGTTCCAGCCGCCCCTGCCAATCGCGGTCGGCATCCTAGTCTTGCTCGGCTGGCGGGCGTGGATGCACCGCTCGGCGCTGAAGGCCTGGGCGGCTGCGAACAGAGGAGCGGCCGCGGCGCTGCTGATCCTCTGCACGATCCCGCTCACCGTTTGGCTGTTTGGCTTCGTCGCCAAGCCGATCTTCATGACCCGCACGATTCTGCTCGCGATCCCCGGCTTGCTGCTTGCGATTTCGCTGCTGATGCGGTTCGAGCCGCGTTTCGTGCGGTTCGCGCTCGTCGGCGCTTTGGCCGCCAGCCTGCTCGTGAGCGGGACGATGCGCGAGCGCGAGGACTGGCGGGAGATCGCCGGACGGGTGCGAGGCGGCGCGGTCCTGGTGTGCGAGCTGTGGCAGGCGCCGGCGATGCTGAGCGCACTCGAGCGGAAAGCGGCGATAGTGCCCGCCGGCGATGGCCTGATGCTGGTCGCGGGATCTCCCTGGGCCGTCGCTTACTTCCGCGCGGTGACCAACCCACAAGCGCAGCGTCGCGCGCTGATGGCCGGAAGGCGCATCGGTCCCGATGCTTTTCCGGTTTGGGCGGTCCCCTCGGGATCGGTGGAAGATCTCCCCGACAAACCCGGGAGTCTGGCTGACACAATTGGCATCTGCGAGTCCCGCGCCGGCCGCGACGCGCCAGCCTATCGCGCCGATTAGCGCTTAAGGCGCTTGCTCGATTGCCGATGCGGGAAGCGGGCGGGTGTAGCGAAACAGGCAGACGTTGTCGGTGTGCCGTTCGTGCGGCGGGTCGAACAGGCTCATCGGCACGCGATCGAGCGTGACCAGGGCGCCGCCCATTTCGTTGCGCGCCCACTCCGAACAGCGGATCGACAAGCGCAGGACGAGAAGCGGGCGATTGCTCGTGATGTCCGCGAGGTCGGTCCCGGCAGCGGTCAAGGCGAGATGGCGCCGCATCGTTTCGGTTGTTTCGATCTTGCCCGGAAAACGGGCCACCCATTGCCGAACCGCGGTTTCGCTGGTGCGGAACTGGGGGTGGGCGACGATGCCCCAGGCGCCAACCGCAAGCGACGCCGCGAAAGCCGTCCACGCGGGGAGCGCGTCGCGTGCCGCGATCCGTGACCGCAGCATGATCGCCAGCGTCACCGCGGTCAGCGCGATCGGGACCATCATCATGCGCGGCTTGGGGTCGATCGCGAGCACGTAAATCAGGAAGCCGGCCCAATAGAGCGCCGCGATGAGAATCCAGGAAACCCATTGGCGCTCGCTCAGCTCGAGCTTGCGCCGGTACATGGCGAACAGCAGCGCCGAGGCGGCGATCGTGACTCCGGCGCGCGTGTTGACCACCAAGTTCGCGAGCCCGTCGACCAGCCAGTGGACGCGGAGCCCGGGTTCATGCCGCCATTGGGCGATAAGGTCCGGGTTGAAGAAGGGTGGCCGCGAGCGGTCGATCGCGCCTTGCAGCTCGCTCGAGGGGATGTGGGTGTGCGCGACCGAGAGCTGCCGTCGCCACAAGGGGTCGCCTGCCGCGCTCCAGAAGACGAGCAGCTCGACCGCGACGGGGAGCAGGAGTCCTGCGAAGATCGCGATCCAGCTCGCGCGGTCCGCGCCGGCAAGCCGCCAGGTGACAATCAGGGCAATGGGCATCGCCGCGGCCGACGTTTCGCGCACCTGAAAGGCGAGCGACAGGCACAGGCCGGCGGCGAAGAGCAGGATGGGCGCGCGGTTTTTCGCAAAAAGGGCAAACAGGCAGGCGGCGGCGAGCAGGAAGAACAGCTCGGCGGCCTCGACGCTCGGGTCGAGAAGCCCCACAGCAAACGCCGGCGTGACGAGCAGCAGCAAAGCCGCAACGTAGCCGACCGGCCGCCCCGCGAGCCGGTTCGTGACCCATGCTAGGAGCGCCAGGCAGCCGAGCGAATAGAGGAGGCTCGGCAGACCCACGACCCAGCGGGATTCGCCCAAGGCGCTGATGGCGACAGCCAAAGGCGCGATGATCGGCCATCGTCCCTGCCAGTGATTGGCGGGCAAACATGGGCCGTCCCGCACCCAGCAGCGCGCGGCATCGAGATAATGCCAGTCGTCCCACCCGCCGCCGACGAAGCCCACGGGATTGACGACGAGGATCAGGGCGAAGGCCGCCGCAATCGCAGCGACCCAGGGCCAGTCCTGGCTGGCCGATCTGAAAGCAGGGCGCCGCACGATGCCGTGCAGCAAAGCGCAATTACGGTAAAATTGGCGTTAAGCCGTCGCTCGTTGCTTTAGGCGCCGACACTTTCGGCAAGGACGGTCAGGCCCTTGTCGCTGACTTCGGCGAAGCCCCCGGTGACGGCGATCCGCTCCGGCGCAGCGCCGCTGCTGCGGTAGACGGCGATCTCGCCGTTCCTCAGCGTCGTCATGTACGGTGCGTGGCCCGCCATGATGCCGGATTCGCCCTCGGTGCCGGGGACGACGACCATGTGCACGTCCTCGGCCATGACCAGCCGCTCGGGGGTGACGAGCTCGAAGTGAAGATCCGCCATTATTCCTTGCCTTCAATCGCCTGGTCGAAGCTGCGCGCGGCAGCGTCGAACTTATCGCGGCATCCGGGATTGCAGAAGCCGACGACCTTGCCGCGGTAGGTGGTGAGGCTGTCGGCGCTGACCGGCTTGCCCGACCAGGGACAAACGTCGTTGACGCAGTCCGCGACGTCGAGCGTGCCCCTCACGCTCACGCGTCCTGGGCCAGCTTCTCGGCCTTGGCGACCGCTTCCTCGATTCCGCCGACCATGTAGAAGGCTGCTTCCGGAAGATGGTCATATTCGCCGTCGACCACCGCCTTGAACGAGCGCACCGTGTCCTCGACCGCGACGAACTTGCCGGGGATGCCGGTGAACACTTCGGCGACGTGGAACGGCTGCGAAAGGAAACGCTGGATCTTGCGCGCGCGGCTGACGACCAGCTTATCCTCTTCGCTAAGCTCATCCATGCCGAGGATGGCGATGATGTCCTGCAGGCTCTTGTAGCGCTGCAGGGTTTCCTGGACGGCGCGGGCGACCTCATAATGCTCTTGGCCGACGACGCTCGGCGTCAGCACGCGCGAGGTGGAGTCCAGCGGGTCGACGGCCGGATAAATGCCGAGCTCGGAGATCGCACGGCTGAGCACGGTGGTCGCGTCGAGGTGGGCGAAGGAGGTCGCCGGCGCCGGGTCGGTGAGGTCGTCCGCGGGCACGTAGATCGCCTGGACCGAGGTGATCGAGCCCTTGTTGGTCGAGGTGATGCGCTCCTGCAGCGCGCCCATGTCGGTCGACAGGGTCGGCTGGTAGCCGACCGCCGAGGGGATGCGCCCGAGCAGCGCCGACACTTCCGAGCCCGCCTGGGTGAAGCGGAAGATGTTGTCGACGAAGAAGAGCACGTCCTGGCCTTCCTGGTCGCGGAAATATTCGGCGATGGTCAGGCCCGACAAAGCGACGCGGGCGCGGGCGCCCGGCGGCTCGTTCATCTGGCCGAACACCAGCGCCACCTTGGAGCCTTCGGAAATGGCGTTGCCGTCCGCGTCCTTGGCGATGACGCCTGCATCGAGGAACTCGTGATAGAGGTCGTTGCCCTCGCGGGTGCGCTCGCCGACGCCGGCGAACACCGAAGTGCCGCCGTGGCCCTTGGCGATGTTATTGATCAGCTCCTGGATCAGCACGGTCTTGCCGACCCCGGCGCCGCCGAACAGGCCGATCTTGCCGCCCTTGGCGTAAGGCGCGAGCAGGTCGATGACCTTGATCCCGGTGACGAGGATGCTGGTCTCGGTCGACTGGTCGACGAACAACGGAGCTTCCGCGTGGATCGGAGCGGTCTGGTCGGCGCCGATCGGCCCACGCTCGTCGATCGGCTCGCCGATGACGTTCATGATCCGGCCGAGCGTCTTCGGGCCGACGGGGACGCTGATCTGGCTGCCGGTCGCATTGACGACCTGGCCGCGGGTCAGGCCGTCGGTCGAGTCCATGGCGATCGTGCGGACAAGGTTCTCGCCCAGGTGCTGCGCGACCTCGAGGACCAGGCGGTTGCCGCCATTGTCGGTCTCCAGCGCCGACAGGATCGGCGGAAGCTCGCCTTCGAAGGCGACGTCGACGACGGCGCCGATCACCTGCGCAACGCGGCCGGTGAGGTTGCTCGTGCCCTTGACCGCTGGGCCGGTGCCCGTCGCGGATGTGGCGGACGCCTTCTTCGAGCGGCTGCGGGGCTTGGTGTCGGTGGCGGCGGTTGCCATGGGGTCTTCCTTGCCTTCCTGAATGGTCCGTTAGAGCGCTTCGGCGCCCGAGATGATTTCGACGAGTTCCGTGGTGATCGCGGCCTGGCGCTGGCGGTTGTACTGGATCGAGAGGCGATTGATCATGTCACCGGCGTTGCGGGTGGCATTGTCCATCGCGGTCATCTGCGAGCCGTAGAAGCCGGCCTGGTTCTCGAGCATTGCCCGGTAGAGTTGCACGGCGATGTTGCGCGGCAGGAGATCGGCGAGAATTTCCTCCTCGTCGGGCTCATATTCGACCGCGGCGAGCGAGGCCGGGCCGGTTGCGCCGGTGTCGTTCGCGGCGCGCGGAGCGACCGGGATGATCTGGTCGATCGCCGGTTCCTGGACGAGCGTCGAGCGGAAGTTCGCATAAGCGAGGTGGACGACGTCGACGCCGTTGGTCGTGTAGCGGTCGATGATGTCCTTGGCGATCGCCTGGGCGTCGGCGTAGGTCGGCGCCTTCATGTGCGTCGTGTCGTACTGGGCGATGATCGCATTGGGGTAGAGGCGCTGAAGCACCGGCCGGCCCTTGCGGCCGACGATGTAGAACAGCACCGTCTTGCCGTCGGCCATCAGCTCTTCGGCGCGGCGGCGGACGGCGCGCACGATGTTGCTGTTGAAGGCGCCGGCAAGCCCGCGGTCGCTGGTCGCGACGACGATCAGATGGGTGTCGTCCTTGCCCGTGCCGGCGAGCAGCTTCGGGCTCTGCGGGCCGACCGCGACGCGGCTGGCAAGCGAAGCGACGACATCGGCGAGCCGCGACGAATAAGGACGGCCGGCCTCGGCATTCTGCTGCGCACGGCGCAGCTTGGCCGCGGCGACCATCTTCATCGCCTTGGTGATCTTCTGCGTCGACTTGACCGTGCCGATGCGAAGCTTGAGGGCTTTAAGGCTCGCCATTACGCTTCACGCGATCCTTAAGCGAACTGCTTGCCGAATTCGCCGAGCGCATCCTTGAGCGCCTTGGCGGTGTCGTCGTCGAGCGCCTTGGTGTCGCGGATCTTGGCGAGGATCTCCGGCTTGTCCGAGCGGAGATAGCTCAGCATCGCCGCTTCGTAGCGAGTGACATCCTTGACCTCGACGCTGTCGAGGAAGCCCTGGGTGCCGGCATAGATGGAGGCGACCTGCTCCTCAACCGGCATCGGCGCATATTGCGCCTGCTTCAGAAGCTCGGTCAGGCGCGCGCCGCGGGCCAGCAGGCGCTGGGTCGACGCGTCGAGGTCCGAGCCGAACTGGGCGAACGCTGCCATCTCGCGATACTGGGCGAGCTCGAGCTTGATCGACCCGGCCACCTTCTTCATCGCCTTGGTCTGCGCGGCCGAGCCGACGCGGCTGACCGACAGGCCGACGTTAATCGCCGGCCGGATGCCCTGGTAGAACAGGTCGGTCTCGAGGAAGATCTGGCCGTCGGTGATCGAGATCACGTTGGTCGGGATGTAGGCCGAGACGTCGCCGGCCTGGGTCTCGATCACGGGAAGCGCGGTGAGCGATCCGGCGCCATTGTCCTCGTTCATCTTGGCGGCGCGCTCGAGCAGGCGGCTGTGGAGATAGAAGACGTCGCCGGGATAGGCTTCGCGGCCCGGCGGGCGGCGCAGCAGCAGCGACATCTGGCGATAGGCGACGGCCTGTTTGGAAAGGTCGTCGTAGACGATCACGGCGTGCATTCCGTTGTCCCGGAAATATTCGCCCATCGCGCAGCCGGTGTAGGGCGCGAGGAACTGCAGCGGCGCTGGCTCCGACGCGGTCGCGGCAACGACGATGGAATATTCCATCGCCCCATTTTCCTCGAGGGCCCGGACGATCTGGGCGACGGTCGAGCGCTTCTGGCCCACCGCGACGTAGATGCAGTAGAGCTTTTCGCTCTCCTTGCCCGACTTGTTGATTTCCTTCTGGTTGATGAAGGTGTCGAGCGCGACCGCGGTCTTGCCGGTCTGGCGGTCGCCGATGATCAGCTCGCGCTGGCCGCGGCCGATCGGAACGAGGGCGTCCAGGGCCTTGAGGCCGGTCTGCACCGGCTCGTGCACCGACTTGCGCGGGATGATGCCCGGCGCCTTGACCTCCACGCGGCGGCGCTCGGTGAACTCGATCGGGCCCTTGCCGTCGATCGGGTTGCCGAGCGCGTCGACGACGCGGCCGAGGAGGCCCTTGCCGATCGGCACGTCGACGATGGTGCCGGTCCGCTTGACCGTCGAGCCTTCGCGGATCTCGGCGTCCGAACCGAAGATGACGACGCCGACATTGTCGGCCTCGAGGTTGAGGGCCATGCCCTTGGTGCCGTTGTCGAACTCGACCATCTCGCCGGCCTGGACGTTGTCGAGGCCGTAGATGCGGGCGATGCCGTCACCGACCGAGAGGACGGTGCCGACTTCCGAGACCTCGGCATCGGCCGAGAAATTCGCGATCTGGTCGCGGATGACGCGGGAGATTTCAGCGGCGCGGATGTCCATGTCTTTAGCTTAGCCTTTCATCGCGGCGGCGAGCCGGTTGAGTTTGGTGCGGATCGAGGCGTCGATCATCTGGCTGCCCATCTTGACGACGATTCCGCCGAGGATGGAGGGATCGACGGCCATATCGATATTGACGTCGCGGCCGGCGCGGGCGCGCAGCTGCGCCTTGAGCGTGGCCAGCTGGTCGTCATTGAGCGGGCGCGCGGTGACGACTTCGGCCGTGGTTTCGCCGCGATGCTCGGCGGCGAGGCGGCGGTAGGCGCGGATTACGTTCCGAAGCTCGCCCTTGCGGCCGTTTCTGGCGAGCACGCCGAGGAAGTTGGCGGTGATCGGGTCGAGCCCGAGCTCAGGAGCGAGCGCGGCGAAGGCCTTCCCGGCTTCGTCGCGCGAGACCAGCGGGCTCGCCACCAGCTCGCTGAATTCCTTCGAATCGGCGAGCGCCTGGTTGAGGGCGTCGAGGCTCTTGCCGACGGATTCGATCTGCTTTTGATCGCGGGCAAGGTCGAACAAAGCGGACGCATAGCGCCCTGCTAAGCTGGCCCGAATGCCGCCGGATGTCTCCACGCGCGAAAAGCTCCAGAACTGGAATTGCCCCGATGCGAAAAACGGGGCGCAAAAACGGCTGACGCCGCACGCCCCTCATCGGTTGGCGCGCCCCTAGCAAGGCGTCGCGGGCGATGCAAGGCAGCTGCGCGGCGATTAAAGCCGGCGCGTAAAGAATCGCGTGAAGGGCGTGGCTTTGTAATCGCCGAACGGGCCGCAAGGGACGAATCCCTCGCTCTCATAGAGCCGCAGCGCTGCGCCGAAACACTGCGTGCTGCCGGTCTCGAGGCTGAGGCGCGCATAGCCGCGGCGGCGCGCCTCGGCGACGATGTGGTGAAGCATGGCCCTGCCGACGCCGCGGCCGAGCGCCTCTGGCGCTGTGCGCATCGACTTAACTTCGCCGTGGTCCGGTGCGAGCGCCTTCAAAGCGCCAACTCCGACCAGCCTGTCGCCCTCGCGCGCCGACCAGAAGGTCACGCGGGGATCGCGCAGGCCTGCGAGCGCGAGCACGTGGCACGCCTCGAGCGGCGAACTCGAGCGCATCTGTTCGAAGTGGAAAGCGAGCAGCGCCTGAACATCCTCGCTGCCGAGGTCGCCCGGGTGGAATGTCCATTCGTTTGAACGCAAGGGAACGGAAGCCATGGCCGGCGGGATGCGGCAAACGGCGTGCGCAGCAAAGGTGAGATTTCAACCATGGCCTATCGAATCCGCGGACTCGATCCCGCGCCCTACCGCCCGTTTTACGGCCTTTCCGACGACGAACTCGCCGAGCGCGGCATGGTGCGGATGAGGGTCACGCAGAAGCCGAGCTTCCCGTGCCGCGTCAGCCTCGTCGACCGCGAGATCGGCGAGCATGTCCTGCTGCTCAACCATGTCAGCCACAACGTCGCCGGCCCCTATCGTGCCAGCCACGCGATCTTCGTGAGGGAAGGCGCGGCGGAGGCTGCCGACTTTGAAGACGAACTCCCGCCGGTGTTCGGCACGCGCGTCCTGTCCCTGCGCGGGTTCGATTCCGCGGGCATGATGGTCGACGCGCTTCTCGCGCAGCCCGGAGAGGCGGAGGCCGGGATCCTCAGGCTGTTCGCCGATGCGCGGATCCAATCCATCCACGCCCACAATGCCGTGCGCGGCTGCTTCTCGGCGCGAATCGAAAGGAACTGATCATGGCCAGCGTTGCACGCCGTCACAGGGAGCGTACAGCTGAAGACATGGCGACCGTCACCCGCCTCGACCCCGAGACTGCATGGGCGGCCTTCATGCGTCGCGATCGCAGCTGGGACAGCCGCGTGGTCGGCGCGGTCAAAACGACCGGCATCTATTGCAAGCCGAGCTGCCCGGCGCGGCGACCCAAGCGCGAGCATGTCGAATTCTTCGCCTCGGCCGAAGAGGCGCGTGCGGCCGGCTATCGCGCTTGCCTGCGTTGCCGGCCCGACGAGGTCGGCCGCGACCGCGACGCGGTCGCTAAGGCAGTCAGGATCATCGAGATAGCGGATGAGGCGCCGAGCCTTGCCGAAATCGCCGCGGCGGTCGGCTATGCGCCGCACCATTTCCAGCGGCTGTTCAAGCGCGACCTCGGCGTGTCGCCGGCGGAATATGCAAGGGCGATCCGCAACCAGCGGGCTGAGAGCGCGCTCAAGCAGAAAGGGCGGGTGACCGACGCCGTCTACGAGGCCGGCTATGCGGGGCCGAGCGGCTTTTACAGCGACGCCAAGGAACGGCTGGGCATGACCCCCTCGGCGTGGCGCGACGGCGGGCGCGGCGAGACGATCCGCTGGACGACGTTCGACAGTCCGCTCGGGCGGATGCTGATCGCTGCCACGTCGAAGGGGATTTGCCGCCTAACGTTCGACGACAGCGAAGCCTCGCTTCGCCGGCTGTTCCCCAAGGCCACGATCGTCGAGGATGAGGGCGGGCTGAAAGCGCTGGTCGAAGGCGCGCTCGCGGCAATCGAGCGGCCGCTGGCGGCTCCCGAACTGCCGATCGATGTCGCCGGAACGGCTTTCCAGGAGAAGGTCTGGCAGGAGCTTCGGAAAATCCCGCCCGGTGAGACCCGCAGCTATGCCGAGATCGCGGCGGCGATCGGCCAGCCCAGCGCGGTGCGCGCGGTCGGCACCGCCAATGGCGACAATCATGTCGCGGTCCTGATCCCCTGCCACCGCGTGATCCGCAGCGACGGGTCGCTCGGCGGCTATGCCGGCGGCCTCGAGCGCAAGCGGAAGCTGCTCGACGCGGAAGGCCTGACCGAACCCTCCCCGCAATTGCCGCTGCTCGATTAGCGGCTTGCGCGCCGCCGAGCGGCGTATCTAGGTGACGGGATGGAAGAGTCCGCCATCGTCGGGGAAGTGCGCTCGCGGCGGATCATCGACTTCCCGCTGGTTTGCCTGGTCATTGCCCTTGCCGCGGTGATCGTGGCGATCGGGCTCGCGCTTCCGATCAGCCAGCTGGTGCCGGCTCTCCCCGGCTTCTCGGCGGAAATGACGGTCGACCTGGTCGCCGCGGTCCTGCTGGTCGCCGCTTACAAGCTGGTCGTGCGGCAC
>Ga0247719_1000490_pt1 | contig 23379 bp, 25 predicted proteins | sample 41E_DmetaG_FD_189046 | JGI IMG/M metagenome (GOLD analysis project Ga0247719, IMG submission 189046) | Soil microbial communities from hillslope of Landscape Evolution Observatory, University of Arizona, Oracle, AZ, United States - 4-1-E_D | ecosystem: Engineered > Artificial ecosystem >...
TGGCCCGATCGGTCCACGACGCCGGTTGGGCCACCCTGGTCCGCCTCATCGAGGAGAAGGCCGCCCGCCACCACCGCCAGGTGGTCAAGGTCGGCCGCTGGTTCCCGTCGTCGCGGTTGTGCTCGGCTGTGCTCGGCCTGCGGGCACAACTCCGGGCCGAAGCCTCTGGAGGTGAGGTCCTGGACCTGCACCGGATGCGGCGCTGACCATGATCGCGACCTGAATGCGGCGAGGAACATCCTCGTCGGAGGGTCGCAAGGTGGCCGCCGGGCTGGCGGACACCCAAAACGCCTGTGGAGGAGACGTCAGACGGGAAGCAGTTCCCGCAGTCCCCGGTGAAGCAGGAACCCGCCGAGGTGCCGCATGAGCGGTACTGGAGGAATCCCGGTCCTTCACGGCCGGGAGGAAGTCAAGTCTTGCACCTCGTCGTGTTCTGAGGCCCGACCCCCAGACCTTCCGCCAGGAGGATCAGCGCTTCGATACGGCCACGGTCGATAGGGGCGTCGAGGATTCCTACCGACGCCAGGCCTGGATGGCGCCGTGGGAGCTGTCAGCAGGGAGTAGGCCCCGGGTGCCGCCGGCGAAGACCCAGAGGGTGCCGTCGCGTCTGGGCGGCCGTGCCCGGACGAGCGCACGAGGAACTCCGACAGGTCCGCCTCCACCTGGCCCCGCACAGCGTCCCGCCAAGTGAGCCCGAGCTGCTCGAGCACCCAGTCGGCGTCGCCTCGACGGGGGCACTCTCTGAGGTCTATCGCTCGAAACACCGGGCCAGGACGTTGGTCGCCCAGCCGGTCGATCCGCTCGGCCGCTCGGCGGGGCGGGATGGCGGCACCATGCCAGTAGGAGCTTCGGCGAGCTGCTGTCGGGGTCAAGGTGAACGGGCTGGCCCAGGCAGGCCGGGCAGTTGTCGTGGCGGGCTTGATGCGAGCCGTCGCGGGTGCGCCTCGAGGAGATCGGCGTGGCCGCCCCAGAAGCCGACCCACCTCTCGCCGTCGGCGATGCCGGTGGTGCAATCCGGCGGTGGGTACTGGTCTGGCGGGGATCGACGGGCTGCGCGGAGTCCGGGCTCGGGGATGCCATCAGGAGAACTCGATCTCGGCGATTGCGGACCCTGGGATCGTGGCCGGGCAGTAGCGGCACTCCAGCCAGCGCTCATGTGTGTCCTCCACCTCGTCGTAGATAGCCTCGTCCCTGAGCGTGAGGACGAGGCCCTCACCGCCCGCGGTGAGGGTGGAGACGTCGATCGGCTGCTCGCCGTCCCCGCTGAGCTGGCTGGCGCCTCTGACCGCGAAGGACTCCACGCCGGTGTAGCGCTGCATGAGCAACCACGTATGGGCACCGGAGCAGGGCGAAGGACCGGAGGCGGGGGCAGCCCCCTGATGTCATAACCCTACATTACTAGGAGGTGAGACAGCGAAGGAGAGCTGCTGAAACGGCGCACGAAGCGCCAATTGACTGTCGCACCCTCTCGGTAATCTTGGTTGATAACCCCAGGTTAGTACGTCAGGAGATCGGGACTTATGAGCCACGAGGATGCAACACCACTGGACCGGCTGGAGGACTACCAGGCGCTCGTCCGCCGACTCACCGGGGCGGCACGCGCCTACTACGGCGGCGGCGAGAGCGACCTGACGGACGCCGACTACGACGCCGGGCTCGACACCCTGCGGACGACCGAGGCCGCCCATCCCGAGTGGGCGGACTCCGGCGGACTCCTGACCGAGGTGGCGGCGGGCGTGGCATGGGGCGACGTTCGCCACACGTCGCCGATGCTTTCGTTGGATAAGACCCATGGTGGCGTCGCCGGCGTGCGGGATTGGTGGCATTCGCTGGCGACTGCCACTGGTGGCCTGACCGGGGGCGCGGTGGTGGAGGCGAAGGTAGATGGTTCCAGCGTGGCCGTTCGTTTTCGCGACGGCCAGCTCAGCCAGGTCATCTTGCGCGGCGATGGCCGAAGTGGACTCGGCCTGCCGACCCGCGCCCACATCGTCGGCCTGCCCACCCGATTGGACCGCCCGGCCACCGTCGAGGTCAGGGGTGAGGTCTACATGACGGCGACCCAGTTCGCTCGCGCCAATGAGCTTCGCATCGCCGACGGGTCGAAGCGGCCTTTCGCCAACCCCCGCAACGCCGTCGCCGGCAGCCTGCGCGCCAGCAACGGCCGCCACCCCGTGCCCATGAGCTTCGCGGCCTACAGCGTCCATGGCCTCGTGGGGTCCATCTCGGAGGAAGCCGACTACGCCACCCAGATGGAGGTCGCTGGTGGGCTCGGGTTCGCCACCGCCGCGGGCCTGCTGGGCGAGCCCGTGCGGGTACTCCACGATGTGGACGAGGTGGAAGAGGCGGTCGAGGCACTCCGGCTCCGCCGTCGCACCCTTGGATTCGAGATCGACGGCGCAGTGATCAAGGCCAACGACGTCACCGACCGCATCCAGGCGGGAGAGGGCAGCAGGTCTCCGAAGTGGGCCGTGGCGGTCAAGTTCGCGGCTGAGCGGGCCTCGACAACGCTGCTGGGGGTGAAGCTGGAGGTGGGCCGCACCGGCGTGGTGTCCATGACCGCCGACCTTGCGCCCGTCGCCGTCGGCGGCGTGACCGTGACATCGGCCACCCTGCACAACGCCAGTGAGATCGCCCGGCTGGGGCTGTGCATCGGTGACCGCGTCGTGGTCTGCCGTGCGGGCGACGTCATCCCCCGGGTTGAGGCGGTCATCGAGGCGGCGCGGCCGGTCGAGGCGGTGCCCTGGGTGCCTCCGACGGCCTGCCCCCGCTGTGGGGGAGGGCTCGACACGTCCCAGGCGGCGTGGCGGTGTCGCCGGGGACGGGCATGCGGGTTGGCCGAGTCCATTCGCAACGCCTGCTCGCGAGACGTGCTCGACATCGAAGGAGCGGGTGAGGAGTTCTGCAACGCGGTGGTCGCTGCCGGGCTCGTGCGGTCGGTGGCGGACCTCTATCACCTGAACGCGGCCCAGGTGGCGGCGCTGCCGCGCATGGGCGACCGCTCGGCCGAAGCGCTTGTGGCGAACATCTCCGCCAGCCGCCGCCAGCCGCTGCATCGGGTGTTCTGCGCCCTGGGGCTTCGGCTCACGGGTAGGAGGATGAGCAGCCGCATTGCCACCCACTTCGGCTCACTGGCCGCCATCCGCGCCGCGACCGTCGATCAGATGGCTCAGGTCGAGGGGGTGGGGCCGATTCGCGCCGCCTCGATCGTCGCCGAGCTGGACGAGCTCGCCGAGGTGATCGACGACCTCGTTCTCCAGGGGATGCGGACGGCGGATGACCCGCAGGCCGACGTCGCGCGGGACAACGGCGGAACCCAGCCGCTGGCGGGGATGAAGGTGGTCATCACGGGAGCGGTTCCCGGCCTGACCCGCACTGCGGCCCAAGAGGCGGCCCAAAGGCTGGGAGCAACACTGTCCGGCTCGGTCAGCGCCAAGACCGACCTTGTGGTGGTGGGTGAGGGGGCTGGCAGCAAGCAGGCGAAAGCGGAGGCACTTGGCTTGCGGACCATGACGGCGGAGGACTTCGCCGAGCTGATCGGGCTCAGTGCCTGAGCACTCACCTTGCCTCGGTCCCGACGTCGCCCGGCGTGGAGGGTGCCCCGACAGCTGCAGTTCCGCGAATCGGCTTCTCAGCTCACGCCGCCCTGACGCGCGCCCCGATGACCGATCGACGAACGGGACGGCGAGTAGCCGGATACCTCAGCGGGACTCCATGAGCGGATCCCGAACGCGGTTCATCGCCGGGTCGGCCACCAGATGGGCCTTCCGTCTATCCCCGGTACGGTCCGACCGCAACCTCTCCTCGTGCCGCACATTCTGGGGCAGTCCGGCGGAGAAGTCCTCCACGCAGATCGCCGATTCCGTGCGCCACTGGGCCAACAATGCCGAGTGACCCACGCTGGCCTCGCTGCATAACGTGGTTTGCCATGGATGAGGGCTGCGAGACCTGCGTCGTATTCCTGCTCGGATACCCCGGGGTTGGGAAGCGCACCGTCGGGTCGCACCTGGCAGAGCTTCTCGACGGGGTCCTTGTGGACAACCAGCTCATCAACATCCCTCTTCTCACGCTCTTCAAGTGGGATGGGAAGTTCCTGATCCCGCCGGAGATATGGAAACGCGTGGGGCCGATCCGCGAGGCGGTCCTGGGAACCATCGAGGACTTGGCGCCGAAGTCCAACAGCTACGTCTTCACTAACGATCTGAAGAACGATGAGGACGGCGCGAGCCAGTACGAAGACATCCGTTCGCTTGCTCAGCGTCGTGGGTCGTTGTTCCTGTCGGTCATGCTCGACTGCGACGTCGAGGAACAGGTCCGTCGGATCGACGCCCCAGATCGGATCGCCCGGCTGAAGGGGTCCGACCCCGAGGGATACCGACGGTACAGGCACCACACCACGCTCTTCCAACCGCCCGCTGACGAGGTGGTGCGCATCGACACGACGAACGTCGGCCCGAGGCAGAATGCGGAGACGATCTACGAGATGCTCCTGAGTCGAGGATTCCGGCGACCGAGGGTGTAGCGGAACGGGTCCTCGCACGACTGCGTGATACCAGTGCCGTAACGCGCGACAGGCGCGGCACGATCTGGTTGACGTTTGATTCGTCCGTGCGACGGATGGCATCCAGGGGTCTGCTGACGTGCTTCCGAACGCGTGGACCAGGGGTCGCGGCTGCTCGCTGGGGCACGTGCCGGGGCCCTGGCGACCCGGCGCGCCCATAGGGCCTCCCGCGGTCATACTGAGTCCGTGGCACACCGGCTTCGCGGCCACGACGTCGTTCTTGTTGACGGGCCGCTGGTACTGCGTCCCCTTACCGAGGACGACTGGGACATCGTCGCCGCCTGGAACACTGACCCGAGGGTTCTGTGGTTCAGCGACAACGGCGCGGTCGAGGAGCGATCCATCGCTGACGTCCAGGCCATTTACCGCGAGGTGTCGCACGACGCCGAGATGTTCGTCATCGAGCACGAGGGGGTGGCGGTCGGCGACGGCTGGGTCCAGCAGATGAACCTGGCCCGGATCACCACGGCCTTTCCTGACCAGCGCCTGGCCCGGGTGGACCTGCAGCTGGCCCACGACGTGTGGGGCCGGGGTATGGGCACCCGAGCCATCCGGCTCCTGACCGCCCGGGCCTTCGACCGCGGCGATGATCTCGTGTTCGCCGTCGACGTGGCCGACTTCAACCACCGAAGCCGGCGCGCCTTCCTGCGCTGCGGGTTCGTGCCGTGGCGGCGCGTGCCCTCACCGCCGGGCGCCAAGACCGCGCTCGTCCACGACCTGGTGTGCCGCCCGGCGCTGTTCCGAGGCACCGTCTCGGCCGAGGCGCATCCAGGCAAGGACCGCATCCGGGCGGGCGAGGCGCCTTTCGGTGCCGCCGTCGTCGTGTACCGCCGCGCTCCAGCCATCGAGGTGTTGGTCCTTCATCGCACAGGCGCGGCCACGAAGGGTGATTGGGCGTGGACGCCACCGGGTGGGGCCCGCTTCCCAGCCGAGCCCGTCGAGCAGTGCGCCGCACGCGAGCTCCATGAAGAAGTCGGCCTGGACCTGGAGCCTCGAGCGGTAACGGCCCTCGACGAAGCGGGCTGGGCGGTCTACGCCGTCGAGGTCGCGGCGCAGACAAGTGTCGCGCTCGACGAGGAGCACGACCGCTTCGAGTGGGTGTGCCCAGGCGAAGCGATCGCACGCTGTACCCCCCGTGTCGTGGGCGCCACGATCGCCGCCGCTGTCGCCGCCGTGGAGTGAGCGCCAGCGCGCGACGGTCCGTGTCCGGCTGACCCCGTGGAGCATTCCGATCACTGGTTCGTGTTCTTCACGATCCCACTGCCCGAACGGAGAACTCCGCTCCGCTCCAGGCAACCAGCGGAAATGGACGCCAGTCGCCGGCCACTCGCACTGCTTCGATGACCTCGTCGATCAGTGATGATCCCAGCCGGTCGCGCCACTGCGACTCGATCTGCGCACACAGCGGCTCGTAGGCGTCCCGCATCGCCCGGCCAGCAGGGGTGAGTCGCACGACCTCGTCTCGGTCGACTGTCACCACCCCCAGCCGTTGGAGGTTTTGCACGCTGTGCGTCCCACGCTTCTGCAAAGGCGGGAGGTCCACACGACCATCGCCCATGCCCCGCAGGATGTTCGCTGCCCACTGAATCGGGCCATGGCGTTGCTTCTCGTACTCGATCGCGAACGCAACGAGGGCCTGGGAGAGGAGCGCCGTCGTTGGCAGGTCCTGGACACACGACGGCGACGCGCGTGGGATCGGCTTCCAGTCGACGCCCGGCCCACCGGTGAACGTCGGATCAGCCGTCCCGTACGGCACCGGGAAGTGTGGGTGCTCCAGCTCGAGCTGCGACACGAGTACTTCGAGCGGCGGGCATAGCGCCGGCTCACTCGGAGGCAGCGGCGTGACTAGCCGCACCACGGCACCGTCGACCGCGACCAAACCCTGGTTGGCCGCGGCGTTGACGATTGTTTTCATTGCGCGCTTCGAGGTCCGACCGTGCCACCAGAGCTCGTTCGCCGCGACCGGGTCACCCTCGAGCGGTCGAAGGAGCACCGCCTCAGCGCACAAACCCGGACGCGTCCGCGACAGGAACGCACCGGACAGAGTCTCCACGAGCATCCGACCACTTTTGCGCGTCAAGACACGCCAGTGCTCACCAGCCTCGGGCGGGGGGGAGCGGCGGGGCCACCCAGCTCGCCGCGGACCGAACGACGGTGACGTGCGCCGTTCTGGCGCGACAGATCGCCTTCGGCCTCGTGGCCCCGCCGAATCCGTACACTGTCAAGCGCGCATGCCGGTTCAGTCAATGTCGACATCATCCGGCCGCGGCCAGAGGCTCTCGCCGGGGTGGTCCCAGCCGACCCACGGTGGCGCCGGGTTCAGCGCCGGGAACTCGTCGGCGGGCGGGGCCGAGTCGACGAGCGCCGCGAGCAGCTGCGCGGTTGGTTCCGCGGGCGGCGGCTCCGGAGACGCGCCGTGAGCCGGCACGTACGCTTCGGCCGCGTTCTGGGCGGTTGTGACATCCGTACGTGCCCGCAAGCCGGTGCGCCGTTGCCCGAGCGGGTCTACGTGCTGACCCGCCACCTCGTATCGGTCTCGGGCTGGTAGCTGCAGAACCGGCCGGTGACGATGCTGCGTTCGAGATGCCGGGCGAGGTCGGGGGCGGCGGCGGCGACGGCCCGGATCGCGGTGGTGATGCGCATGCTGACCGCCTTGCGGGCACGCTCGGCTGGGTCGCCGACGGTTCGGGAGCGGCCTCCGAGCCCGTAGGCATGGGTGATCTCGGCGACGAGAAGATCGCGCTCGTGCTCCAGGCGTACGACGCGGCCTTCGTCCGCCGTGGTGGCTGCCTCGTCGAGGTCATCCTCGAGCTCTTCGAGGCGTTGCTTGTAGGCCCGCTTGGCCTTGTCATCGAGCATGGGCCCCGCGCCACCGGTGTCGGCTGCTGAGCCGGTGGGCTCCATCAGGTCGAGAGCGTGGAGCTCTTGGCGTGGTCGTTCGAGCAGCCGCGCGATGTCGAGGAGCCCCTTGGAGTGGCGCACGGTGGCGGCGGTGCCCTGCCAGTGGAGGTGCCAGATGGGCCCGTCTCGGGTTAGCTCGCCGACAACGGCCGTGGTGCTCGTGCGTGGGCGCGGCGGCCCTGGCGTGAGCGAGTCCCGGAGCGCCGCGGTCGACGCGGCGAGGTGTTCGGCTCCGGCGGACTCATGGACGTGCTCGGCAGCGTCCAGCCACTGGCGTGCCGCTTGGCGCCGGTCGAGGGCGATGTCGAGCCGGCCGAGCTGGTGGGAGACGGCGCCGTAGCACGCTGCTCCGACACCGTCGACCGCCCACAGGTCCGCGTACGGGACGAGCGCGTCGTGGATGGCCTCCACCGCTTCGAGATCGGCCACGGTGGTGGCGACCTCGCCGAGGTTCCACAGCGCCTCGAGCCACTCCGAGTCGCGCGGGATCGACGCGATCCCGCTGGTCATCCGCCGCTGCAGCACACGCCGGGCGTGGACGTCGCGGCCGGTGTGCAGGAGGTGGACGGCCCGCATGCCGTCGGCCGCCGGGTATCCCTCGTAGTCGCCGAGGATGCGCTCCACATCCTGGTCGAGCGCCGCGGTGGAGCCCGAGGCGCGGGCGATCGCGAAGCGCAGCGAGAAGGCGAGGACGTCGGCGTTCGCGCTGCCGGCCGATCGGCCGAGCGCCTCGGCGGCGTCGCATTGGTCCGCGGCGCGCTGTCGGTCGCCGTCCATGAGTGCCCGCATCCCACGCCACAGCGGCACGATCCACGAGTACAGGGGGAGGCGGAGGTGGTCGCTGGTCCGGGAGTAGGCGGCGATCTCGTCGTCGACCCTGCCGATCTCGCCGTGTTCGAGCAGCGCCAGAAGCCGGTGCCGCCGGGCCACCAGCAGGGTCACCGGGTCGCCTTGTCGTTGCGCGAGCTCGACCATCCGCGCCGTGGCCGCGATCCGCTCGTCGACGTGGTCCGGTCCCGAGAGGATGTCGCAGCGGGCGGCAGCTGCCGCGACTTCCCCGGCGGGATCGCCGAGGCGGGCCGCCATGGCGACGGCGTCATCGGCCAGTGCCGCGCGACGTTCGATGGTGAGCGACGTGTCGACGAGCGCGATGCGGGCGAGGGCGGCGGCGCGCAACCGGCTGTCGTCGTCGCCCAGCAGCGAGAGGGCGTTGCGCAGCAGCGCGACCTGCTGCTCGTCGCGGACGTCGACCTCGTAGCCTCCGACGCCAGATCCCGCCGCCAGTACGGCACGGGTCAGCGCCTCCCCGCGACGCTCGGCGGCGGCACGGGCCGCGGTCGAAACCAGCGTATGGCGGCCTTGGGCGAGCTGACCGGCGAGCACCTGTGCTTCGCCAAGCTCGGTGAGCGTGTCCAAGCTGTCGTCGCCGAGGTCCCGAGCCCACAGGTAGAGGCTGGCGGCGTGGTCGTAGGCGAGCTGGTCGGCCGCGCCCCGCGCGGCTTCGACCGCGAGTCGCGCCGCACGCGGGCGGCCGGTGCCCGGGATCCGGGCCCAGTGAGCGGCGGACCGCCCCGCGAGGGCGGCGCGCGTCTCAAGGGACGCGCGACCGAGGCGCTCCTCGAGGTCGATCGCGGCCCGCTGGTGGAGGTCGGCGCGCCGCGCCGCGGGTTGGGTGTCGAGCAGGGTCTCGCGGATCAGCGCGTGGGCGAATCGGTATCCGTCGTCGTCGAAGATGACTAGCCGAGCGTCGAGCGACTCGGCGAGGCCGTCGCCGACGCTGCCAGCCGTCATGTCGGTCAGGGCAGCGAGCAGGTCGAGGTCGAACTCGTCGGCGACCGAGGCCGCGGCCAGGGCTGTGTAGGCGCCTTCGCTCAGGCGGGCCACGCGCCGGGTGATGACCTGGCGCACCCGGTCGGGCACCACGGCAGCGGCGGCTCCGCCGTGCCCGGCAAGGAGGCGGGCGCACTCCTTGACGAACAGCGGGTTCCCGCCCGTCCGGGCGTGGAGCACTTCGACCATGGCTGGCGCCGGCTCGTGGCCGAGGACGCTCCCGATCAGCTCGGACGTCGCCGACAGGTCGAGTCCGGAGAGCGGGAGGCGCACGACGTCGGCGGGCAGCGCGGCGAGCGTCTCCCTCAGTGCCGGGGTCATCTCGGCGGACTCGTCGCGCACGCCGAACGCCAGCCCCATGCGCAGTCCCGCCGCGGCGGCAGCGAGGAACGACCCGAGCGCGAGGGAGGACTCATCGGCCCACTGCAGGTCGTCGATGGCGATGAACACCGGCCGCTCGGCGCTCGCCTGCTCGAGGCGGTCCGCCGCCGCGGCGAACAACGCCGCCCGCCCGCCCGCCGTCGGTCCCCCGACTGGTTCATCCGGGCTCCCGAGCGTGCGCAGCACCCGCGGCCAGGGCCAGTACGGCGGGGACTCGCTTGCTGCGCACCGGCCGATCGCCACTGCGAAGCCACGGTCGGCTGCGCGGCGGACCTGGGCGTCGAGCAGCGCGGTCTTGCCGACGCCCGCCTCACCGGTGACCACCACGACGCAGGCGTTCCCGTCGGCGATGCGATCGAGCAACGCGTCGATCTGACCCAGCTCACGTTCCCTGCCCAGGAGGGCGTCGTCGACCAACGGCACAGCCACCGATCGTAGGAGTCATGGCGATGCCACGGCCGGCGTGGCGCCTTCAGGGTGACGGCGCACTTCCAGCGAAAGGACACCGCCATGCCCAAAGCATCCAAGGCCACCGCCGCAGAGACCGTCGAGGTCCCCGGCTACGAGGGCCACCTCGAGGACTTCGAGGGCGGCTACACCGTTGCCTTCGAGCGCTACACCGAAGACGCCGACCTCGCCCCCGTCTTCGCCGGGCTGCCCGACGACCGCTGCCAGTGCGAGCACTGGGGCTACGTCCTGAGTGGCAGCGTCAGCTTCCGCACCGCGGCCGGCGACGAGACGTTCAACGCCGGCGACGCCTACTACGTGGCACCCGGCCACACGCCAGTGCTCACCCGGGGCACCGAGGTCGTCGAGTTCAGCCCGACCATCGAGCTGCGACGCACGCTCGAGGTCGTCACCAAGAACATGGAAGCCGCCGAGGCGTAGCGGCAGCGCCTCCGAACACTCTCGACACCTCAAGAGAGGAGACCGAACGTGACAACGACGACCACCGATCTGACCGACACCGTGCGGCGCTGCTACGAGACCCAAGACTGGGATGGACTTGCCACCCTGTACGCGTCCGACGTGTTGCTCGACATGCACCCGCCCGGTTGGCGCTTCCAGATGCAGGGCGCCGACGCGGTGTCCGCGCAGTGGAAGGCGATCACCGGCCAGTTCCAGGATCTCCGGGTCACCTGGGTACGCGCGACCCCCACCGACGGCGGCGTCGTCGTCGAGTGGGAGATGCGCACCGGCCACGGCGACAGCGAGCACCTGTGTCGCCAAGTCGACATCCTGCACGGCGACGGTGCCACGTTCACCGAGCACGTCGTCTTCTGCGGCGGCATGTGGGACGCAGCCACCATCGCCCGCCAGCAGGCCGAAGCACCGATGATCCGCTGGTGAACAGACGCTGCACCTGATCCGCCGAACGCGTGCCATGAAGCGGGAGCTGGCGACAGCCAGCTCCCGCTCATGGACAACCCTCCTACTGCGAGGAAGCGAGCCATGAGCACCCCGACGACCGCGGCAAACTGCTTCCTGCATTGCAAGCTGCTGGGTGCAGGACGGCCCTGTTTCGTCGCCCATGGAGGCCCGGGCCTGCATCACGGCCTCTATCGCAGCCTCGATCCGCTCGCCGCCCGCAACCTGCTCGTCTACTGGGACCACCGCGGCCACGGCCGGTCGGATCCTCTTTCCGGCGGGCCGGTCTCGATGTCCCTGTTCGCCGATGACGCCGTCGTCCTAGCTGACGGCCTCGGCATCGAGACCTTCGCCGTGTTCGGCCACTCCTTCGGCGGTTGGGTCGCACAGGAGCTCGCCCTCCGCCATCCCGACCGGGTCTCGGCGATGATCCTCGCCGGAACCACCCCAGGCCAGCTCGGCCTGACCGAATCAGCCGACGACGAACAAGGCGCCCCGCCCCCCGCCGAGGTGGCGGACCTGCTCGCGACGTCAGCGGCGAACGACGCAGAGCTCATCGATCTCTACACGAGGCTGGCCCCCTACTACTTCCGGGGTGGCGACACGAGCATGCTGCTCGCCGCGCTGTCGCCCGAACTCGTGTCCGCCGACAGCATGGTCCGAGTGTTCGATGCGCTCAGCCGGTGGAGCGCCGTTGACCGGCTCGGTGACATCGCCTGCCCCACGCTCCTGCTCGCGGGCCGTCACGACGTCTTCTGCTCGCCGCAACAGCTCGACCGCATCGCACGCCGGGTCGTCCACGCCGAGCGCGCCGTGTTCGAGAACAGCGGCCACTTCATGTGGCTTGAAGAGCCCGACCAGTTCTTCCCCCTCGTTCGTGACTGGTTGGACAAGCACTGACGAACCGACCAAGGGGGGCAGCACGGGCGGCGTCATCTCATCGGACGTCGCGCCGACGCGGGACTCCACGAGCGCGCATCGAAACCGTGCAACAGAGTGGATTGCCGACCACTGAACGATCGAACGCGCCGCGGCGGTGAACTGATGTAACCGCACGCCGGCACGTTTGCACGCTCTACGGCTTCCAAACGTCCATAGTCGGCAGCCTGGAGCGCGAGCACCGGGAGGTATCCCAGAAACTCGGCCAGACGGGGCCCGCTCGGGTAGCACCCAAACGCCGGCAGTGAGTGCATCGACGGTGGCGTTCTGTTCGCCGCGCAATTGGGTGTCCAAGGGCGCGTCTCTCGTGCACATCGCCGATTCCGTGCGCGGCCCGCAACGCGTCTCGGACAGCGCCGTTGCCCACGAACGGTTCTTATGCACACCGGCCCGGCACTCGAGGACCGGCTGCCTCGGAGAGCTGGCCGGACGAACAGGGTCAGCGCACGGTTCCATGGGCGCCGGGTCGGGAGCGCGGCATCTCCTTAGCTGCGTTGTCTTCGCGGCTCACCGGAGGGCGGTTCATCGGGCCAGCCTCCGGACCCGGCTAGGAATCCCATCGAGCACCTTGCCAGTGAGCGAGCGCGATCATCCAATTCAGCATCCTCGCGAGGGACTCAGCCATGTGCAGACCATCTTGAGCAGTAGGGGCAACCGTCCCTGGGTGCATCGCGCGACGAGGTGATGCGGGGAAGATCGCCCCGATACGTGAGCTGTCTGGCCGGTGTCCGGATGCCCGTGACATAGGCCATGAATTCGGTCACAGCCAGCGATGCGACAACTCCATTGAGCGAGACAATGGACGGACCGGAGGCACCAAGCGCTCGATCGTCCACGCCGTATAAGCGCTCGTCCTCCTGCCGCTCCTCGTCCGTCATTTGTTCGAGCCTCATCTGCCGTTGGTCGAGCAGGTCGAGGCACGACAGGCAGCTATCCCCTAGGCAACTGACGACACGCCCGCCATACCAGTCCTCCTCCGCTCCACCAGTGTCAGTAGCGAGATCGAAGTATGGCAGCCCGGACCTTGAGCAGTGGTCCGTCAAGAATAGCCGAGGTGACTCCTTGTCAAGGCAGCCAAAGACAAGATCACTCTGATGCAGCAACATCGCAGCGTCGTCGTTGTCGCTTCGCGTGACCCAACCCCGTTCACCTAGGATTTCCGCCTGAGGTTGGATTGCCTTGATAGTTCGCTCAGCTACCGCCAGTTTCGACGTCTTGGAGACTACGTCAGACGGCAGAGCGCCAACCACGCGGTTCAGACTCGACTCCGTTACGACATCGCCATCAACCAGGCGATACCGGATGACACCGAGATAGGCGAGCTGCTGGGCAACGTGTGATCCGAGACCTCCAAGACCCACGATCGCCACTGAAGTACCCGCGATTCGTTCCTGGCCGTCTTCACCGAAGAGGGCGATGTTCCGGCTGTAGCGAGATTCATCCATCAGGGGTTCCAGTAGCGCCTGATCGTGTTGCCTGTCGCCGAATGAAAGACGGACTCAGCGACCCCTTCGACTTGACAGGGGTCTTGCGAATCATCGACCCAGGCCAGCGCGTCAAAGTCGGCGACTGTGGTGACAAGTGCCGCGTAGGGACGACCGCGCAACCTCCATCGGACGTGTGGAACCCACTCCGCGAGCGCTCCGACGTCATAGCTCGAGAACAGCGCAGCCCCGCGTCGACCATGGGAGTGGGCCTCGATCAAACTCGCCTCCTCGAGAGTCGCCCACCTGAGGATCGAGGCCCGCGTCTCGTCCGAGAGCGATACGTGCAGGTCATCGCCTACACCCTCCGTGCCGTCGTGGATAGGTTGCCAATCGCGGACGCCAAACGAGCGATCGGGTGCCGACCAGTCTGCGATGAAGAAGCCAACGCGCTCCGCGTGTCCGTCGAGGTGATCTCGCGCCGCCCGCCACATCCGATGATCGATGACGACGCGGACCATCAAGGTCCCTCGCGTAGGCGATCTGCGAACGAGCGGACGAAGTTGAGCATGTTCGAGCCGCGTGTGATCACGACGTGTGGCGCCCAGACTTCAGGAGCCCACGAAAACTGGCCCCAGTCCTCACCAAAACACGTCGTCACCGGGTACGTGTAATTCGTCACTGCGCGCCCATCGGTGGCGGCTACGCCCGGTCGCACGTAGAAGGCGTAGGGCTGCTCGCCGACGGTCGGCGGCACCCTGCACGCGACCTCAACGAAGGTCTCACGCCAGAGACCCGGCGGAACCGGATACTTCGGGATCCGGATCGAGAAGGCGTCAGGCCGCCATTCCAGATCCGGATAGGCGCTCCGAAGCAGCGCGAGTTCCTCCTCGATGCGATCGGCCACCTTCACCCGCGCTTGAACCTAATCTTCTTGCCGAACCCCATACCCGGCTTGATCTCGACTACCTCGTCTTCGCCGAGCGTCCGCTCCGAGTTGTCCTTCAGGTCAACCTCGATCACTGGATCGTTAGCGGCGAAGCCACCGAGCTCGCGGATCTCGGCCACCGTGATCGTCGGCCTCGGCCAGTGATGATCGAGGCCCTCAACGTTGACCACATACTGAGGCCCGCTCGCCTTGCCCATCCCCTCGGTCTCGACCTCTGTTCGCATACAGTTCCTCCGTGCTAGAGCCCGTGGTGCCAGCGCCGCCTAAGTGGAGGCACTGGTGCACGGGGGACTTGTCCAACCCCTCGTGTGGCGCCGGCACGCTCTCGCCGACGCCTGCTACTATACCACTCTGGTCATGTACTAAACCGGTAACGATAGATTGTCGATGGAGATCTCGTTCGAGACAGAGAGCTTCGCCAACCTCTGCAACAGCCGTGCTGCGCTGCAGCGTGCCTACGGCAGCGTCTGCGCGCGGCGGATTGAACAGCGCCTGCAGGAGCTCGAGGCCGTCGAGTGTCTCGCCGACATGGTCTTTGGTCGGCCCCACGAGTTGAAGGGTGATCGGGCCGGGCAGGTGAGCGTCGACCTAGTCCACCCACTGCGCCTGATGTTCAGGCCGACCGCTGATCCACCACCGCTGAAGACGGACGGTGGTCTCGATCGGACGCAGGTGAAGAGCGTGACGATCATAGAAGTGACCGACCCGCACTGAGCCACGAGGGAAGGAGGTGAAAATGATGGATACAAGCGACCGGGCGCAGTTCCGATACGAGCCTGACTACGCCGTTCCGCCCGGTGAGACGCTCGCCGAAGTACTAGACGATCGCGGGATGTCCCAGGCTGAGCTGGCCCGGCGGACCGGGCTGTCCGCAAAGCACATCAATCTCATCCTCAAGGGCTCTGCGAGCATCACCCCCGACACAGCACTCAAGCTCGAGCACGTCCTCAATATCCCGGCGCGCATCTGGAACGCTTTGGAGGCGAACTACCAGGGCCACCAGAGCCGGCTCGACGAGTCACGCGACCTTGAGAAGCACGTCGGGTGGGCGAGCAAGGAGCTGATCAAGGAACTCATCAATCGCAGGTGCATCAAGCCCGCAGGGGACCGGGTCCAGCAGGTGCGGGAAGTCCTCAGGTTCTTCGGTGTTGCGTCTGTTGCAGCATGGGAACGGCTGTGGACCGAGTCCGCGCCCCTCAGCGCCTACAGACTTGCCAGGGTCGAAGGTGACCCCGTCGCGCTCGCCGCGTGGATGCGCCTGGGAGAACTCCATGCGGCCGAGGTTGAAACGGAACCCTTCGATCGGCAAACGTTTCAGTCGGGGCTCCATGAGATCCGGCGACTGACGAGGGTCACAGACCCTGATGAGTGGTTTCCGCGCCTCGGGGAGATCTGTCGCGAAGCTGGCGTTGTCGTAGTAATCGAACGGGAACTTCCGAAGGCCCGGGTGAACGGCGTCGCGAGATGGCTGTCCCCCAGCAAGGCTCTCATCCAGCTCAGTGCGCGTTACCGACGCGACGACATCCTCTGGTTTACGTTCTTCCACGAGGCGGGCCATCTTCTATTGCACGGCAAGCGCAGTGGCCCGCGCGATGTGCCACCTACATTCATCGACACGAAGGAGTCGGCAGGCCAGGCCGAGGATGAGGCGAACCGGTTCGCTGCCGACTTCCTGATTCCTCCCGACGCGGCTCAGAAGCTTCCGTACATTTCGAGCCTCGATGAGGTCCAAGAGCTGGCACGGCAGCTAGAGATTGCGCCAGGGATCATCGTTGGAAGGCTTCACTATGACGACCTGAAGCATCCGAGCTGGGGGGCAAAGCTGATTACGCGATACCAATGGTGAAGACGCGGCTGCGCTCGAGGACCACGCGATGGAGGCGCAAGGAATGCAGAGACAGCGCCGACGATGGCGAGGACCAAGTCAACGCAGACCGAGTCCTTCCTGACGATGCATCCGTCACCTCATCAGTCGCACGGTCCCCTGCCTGACGCCCCGCGTGTCGCATCGATCTCCATGCGAGCATTCCCGGTATTGAACGGGGTGAGCGCCGCGACGCGCCGGCCAGGCCATGGATGTGTCTCGGGCGTACCAGAGCTCGGATTCTCCGGCGGGCGCTGCGAGTGGACTGACGGGCGGGGGAGGCGCACCTATCGACGGCTCCGGTACAGCCTGCGGCGCGGCAGAATGTCGGCAGGTCAAATTTCGTTCGACCCCCGCCTCACGTCAGGAGCAATCTGTGTCTATGGCAAGCCTCAGGGTGAGAGAGTGCCGGGACGAGTCGGAGCTGGAGGACCTCTATCTCGCAATTGGGCGCCAATTCGGCGAGCGGTGGGCTGCGTCGGACCGGCGCCTCGAGGAACCCCGCGCCCGATTCGACGGAGATCACGAGCTCATGCTCGTCCTCGAAGACGACACGAGGATTCGTGGTGGCGTGATCGCATTTGGCGACGAGGTCGTGAGCATGCGAGCGCTTGGTATCGACGAGGAGCTCCGCGGCCAAGGACACGGTCGGCGCCTCATGGAGCTCGTTGAGGCGCGCGCTCTCGTTCGAGGAGCGCGAAGGATTGTGCTGGGCGCAGATCACGAGGCGCGCGGCTTTTACGAACGGCTGGGCTACCGCGGCAAGCGGACGATGCGCGCCAAGGATCTGCCACCGCCTGGTGCGGTCCGTTCGCGGCTGGTCGCGCGCGCCGCCGCCGTACTCGGACATCTGCCGAGCGGGCTCCCCGTCACTTAGCGACGGCCCGAGTCGCTGGCAGGTCGAGTCGCACATATCGACGGTGACGTGCGCTGATCTGGCGCGACACATCGCCAGCGGCGTTCTCGCCCGCAGGCCGATTCGGGTCGGCCGACGAGAGATCAGCATCGACAAGCTGTCGATGGGAGGTTGGCAAGCTCCTAAGACGCAGGGCTGGCGCGGCCTCGCACGTTACGTTCGAGCGATGGCCGACCCTCCCGAGTCGCTTCTGAAATGGGCAGCATTCGCGCTCGGCGAGGAGGCGTCGGTGGTATCGGTCACCGGTCTACACGACGGGTCCGGCCCTTGGAGACTGCATGTTGTTAGTCCCGATGCCACCACTGACGCGATCTTGCGAACCGCGGTCGACCCACCTCGGTGGCCGGACGGTCCGATGGCGCGCTCCAAGTTGGCCAGGGGCGTCGCCGCGCTCAGAGTCGCCGAGCAGCACGGGCTGGCCGCGCCACGCCTGATCGCGTGCGACCTCCATGGTCATGAGGCTGGGCTTCCGGCATCGCTCGAGACAGCTCTGTCAGGCGAAAGCGGGTGGCCCAAGACACCAACGGCTGCGGGGTGGCGAGATGCGGGCGCCGCGATTGCCCGGGTTCACCGGGTCCCGCTGCAACCACAGGAACACCTTCCTCTCCGCTCGGGGGCGTCCGAAGCCGAGCCAGTGCTTCCCGCTCCACGCCGCTGCTGCAGCTCGCGGACGAAGTGGTGCGCCGCCACGAGCCGCCCCGCGGCGAGTCTGTGTTCCTGCACGGCGACGTCTGGCCTGGCAACTTGCTGTGGATCGGTGACAAGTGTGTCGGCCTCATCGACTGGAAGGAAGCGTGCGTCGGCGACCCCGGATCGGATCTCGCCAATCTGCGCTATCACGCGGCCCTGCACCACGGTCCAGACGGGGCGCTGCTGGTACTGCAAGGCTGGGAGGACGAGATCGGTCGCAAAGCAACCGACGTCGCCTACTGGGACGCTGTCTGGGCGCTCTACTCCCGGGACGCAGTGGACGTACTGACCGGCCCGGACTGGTCTCACGGGACAACCGACCGCCGTGACGCGTTCCTCCGGGCGGCTGTCGACGAGCTTGTGTGATCCCGGGGGTTCAGGGGAGTGATTGAGGAGTTCTCCCTGAGACGCTCGAGGCCGTAGCCACGCAGAACGACGGGTACGGTGGCTAGCGCGTAGTCACCGACCGAGGTGTGAGGCTGCCGTCGCTCGAGCCGGAGCCCCTCCTTGGTAGTGAAACCTCGTCCCGACGCGCGACGATGCCAAGGACTCGGGGATCTCAAGCGTGAGGAGCCATGAGGTACTTCCTTGACACAGAACACACTGATGACGGCGAGCGCTTCGAGCTCATCTCGATCGCAGTCATCAGCGAGGACGGCCGCGAGTACTACGCAGCCGTCAACGGCTATGACAGCGCGGCGGTGACCCCGTGGATCGCAGAGAACGTGCTGCCGAGGCTGCCACCGACCGGTGATCCATTGTGGAAGCCACGAGCACAGATCCGTGATGACCTCGCCGCTTTCATCATCGGAGAGAACATCGAGTTCTGGACGATGTGTGCGTGGTCGGACTGGTCGCTCGTCGTGCGGCTCTTCGGACGGTTCGAGGACGTCCCGGAGTCGTGGCCGATGGCGTGCTGGGACCTGTGGCAGCTCGAGGCCGAGCTAGGAGTCACGCGAACCGAGCGCCCACCGGAGCCTGAGGGCGTTCACAATGCCTTGGTTGATGCCCGCTATCACAAGCGAATCTACGACTGGCTTCGGAGCGTGCAGTCCACAGCTACGAAGCAGGACGGTTCGTGTCCGACCTAGGCAGCATGGCGCTCGACTTCGTGGAACGCCTCGAACGGGGCGACGTCGAGTCCGTCTGCGTGTCCTACGCGGACTCACTGCCTGAGCGGCTAGTCAATTGGCTACGGCGGGGCGAGTGGCCCGGCTTCATCGATGGCGCCGCTGGGCCGGACAGAGGCATCGTCGAGGTCGTCCCGGATCCGCTCGGGGACAAGGTCGCCGTCGTCTTCGACGGCTCCCATCGACGGGTTGCCGTGAGAGTGCAATTCAACGGGACGGGACAACCCAGCGGATTCGGGCTGGCTGAGTGGCCACTTGAGAGCGCATTTCGGAACATCGTCATCGGAAGTCCCGAGGGCGAGATCCGTTCCCGCATGCAGAAGCTCTACTCCGAGCTCCTCGGCCGCGAGCCCGGCGAGCTGCAGCGTCCCGTCCTCAACCTCCGCGGGGGCTGGTCCGAGGCGCGCCGTCCGCGCTGGCCAGACCCGAACTATCCGCAGCAACTCCACCTCGATCTCTTCGTCGCCGACCTCGAAGCTTCCGATCGGATCGCACTCCAGAGCGGCGCGACGATGCTGCAAGACGCCGACGACCACAGGACCTACGCCGACCCCGCTGGGCACCCTTTTTGCTTGTATTCTGACAGCGCGGTGGAGCACGGCGTGATCGGGCGCGTGGTCATCGACTGCTTCAGTCCGCGAGCACTCGCCGGTTTCTACGCCGGCTTCTTGGACATGCAAAGCGTTCAGGACTCACCCGAGCGGGTCGTCATCGCCTATTCCGACGGACGGCTCCCGATGCTGGGCTTCCAGCACGTCCCCCGGTATCTCGCGCCACGGTGGCCCGATCCCGACTATCCCGAGCAGATTCATCTCGATCTCCACTTCGAGGATGTCAATGACGCCCGCGCGAGGGCTGAGCGACTTGGCGCCATCCCGCTGCCAAAGGGCGGAAGCTGCCCGGTCTACGCGGACCCGGCGGGACATCCATTCTGTTTGTGCTCCCCGGGTCAGTAGCACGCGGCGGACGCCTTAGGGAGCGCTCGCCGACCGGCACCACCGCCTACAGCCCGCACGTCCTGTCCACCGGGCGTACAGATCGACGGTTCTTGGCATCCTCAACCGCGTAGAGCCTGCGCGTAGCAAGGTTGCCGGCCGAGCGGCGTCTGCCTCGATCGCCGTTCACGGATCGAGAGTTCTGAGCGTTCGACGGGCTTGCTCCTCGAGCGTCACCGTTGTAGGTAGACCTTGGCGCTGTCTGCTGTCAATAAGGACAAGCCAGAAACAGGCCATAAGCCGCCGGCCTTGCGCTACTCGTGCACGGTCCGCGTGCGTGAGGTCGGTCGCATTGGCAAGTTCCGTCCAGAAGTCCTCGCCGAGAGGGCGGGTGCTCGCGTGCTCCGCCATGTCTGCGAGCTCAAGTGCCGGGTCGTTGTCGCCGCTGTTCTCCCAGTCGATGAGTACGACGCCTTCCTCCCTCCATAGGTAGTTGCTCAGATTCGGGTCGCCGCGCGAAAAGGAAAGACTGTCCGAGTACAGGAGACGTTCAAGGTCGAGACCTACGATCCAGACTTGGGCCGCTCTCCAAGCGCGGGCAACCACGTCTGAGGCGTCGACGCTCACGGATGAGCTCTGGTGGCGGTCATCGAGCAGCAGCGCTGTGCGCGCCGCGCGGACGCCCGAATGGGAGGGCGGTCGCCGCACCTCGGGAACCATTCGATGCACGAGACGATGGACGCGGCCGATCTGGCGAGCATGTCCGGGGCCGATAGAGCCAGCCGGCAGTGACGAACCGGACACGCGGGTCATCACAACGACCGCGGGATCGCCGGCGTCGAAGTAGACCGGCTGAGGAGCGATACCCGAACCGGCGAGCGTCACCAGGGCATCCCACTCGCGCTGGGGTTCGTCGCGGCTGGTGGTCTGGAAGACCTTGACGACGAGGTTCGAATCATCGAGCGGTGCGAAGACATGGTGCGTCATCCCACCTGCCATCCGGGTAAGGCCCTGCTGTGCCAGATCGGCGCTTCCTGCGACCGCGGCGCGGGCCCTGCCCACGAGATCACCGAAACGCACACCCCCATTGTCTGCCCCGAGGAGGGCGTCGATCCGTCGTGCGGAGCCAAAAACATCGAAGACGCCGCTGGTCCGTTTGGCATCGGTGGCACGATGATCAGTGTGCGCGGCGTGGTCATCGACATCGGCGGTGTGCTCGTACACGATCGTCTACTTGACACGGCGACCCGATGGGCGGGTCAACTGGCGCTCAGTCCGGCAGAGATACTCGCAGCGGTCTACGGCGGCAACGACGACGCTGTCCTCGTCGGCCGCGTCAGCGAGGACGAGTGGTGGGAGGTCGTCCGGAGCCGCCTCGACACCGACACCTCGGCGCTTCGTGCGGAACTCGAGTCTGGCCAGACATGGCACGAGGACCTAGTCGCCGTGCTCCGTGAGGTGAAGTCCGCGGCGCGGACGGCGATCCTGAGCAACGCTTGGCCGTCACAGCGTTCCCGGATGGCCGAGCTCGAGCTGACCGACGTCGTCCACGAGTTGCTGTTGTCGTGCGAGATCGGCTGCGCAAAGCCAAATCTCGACGCCTTCAAAATCGTACTCCGGCGCCTAGGGACCGCACCGGAGGAGACCCTGTTCATCGACGACACGGCCGACCACGTTGAGGCCGCCACCACACTCGGGATCTGCGGGCACGTTCACACGACGACCGAGGAAACCATCAACGTCATTTGCCGTTTCATTGCCCGTGAGTCCTGAGTTCACCAGCCCGCCGGGTCGGCGCACCGGGAAACGCACCAGATCGACGGGCCCGTGCTGGGTTCGCGCGCCAGAATCGCGTTCGAGTGACTATTGGTGACGTGCCTCGGGGATCGCCACTGCCGGGTCATCGGCTCGCCCGCTATCGCGATGTCGACGCCGAGGCGATAGCCGCCGTTCCCGCACCGGTACGTGATGATAATCCTGGCGTCGTGTTCGTGACCGGCTTACCTGGTGCCGGGAAGACAACGTTGGCACGGGCGCTCGCTCGGTCGTTCTCACGTGGAGCCCACGTCGAGGAGGACTGGGTGTGGTGGTGGCTGACGATGTCAGGTGCGGCGGGTCACGGCGACGAGGACGCCTTCAAGCGCGAGCGCGGGCAGGTGTTCCTGCGGCACGTCGGGTCTTTGGTGGATAACTTCGCCGCCGAAGGCTTCGTGCCAGTCGTCGACGGGGCGATCATGCGCCGATCGTGGCTCGGAGACCGGCTGGCCCAGATGCAGACACGGCCAGCACTCCTTGTTGTCCTGGCGCCGTCAGAAGAGACGAGCAGATCACGAGACTCCAGCCGGAGTGGGGTCACGTTCTACGACGAGTACCCCGACTTCGCGAACAGCCTCGCGAAGGAGTTCCACGGGATGGGGCTGTGGGTTGACTCCGACGGGCTCAGTCTCGAGGAGACCGTTACGGTCATCCTCGGCAACCTCGAGGTCGCCGTGCTCGACGACGGGTGACTCGCCCTGGACCGTCCGGGAACATACCCGGATGTCGACCCGAACGACGGATCGGTTGGTCACCGGATGCGACCGAATGCCGCCGACTCGGTTAGGTCAGGTGAGTCGACGGGCGATCTGTAGGACTCCACCCCAATGGCGGCGGAGCTGGCGATCCTCGCGTTCGGCGAGGCGACGCCGGATCTCGCCGTAGAGGCGTTGGCGCTGCCAGTTTGCCATTGCGATGTGTCCGGAGAACGTGTCGAGCAGCTCGATGTAGCTCTCGGCGTCGTGTCTGGTCTCCCAGTCGTACTGCCAGGTCTCGACCAGCTCGAAGAGACCGGATGACATGATCTCCGCGCTGTCATCCGGCAGCTCTCCGGGCCTGGGCGTCACCCACCCCGGTGGGAGTCCTTCACCGATCTCGTCGTAGACCTCCTGGATCTCCTCGAAGAACGGATCCCCGTCGTAGGGGATGACGTGGCCAGCACCCCACAGGGCCCCTGTCTGTCAGGCTGACCTGAGACACCTGCCGTAGCGGATTAACCGAGCAGGGCGAGACGGGAATACCTACACCATGACCATAACGTCCACACCCTTGGCGACGCGCGTCCATGATGGCGCGGTGGCCGACGACGACCCGGCTGCCCGGCCCCGCCGGCGAGCCTTCACCGCCGAGTACAAGCTGGCGATACTCGAGCAGTACGACCGCCTCGACGAGCCCGGGGCCAAAGGCGCCCTGCTGCGTCGCGAGGGGCTGTACTCCTCCCACATCGTGGAGTGGCGCCGGGCCCGGGAGGTCGGCGCGCTCAACGCCTTGGCCGCCCACGGTCGCAAGTCGAAGAAGAGCCCCGAGGCGGCCGAGGTCGAGCGGCTGCGCCGCCAGAACGAACGCCTGGCCGCCGAGCTCGGCCGCACCAAGGCGGCGCTGGAGATCATGGGAAAAGCGCACGCGCTCTTGGAGTCGCTCTCCGAGAGCGCGGACTCCGATCCCAAGTCGAGGCCGTG
>Ga0247719_1000493_pt1 | contig 23306 bp, 31 predicted proteins | sample 41E_DmetaG_FD_189046 | JGI IMG/M metagenome (GOLD analysis project Ga0247719, IMG submission 189046) | Soil microbial communities from hillslope of Landscape Evolution Observatory, University of Arizona, Oracle, AZ, United States - 4-1-E_D | ecosystem: Engineered > Artificial ecosystem >...
AGAAGCCGTAGGCGACCCCGCCCCGGATCAGGCGAAGGCCGACCCCGTCGGTGACATCCTTGAGCGACCTGCCGATCTCGTCCGCGCGCACCGGGCGCTCGATCAATTGCACCTTGCCGCCGATCGACGCGAGGTCGGCGAGATAATCGGCGATATGCTGGCCGCCATGCGACGTGGCGAGTAGCAGGCCGGCGAAGTTGAGCGGGTTGACGACGATGTCGGCCCCCGCCCGCCTAGCCGGCGCTTCATTGTCCTGCTCGTTGATCGCGACGCTGATCCGAAGCTTCGGAGCGAGGTGCCGGGCAGTCAGGCAGATGAGGATCGAGGTGTCGTCGCGGCCGGCCGAGATCAGCATCAGCCGGGCCCGCTCGACGTGGACTGCCTTCAGCGTCTCGTCGCGGGTCGCGTCGGCCTTCATGACCGAGCAGCCGAGGTCCTTGGCGATACCTAACCGTTCCTCGTCACCGTCGATGACGACGATGTCCGAAGTGTCGGCGCCAAGCTTGATCAGCTCCTCGAGCGCGCGCCGGTTCTTCGTCCCGAAGCCGGCGATGATCGTATGACCCTCTAGGCCTCGCTGGATTCGCCTCATCAGAAATTTCTCCCAGGAACGGCGCGCGACGAACAGATACGCGGTGCCGACGAAAATGAGCAGGAAAATGACCCGGATGGGGGTGACGACGAGCGCGTCGAACATCCGAGTCCGGTCGGTGACCGGGACGATGTCGCCATAGCCGGTGGTCGTCGCGCTGATCATGGTGAAATATATTGCGTCGAGGAAGCTGACGTGACCGTCCAGCGTGTCCTCGAGCCCCTCGCGTTCGAGCCAGTGGACGATGACCATCAGCGCAAGCAGGCTGATCAGCAGGACGGCGCGCCAGACGATTGCCATCCAGCCGGTGATCCGCGGCTTGCGCTTGATCGTGATCGCCTCGCTGCTCACGTCCGGCATGGCGCGGGAGATAGACCGGGGGGGCGCAGCTTGCCAGAGCCAATAGCCCGGCCCGCGCGGCTTGGAATTGCGCACGGCCGCCCTTAAGCACCGACCCATGCGCACCGACCAGCAGCCGATCCGCATCGCATTGTTCGCGCCGAACGGACGCATGGGCCAGGCGATCGCTGCCGCGGTTGCCGAAGACCCCGGCTTTGCCATCGACAACGACCATGGCGACGTGCTGGTCGATTTCTCGTCGCCGTCGGCGCTCCAGGCGAGCCTCGACCGCGCCGCATCGGCCGCAATCCCGATCCTCGTCGGCACCACCGGCCTCGACGATCTCGCCGACAAGCGCATAGCCGCGGCGTCCGAGACGATCGCGGTGCTTCGCGCCGCCAACACCTCGCTTGGAATCGCCCTGCTCGCCGAGCTTGTCGAGCGCGCCGCGCGCGTGCTCGGACCCAATTGGGACATCGAGCTCGCCGAGACCCATCACCGCCACAAGGCCGATGCGCCCTCCGGAACCGCGCTCGCCCTTGGCGAGGCGGCGGCCCGGGGACGGGGCGCGAAACTCAATGCCGAGCGCGGCCGCGACGGCACTGGCCTCGAGCGAAACGAAGGCGCGATCGGCTTCGCGGCGCTTCGCGGCGGCACTGTCGCCGGCGACCATGACGTGCTGTTCCTCGGTCCGGAGGAAAGGCTGATCCTGTCCCACCGCGCGGAAAGCCGGGCGATCTTCGCCCGCGGTGCGCTCGCCGCCGCCCGCTTCCTCCACGGCAAGCCGGCCGGCCTCTATGCGATGCGGGACGTCGTCGGCGCATTGTGAGTATTCGGTCCCACGTTCGTCCTGAGCGGAGCGCGAAGCGCATAGTCGAAGGGCGAATTGCGCGACCGTTGTGCTCACGCCCTTCGACATGCTCGGGACGAACGGGACTTGGGGTCCCGCTCCACAGCGGTTTCTTATGAAGCGCGAAGAAGCCTTCGAATTCTTCCGCCGCCTCGCGGAAGACAATCCCTCGCCGACGACCGAGCTCGAATATACCAACCCCTACACCTTGCTGGTTGCGGTCGTGCTGTCCGCCCAGGCGACCGACGTCGGCGTCAATATCGCGACCCGCCCGCTGTTCGAGGGCATCCAAACGCCCGAGCAAATGGTCGCGCTGGGCGAGGAGAGACTGCGCGAGGCGATCAAGACCATCGGTCTGTTCAACACCAAGGCCAAGAACGTCATCGCGCTCTCCGAAGCGCTGATCCGCGACCACGGCGGCGAGGTGCCGCGCACCCGCGAGGAGCTCGAAAAGCTCCCCGGGGTCGGCCGGAAGACCGCCAATGTCGTCCTCAACACCGCTTTCGGCGAGGAGACCTTCGCCGTCGACACCCACGTCTTCCGCGTTTCCAACCGAACCGGTCTCGCGCCCGGAAAAACGCCCGAGGAGGTCGAGCGCAAGCTCGACAAGATCGTCCCGCAGCCCTTCCGCCGCGACGCCCATCACTGGCTGATCCTGCACGGCCGCTACACCTGCAAGGCGCGCGTCCCCGAATGCTGGCGCTGCCCGGTCGTCGACCTGTGCCGCTATAAACCCAAGACCCCTGCCCCTAAATCCACCGACGCTCGAATCGCGAGCCCAAGGTCGTCAGCAGCTCGTACTGGCTGAGCCCCGACTGCTCGGCCGCGGTTGGCAGGTCATAGTCGATCTCGACCCAGTCGCCGTCCGCGAGGCGGGGCACCGCGTCGCAGCCGAGCGCGACCAGGTCCATTGACACGCGCCCGAGCACCGGCAGCGCGAATTCGCCGGCAAAGGCCGTTCCGCGCGACGAGAAGCTCCTGAGATAACCGTCGGCATAGCCGATGTTGACGATCGCCGCTTCGCAGTCGGCCTCGGCGACGAAGGCGGCGCCATAGCCGCAGCTTTCGCCGGCGAGGATGGTCCGGCGCTGGATCACTTGCGCCTCGACCCGCGCCACCTGGCGGATCTGCCCTTCGGCTTCACTGCGCGGGACGCCGCCGTAAAGCGCCAGCCCCGGCCGGACGAGGTCGAAGCTATAGTCGCGGCCCAGGCAGATGCCGGCCGAATTGGCGAGGCTGTAGCGCTTGGCCGGGACTAGAGCCGCGATCTCGCGAAAGCGCTGCAGCTGCCGATCATTCAATTCATGGTCCTCGTCGGCGCAGGCGAGATGGCTGTGCAACGTGTCGATCGCCAGCCCGTCGAGGCAGCCGGCCTCGTCCGGCCGAAGGCCGAGCCGGTTCATCCCGGTATCGATCATCACGTCGCACGGACGGCCCGCATCCGCCTCCTTCCACCGCGCGACTTGCTCGACGGAGTTGAGCATCGGGCGGGCCTGCGAACGCAGCGCCGCCGCAACATCGTCGACACCGACTCCGTGCAGTACGGCGAGGCTCACGCTCTCGGCCAAAGGCCCCAATTCCTCCGCCTCGGCCCAGGTCGAGACGAACAGGTTGCGGCATCCCGCCGACAGCAGCGCCGCCGCCGCCTCCCGCGCGCCGAGGCCATATCCGTCGGCCTTGACCGCGGCCCCGCACGCCGTTCCCGCCCGCTCGGCCAGCCAGCGCCAATTGTGCTGCAGCGCGGTGCGATCGCAGGTCAGACGGAGGGGGCGGTGGACGGGGGTCACGCCCGGGGCGATAGCCGCGCGCTGCTTTCTCGCAAAGCCGCCTTTAGGACCAGTCCTCGATGGCGAGACCAGGAATGTCGCGGAAATCGCGCGGATTGAGAGTGATCAGCGTCGCACTCGCAACGATCGCCGTTGCGGCGATCATCCGGTCGACCAGCTTGGCCCGCGAATAGCCGCACTGCTCGACTATTCGCCCGTAAACGGCAGCCTCCGATGCCGTGAACGGCAGTTCCTCAAGCTCTTCGAGCAACAGATCGACGCGGGGTCGCAAGATCAGGGTCAGCGCGGGATCGCGATAAACTCCGCCTTCGAGCTCGACTCGAGTCACGCTCGACAGCACGGGCTGCGTTGGCAATCGCGCAATCCTCGTCTCGATCGCCTCGTCGCCATCCCGCAGGTGAATGGCGACGTTCGTGTCGATCTGCCATTTCATCCGCTCAGAGGCCGGGCCGCTTCGGGGCGAGGATCCTGTCGCGCTTCTGAACGGCGTTGGGTTTCGGCAGTTTGCGCAACGCCTCCACCAGCTCCTTCGGGGTACGGTTCGATTTCGGCCGAACGGTCCAGAGGTTGCCGGTCGTCGTTATTTCGACCTCGACGCCCGGCCCCGGAGAAATCTCCTTGGGCAGGCGAAGCGCGTCGCTGTTTCCGGTGCGGAAAATCTTGCTGCGGTAAACGTCCATAGTGCGTATATACGCGTATATACGTCTTAAATCAATCCAGCGAGCGGGCTCGATGGATCGGCGTATCGCCGCTTGCCCATTCGGCCGGCGAGGTAGGCGATACGTCCCGCCTCGACAGCGAGCTTCATCGCACGGGCCATCATCACCGGGTCCCTGGCCTCGGCGATCGCCGTGTTCATCAGCACGCCGTCGCAGCCCAATTCCATCGCTACCGCGGCATCGCTGGCGGTGCCCACCCCCGCGTCGACCAGCACCGGCACATGCGCGCCCTCGACGATCAGCCGGATCGTCACCCGGTTCTGGATCCCGAGCCCCGAGCCGATCGGAGCGCCCAGCGGCATGATCGCCACCGCTCCCGCTTCCTCGAGCTGCTTGGCGGCGATCGGATCGTCGACGCAATAGACCATCGGCTCGAATCCTTCCCTGGCCAGCACTTCGGTCGCCCGGAGCGTCTCGCGCATGTCGGGGTAGAGCGTCTTCGCTTCGCCCAGCACCTCGAGCTTGACCAGGTTCCAGCCGCCCGCCTCGCGCGCCAGGCGCAGCGTCCGGATCGCCTCGTCGGCGGTGAAGCAGCCGGCGGTGTTGGGCAGATAGGTATAGCGTTTCGGATCGATATGGTCGGTCAGCATCGGCTGGGTCGGGTCGGAGATGTTGACCCGGCGCACGGCGACGGTGACGATCTCGGCGCCCGACGCCTCGAGAGCGGCCGCATTCTCCTCGAAGCTCTTGTACTTGCCGGTGCCGACGATCAGCCGCGACGTGAAGGTCCGGCCTGAAACCGTCCAGCTGTCGGCCTGCACTGAGTGGGGAGCGTTCATTACATCGTGTCCCGGCGAAGGCCGGGACCCAGCCCGACCAAATTACTTCTGGACCCCGGCCTTCGCCGGGGAACAGCCAAAATCAACCCCCTCCGACAAAATGGACGATCTCGAACTGGTCGCCGTCCGCGACTTCCACCGTGTCCAGGCTCGATCGCGGCACGATCTCGCGGTTGTGCTCAACCGCGACCTTGGCCGGCTCGATTCCAAGCTCGCGAAGCATGGCGGCGATGGTCAACCCCGCGGGCAGCTGGCGCTGCTCGCCGTTGACCGTGACTTCAAGGCTGGTTTCGACCGTCATTGACAATTGGCAGATAGGAAGCTCCACGCCGACACGCAAATGAGCGACCTCGTCTTCGTCCTCAACGGGCCCAACCTCAACCTGCTCGGGCAGCGCGAGCCGGAAGTCTATGGCTCCGACACGCTCGACGACATCGCCGCGCGCCTGTCGGAGCGAGCGCGGGTGCTCGGGCTCGAGCTCGACATCCGCCAGTCCAACCACGAGGGCCATTTGATCGACTGGCTGCACGAGGCGGATTCCAAGGGCGCCAAAGCGGTGATCCTCAATGCGGGCGGCTACACCCATACGTCGGTGGCCCTGCGCGATGCCGTCGCGGCCATCGCGACACCGGTGATCGAGGTGCATCTTTCCAATCCGCAAGCGCGCGAATCCTTCCGCCGCCGGAGCCTCGTTGCCGGAGTCGCCAGGGGGTCGATCGCCGGCTTCGGCGCCGACGGCTACATTCTCGCACTGGACGCGGCGGCGCGGCTCTGACAGGACGCGCGCCGAAACCGAACAGGGACTCGGACCAATGGCCGACAAGAAGCAGGGTAATGGCGACGGCGACAATGGCGCGATGCGCATCGACCCGGCGCTGGTGCGCGAGCTCGCCGAGCTGCTCACCAGCAACGCACTCAATGAAATCGAAGTCGAGGACGGAGACCGCAAGATCAGGGTCCGCCGCGAACCGGCGCCGCTGATCGCGGCAGCCCCCGCGGCCGCTCCGCAGTCCGCTGCGCCCGCTGCAGCGCAGGCGCCCTCGGCTGCTCCGCCGCCCGCCGAGGAGGATTTCGGCGGCGAGACGGTCAAGTCGCCGATGGTCGGCACCGCCTTCATGTCGCCCGAGCCCGGCGCCAAGCCGTTCGTCTCGGTCGGCGACGCGGTCAGTGCCGGCGACACCTTGCTGATCGTCGAGGCGATGAAGGTGATGAACCCGATCACTGCGCCCAAGGGAGGGGTGGTGAGGAAAATCCTTGTCGCCGACGCTCAGCCCGTCGAGTTCGACCAGCCCCTGGTGGTGCTCGCCTAGGCATGCCCATCAACAAGCTTCTGATCGCCAATCGCGGCGAAATCGCCCTCCGCATTCACCGCGCCTGCCACGAAATGGGAATCAAGACGGTCGCGGTTCACTCGACCGCCGACGCCGACGCCATGCACGTCCGGCTGGCCGACGAGACGGTGTGCATCGGCCCGCCGCCGGCAACCGAATCCTACCTCAACATCCCCAACATCATCTCCGCCGCCGAGGTCGTCCACGCCGACGCCATCCATCCCGGCTACGGCTTTCTCTCGGAGAATGCGAAGTTCGCCGAGATCGTCGAACTGCACGACATCGTCTGGGTCGGACCCAAGCCCGAGCATATCCGGATCATGGGCGACAAGATCGAGGCCAAGCGAAGCGCCGCCAAGCTCGGCCTGCCTCTCGTCCCCGGTTCCGACGGGGCGCTGGAAAGCGTCGCGCAGGCGAAGGCGCTGGCCAGGGAAATCGGCTATCCGGTACTGATCAAGGCGGCTTCCGGCGGCGGCGGCCGCGGAATGAAGGTCGTGCCTTCCGAAGAGCAGCTCGAAAGCCTGATGAGCCAGGCCTCCTCCGAAGCCCGCTCCGCCTTCGGCGATGACACCGTCTACATGGAAAAATATCTCGCCGATCCGCGCCACATCGAGTTCCAGGTGTTCGGCGACGGCGAGGGCAATGCCATCCATCTGGGCGAGCGCGACTGCTCGCTCCAGCGCCGCCACCAGAAGGTGCTCGAGGAAGCCCCGTCCCCCGTGATCACGCCGGAGGAACGCGAGCGGATGGGCGAGGTAGTGCGAAAGGCGATGGCCGAGATGGGCTATCGCGGCGCCGGCACCATCGAATTCCTCTACGAGGACGGCGAATTCTACTTCATCGAGATGAACACCCGGCTTCAGGTCGAGCATCCGGTGACCGAGATGATCAGCGGCATCGACCTGGTTCGCGAGCAGATCCGGGTCGCCCAGGGCGAGGGCCTGTCCTGCCGCCAGGAGGATGTCCGGCTCCACGGCCATGCCATCGAATGCCGGATCAATGCCGAGGATCCCGACACGTTCGCGCCATCGCCCGGAACGGTGATGAATTATGTCGCTCCCGGCGGGATGCATGTCCGCGTCGACAGCGGTCTTTACGCCGGTTACCGGGTGCCGCCTTATTACGACAGCATGATCGCCAAGCTGATCGTCTACGGCACCACTCGCGAGCGCTGCATCATGCGCCTCCGCCGGGCGCTCGAAGAATTCGTCGTCGAGGGGATGAAGACCACCGTCCCGCTCCACCAGGACATCGTCCGCGACCCTCAGTTCCTTAGCGGCGACTACACGATCAAGTGGCTCGAGCGCTGGCTCGAGGAGAAGCAGCGGGCCTAGCCGCCAGCCGCTTCAGCAGCAGGTGGGTCGGCACATAGACCCCGACCAGAAGCGCGATCATGAAGGCCGGCAGATACCAGGGATCGGGGATGATCTGCGCCGCCTCCGGCCCGAGGCCATAGACCCAGTTCACATTCTCCTCCTCGCCGGTAAGCAGCCGGGTGAGCGGCAATACGGTGAAGCCCAGGAACACCTGCGGCCAGAAGGCGCGCGGCTCGTATCCCTGGGCGAGCAGCGACCAGATCAGCACTCCCAGAAGCGGGATGTGGAACAGCGACAGCGCCCGAAGCCACAGGGGATAGGAATCATCGAACATGTAGGCGGCAAGCCCGATCAGATTGCCGAGCGTCAATATGTCGATCGTCCAGACGAGCTCGAGCGGAAGCACTCCGAGCGCTATCATCGAAAACAGCATCCGCTGCCCGGTCCACATGGCGATCGCCACCGCGAACAGGGCGATATCGGAAAACCACAGGAAATTGCCCGGTCCGTATTCGACCCAGTAGACCGGGATGATCAGCAGCGTCATCGCGGTGAACGGCAGCGTCGCCCACAGGGGATAGGCGGGCAATCGGTCCGGATCGACACTGTCACGCATGGTTGTCACTGCTTGATCAACGCGCCGGTTGCTCCGAAGTGGCGAGGCCGCGGCACGAGTCGTTGCCGGATCGACAACTTTCGCCTTGTGCGCGCGTTCAATGCTGATCGGGATCGTTGAGCGATATGCCGACCTATCGAGGAAAAGATCGGAAGCAGGACAGGGCGAAGGCGATCGCCGCTGTCGTGCTCGTCCATGCCGGCCTCGGAGCTGCCCTGCTGTCGGGCTTCAACGTCGAAACCGTCGGCCGCGCGGTCGAGCGGCTTCGAACGGTCACGCTAACCGAAACGCTTCCCCCGCCGCCGCCGCCGCCGCCGCCGACACCGGACAGCAGCGCGGCGAAGGATGAAGCGGCTCCGGCCAACATCAAGTCCAGGCCGACCCCGGTCGTCGCCCCCGAACCGCGAATCCCGCTTCCGGTCGAGCAGCCGATCGCCGTCGCCGAGGTCAAGGGCCCGGAGGGGCTCGACCGAACCGCGGGGGCGGCGAGCGTGCCAGGCTCGGGCACCGGTGCCGGCGGCCAGGGCAGCGGCTTTGGCGGAGGCGGCGCCGGCGGCGCCGGGTCGGGCGGCGGCGGGTTCACGCCGGCCCAGCGCATCTCCAAAATTCCCGATCGCGAATATCGCCGGATCGTCGCCCTGAGCGGAATGCGCAGCGGCCGGATCGGAATCACCTTGCTGGTCGGCACCGACGGCAGCGCCTCCAACTGCCGGATCGCCCGGTCGACCGGCAATCCGACCGTCGATCAACTCTTCTGCCAGCTCGCGGTCCAGCACGTCCGCTTCCGGCCGGCCCGCGATCCGCAGGGGCGGCCGGTGGCCAGCGACATCACCTGGTATCCCGACTGGACCCCGAACTGAGGCCCGAACCTAGCGGATGGCGACCCGTTCGCCCGCCGAAATCTGGGCAAGCCGGGCTCGGTCGCGCCCGTAGATGTCGTCGTAAAAGGCCAGCCGGTTTCCGCTCGGAAGAACGGTCATATAGGTCAGATAGACCGGCACCAGCTCGGGCAGCGGGACTTCCTGCTCGGCCTTGCCTCCGCGCGGCACCCGAACCGGCTTGCCGAACAGCCATTCGGCCAGCCGCGGCGCATCCTCGAGCCGGACGCAGCCGCCGCTGAACAGGCGCGATGCCTCGCTGAACAACTGGTCTTCCGGCGTGTCGTGCAGATAGACGCCCTCGTCGTTGGGGAACATGAACTTCATCTTCCCCATTCCGTTGCTCGACCCGGGCAGCTGACGCAGCCGAACCTCGCGCCGCCCCTCGGCAACCGCCGTCCAGTCGATCGTCGCCGGGTCGACCAGCTTGGCCTTGTCGCTCCAGTCGGACAGCACCTGGTAACCGCGGCTGCGCAGATAGCCGAGGCCGCTTTTGACGACGTTGGGCGCGATCCGCTCCGCCGCGAGGTCGGGCGGCACGTTCCAATAAGGGTTGAGGGTAACGTTGCGGATGAACGCCGTCATCATCGGCGTCTGGTGGTGCGGCTTTCCGACCACCACCCGCATCGATCCAACGACCTCGCCATTCTCGTACATGTAGAGCCGCTGAGCGGCGCTGTTGACGATGACATGGCGCTGGCCTCCGGCCGGAAGCGTCCGGGCGCGCTCGAGGTTGAGCTGGATCGTCCGACGCTGCGCCTCGCCCGAGTAAGCGCGGTTGACCAGCGCCTGGCGAAGCTGGCCGTAGAGCGGGTTCATCCATCCCATCCGCTCGACATAGTCCGTCAGCGATGGAGCAGCTGCCGCCTGCTCGAGCAGCTGTCGCGCCGAAGGCGCCCGCGGCACCAGCTCGCGATCGACATAATAAATGCCGATGTCGGGTGCCGAGCGCAGGTCGCGGGCGTATGCGACGAACGCTTCGCTCAGCATCTGCTCGGCGCGCTGGACTGCGCGATAATCGCCGCTGCGGGCGGCGCTCAGCGCTCGCGACACCTGCCGAATGCGATATTTGTCGCGGTTGAACCCGTCGACATTGGCATTGTCGAGCAGCGCGACGAGCGCCTCGCCGGCGCCGGGCGACGCGAGCCACAGTGGCCGGGCCTCCCGGGCCCGGTAGAAATCGGAAATGCCCTCGCCGGCCGCGGCCGCGGCGACCGTCGCGCCGGTCGCGGCCAAGGCCGGGCTGGCGATCGCAGGCGCAGGCACCGCGACGAGCGCAAGGCCCGCCGCGACGCTGCAGAGCGAAACAGGGAAGTGCACCGGCCGAAACCGGCCGGTGCACTCGATACGCCTTACTGTCACTTCAACTCCGTATTCGCTTATCCGCGCTCACCGCGGCGAATCGGCGCCTGGTAAGCCGGCTGGCCCGCCTGGGGCGGAGCACCCGGATAATATTGGCCCTGGTAGACGTAGCCGTCGACCCGGCCGTCGCCCGACCGGTCGGCCCAGACCGCTCCGGCAAGTCCGCCGATCGCAGCGCCGACCACCGCGCCTTCGAGGATGCCGAGACCCGGGATGACCGCGCCGGCCGCAGCGCCGAGCGCCGCGCCGCCGAGGGCTCCGGTCGCAACGCGCTGAGCCGTCGGATCCCAGCCCGCGGGCGCGCCCTGATAATATTGGCCCTGATAGACATAGCCGTCGACCCGACCGTCATTGTTGCGGTCCGCCCAGACGGCTCCGGCAAGGCCGCCGATCGCCGCGCCCACAGCGGCGCCTTCGATCAGGCCGACGCCCGGGATTACCGCGCCGGCAACCGTTCCGGCCGCGGCGCCATAAGCTGCGCCCTGGGCAATGTCGCCCGAGGTGCGGGTCGCGCAGGCGCTGAGCGCGACCGAGCTTGCCAGCACCATCGCAAGAAGTGGCTTTTGCATCGTCTTTCTCCCGTTTGTTGAACTTCCGGACCATGCTCCGGGCCCTGGTTTCCCGGCGGCGGCGCATGTCACAGGGCAAGGAACGACATTGTCGTCCTATCGTTCCGGCGACGCGACAATAGGGGGCTTGTCGCTGCTTGCGCCTGCCCCGGAGCTTGCGGCGAACAGCCCCCGGCCCTATGGCTCGGCGCCGCGATGAAGGCCACGATCCACCATAATCCGAAGTGCGGAACGTCGCGCAAGACACTCGAAATCCTCAAGGAATCCGGGGTCGACGTGACCGTCAACGAATATCTCGAAAACCCGCCCTCGCGCGCCGAGCTCAAGCGACTTTACGGGCGGGCCGGAATCAGCCCTAGGGACGGGCTTCGCACCAAGGAACCGCTCGCCGCCGAGCTCGGGCTGACCGCCCCCGGCGTCGACGATGATGCCATTTTGGATGCGATGATGGCCCATCCGATCCTGATCAACCGGCCGCTCGTCGAAACCGACAAGGGCGTGCGCCTGTGCCGCCCGCAGGATGTCGTTCGCGAGATACTCTGAAGCCGTCACTCCCGCGAAAGCGGGAGTCCCGCTGACTTCAGCTACCTCTGGGAAAAAAGCGGCATTCCCGCTTTTGCGGGAATGACGGATACTGTCCCCATGAGTCGCCTTGATCCCCGCCTTCTGCTTCAAGGCTATGCGACCGGCATCTTCCCGATGGCCGACAGCCGCGACTCGCCCGAACTTTTCTGGGTCGAGCCGCGCAGCCGGGCAATCATTCCGGTCGACGGCTTTCATCTGTCACGTTCGCTTCGGCGGACCCTCCGTTCCGGGCGCTTTTCGCTCAGTCGCGACGGCGACTTCGCCGGGGTCATCGCCGGCTGCGCCGACCGCGAGGAAACCTGGATCAATGCCGAGATCGAACAAGCGATGCTCGCCCTCCACCGGTCCGGCCACGCCCATTCGGTCGAGGTCTGGCACGAAGGCGCTCTGGCTGGTGGAGTCTATGGCGTCAGGCTCGGCCGGGCCTTCTTCGGCGAAAGCATGTTCAGCCGCATGACCGATGCGTCGAAGGTCGCCCTCGCCGCCCTCGTCGCCCGGCTCAAGGTCGGCGGCTTCACGCTTCTCGACTGCCAGTTCATGACCAGCCATCTCGCCTCGCTCGGCGCGGTCGCCGTGTCGAAACAGCGTTATTCGGAATTGCTGTCGGCGGCGCTCGGCGGCGGCTCGGCCGGGGCCGGCGCAGGTGCCGGGGGATCGCGCCTCGGAGCCGCGGCCGGTCCGGCCGATTTCGGCGCGCTCGACCGGTTGTTGGCCGCGACCGGCGCCGAGGGCGAATCCGGGCCGGCCGGATATGTCATCGCGCAGCTCTTGGGCCAAACGTCATAGACGGCATGTTCGACGACGTTGAGCGACGGCGATTCCTTGTACACCCAGCCCGAAAACACCCGTTGCCAGCGATTGTCCGGACGAAGCACGTCGAGCTGGAGGAAGGCTCCGGTCAGCGCCTGCGCCTCCCACGGAGCGCTGGCCTCGCAGGCGCGAAGCCGGACGATCGCATCGCCGACCCGGACCGCCTGGCCCGGCCTCAGCTCGAGGTCGCGAACGATTCCGTTGCGCTTGTTGAGAAGGCCGATCACCGCCACCCGCTCGGCCATTGGCGTAACCCCCGGCTGGTCGGCGGCGCTGGTCGGTACGTCGGTGGTCATGACATTGTCGCTCGGCGCCTCGCGCGGCGGCGGCGGCGATCGGTCGCAGGCGGCCAGGGCAAGCGCCAGGATCAGGATCGGGACGGCCTTGGAACCCACGCTCAGTCGGGCGTCCACGGCTGATAGTCGCCGGTCGCGGCCGGCCGCACGCGCTTTCCCGACAGCGACCCGTCGGGCCGGAAGGCGGCCATGGTGCCGGTCAAATTGGGCACCGGCTCCTGCTCGAACTTGCGCTTCGGCGGAAGCGCCTTGTCCGGAAGCTCGTCGATCGTCCCGCGAAGCCACAATTGCCAGCCCGGGGCGACCCGGCTGCCGTCGTTGGCGCCCTCGTAGATCACCCAGCGCCGCGCCGGGTTGGTCTTGTGCCGGTAATAGATGTTGCCGGCCTCGTCGCGGCCGACTTCCTCGCCGCGAAAGCGAGTCCACAGCGCCGTGCCGAGCGTCGCACCGTTCCACCAGGTGAAGGTTTTGGCGAGGATTCCCATGGCCGCGGCTTTGCCCGCTCGCGAAGGTCAGCGCAAGGCGGGAGCGGGACCTACCATTCGACCGTATCGCCGGGCTTGAGGCCAAGCTCGGCCGACCGGCCGCCGGCCAGCTCGAGCACCGCGCTGACCGGCTGCGGCCAGGTGACCGGCTCGAGCGACAGCGGAACCGCATTGTCGGCGATATGGACGATCCGCCGGTCGGGGCCGATGAAGATCATGTCGAGCGGAATCAGGGTGTTCTTCATCCAGAAGGACGCCTGCTGCGGCGGGTCGTAGGGGAAGATCATGCCGCGGTCGGGCGCCAGCGACTGGCGGAACATCAGCCCTTGCGCCTGCTCTTCGGGCGATCGCGCCACCTCGACGATGAAACGATGTACCTGGCCGCCGGATCGGATGGTCAGCGGCAGTTGCTCGAGCCCGGCGGGCGATCGCTCCATTGCCGCCGGCGCCGCCGCTTGCGGGCTGCAGGCTGGGAAGGCGGCGGCCAGCGCCAGGGTCACGGCTCGGACGGCTATTCCGCGAGGCGAAGCTCGACGGCGGTCAGCCCCTTTCGGCTCGGCGCCACGCGGGCTTCCAGGCTCTGGCCGGGCTGAAGCTCGATCAGTCCCGCCTGCCGGACCGTCTCCATGTGGACGAACACGTCTTCCGATCCGCCATCGCGGACGACGAAGCCATAGCCCTTGGCCCTGTTGAACCATTTCACCTCCACCGGCTCGAACTCGCCGGCCGCGTCCCACAAGGCGCGGCGGTCGGCGCGCTGGGCCGTTGACATGGAAGCTTTCGGCGCCGGCGGCAAGGCATCGCTGAGGTCGATCGACAGGATCCTTTTGGCCTGCAGCCCGCGATCGAGCCGCATCGGCACGCATTCGACCAAAGCCCCTTCGGGGATGCTTCGCCGGCCATGCTCGCGAAGCACGCTGAAATGGACCATGACGTCGCCGTCGAGCTCGTCGCAGACCAAAAAGCCGAAGCCGCGAGTCGCGTCGAACCATTTGATCCGGCCGGTGACCGGCGGCATCTCGTCCGCTCCGGCCGGTTCGGGCTGGGGGATCGGCTCGGGCTGAGGCGGGTTCATGGCGCTCATGGTCGCTTGCACCGGCGGCCCATAACATGGGTAAGTCTGTCGGGAAACCGACTTAAATGTTGCGTCTCGCGAGGGCCTCCAGCTCTTCTTCTCCGGGCAGGTCGCCAGGCGGCATGTCGGCAATCGCGCGGGCAAGCGCGAAGCTGTGTCCGGCCCGGATCAACATGGCCATCGCCTTCTCGCGCGCCGCGGCATCGGCGGCCTGATCGGCGAACGGCCCGATTCGCCGTTTTCGCGCGAGGCGAAGCGCGGCCTCGGCCGCCTCGGCTTGCGCCATCGCCTTGGCCTCGGCGCCATCCTCCTCGCCGATCCCGGCCGAGCGCATCTGCTCGCTCAGCCGGCGCGGGCCATAGCCGCGGCTGATCAACGCGCGCGACTTGGCCATCGCATAGCCGGCATCGTCGACATAGCCCTGCTCGGCAAATCGCTCGACCAGGCCATCGATGTCGGCTTCCTCCTCCTCGTCCCAGCCGCGCTCGCGCACCTTGCGGCGCAGGTAGGATGCGAGCTTGGCCCGGCTCGTCGCGTAGCGGCCGACGTAGCGAATCGCCAGTTCGCGCAGCGATTCGCGGCCGAGTGGGCGGGGCGCCCTGTGGCGGTTGCGGGCATTCATCGGCCCTTTTTGTGCCACACTCGCCCCCCATCACAAGCGCCGCCGCGCCCCCTACCCGCGGTTCGTTGCGCATGGGGGCACGTCTTGGACCCACTTGGGATGGACCCGCGCGTGCCCGATATCAACTCGCCCGAAACCTGCGCGCTCGCTCCTCCGGGGGCGACTGCGACCCTCGATGACCTGCCGCGTCGGCTCGCCGATTTCGCGACGCTCGGCGAAGCGCTCGATTATGCCGCCCGCGGCCGGCGCGGGATGAATTTCCACGACGCCCGCGGCAATCTCGCTTGCGCTTATTCCTTCGCCGATCTGCGCGAGGATTCGCTGGCCAACGCCCAGCGCTTCATCGCCCTTGGGCTTCGACCCGGCGACCGGCTGGCGCTGGTCGCCGAAACCGGCGCCGAGTTCGCCGCCGCTTTCTTCGGCGCGGTCTATTCCGGCGCCTGGCCGGTGCCGCTTCCGCTTCCGACCAGCTTCGGCGGACGCGAAGCCTATGTCGATCAGCTCAAGGTCATGCTGTCGAGCTCGGACCCGACATTGTTCCTTTATCCCGAGGAGCTGGCCGTTTTCGCCGGCGATGCCGCCGCCCAGCTCGGAATCGCCGCCCGCTCGTGGGAATCGCTTCCCGAGATCGAGCCGGCCGCGGCCGAGCTTCCGCCGGCCGACACCGACGAGATCGCCTATCTGCAATATTCCAGCGGCTCGACCCGCTTCCCGCATGGCGTTGCAGTCACCCACCGGGCGCTGCTCGACAATCTTCGCGCCCACGCCGTCGGTCTCGAGATTATCGACAGCGATCGCTGCATTTCCTGGCTGCCCTGGTATCACGACATGGGCCTTGTCGGCTGCATGCTCTCGCCGATGGCCAACCAGCTTTCGGTCGATTATCTCAAGACCGAGGATTTCGCCCGGCGGCCGCTCGCCTGGCTCGACATGATCAGCCGCAACCCCGGCACCTCGCTCAGCTACTCGCCGACCTTCGGCTACGACATCTGCTCGCGGCGGATGAGCTCCCAAACCCGCGCCGAGGACCGCTTCGACCTGACCCGCTGGCGGATCGCCGGCAATGGCGCCGACATGATCCGCCCCGATGTCATGCAGGCCTTCGTCGACGCCTTCGCCGACGCCGGGTTCGAGGCCAGCGCTTTCTGCCCGAGCTATGGCCTGGCCGAGGCGACGCTCGCCGTCTCGCTGATGCCGCCGGGTGAAGGAATCAGGCTCGAGCTGGTCGAGGAAAGCGAGCTTTCGGGCGAAGGCAGCCAGGCTCAGGAGCGGCCCCGCCGCTACCGGGCGATCGTCAATTGCGGCAAGGCGGTCACCGGCATGGAGATCGAGATTCGCGGCGAAGACGGATCGCCGCTTCCCGACCGGTCGATCGGCCGGGTGTTCGTCCGCGGCACCTCGGTGATGGCCGGCTATTTCCGCGACGAGGAGGCGACCCGCGCCTGCCTTCAGGACAATTGGCTCGACACCGGCGACATGGGCTATCTGTCGGGCGGCTACATCTTCATCGTCGGCCGGGCCAAGGACATGATCATCATCAACGGCCGCAACCACTGGCCGCAGGACATCGAATGGGCGGTCGAGCAGCTGCCCGGCTTCAAGTCCGGCGACATCGCCGCCTTCGCCATCACCGGCCCGTCCGGCGAGGAAACCCCGGCGGTCCTCGTCCACTGCCGAATTTCCGACCCGCACGAGCGCGGCCGGCTGCGCGACGACATTCGCGAGCGGGTCCGGGCGATCACCGGAATCTCGCCCGTGGTCGAGCTGATCCCGCCGCGCACCCTGCCCCGCACCAGCTCAGGCAAATTGTCGCGAACCAAGGCGCGCAATCTGTATCTCAGCGGCGAAATTCAACCCTACGACATAGCGGCCTGAGCCTCGCGCCCGCGCGTGACGGCCCCCTTTCCGCCCTCAAGCCGGCGTTAATGCGCCCCGATAGACCGGCTCTTCGAGCGCCCGCCCGGCGCCGAGCGCGACGCAGCTCAACGCGTCCTCGGCGACCCGCACCGGCAGCCCGGTCTCGTCCTGGAGGACGGCGGCGATGTCGCGAAGCAGCGATCCACCGCCGGTCATTGTGATTCCCTCGTCGATGACGTCGGCGGCGATCTCCGGCGGCGTATGCTCGAGCGCGGCCCGGACGACATGGACGATCCGGCCGACCGGCTCGGCCAGCGCCGAGGCGATTTCCGACTGGGTCAGGGTCACTTCGGCGGGCACGCCCCGGCCGACGTCGCGGCCGCGGACATGGGCGACCAGCCCCTGCCCTTCGGCGGGCTCGCGGGCGGTCCCGATCTCCAGCTTGACCCGTTCGGCCGTCGCCTCGCCGATCAGCAGGTTATAGGTTCGCCGGACATAAGCGGTGATCGCTTCGTCCATCCGGTCGCCGCCAACCCGCGCCGAGGTGCAATAGGCCAGGCCCTGAAGCGAAATGACGCCCACTTCGGTGGTGCCGCCGCCGATGTCGACGACCATCGATCCGATCGGGTCGGCGACCGGCAGTCCGGCGCCGAGCGCCGCAGCCATCGGCTCCTCGATCAGCGACACCTGGCCGGCGCCGGCATTGTTGGCCGCGTCGCGGATCGCCCGGCGCTCGACCGTGGTCGATCCCGAAGGGACGCACAGCACCACTTCGGGGCTGGCCGAAAAGCGCGACCGGCCGCCCTGGGCCTTGGCCATGAAATGCTTGATCATCTGCTCGGCGACCTCGAGGTCGGCGATCACTCCGCTGCGGAGCGGGCGGATGGTCTTCACATTGTCGGGGGTCTTGCCCATCATCAGCTTGGCGTCGTCGCCGACGGCGCGGACCCGGCGAAGCCCGTTGGCGAACTCCATCGCCACGACCGATGGCTCGCTAAGCACGATTCCGCGGCCCTTGATATAGACGACCGTGTTGGCCGTGCCGAGGTCGATGGCAATGTCGCGCGAGGCGAATTTGAACAGGCGGCCCACGGTCGCTTTCTCCCGGAAACGAGGAAGCGGCCGGTCCCCCCGCCCGCATTGCCTAGGAGTAGCGACGCCATTCCACCGAGATAGCCGGGCAGGCGAACGCTCGTCGGCCTGCCGGGGCGGCCTGGCGTTAACGAGTCCCGATGCGCGGTGTTAACGCGTTGTTTGCGCTGGCTGCTCGCGGAATTTCGAGCCGTTCCACAAATGGTTAGCCGCAATCGCCGCAAGCGCCGCGCCGGCCAGCTGGGCGGCAATGAAGTGCGGCACGTTGGCCGGGGCGATCCCGGCAAAGGTGTCGGACATGCTTCGAGCGACGGTGATTGCCGGGTTTGCGAAGCTGGTCGACGAGGTGAACCAATAGGCCGCGGTGATGTACAGGCCGACCGCCGCCGGGACCGCGGACGGGCGCTGGCGGACCGTGCCGAGGATGGTCAGGATCAGGCCGAAGGTGGCGATTCCCTCCCCAAGCCATTGGCCAAGGCCGGTGCGCGGCTTTACCGACAACTGGATCGCCGGCAGGTCGAACATCACATGCGCGGCGAGCGCGCCGAGGATTCCGAAAGCCAGCTGGACCGCGACATAAGCGGCGGCATCGCCCGCCCTGAGCTCGCCGCGCCAGGCCGCGACCAGGGTCACCGCCGGGTTCATATGGGCGCCCGACACCGGTCCGAGGACAGTGATCATCACGAACAGGATAGCGCCGGTGGCGATGGTGTTGGCGAGCAGCGCCACCGCGTCATTCCCCTGCGACAGGTTCGAGGCCATGATCCCCGAGCCGATGACGCAGGCGAACAGGAAGAAGGTGGCGATGCCCTCGGCGGCGAGCCGCCGCGGCAAGGGCTCAGCCATGGCCCGCTTGCGCCGCAACCGGCACGCACCGTTGGTCCTTTTCCACTGAGGGCGCGCAGTCCGCGCCGGCGCAGCAATTCTCCATGAGATAGTCGACCAGCGCGTTCATCGCCGGATAGTTGGCGCGGTAGATCAGCGACCGGTGCTTTCGTTCCTGAACGATCAGCCCGGCGCTCCTGAGCTGGGCCAGGTGGAACGACAGCGAGCTGTTCGGAACCCCCAGGGCCTCGGCGATGGCGCCGGCCGCCATGCCTGTGTCGCCGGCCTGCACCAGCAGCCGGAACAAGGCGAGGCGATGATCCTGGGCAAGCGCGCCGAGCGCCTCGATCGCCGATTTCGCCTCCACCGAGCCCTCCTCATTTCGAGGCTGGTCGAAATGTCACGACTCGTTTCGCCCGTCAACGACTTTTCGAATATCTCGAAATGATTGGCTGATGGCGGCCCGTCCCCCCGCTCGACAAGTAGCGGATTTGTCATTCGCCCCCGCCCGCGGCTAAGGAATCGCGGGAAGGATCTGGCTCGGCGCAAGTGACTGGGGACCATTATGCCACGCTCGGCGTAACGCCCTCTTCGGAGCAGGTGGTCATCCACGCCGCCTACCGCGCCCTGATGCGCCGCTACCATCCCGACACCAACGCCGGCAGCGAGGCGGGGGAGCGGGTGCGCGCGATCACCGCCGCCTACCATGTGCTTCGCGACCCCGATCGCCGCGCCGAATATGATTCGATCCGGGCGGCCGGCGACCCCCTTCAGGCGCTGCAGATGGGCGAGGGCGCCTGGACCGAGCCCGAGCGGCCGCCGGCCGGCCGGGCGATCGGAGTCGCGGCGATCGCCATCGCCGCCCTCGCCGTGGCCGCCGTGTGGATCATGCCGCGCGGCGAGCAGGGCGTCGCTCCTGCGCCGCGATCGGCCGGACAGGCCGAGGCCGCGCCGACTCCATATGCCGCCCCGGATCCGGCGATGCAGCTGGCCTCGGCCCGGCCGCCGGCCCTGCCCCTGCCCGAGCCGGCCGAGCCGGTCGCCGACCCGCAGCTCGATCGAGTCGCCGACCCGCCCGCCCGCGCGCCGTCCGCCGCACCGCAAACCGCCGTTGCCGCCGCTGTGCCCAAGGCCCCGGCGGTGCCGCCGACGGCACCGGTCGTTCGCCGGCCGGCCGCTGCCGCCTCGCCCGAGCGCTGCCGGGGCATGGAATGCAGCAGCGAGCGGATCGCCGCGCTCGATCAGCATTCGGAGCTGATGTTCAACCAGTCGATGAATTCGGTCGACCCGGCTCGGCGCGAGCGGCTCCGGGCGACCCGGGACGAACTGCTCGTCAGGCGCGGCGCCTGCCGCTCCGAAGCCTGCGTCGCCGGCGCCTATCTCGCTTATTTGAAGGAAGTCGGAGCGATCGTCGACAAGAGCGCCCCGGCTCCGCGCTGAGCCGCTTTTCCGCGCCCCTTCGCTAGAAGCGGTCGAGCAGCCGGTCGACCGTGTCCCCGGCCGACTTCGCCCTGCCCTTCTTGCGCTTGCCGGTCGCTTCGCTCTTCTCGGCGTCGCGCTCGAGGGCGGCCCGGATCTGCTCGATCTGCCGGTCGGTGAGATGCTCGATGCCGATGAACTGCGATCGCGCCTTGCCCATCGCCCGGAGCAATTCGTCGAGCTTGGCCTGCATCGCCGCGGCGTCGCGGTTCTGGCTGTTCTGGATGAGGAACACCATCAGGAAGGTGACGATGGTCGTTCCGGTGTTGACGATCAGCTGCCAGGTGTCGGACCAGCCGAACATCGGCCCGGTCACCGCCCAGGCGAGGATGACTGCAAAGGCGATGATGAAGCTCAGCGGCTGGCCGGCGGCGAGGGCGATGAAGGTCGCGACCCTGGTGAACATCCGGTCCATGGCGATCGGGCGGCTCCTGCTGTTGCGCTTCGCCAGTAACGCCTCGCCAACGATTTGGCGCCCCTTGCGCCCCGGGGGCCTGCTCGCTACCTCGCCCCAGCGCTCTAGGAGTGTAGCTCAGTTGGTAGAGCATCGGTCTCCAAAACCGAGGGTCGTGGGTTCGAGTCCCTCCACTCCTGCGCCTGAGCCGCCGCCGGCAGCGCCGCCGATGCGAAGCAACGGCTAGCTGGTGGAGAGACGGCGAAGGCCGGCCGACCGGCGCGCAGCGGCCGGATCGACGTCACGGGATTCATTCCCGTGACTGCCCGGCACGGGATTTACTCGCGCCGCGACCTGGGCTAATTGCTCCTCGTCCGAGGTCCGGCGGGAAGCCCCGCGGACCTCGTTTTTCTATCCAGTCGAAGAGAAGCGCATCGTGGCCAAAACCTCCCCCGGCGAATTGATCAGGCAGGTCCGCTCCGAAACCGCGAAGGTCGTCTGGCCCTCGCGCAAGGAAACCGTGCGAACCGCGATCATGGTCCTCATCATGACCTCGCTCCTCGCTCTGTTCTTCCTCGGCGTCGATTCGGCGTTCAGCGCAATCGTCCAGTTCCTGCTCGGCCTGATCGGCTGAGCCGCATTTTCCAAGGCACGCGAACCATGTCCCGCTGGTACATCATCCACGCTTATTCCGGCTTCGAGAACAAGGTGAAGGAAACCATCCTTTCCGAAGCCAACCGCTTGGGCCTGTCGAACCTCGTCGAATCGGTCGAGGTTCCGACCGAGACCGTCACCGAGATCAAGCGCGGCAAGAAGGTGCAGTCCGAGCGCAAGTTCATGCCCGGCTACGTCCTCGCCAGGCTCGAGCTCAACGACCAGGTCTACCACCTCGTCAAGAACACGCCCAAGGTGACCGGCTTCCTCGGCCCCAACGGCAAGCCGCAGCCGATCCCCGACGCCCAGGCGGCGCGGATGCTCGAGACCAAGGAGCAGGCCGCCGCCCAGGGGCCCAAGCAGAAGATCAGCGTCGATTACGAGATCGGCGACCAGGTCAAGGTGCTCGACGGCCCCTTCGCCAGCTTCAACGGAGTGGTCGAGGAACTCGACTTCGACCGAAGCCGCGTAAAGGTGTCGGTGTCCATCTTCGGCCGGGCGACTCCTGTGGAACTTGAGTTTGAACAAGTCGAACGAATGAAGTGATGTTCCCCGGCGGAGGCCGGGGTCCAGTCTGGGATGATCAGAACCAGCATTGTCTGGGGGACAGTGCGTTTTGATCATTGCCTTCGCAGGAGCACATCAGGGCCGCCTCGGCGGCCCTTTTTCCGCCCCGGCCAAGAGGTGGTGCGGCTTAAACTCCGCCCTCCCGGAACGTCCCCCTCCCCCACCGCGTTTTCGTTTCCGGGAGCACCGCCAGGCCTTGCGCTTGCAGCGCAGGCCGTCGCCACCGCTCGACAAGCCCGTTCCGACGAACCCGCGGTCCTCCCCGAAAAAAGGGAGACCAGCCATGATCAGCCGAACCGCTCTGGCAGCCGCCGCCGGCGGCGCGCTCGCTTTGTCGGCCTGCGGGGTCACCGGCCCCGCCCACACCGTTCCGCCGCCGCCCGCCGTCGCCGCCACCGTCACCATGGGGATGACCAGCTTCGAGCCGGCCGCCGTCCGAATCCGCCCCGGCCAGACCGTTCAGTGGCGCAACACCTCGCTCGTCACCCACACCGTGACCGCCGACCACAGGCTCGCCGCCAACCCGGCCAATGTCGTGCTTCCGCCGGGCGCCGCGCCCTTCCATTCGGGCTCGGTCGCCGCCGGACAGGTCTGGTCGTACCGGTTCACCATGCCGGGCACCTACCGCTACGTCTGCCTGCCGCACGAGCGCGCCGGCATGATCGGCACGGTCATAGTGGAATGACGCCGAGCGCAAGGCAGGGATTGCGCAGCAATCCTCGACTTGCGCGTAGAGCCGTCACCACCCGGCCGGCGGGGCGGTCGTCCTAAAGACGACCGAACCCGTCCGACGTCACGGGATTCATTCCCGTGACGGGCATTGCCCTACTGCCCTTTCCGTCTCCCCGGACATGATCCGGGGTCCGGCCGGCGATATTTTCTGCTACCCTCCTGCAAAAGGAGACTTGACCGGATGGCCAGCGGCGAAAAATTCGAGCGCCACCGCCAGCCCTGGCGGCAGGACGAGATCCAGAAGCTGCACCTCCTCGCCGGCAAGGGCATGAGTCTCCGAGCCGTCGCCAGGGCGCTGACGCGAAGCGAGGAGTCGGTGCGGGACCGGGCCAAGGCGGACCGGCTGACGATTAATAAATTGCGCTGAGGCGGAGCCGCCGAGCATAAGCGCAGCGGTTGCGCCAGCAACGCGCGCTTATGTCGAGAGACGGCGAAGCTCGGCTGGCCTGCGGTTGAGCGGCCCCAAGCCGCGCTGACCGACAGGACCAACGTCACGCGATTCATTCGCGTGACGGCCCCCCATCGTCATTCCCGCGCAGGCGGGAATCCACCTGCCTCCCCCCGGCCTGCGGTTGAGCGGCCCCAAGCCGCGCTGACCGACAGGACCAACGTCACGCGATTCATTCGCGTGACGGCCACCCCATCCGTCATTCCCGCGCAGGCGGGAATCCAGCTTCCTTCTCCTCGCCCTTTTC